>Ga0208050_1000087_pt1 | contig 22108 bp, 30 predicted proteins | sample LakMenEpi13Jun10_FD_150691 | JGI IMG/M metagenome (GOLD analysis project Ga0208050, IMG submission 150691) | Freshwater microbial communities from Lake Mendota, WI - 13JUN2010 deep hole epilimnion (SPAdes) | ecosystem: Environmental > Aquatic > Freshwater > Lake > Epilimnion/Euphotic zone ... | reverse complement strand
TTGCTATGCTACTACAGAAAGAAGGCATAGTGTTTGACGAAATAGTGCTAGTAGAGAATGACGAAGACAAACTACGAGCCAGCGCACAGTTATTAAAACCCTTCTTCAAACCAGGTAAATTAGTATTTTTAAATACTGACGCCAGAGATGTGATCTATGATAAACCTGGTATCATCATCAACACAAGTGTTAACGATATGAAACCTAGTTGGTATGACGTTGTACCTGATGGCTATCGTGTGATGATTCAAGGCCGTGATCAAGCGAGTGGCGCAATAACTAAGATAGCAGATATGGAACAATTTACTGACATGTTTCCTATGCGCAAAGTAAACTATCTAGGTACTAGAGATTTTACAGATCCAGAGACACGATATAGTAGATACATGAAGATAGGTAAAAAATGAGAGCAAATGAATTTGTAAAAGAAGGTGTCAACGATCCTGCTATCTTTAAGGTAGTGTTTGTTATCGGTGGTCCTGGTAGTGGCAAGAGTTATATATCAGACCGCTTAGGACTGAATGCTATGGGTTTTGTCACAATCAACAGTGATGTGGCATTCGAATACATGATGAAGAAACATGACATCGATCCCAAGATGCCTCCTGAAGAAAAAGAAAAGCGTGATACAGTAAGAGCGAGAGCCAAACAGATCACAAGCAAAAAATCTGATCTTGCGATTGAGGGTAGACTGGGTATTCATATAGATGGTACCGGGGATGACTATGACAAGATTGCCAATCTAAAAAGGAACTTTGAATTGCTAGGTTACGACACATATCTTGTGGTAGTGAACACCAAACTTGAAGTAGCAAAACAACGTAATCAAATGAGAGCAAGAACTGTTCCTGATAAAATAGTGACTAACAGTTGGTATGATGTTCAGGACAATATAGGTCGTTTTGCTAATGTGTTTAAATTTCTAAGCATTATCGACAATAGCGGCGATAGAGAAGCGACTGAAATGCAGATAAACAAAACGCACGGCAAACTAAAACAATTTGTCGCAGAACCGCCATCAAGACCTGCCGCAAAAGAATGGATCGCAAGCCAGAAAAACACGAATGAAGCGTCATATGCAGGTAATCTAGGTGCTATGGAAATGATTAAATTCAAACAAGTCGCCAGTCCCGAACTATGGGCTTTGATGAAAAAATTGATAGCAGACGGGAAAGAAGAAGAAGCATGGTTACTATTGCAGAAGGTTACCAAAACTAAGTTACAGTAACGAGATTCATGTTATAGTTAGTGGGTTGATAAATACATAATACTATTGTGAGGAATTGATATGAAGATTTTTGAAGTTATTGAAGCAAGAAAAGCGCCCAGAGACGATTTTGAGGACGATGATGCTCCAGCACAGGACGCAGACTTAGATAAGATACCTCACATATTAATGCAGATGCGCAAGGCCGTTGACACAGACGGAAATTACGAGTTCAAGTTTAAAGATGGTAGCAAGCATATGCTTGATATTCCGGACATTGTTACATTCGTTAAAAAGTATATGACCGCTAAACCCCAAGAAAAAGAAATGATGCAGAATCAGGCTATAGAAAGCCTAGAAGGCTTAATGTCAGTCATCAACGCAGAAGAAGCCGCTAAACCAGACACGAAGATCAAGGGTGACCGCTATATGTCAGGATTTGCCGGTGATTACGATGATAGGTAAAATAAACTATTGGGCTAAACATATTTTAGTAGGCTTACTAATAGGTATTCCATTAGCATTTTATAGTCCAAAAATCTTCAGTCAGCAATTATATTCATATAAAGTTGTCAAAGTAAGTGACGGTGATACTATACAGTTTGAAGCACCATTCATGCAACAACATCTAGGTCTAAAGCCAGTATTATCATTGCGTGTATTGGGCGTTGATACACCAGAGAAGGGCGGCCGCGCCCAATGTCCTAGCGAAGATGCATTAGCACAAAAGGCTAGCGCATTCACTAAAGATGCTGTAGCAAAAGCAAAAGTCATACAATTTGAGATCAAAGACCATGATAAGTTTGGCGGGCGTGTATTGGGCGATGTAATTTTAGACGGTCAGCGTCTATCTGAACTATTGATCAAGAATGGTTATGCCCGTGCATATTTCGGTGAAAAGAAACAGAGTTGGTGTCAATAAAATATTGACTTCTCTGTGATTTGTGATAAAATAATATCATGAATCATAAACCTAAACAAATGACACAAAAAGTATATGAAGTCGCCCTTCAAACGGGCGGCTCCTTTTTCCCTGATACTAATTCTGCACTGTTGCAGAAATTCTCGGAAAAGTTAATAGAAGAATGCGCTGAAATCGCAGATAGCGGCACTAGTTTTCCGTATATGGGATATGGTGATAAAATTCGCGCACACTTTGGACTAAAGGATTTTGTATGACAACTATCGATTTACCTGAATTCAAATTTAATGAAGGCGACTATGTTCGCAAGACCGGCGGCACTTATGAAGCAGATGGAATCATTGTAGGTATCGCTGTCACAACACGCGGCGATGTAAGATATGTTTTTGAGTTCGAACAGTTTCCTGGCATGCTACATATCTTCAATGAAGGTCAACTACAACATAGGCAAGTGCTTGATGGAACTTTTCCGACTCACGGTTAGATTTAGAACATTCGTATATATAATTACATCACTAATAATTTTATTCGGAGTAATAGCATATGTTGTACAGTAAACCTGAACATGAGTGGGATGATCTTGACATCTATGACCGCGAAGCAGCCGACATTCGTAGATCATTGCGCAAGATTAATCTACATCAATGGGTACAGGATTTATATTCACTAGATCCTGACCTATTTGACAATCTTCAAAAGTTTATGAATCAAACTGGCGGTCATCGCCGTTAAATACGCAGTCTTTTCTTTATTGTTTCAAAATAAATAGTTGTATACACTAGAAGACACAATCTTCTAGGCTTACAACAGGGAACAATAAAAATGATAAGAAAGATCCTTGTGTTGGCCATGATCGCTGCCAGTATAGGCGGCATGCCAGCATATGCACAAACAACAAGCACACAAAGTACAACTGGCGGCACAACTACCAGCACAACTACTCCAATCAATCAAGGTGGGTATACTACCACTTCATTAGTTGACACCAATAGCACTAGCAATAGTACTAGTACAGTAACTACTAATAACAATACTACAACGAACAATACTAGCACAAGCACTAGCACGGTCAACAGTAACAATACTAATGCATCCACTTCAACAAACGTTAATACAAACAATAACATTCAAAGTGGTACGTTGACTAATATAAATCAAAATACCAATAATGGTACGATGACTTATAATAACAATAATGTTCAAAGCGGTACATTGACTAACAACAATAACAATAATAATGTTATGAGTGGTTCTGTAACAAATAACAACAATAATGTCAATAGCGGCACTATGACATACAACAATAATAACAATACTAATAGTACTAACACAAATAACAATGTTATGAGTGGTAGTGTAACTTACACTAACAATAATGTTAATAGCGGTACACAAACATTCAATAACAATAATGTAAGTAGTGCTACAAATAATAACACAAACACCAATATCAATACTGGTGATATGACTAACCGTAACATCAATACTAGTACTTCAACATCAAATAATGTTAATACTAATAACAATGTTAACACTGGTGACATGACTAATCGTAACATTAATACTAGCACTTCAGCATCAACGAACGTCAATACCAATAATAATAACACGATGAGTAATAACACTAATGTTAATATTCAGCAAGGTGAGATGACTAACCGCAATATCAATGAGACTAGAGTTACTCAAAAGATAGAGCAACCTCCCCCAACTGCTATCGCTCCTGCAATGATGAGCGTGGGTAGTGATCTTTGCGTGACTGGTGTAGCGGGTGCGGCACAGACTCAAGTATTAGGTGTAAGTTTCGGCTCAACTATGCGTGATGACAATTGTGAAAGATTGAAACTAAGCAAGACACTATATGACATGGGTATGAAAGTTGCAGCCGTAGCAACTATGTGTCAAGATCGCAGAGTATTTGATGCTATGATGAGTGCCGGCACACCTTGCCCATTTGAAGGTAAGATAGGTGAAGAAGCAAAAATGGCATGGTCCGCAAATCCAGATAAGATACCTAAACTGAAATGATAAAGAAATTAGTATTAGCAATTCTATTAGCATATACTACCGCTGTGTCTGCGCAGAATGTAAATCCTGAGTCAGGCACAGTAAGTACTACTGGTAATTTGATCGATCCTAATGCTTGGATCGGCGTTATCAGAATGACACCTGAGCAGTTAGGGCAAGTAGAAGGCACAGGCGGTGGACCTATACCAGCGTTTAACACAAGTACCAATACTATTCGTTATTCTTTTATGCCGTATACTGCTAGTCAGATTCAGGCTATCAATGCCGCGATGTTCAACAACAATACTAACATACAAGTTAGTGGATATAATTATAGTTGGCGATTATTCGGAGATAATGGATTTCTGAATGTAACAGGCAAGTTATATGATACTAAGGGTGCTGTATTAGAACAAGCAAGTTATGACTATTTTTTCTCTCCAGCAATGCCAAAAAACTGGGAATTGATTTCTGGTACAAGTAATTTTTCTACTGCTCATAAATTTGATACATTAGGATCACTAGAATTTAGTGCTACTGGTTCAGATAGTTTATTTTGGAGTGGTTATTACGGACCTAGACTAAGAGATGTAAATGTAAGTTTCAACTATAGTATATTACCGGCTGCCACTACACCTACACTTACTACAACAAACACTAATACTGTAATAAGCGATGCTATAGCAGAGGCTACAAATCCTGTAGTGACTGAAACTCCTACAACGACTTCTGTTGCTACAACTACACCAATAACTGAAACTGTTACTGCTTCTAGTACTCCTACTACTACATCGTCAACAACATCATCTACTTCAGTAGCGGCAATTAGTCCAACAGTTAGCACAGTTAGCCCTGCTACAACATCAAGTAGTAGTTCATCTAGTTCAAATAACAGTAGTTCAGCACCATCATTATCATCTGTCATGTCTATGATACAATCTAATCAGGCTAGAGAAAATAACATAGCAATGTCTGCGGTTGCGCAGTCTAATGAAGTGGCTCAAACAGCAGTAGCGCAAGCAGAAAAAACTGCTATAGAAACTGCTAGTACTAGTCTTGCACAAAGTTTAGATGTTGCTAAAGATTCTGCCAAGAGCGAGACTAAAGATAATAAGACAAATGTGAACTCAAGTTTATCATTACTACCATCTTCATCTGGTCCTTTTGTTATGCAGGGAAGTTCAAATATAGTACAACAAAGTCAATTGTTGTCTAACCAGTTCAATTTACCAGTCAATCCATTCAACAATCAACAACAGCAATCATCATCTGTAACTAATAATAGTTTGACTAGTACATCTGGATTATATAACAGACCAGAAGTAAATATATCCCTGCCACCTGCTATGCAAGAGATGGCGCAACAATCAGAAATAAAACCATCTTCAACAGCAAGCAATACACCTATTCAACAAGTAGAACAACCAAACAATAGTATGTCTTTGTTCGCTAAGAGGGGCGATCCTCTTACAGATTATATCGAACAGAATAATATATTAGTTGCTATGGCTCAACCTGAAACAAAATCTACAACAGTAAAAACAAATGTACAAGACAATGAACTTGCAGGTATTGTTAGAATAGAAAGAATGGCTGTGACTCCAGTAGGATTTAATGTATATTCATTAGCATTACGCGATGTAGCATTCTATCAGCCTAAAGAGATTTATAAGAATGTTGTCATCAAAGACAATGTTAGAACTATGTATTTTATCGAAAAGGGAAATACAGACACATATAATAAGATGATAGAGGCGCAATACAAATGAATGAACTTGACAAAATAAATTATAAGGACTTTGATGAGATGAATGATGAAGAAAAGAAAATCTATCTTAGAAATAAAAATTATATGGTCACGAACTACTTGGGTGTAGATACACCTTTAAGGAGTATGAAAGCAAGATTACAAGCATACCTAGATGAGACTAGGAAATACAGACCCAGTATTTGGGATTAAGGAGAAAAATAAAAATGCCAAGAGAGAAACAAGAAGTAGACATCGATAGCAAAGTTGATGATTTAGAAGCCGCTAAAGAAAAATATCTTAGCGAAAACACAGTTATTAGTATCGGTGGTTATGCTTTTACTCCGGCTAAGTTAATGATAGCAGCCGGTATATTATCATCAGTACTAGGTGGTCTTTATGCTTCATTTGAATTCTATAAAGATTATATGAATATGAAGGATGCTATCGCTAATTATGTCAGCCCTGATTTTACTGGGGTAGAAACACGATTGACTAAGATAGAAAAAACTCAAGAAAGCATAGTCATATTAGTACAGCAAAATCAGGATATGGTTCGTGCTGTGAGAAGCGATCTTAAAGCAGACATAGACCGTGTAGAGGCAGCAGTTGATGCCGCAGAACGCAGAGGTCGTGAATTAGATCGTGATACACGTAGTTTTGTTAATAATAGCGATAAACGTTTAGGTGATACTGAGCGTGATCTACAGGGTAGAATCAGAAACATAGAGCGTGAGACTGATGCTAAGTTGAGAGAACTAGAGAAGAAAGTAGACGAGAAGATCAAGAAAGCATGGGAAAACCCATTAGCAAAGTAATCTAACATACACCCATCTGTAAAATAAATATCTTAATGATTTTATATACAAATGGGTGTAGTTTCACTTGGGGCGGAAGTCTAGATCATATATTTTGTGATGGTAATCTTTGTAAGGTAGACGAAGATAAAAGACTACCTATATTATGGCCTCATCATTTAGGTAAGTTATTGAACGCTGATTCTGTCGTTAATCTGTCTGATGGTTGCGGTAGCAATCAACGTATAGTAAGAACCACTTATAATTGGTTACGATCAAAGACAGTAGAAGAATTAAAAGAAACAATAGCAGTCATACAACTCACCGAATGGTCTAGATTTGAGATGTATGATCCACATGATATCGAAAATGAATGGGCAGAAGATCCAGTAGATTGGATAAAATGCAAAGTAGATTTAGTCACGCATGAATATAATCATTATCCTAAAAGCAACTTCAATAGAGATATACTACTTAAAAAAGCAACACATACATTAAAGAACACGCATCCACTAGAGCATTTTTATAGAAACATAGGATATATGTATGCACTACAGGGTATGTTCAATGCATTTGGTGTGAAGGATTTTTATATATGGAACCATAGTCATGCATGGCATTTCTGGCCCAAAGAACATAGAGATGCTATATTCAATACTTTCAAGGTACTAGACGAAGTACATGACTGGGAAAAGTTCCGTTGGTCTGACGACTATTGGGTCTATGATCGTGTAAGCAAAAATGACTGGCACCCCAGTGTTCACGGACATATAGAACTAGCAAACGTCATACATGATCGCATGAAGCGTAAAGGCTACAGGGGATAAATACACTAATGCGTACAGAAGATTTCATGACATCAAGGGTAGACAAAGCGAAAGAAGTTAAAAAATTCGCTGAGTGGGCCTGCCAAAAACTAAACATCAAAAACCCTCCTAAGATCGAACTAAGCATGGATACTGAGGAAGCACAAGGTAACCATCATACGGGCGGGCATGTCATAGGTGGAGACAGCATATGGGTATATGCTAGGAACAGAAACCTAGTAGACATATTGCGTACCGTTTTTCATGAATTGGTTCATGTCCGTCAGGGTGAATTGGACATGGTAGACCAACATGACAGTTATCCAGGTAGCGCGATAGAGAGCATGGCTGACATGCTAGCCGGAAAATATATAAAGATTTACGGTGAAAAGAATAATCATATCTTCCAATAACTATTGATACTTTCTACCCATTGATATATAATAGTGGGTATGATTCAATTATTACATAAATTGCCTCGGACATTGACAGTCGCTTTTAGTGGCGGTGTGGACAGTGTCGCTGTGTTAGATTTCCTTAGTAAGAATCATGAGGTAGATGCCGCATTCTTTCATCACGGTACCGATAATAGCGACAACGCTTTTGATTTCGTTTGGAATTTTTGCCGTGACCGAGATATCACAATAACAGTAGGATACATCCGTAACGAAAAACCCAAAGAGTTAAGTTGGGAAGAACATTGGCGTAATGAACGTTATGCGTTTCTAGAAAATTTCGAATATGTGGTCACAGGACATCATCTCAATGACTGCATTGAAACTTATATCTGGGGCACTATGCACGGTACTCCTAAAGTTATTCCTGACACACGAAAGAATGTACATAGACCTTTCTTATTGAACCCAAAACAAGAATTCATCGACTGGTGTAATCGCAAAGAGTTGAATTGGTGTCAGGATTATAGCAATGAAAATACAGACTACATGCGCAATTATATCCGTAAATATGTAGTAGAACACGCATATCATATCAATCCAGGTATCGAAAAAGTCGTAAAGAAATTGATCTTAAATGCTAGTGAGTCTGAATAAAAATCCATGGTTACTAGAATGGATGAAAGATAACTGGAGGGAAGAAGTATTGGTTATATTTCGCAATCCTTTCCTACTTACGCTACCTAACGAAGTTCGCACGCCTAAACAGATGAGAAAGAATTTTGCTGAATTATTATCCAAAAACGGATATAAGGCTAAAACGGTAAAAGGCGGAGAAGATGTCATAGTCGCTATTCCAGACGAAGAGTTCGTTTTCATAAAGATTAAATATTTATAATCATGGCTTATAGTTGATCACCCAAAATATATATTTTGGATGCAAAGTATTTGACTTATTTACAACAATATACTATACTAACTATCAACATAGGAGATTCTAATGTCAACACGCACATTTAATAATGAAGCAAAAATCAAACTTACCCAACTGATCAATGAAGGCATGGCTGTCATGCAAGAAGTTGAGACGTTGAACGAGGGTCTTACTGATACGGTAAAGGCTATCGCAGAAGAACTTGAGATCAAGCCAAGCATTCTCAAGAGGGCAATTCGCACAGCATATAAATCACGATTGGGTGAGACTAATAAAGAGAACGAAGAACTCAACACCATCTTGGAGACTGTTGGGAAGACATTGTGAACGATATCTTTGAAGGTATATTCGATTGGATCCGTGAGGATTACAGGTCCAATCGATTTCGTTTTGTCGTGGAAGTATTGGCATGGTTGATCAGCATAGGCTGTTCATTGGTAATGGCATTGACAGTACCCAATCCACCTTTATTGTTGTTATACATACTGTGGATAGCAGGATGTGCTATGTATGCATGGGCAGCATTGACCCGAAAAAGTTTCGGCATGCTGGCTAATTATGTATTATTGACTATGATTGACACAATAGGTCTAATGAGGTTACTTAACAATTGAGTTACGTTGACGCAATACACGATAGAGATAGTGATAGGATATTCATTGTAGAGCGACAGCCTGACGGCAAGCGCACATACAACGAGTTTCCTGCCAACTATACCTTTTATTATACTGATCCCAAAGGCAAGTATCGCAGTTTATATGGTGATAGCGTAAGCCGTTTCAGCACACGCAAGCGTAGTGAGTTTGAAAAAGAAAAACGTATACACAGCAATAAGAAACTGTATGAATCGGACATCAACGTGGTGTTCCGCTGTCTAAGTGAAAACTACTTAGGTTGTGAGCCTCCAAAACTCCATACATGTTTCTTTGACATTGAGGTAGACTTTGACCCTGAGAAGGGATTCAGCCCTACCAGTGATCCTTTCAATCCGGTCACGGCTATCTCAATGTACTTGGATTGGCAAGATACACTAGTTACATTGTGTGTCCCGCCCAGACACATGAGTACTGAGACTGCTCAGGATATCGTCAAGAAGTATGAAAACTGTTTGATTTTTAAATCAGAGAAAGAAATGTTTGATACTTTCTTTATGTTGATTGAAGACGCAGATGTATTGACTGGCTGGAACTCAGAAGGATACGATATACCCTACATGGTCAATCGTGTGACGAGGGTCATGAGCAAAGACGATACACGCAAATTCTGTTTGCTTGGTCAGATGCCTAAGCCAAGAACATATGAACGATTTGGTAAAGAAGAAACAACATATGATCTTGTAGGTCGTATTCACATGGACTATCTACAATTGTATAAAAAGTACAATTATGAAAGCCGCCATAGTTATAAACTAGACTCTATCGGTGAGATGGAAGTCGGTGAAAACAAGACGCAGTACGAAGGTACTCTTGATCAACTATATAACAAAGACTGGGAAAAGTTCTTAGAATACAACAGACAAGATACGATGTTGCTTGTCAAGATTCATAACAAACTTAAGTTCCTTGACCTTGCTAACGCACTGGCACATGAGAATACTGTGTTGTTGCCGACTGTAATGGGTTCCGTGGCTATGATTGAGATGGCTATCATGAACGAAGCGCATGAGCGCGGACTCATGGTTCCTGATAAGAAAAGAAATAGTAGTGATAGTGAGATGGCGGCCGCTGGTGCATATGTCGCTGTTCCTAAGAAAGGCGTACATGAGTACGTGGCTGCTATCGATATCAACAGTCTGTATCCTAGCGCCATTCGTTCATTGAACATGGCCCCAGAAACAATCGTTGCACAAGTTAGACAGACATTGACTGAGAAATATCTGACCGACAAAGCAAGAAATCTTGCTAGCGAAAAGCGCAACTATGACAAAGACGATGACCTTGAGATGAGTTCATTACTCTGGGAAGGCTTGTTCGGTACACTAGAGTATGAAGCCATCATGAACCAAGAGCGTGGCACTATGCTCACAGTTGACTTTGAGAGTGGTGAAAGTGTAGAGATGAGTGCGGCAGAAGTATGGAAATTGATCTTTGATAGCAACAAGCCATATATTCTTAGTGCGAATGGCACGATCTTTAGGTCAGATAGCGAAGGTGTGATTCCCGGTCTACTCACACGCTGGTACAGTGATCGTAAAGATATGCAAAAGAAACTCAAACAATCTACTACTAAAGAAGATATTGAGTATTGGGATAAGCGTCAGTTAGTTCGTAAGATTTTGCTCAACAGTGCATATGGTGCATTGTTGAACGAACATTGCCGATTCTACGATAAGCGCATTGGTCAAAGTGTTACATTGAGCGGGCGACAGATCGTTAAACATATGAGTGCGCATATCAATGAAATCATAGCAGGCACTTATGATCATTACGGTGAAGCGATTGTATATGGTGATACGGACAGTTGCTATTTTAGTGCATACCCTATTCTGAATTCGCAAATACAGAATGGTGAAGTAGAGTGGAGCAAAGAACTTGCAGTACAACTCTATGATAATGTTTCGGATCAAGTGAATGACGGCTTCCCTAGTTTCATGGAACGTGCATTTCATGTACCTCGCAAATTGAGCGTGATCAAGGGAGGTCGTGAACTTGTAGGTGATCGTAGTCTGTTCATCACAAAGAAGCGTTATGCTATCAATATCTATGACAAAGAAGGCAAACGCCTTGATACTAACGGCAAGCAAGGTAAGATCAAGGCTATGGGCCTTGACTTGAAACGAGCAGATACTCCCAAGTATGTGCAAGACTTTTTGTTTGAAGTGCTTGAGATGGTCCTTGCAGGTAAGACAAGAGAGGATGTCATTGAGCGTATCAAGCAATTCAAGATCGAACTTGGTAAGCAAGATAGTTGGACTAAGGGTTCGCCCAAGAGTGTCAACAACTTGACTACATATGGTGATCTTGAAGCAAATAGTAAGACAGGCAAAGCAAATATGCCCGGACACGTTCGTGCGGCATTGAACTGGAACTATCTACGCCGTGTAAATGGTGACAACTATAGCATGAAGATGGTCGATGGCATGAAGGTGGTGGTATGTAAACTAAAGCCTAATCCATTGAACTTTACAAGCATAGCATATCCCACTGACGAACTAAGATTACCAAACTGGTTCATAGAATTACCATTCGATGATAGTGCTATGGAAAAAACACTAGTCGATAAAAAGATCGATAACCTTCTAGGAGTATTGAATTGGGAACTAGAAGAGAACACAGACACCAATTCGACATTTGATGATTTGTTTATTTTTGGTTAACAACTATTTGACTTTAGTAATAAAATCCATTATTATACACAATGATTCTACCTAAATATCTAACACAAAGAGGAAACACATGAAAGACAATTTACAAGATTTGATTCAACATACATTTGGCCTGGGAGTCATCGAACTCGTCAAGGTCGCAGGCACTGACAAGCAGACAGTAATCTCTGCAATCGCAGAAGATAAGAGCGTTATCGTTGAGGGTACTTTTGATACCCCGCAAGCAGAATTCATCGGTACGTTCGGTATGCCTAACTTAGGCAAACTCAAGACTATTCTTGGTTTTGATGATTATGATGAACATGCAGTCATCAATGTTGCACGTAACAAAGACGATATCCCTACTGCTATTCACTTTGAGACTAAGGCTGGAGATTTCGTCAATGACTATCGATTGATGGGCAAGGCTATCATCGAAGAAAAAGTCAAAGATGTTAAATTCAAAGGCGCCAAGTGGGACGTTGAATTCGAACCTACTGTTGCAGGTATCATGCGATTGAAGAAGCAGGCTCAAGCAAACAGCGAAGAGATTCACTTCACTACTAAGACTGACAAAGGTGATCTTAAGATTTACTTTGGTGACCCGTCAACACACAGCGGTAACTTTGTATTTCATTCAGATGTAGAAGGTACGTTGGGTCGTGCATGGGCATGGCCTGTCAAGGTCTTCATGAGCATCATGGACTTGCCCGGTGACAAGACCGTAAAGATCAGCGATCAAGGTGCTACTGAGATCACTGTCAAGGGTCTTTGTGCGACTTATCGTTATCTACTTCCAGCACAGGCGAAATGATCAAGATACAGCAAAGCAGTTATCCTTTAGTTTGGCAGATTGATAATAGTTACAGTCTGCCAAGCACTACTGGGCAGGTTCGCTGGAACGGTCAAACGAAATGTTTTGAAGTTTGTGATAACAACAATAGTTCATACCATGGCGGATGGATGCGAATCGATAATACGATTCAAATAAGTTCTGACCCTCAACTCCAATCAGTACTTGAATGGGCTAAGAAAAAGATGATTGAAGACGAGAAGATCGAAAAACTCGCTAAAGAGTATCCGGCAGTAAAAGACGCTAAAGAAAAATTAGATATTATTATGAAATTAGTACAAGATGAAAATAGTAGCACCTGAAACAAAAATACAGATTATACATCCTGTAGGCCTTTGTATGCCGGCCTGGAATCCTGATTATATCTTTATTCCTATTCCCAAAAATGCTTCTAGTTACACAAAAAGGATTTGGAAACTACAGTGCGGCATGACAACGAATGTTCCTGATAATTTTATTACTAATCCAATTCAATTATCTAAAAAGAAAATAGTTGTATTGCGCGAACCTTATGAAAGATACATATCAGGATTATTAGAATATTTGTATCGCGCCCAAATAAGTTGTGATCAGGTAGATTTTGATGATCTTTTTAAAACTTTTGCATTTGATGGACACACATCATTGCAAGTGCAGTTTTTGGAGGGTATAGATACCGATACTTGTATATTTTTAAAGTTCGGTAGTAGTTACTCTAACGATTTAACGCATCTAATTCAACATAAATTGCACAGAAATCAAAAATTTCCGGGTGGAGAATTTACGGGTTGGAGATATAATAGAACTTCAACCAGACCTGAAAAGGTAGCAATGTTAGATAAACTAACCGAATATCTTGACAATCATGAAGAAGTGGTGTTATCATTGAAAGAATATCTTATCCCGGACTATAATCTTTTCAATAATGTTCAGTTCTACAACAACAGGTAAAATAGATGGAACAAATAAATTTATCAAACAATCATAAAAATGACTGGGCATTGTTTTTGCCAGCAGTCAGTAGTTTCTTTATCACCGGCTTGGGCAAGCAACGTGAGGGAGAAGATTATTTTCCTAGTGAGCGTATTCCCGCAGGCTTCAACGGTGATGTTGAATGCTTGAACTTCTTGAATAGCAAAGAAGGACTATACACATATCAGTGGGGCTTGTATAGTGCAGGTCACGCTAACCTTGATACTACTGTAGACGATCATGCAGAAAGCATCATACGTAAACGTGAACAAGGTACATTCATGCTAGGTGACAGTGGTGGATTCCAGATCATGAAAGGTCAATGGCCTGCTGACTGGAAAGATCCCAACTGCCCTAAAGCATTGAAGCAACGTAAGTTAGTATTGAACTGGATGGATACGTACATGGATTATGGTATGTGTCTTGACGTTCCATCACAGACTATTCGTAATCAGCATTTGCTTGATAAGCATGGTATTCGCACTATCGAAGACGCGGTCAAGGCTACACATATCAATAACGAATACTTCATCAAGAACCGTAATGGTAGTTGTAAGTTCTTAAATGTATTGCAGGGTCTCAATCATACACAGAGTGATAACTGGTATGAAGAGATGAAGAAGTATTGCGATCCAAACATCTATCCGGACAATCATTTTAATGGTTGGGCTTTCGGGGGTCAGAATAAGATCGATATTCATTTGATGTTACGCCGTCTTGTGATCATGATCCATGATGGATTGCTTGAGCCAGGTAAGCATGACTTGATTCACTGTCTTGGTACTAGTATCTTAGAGTATGCAGTATTGTTTAGTGATATTCAACGAGCGATTCGCAAGCATCATAATCCAAACTTGCAGATAACTTTTGACTGTGCAAGCCCATTCTTTAGCGCGGCTAAAGGTCTAGCGTACTTTCAAAATAATATCGAACACGATAGTAAATGGTCATACAGCATGGAAAAAACGGCTGAAAACAAAGATTATGCAACAGATAATCGGAAATTCAGTATTGCTGTATTGCAAGATGGGGTGCATAAAACATTCCAAGACAGTCCTATAACTGACAGAATGTTAGTTCGTGACTTATGCTACAGGGGTCATGGCTTTATCGGTGCTCATGGTAAAGAGACTAAGACTAGTTGGGACACATTGAGTTATACATTATTGCAGGCTCATAACGTATATCAGCATATTGTTGCTGTGCAGGAAGGTAACAAGTTGTATGATCAAGGTGTGATTCCCAAGATGGTAATGAATGAGATTTTTGAGAAGATCAAATTCGGAGATATTGTTGAAGCGATTTTTGCATTAAAAGACAAAGAGAAAAGTCTCAATCTTATTGATAAGTATGATAAATTCTGGACACAGATGAAATCTGGAAGCCAGGGTTTCAGCGGCAAAAAGACAGTCAATGCATTGACTAAGTTTGAAGAATTATTCAGCGTACAAGAGCAGAGTAATAACGTAGAAGAAGAGATAGAAGATACCGACGATTTAATATCGCAAAATTTAGAGAACTGATATGGTGGCATATACGAATCAAATACGCATATTAGAAAATAATCTCAAGCAATTAGAACAGGGAACCGATAAAGAAGACCTGAAAAAAATGGCTGAGATTATCAATCAATTGCGTGTATTACGCAGATTAGAATGGGAAGAAAAATATGAAAGAGTTAATATGGAGGATGAGAGATGAGTGAAGATCCGGTAGTTTATCAAACTAATCAGGCACGAACTGATAAAAGAAATAGAATCAAGCAACACGCTAATCGTGTGATATGGGTTACCTTTCAGCGCGAGGGTATTCATAAGTATCCGGCAGCAGCCACAGATCCAAATCTAGCCGACGTGTCTTTTTTAGCCAACGAGCATCGTCATATATTTCATTTTAACGTTGCTATCGAAGTCACACATAATGACCGTGACATCGAATTCATACAATTCAAACGCTGGCTTGAAGCATTGTATCAAGGTACTTTACAACTAAATTATAAAAGTTGTGAGATGATATGTGATGATCTATATGAAGTAATTGCTACACGTTATCCTGACAGGTTCGTAGAAATCACGGTTAGCGAAGATGGTGAGAACGGCGCTACTATCACATACAATACAGTTAAACCTAATTTACAAGTAGTGATCTAATGAGTTTTAATACTCTACATCTACATCCTGAACCAGAATTGAATATGAATCCCACATATCGTGAGATTCCGTTATCAAAAGTTCCAATGGTTTTTGAAAATTCTTTCATGAATAATGTGCAGAAGTTTTTAGTGACCGATGACAATATGAAACCAATGCATGTTGAGATATTTGCAGAAAATACAGAGTTTCATGTGATGCGCGGTAGTGATACTTTGCTCATCGTCATAGGTGAGAGTTGGACTTATGGAGAATCTTTGCACGGTGTAGGTACCGGTGCAGGATACTTTAATTTTCAATCACAACTTGAAGGTTGCATGGGTCCTCGAATGGCAGAAGTCACGGGTTGGGACTTATATCAGTTCGCTATACCCGGTAATTGCAATCTTTACATGCATATGGAATTAGATCGCATATTGAAACATGTGTCTACTCTAGGTTACAAGCAGGTAAAGGTCGTATTGCAGATGACTGAAAATTCCAGAGAGATTCCAATACGTTGTAGTAAAAATACATCAACAATATTGAACCATGGCTCATATCCATTAGAACACTGGTTTGATATAGGAATAAACCAAGAGATTGATTTATTCGAATGGCTGGCTTTATATGATGATTTTTTCTTGAGTCATTATCATACCAGCCTAAATAGTTTCAATGCATGTCCTATCGAGGGCATACTTTGGAGAAACTTCACTAAATTAACCACTGATAAGAGAAGTTACAACTTCAAGATCATAGAACCTACTATGATCACTTATACTGGGTCATTAGTGAATCATGAGCATATACCTCCGACTTTAATGAACCCAATTCAATTTGATGATTTCTTTAGAACCATTGGGAAAAAGATCAAAGTGGATATGGACTTCATGGAAGAGCAGGTTAGGTTGATTGAAAAGATGTTTGATTACATCAATGGTAATGTGGATGTCAAAAATCTTATCTATCATAACAATCACCCGACCAAGATCGGACATCTAGTGTGGGCGCACGAATTGATACGTCAGGCTGGGTGGAAAAGTATTTGACTTATATTTTTAATTATAGTAATATATCAACTTGTGTTTAACAAATCTAGGAGTTAATAAACATGGCAAAGAATGAACATCGTTCAAACAATCGTATCAAGCAAATCTTTGATGATTTGGAGAAGTATCTTGATTTCTGTAAAAGTTTCGGGTACAAGTTTGACGAGGCAACTCTCTATGACAATAGGAGTTTCGCATTTCGCCAGTTCAGCAAATACATGGCCGGCAAAGATGCCAAGGATATGTGGGCTGTAGATGGTGGTAGGTAATATCAAAATAGTCTTAGTGACAGGGGGTTTCGACCCCCTTCACTCTGGACATATCGCATATTTCAAAGAAGCGCGTAACCTAGGGGACATGCTCATCGTTGGCATAAACAGCGATGAATGGCTTGCTAGAAAAAAAGGTAGAGCATTCATGCCCTGGAATGAACGTCTCTGCATAATCAATAACTTGTCAATGGTAGATGAAGTTTATACCTTTGACGATGAAGATGGATCTGCCAAGCATTTTATTCAGCAGGTTCGTGCGCATTATCCAAATTCAAAACTGATCTTTGCTAACGGCGGAGATAGAACCAAAGACAATATTCCAGAAATGGATATCAACGATGATAACGTTGAATTCGTGTTTGGTGTAGGCGGAGAAGACAAACGTAACAGTAGCAGTTGGATATTACAAGAATGGAAGAATCCAAAAGTTATTAGACCGTGGGGATATTACCGTGTGTTAGATGAGAAGTCAGGTTACAAAGTAAAAGAGTTAGTTATCGAACCCGGCAAGAGCCTAAGTATGCAACGTCACTTTAATCGTAGTGAACATTGGTATGTGCTTAAGGGCAAATGCGATATTGTAACAGAATTCAGAGGTAGTATAATTAAAGTAATTAAGAATACTAACGAAGAATATATTATTGGACAATCTGTATGGCATCAAGGGCAGAATAATTATACTGAACCTTGTCATATACTTGAAGTGCAATATGGTTCAGAATGTGTAGAATCAGATATTGAGAGGCGTGATGCGTAAATTATATTACATGGGTCTAGAACCCTACAAGGCAAGATATACATTACAGTTGCAAGACTGGAATGAAACAGTATTTAAACAACGTAGCATTGATTATGAATTGGTGCACGGCGACACATTGACTAGTGATCAAAGTATCGTGACAGGTCAAGTGCTAGATGCACATGGTCGTAGTTACTTTGGCATGAGTCAGTTGATGACTTTAGTTAAATTAATGAAAGAAGGCAAAGTAACAAATGAAGATGTTATCTACTTTGAAGACATGTTTCAGCCGGGCATTGAGTCGCTTCCCTATATTCTTAATCAAGTTTCTAGCGATATGCGTCCTCGTATATTTGTCCGTTGTCTTGCTCAGTCAATCGATCCGGATGATTTCGTACATGTATGGGGGATGAGCAAGTGGATGGGACTGTATGAGAAGATGGTCTGTGAACTAGTACGTGATTCAGGTGGTGCTATCCTCGCAAGTAACGAAGAGATGGTCATGCATATGAAGATCGCAGGCTGGGAATGTCCTATCTATAATATCAGTGGTCTTGCATTCGGTAAAGAAGAAGTTCGTAGCCGTGTGAAGAATATCAAGCCTTTCGATAATCGCAAGCGTAGAGTTGTTTTTGCCGCACGTTGGGATCAAGAAAAACAGCCCGACTTCTTCATGGATATTATCGAAGAATATACAAGTGTCTATAATGGCGATGTAGAGTTTGCATTATTAAGCGGTGCTAAATTGCGTAGCAACAATAACTCATATATGGAACGCACATTAGACCTAGAACGTCAAGGCAAACTAAAAATCTATAGCGACCTCGACAAGAACGAATACTATGAATTATTGAACGACAGCCGTGTATTGTTCAATTGTGCATTACAAGACTGGGTGAGCAATACAGTCAGCGAGGCAGATGCACTGGGCTGTAATGTGATTTATCCTGCTTATCGCAGTTTCCCAGAAACATTTTCCAATGATCATAGTCGCATGTATGTGCCTTGGTCTAAGGTAGACGCATTGAATAAGATGAATCATGCAATCTATAATCCAAGTCCATATATGGGTAAAATTAGTGACTGGACTGATAAAACGATAGATAGAATTTGTGACATCCTTGAAGGCAAGGGTGAGCAATGGTTGCGTATGACTACGGATTATCGTAATCATACGAGAGAAAGCAAATATTAATAGGAGAAAAAAATATGAGCGCACATAATGATATTAACACACATCTGGAAGCATACTTAGCAGAGCATGAGAAGTTTGAGAAGGGTAACAATGCTGCCGGTACTCGCGCACGTAAGGCTCTTGGTGAACTCGCTAAGGCTGTAAAGGCACGCCGTAACGAAATCACTGCCACTAAGAACGCACGTAAGGAAGCAAAGGCTTAATAAATGCGTATCGAAGAAGATATCAAGTTAGACTTCAAGGATGTATTGATACGCCCCAAGCGTAGCACACTATCCAGTCGCAAGGAAGTCGATTTGAATCGTACTTATAAGTTCAAGCATTCAGGATGGGAATGGACAGGCGTTCCCATCATGGCTGCTAACATGGATGGTGTAGGTACTATTGATATGGCTAAGGCATTATATGAACATAAGATGTTTACATGCCTTGTGAAGACATATGACGAGTCTGACCTATTTGACTTAACAGAACATCTAGGAAATTATTTTGCTGTCAGTACAGGAACTAACGAAAAAGATTTCTTGAGATTAAGTCGAATCATCAACAGTTATCCAGAGATTAAGTTTATCTGCATGGATGTGGCTAATGGTTACAGCGATCACTTTGGTGACTATGTTGAAGAAGTGCGTGAAGCATTTCCCGACAAAACTATTATCGCAGGTAACGTTGTTACCGCAGACATGACACAGGAACTTATTTTACGAGGAGCAGATATTGTCAAAGTCGGAATCGGGCCAGGATCGGTATGTACAACTAGGATACAGACTGGGGTTGGCTACCCGCAACTTTCTGCGATCATTGAGTGTGCTGATGCGGCGCATGGGCTTGGTGGACATATTATTGCTGACGGCGGGTGTACTTGCCCAGGCGATGTGGCTAAAGCATTTGGCGCAGGCGCAGATTTCGTTATGCTTGGTGGTATGTTAGCCGGACATGATGAAGGCGGTGGTGAAATCATCAGTAAGTTGATTGAGACTGACGAACTTCAGGCTAGAAAAAGAGAACTACCGGACGGTCAGATAGAATGGACATGGACTGGTAACAAGACTGAAGAAAAGAAATATATGCAATTTTATGGCATGAGTAGCGATACTGCTATGAATAAACATAATGGTGGCATAGCGAATTACCGTTCAAGTGAAGGACGCACGGTCACAGTTCCTTATCGAGGATCTGTGAACAATACGGTTCTTGACTTATTGGGCGGACTGCGTAGCACTTGCACATATGTCGGTGCAAATACATTGAAGAACCTAAGCAAGTGCACCACATTTGTACGGGTGACACAACAATTTAACGGAGTTTTCGCAGGTGGCAAATCCTAACGTTTTAATCGCCGGTGGCTGTAGTTTTACTCAAGTCCCGGGTACATATAAAAATTGGCCTATCTTTTTGAGAGATAAGTTAAATATTCCTGCATTTTTCGTAGGAGCAGGAAGTTCCGGTAATGACTTTATTTCTAGAAGAGTTATAAGTCAAACATCACAGGCTCTTTTAAAATATAAGCCAGAAAAAATACTCGTAGGTGTAATGTGGTCAGGAGTGAGTAGGAAGAGTTTTTACTTTAGTGATGATCCAATAGATCATTTTAAATTCATGCCGTATATAAGTAAAGAAAGCATGGAGGATGCATACGCTAACCCAAATACAGTAGTAATGGGTGGTGTAAAGAATACCTACTTTGTAAACCCGCACTACAATGACGAACTATCTAAAACATACTATAAGACATATCATGATACTGTAGGTGCTTTGATAGAAACCATAGAGCATATTTTGAGATTGCAATGGTTTTTGAAATTAAACAATATCAAATATTTTTTCACTGAATATTCCAATGATTCATTGACTACTAATCACAGAGATTTACACAGTCACCCGGACGTAAAATACTTGTATGATCAGATCGACTTCAACAACTTTTTACCTGTAGAAAATATGGAATGGTGGATAAGAAATGAGTCTGGTATACCATATATAGATATTAGAGATCATCACCCAATTGACGAGATGAGCAGTGATTTTTGTGATAAAATAATCATACCCCATATAAAAAGTAGGGGATATGTTAGTTAGTAATAAATACATATGCTACACAACGGTAGCGAACAATTTAAAATTTTTATCCGTGTAAGGAAGGAGAAACTAAATGTCATATAACAAGACAAAAACAGACCCAGAACTTGGTCAACAAGTTCACGAACACCTAGTCAAAATGGGTGTCGAAACCCCAATCAAAAAGCGCAATCTAGATCGTAAAGATCAAATCGCTATCATTGAAGGTAACTTTGCTGAAATCATGCGAGCCTTAGGATTAGACTTAACTGATGACAGTTTAATAGATACGCCAAAGCGTGTCGCTAAGATGTATGTCAATGAAATCTTTTGGGGTTTAGACTACGATTCATTTCCCAAGTGTACTACAGTCGATAACAAGATGAAGTACAATGAGATGGTTGTTGAACGAAATGTCAATGTACAAAGCAATTGTGAACATCACTTTGTGATCATCGATGGTTTAGCAACTGTTGCATATGTACCTAAAGATAAGGTACTAGGTCTTAGTAAGATCAATCGCATCGTAGAATATTTCAGCAAGCGTCCACAGATCCAAGAACGGTTGACTGAGCAGATTTTCCACACACTACAATTCATCTTAGACACAGAAGATGTTGCGGTCATGATTGACGCACAGCATTATTGCGTCAAGAGTCGTGGTGTCGAAGATACAGGTAGTTCAACTGTTACTAGCCGATTAGGTGGTGGATTTAAAACTGATCCTGCCGCAAGACAAG
>Ga0208050_1000082_pt1 | contig 22968 bp, 24 predicted proteins | sample LakMenEpi13Jun10_FD_150691 | JGI IMG/M metagenome (GOLD analysis project Ga0208050, IMG submission 150691) | Freshwater microbial communities from Lake Mendota, WI - 13JUN2010 deep hole epilimnion (SPAdes) | ecosystem: Environmental > Aquatic > Freshwater > Lake > Epilimnion/Euphotic zone ... | reverse complement strand
CCTTGGTCAAATAGTTTATATGAAATTAAATTTGTAGAGCACGAAAAACCTTTCTATCAACTAGGTAAAGGTTATGTTTGGGAAATACAGTGTGAACAATTCCAGTATAGTCATGAAGATCTGGATACTGGTATTGCTGATGTTGATGAAATTGAAGAGGAGTATGGGTATAGTTTAGATTTAGTCTTTGCTCCTGGTGGATCTGGCAATTTTGTTAAGGGCGAAACAGTATTTGGAGGAAGTCACGAAGCGAGTATTGGATATACTCACCAAGCTTGGAATCTTGGATTTACTGTTTGGGATGGTGGTGATGGATATGATCCAAACGATCCCCCATCGATAACTTTCTCAGCACCTCCTACTGGGGGAACTCAAGCAACTGGAACAGTTCAAGTTAATAGTGCTGGTCAAATAACTGGAATCACTCTAAATCCTGGATCTGGTTATACTTCAGCACCAACATTTACATTAGAGAGATCTCCTGCTGCACCTTATGGTGAGGTAGTTTCGTGGAATCCAACCACTAGGAAACTTGTCCTAAATAATTTGACTGGAGTATTTAAGGACAATGAATCAGTTAGAGGTTTAACTTCTAACGCAACATGGACTATCAATATTTTGGATTCTTATAATATGGGAGAAATTGAAGGTGCTCAGAATAAATACTTTGAGACTAATGGAGATATTATTTTAGACTTTAGTGAGACAAATCCATTTGGAGAAATTGGAAATCTAGGAGATAAATTCTAATGTTGGGTACTTATTTTTACCACGAAATATTTAAGAAAACTATTGTTGGATTTGGAACACTATTCAATAATATTGAACTTCGTCGTTCGAGTGGAAATAAGGATGAGGTAATGAAAGTTCCTCTAGCATATGGTCCTGCTGAAAAATTTCTTGCTAGATTAAGACAAACCGCAGATATTACTGATCAGAAAGTACAGATTACTTTACCTCGTCTTGCATTTGAGATGAAGGGAATTAAATACGATTCTGACAGAAAGGTAGCTCCAACACAATCAATTAAAATTCCAGTTAATGGTGATGTTAAGGCAGCATATATGCCAGTTCCTTACAATATTGATTTTGAGTTATACATTATTGCAAAAAATCAAGATGATGCTCTACAAATTGTTGAGCAAATTTTACCATTTTTCCAACCATCATATAATTTATCTTTACAGTTAATTCCTTCAATAAATGAAACAAAAGATGTTACTGTAAACTTAGATAATATCTCATATCAAGATGATTATGAAGGGGACTTGAATCAGAGAAGAGCATTAGTTTATACTCTATCTTTTACTGCAAAGACATATATTTACGGACCAGTAAGAGAAGGTACTGGTGTTATCAAAAAGGTCATTGCGGATTCTTATGATTCAATGGATACTGTAAATGCTCCAAGAATACAGAGATATACTGTTCAACCAGATCCTATCGATGCAGATGCAGATGATGATTTTGGTTTCAATGAAGTATTCTCTGAATTTACAGATATTAAGAAAAGAGATCCAGACACAGGAGTAGATGAAGACTTATGAGTACATTTGATGGATTAGATAAAGTATTTGATGTGGAACCAACAGAAATTGTTGTTGAAACTGAGGTGAAAGATATTGCTCCTTCACAAAAACCAGAATTACAGCAAGACTATGAAGTAACAAGAGCACAACTTCACAATCTTGTGATGAAAGGTCAAGAAGCCATTGATGGTATTCTTGATGTTGCTAGAAGTTCAGATCATCCAAGAGCATATGAAGTTGCTGGACAACTTATCAAAAATGTTGCGGATGTCGCTGACAAACTAATCGACCTCCAGAAAAAAATGAAAGATATCGATGAAAAAGCAGCAACTAAATCAGGTCCTACTACAGTTAATAATACTATGTTTGTTGGATCGACATCAGAGTTGGCAAAACTCCTCAAGCAAAGTAATAAAGAAACTAAATAAAACATAGGAAAGAAATTATTCTCGGAGTTTAACATGTCCGTTCTAAATGTATTGAATACTAATAGTATTACTGCATCTCAATCTGAATACCAAATTGTTAACACTGGTATTTACAGAGTGAGTGCAACTTCAGCATCAACAGTTCAATTTAATGCTGGTCCTGCAATTCAACTTTTAGCAGGTGAGTCAGTTCTTCTAAAGGGTTCCAATCCTGGAAAGGCAGCGATCGTAGCGGCAACTGATTCTGCTACTTCCGTTTATACTCTAGGTGATGGTGGTGTTGGTCTAACTGGAAATACCCACCCATTCTCTACTGGTGATTATATTGCAGTTGTAGATTCTGCTTCTGTGCTTCCTGCTGCCTTCGAGTCTGCTGCTACTGCTGGTAAGTCCATCACTGCTTCAACTGGAAATACCATCACAACTGACATTGATGCATCTGCGGCTACTGCTGATTATGATTACGCTAGTGGTGCTCAGGCATATGTACATAGATGCATTAAAATCACGGCTGGTTCTGCAAACATCGTTGTAGAAGAAGTACAAATTGTTGGAGGCTGATATGAAGTCTTACAAAGAATTTTTATCCGAATCTGTAAATATTGCTGGAGACTTCAATGGAACTCTGCATGTGCATTCTGATGGTAAAACCGCAGAACCAGTAGGGGAAACTTACAGTGCGGACATCATTTATAATGGTGAACTATTCCGTATAGATGTTATTTCTGAAGAAGGTATTCCAAATCACGGAGATCTAACTTGGATGCTTCAAGATCAGTATCCTGGTGCAATGGTTCAGCAGATCTATCCACCACAAAAACCTAAGGTAAATATCACCAAATCACATAAACTTAATGTTGATTCATCAGCAAATAAGTATGGAGCATTCTAATTATGGCTCAGTGGAATAAGAGTACTCAGGACTATCTAAATCAAGAAAGAACTCTGTTTGAGGTTGTTGGTGTTGCAACCAGAGATGGTAAAATTGTAGATAATTACAATCGGTTTCCTGTGGATGTTCTGCCAGCAAACGCAGATGCATTTGGTAGGACTAGGGTATCAGCACCTCTTACTCTGTTTGATAGTTCCCACAGATACAGAGATAATAACCTATGGTCAACTGCTACTACTGGCACTGCTTCTTCTACTTTTAGTGTTAACGAAGGTCTGATTAATCTAACAGTGAATAATGCTTCTGGAACACAGATTATTCGTGAGACCTCAAAAGTATTTTCGTATCAGCCAGGTAAATCTTTGCTTGTGATGAATACCTTTGTTCCTGCCACACCAAAAGCAAACTTGAGACAGAGAGTTGGATATTTTGGTGCCGACAATGGAATGTATTTTGAGATTAATGGAACAACACCTTACTTTGTGGAAAGGAGTTTATCCACTGGAACTCAAACAGAAGTAGTACAGGCAAATTGGAATGGTGATAAGTTAGATGGAACTGGTCCGTCTGGTATTACATTAGATACTACCAAAGCACAAATCCTTTGGATGGATATTGAATGGTTGGGTCTTGGTACTGTAAGAATGGGATTTGTAATAAACGGACAGTTTATCCTCTGCCATTCATTCCACCATGCAAATGCAATTGCATCAACTTATATCACAACAGCATCACTTCCTTTGAGATATGAGCTTACTAATACTGGTGCCACAAGTGGTAGTAGTACGATGAAGCAAGTTTGCTCTACTGTCATTTCCGAAGGTGGTTATGAACTTCGTGGAATACAGCAGGCAGTTGGTATCCCAATCAATTCTCCAAGAACATTAGGAACTGCGGGAACATTTTATCCTGTAATATCTTTGCGTCTCAAAACATCACCAAATCGTTTGGATGCGATTGTAATTCTCACAGCACTTTCTATAATGCCAATTAGCATTGGTAATTTTAATTGGCAAGTTAGAGCATCTGGAACTACTACTGGTGGTTCTTGGGTAAGTGCTGGAGTTGATAGTGCTGTTGAATATAATATTACTGGAACTTCTGCTGCTGGGGGAAGAATACTAGCAAGTGGATTTTTTAACGCATCAAATCAAGGAGCAAGTCAAGTTGATATTCTGAAAGAAGCATTATTTAAGTTTCAGTTAGAAAGAGATGGACTAATATCAACACCTTACGAAATTACACTTGTGGTTGCTTCTGATAGTAGTAATGATACTGTTGTTGCTTCTATGGACTGGGAAGAAATCTCCAGATAAATAGTACATAACGAACTTAGTAAGATGGGCAGATTAATTTCATTCTCTCAGTTTATTTCTGAAGCATCCGAAAAGGATCATGAGGTTTCGATGGCACAATCACAACTAAAAAGTGCTGAAGATAGTATCAAAAAATTAAAAAAAGTAATCGGCAAAAAAGAAAAAAATCTTCCTGCATGGGTTCAAGGAAAACTTACTGATACTGACCATAATCTAAGGGCAGCAGCAGACTATAGCGAAAGTGCTACATGGCAGCGTAAGGAGGGACAAAACCAAAGTGGCGGACTCAACGAAAAGGGTCGTAAGTCATACGAGCGTGAAAATCCTGGAAGCGACCTTAAAGCACCTTCAACAAAGGTTGGAAATCCCCGCAGGGCGTCATTTTGTGCCAGAATGAAGGGTATGAAATCTAAACTGACTTCCAAGAAAACAGCGAACGATCCAGATAGCAGAATAAATAAATCGTTGAGAGCTTGGAATTGCTGATGTATCACCTGAATGTAAATGATATTAATCGCTTAATTAGAGCATGTGAGTTATATAAAGAACATACTGGATCAGAATATATGGTGGAAGAATACCATCATCTCATAAATAAGTTGAAGACTTATAGAGAGCAAAATCTACCTCATGAATCCGAATGATATTTATCTTGGTAATCCCAATCTAAAAAAGGCGAATGTATCTGTTGAATTCACTCAAGAACAAGTTGAGGAATTTATCAAGTGCTCTAAAGATCCTGTCTACTTTGCCAAAACATATATCAAGATTGTTTCTCTTGATGAAGGTCTTGTTCCATTCGAGATGTGGGACTTCCAAGAGAAACTAATTGAGAACTTCCATAACAATCGATTCAATATCGCAAAACTACCGCGTCAGACTGGAAAATCTACGACGGTAGTTTCTTATTTGCTGCACTATGCAATCTTCAATCCGAACATTAAGATCGCAATTCTAGCGAACAAAGCAGAGACTTCTAGAGAATTGCTATCGCGTCTTCAACTTTCCTATGAGAACCTTCCTAAGTGGATGCAGCATGGCGTCATATCGTGGAACAAGGGTTCGGTAGAACTGGAGAACGGATCTAAGATCATCGCTGCCTCAACCTCTTCTAGCGCAGTTAGAGGAAACTCTTTCAACATCATCTTCCTGGACGAATTTGCGTTCATTCCAAACAACATCGCAGAGCAGTTCTTCTCCTCTGTGTATCCTACTATTTCGTCTGGTAAGTCAACCAAAGTTATCATCATCTCTACTCCAAACGGGATGAACATGTTCTATAAACTTTGGCATGATGCTGAAAGAAATAAGAATACTTACATCCCATTAGAAGTTCATTGGTCTCAAGTTCCTGGTAGAGATGCCAAGTGGAAAGAAGAGACGATTGCTAATACTTCTCAAAGACAGTTCACTCAGGAATTTGAGTGTGAGTTTCTGGGATCGGTTGATACTCTAATCAATCCAGCGAAACTTAGAAACATGGTCTATGACGATCCAATTAGAACAAATAAAGGATTGGATATTTACGAAGAGGTAAAACCAGACCATCAGTACATCCTAACAGTTGATACATCTAGAGGAACGAGTCAAGACTACTCGGCATTTATCATTGTAGATATTACAACAATTCCATATAATATTGTCGGTAAGTACAAGAATAATGACATTAAACCGATTCTTTTACCAAATATCATACATGATGTAGCAAAAAATTATAATAAAGCATATATACTCATAGAGGTTAATGATATTGGTGCTCAAGTCGCTGATATTCTACAATACGATCTTGAATACGATAATTTATTAATGTGCTCCATGAGAGGTCGCGCTGGTCAGATTGTTGGATCTGGATTCAGCGGTAAGAAGGCATCTCTAGGAGTTCGCATGACCTCAGCAGTGAAGAAGGTGGGTTGCTCTAACTTAAAGGCACTAATTGAGGAAGATAAACTTCTAGTTAAAGATTATGACATCATTAGTGAGTTGACAACCTTTATCCAAAAAGGAAATTCCTTTGAGGCAGAAGAGGGATGTAATGATGACCTTGCAATGACTCTAGTTATTTTCTCCTGGTTGGCGATGCAACCCTACTTTAGGGAAATGACGAATAATGATGTTCGTCAAAGAATTTATGATGACCAAAGAGAAGCAATTGAAGCAGACATGGCTCCATTTGGTTTTATTTTAGATGGCACAGAAGATGAAAGTTTTGTTGATGTAGATGGAGATAGATGGCACATAGATGAGTATGGAGATGCAGCATATATGTGGGAATTTAGGTAATGGATTTAGATAGGCAGATAAATTTAGAACATTTATTATTTGTAGATAGAGAATGTAGAGTGTGTGGTCAAGTGAAAAATTTATTATCTGACTATTATTTGACTCGTAAAGATAGGGGTTCATACCCATCATCATATTCATATGAATGTAAAGAATGTACTGTAAAACGAGTGACCAACAAAAGAAAAAATGAACAAAAAATCTATAGGTGGGAATATCCTGACTGGTAAGTGTTATTCATGCATTGTTTCCCCAATAGAAAAAACCTAAATTATAAATATTTCTAGAAATAAACCTTTGATTCTTTCAGGAGAAAAGACACATGGCATTAAGTCAATACTCCCCAGGAGTGCTAGTAAGGGAAATCGATCGTAGCACTGGCACAACATTTTCCAATCCAACATTTGCTGCTATTGCTGGTCCTTTCGCACAGGGTCCAGTTAACGAAGTAAGAGTAATTACTAACGAGAGACAGCTTGAGACCGTATTTGGAAAACCAAATGACAGCAACTATGAGACCTGGTTCTCTGCTGCTCAGTACCTTCTATATGGTGGTACATTAAAAGTTATCAGAACTGATGGTTCAACCCTCAAGAACTCCGTAACTAACGGTACTGCAGTAAAGATCAGAAATTTACAAGATTACGAAACTAACTACGAAACTAATACCGCTACTTGGTACTATGCTAGTAAGACTGCTGGTACACATGCAAACGGAATTAGAATTTATGTTACCGATGCAGGTGCCGACCAAATCCTAAATCTACCTGCTCCTTCATCTGGAGATGAGTGGCAGTTTTCTATCGGAGATGAAGTATCAGCAGCATCTGGTGCATCTGGTAAAGTTTATAACTACAGAGTAAATCTAAAGGTAACCGAAGTTGTTGGAACTTTTGTTCCTGGAGCTGCTACCTTTGATGGAGAGTCTGGAACAATTCTAGCATACGACGCATCATCTTCAACTCTACAAGTTGAACTTGCTTCTGATCATACTGGCATTCTTGTTGCTGGAGATGCAGTTGTACAATCTTCTTCTGGAGCATCTGCGGATGTTGCAGTAGGAGGAGTAACTAGACAACTCTTAGTAGTTCTAGATAAGGGTTCAGTCAATTTTGCTGCTACTGACTCTGTTGATGATGCAAATAGCAATGCTGTTGCTGTTACCACTGTAGAAAATGAGTATCAAACTAGAGATGTATTCCCTGGTCTAAGATGGACCAATGTTGCACCTCGTCCTGGAACTTCACCTTATGCTCAGTCGAAGAATGGATTCAGAGATGAACTTCACATTCTAGTTGTTGATGCTGATGGTAGAATTACTGGAACTCCAAATACCGTTCTAGAGAGACTCCTATTCCTTTCCAAAGCATCTGATGCTAAGACATCGAATGGAGAATCCAATTACTACAAAGCAAGTCTCAAGTTTGGATCAAACTACTTATATGCAGGTGGTCTAGACGAAGTTAATAGATTTGTAGTAGGAGCAACTGCTTCTGCTGGAAACTGGAATCAAATTGCAGCAAATCATTCATTCAATCTAATTCATAGCACCACTGGTGTTAAGAATACAATTACAAATGCTCTTGAAGTTAATAGTGTTTATGGTAGTACTGTAGAATATATTCTTGGTACTGCAGTTGGAACTGAAGGCGTATCAAACTACTCTCCAAGTGCTGGCGAATATCAGACTGCGATTAATCTAATTTCAGACCCTGAAGTAGAATCAATCGATTTTATTATTCCAGGAAGCATGGGTTCTACTGAATCCGAAGCACTAGCAAAGGTAAACACTCTAGTATCACTAGTAGAAGCAAGAAAGGATTGCATGACTTTCTTCTCTCCATACAGAGAACTAGTTATCGGTATCAACGATACTGATGTAATTACCACAAATGTAGTTGATTACTTCAGACAAGTTCCTAGCACTTCATATGCAGTTCTAGATAGTGGATACAAGTATATCTACGATAGATACAACGATACTTTCAGATACATTCCATGTGCTGCTGACATCGCTGGTCTATGCCTATCTACTGCTCAGGTCGAAGCAGAGTGGTATTCACCTGCTGGTCTATCAAGAGGTGTTATTAGAAATGCAATTAAACTTGCATACTCACCATCTAAGCAACAGAGAGATCAATTATATGTTGAGAGAGTAAACCCAATCGTATCCTTCCCTGGATCTGGAATCGTACTCTTCGGTGATAAGACCGCTCTAGGATATGCATCCGCATTCGATAGAATCAATGTTAGAAGACTATTCCTCCTATGTGAAAAAGTTATTGCAAATGCTGCTAAGAGTCTATTGTTCGAGTTAAATGATGAAACTTCAAGAGCATCATTCGTTAATAGCGTTGATCCTTTCCTCAGAAACATTCAAGCAAGAAGAGGTCTACAAGATTATCTAGTTAAGTGCGATTCTGAGAACAATACTCCAGATTCAATTGATAGAGGAGAACTATATGCTGAGATTTATCTAAAACCAACCAGAACTATTAACTACATTACCCTAACATTTGTTGCAACAAGATCTGGTATTTCGTTCAATGAAGTTGCTTCGTAATAACCATTCGACTAAACTATAAGGAGGAAAAATCAAATGGCAAGTAACAATAGAGGTCCTATCACAGCGTTCATGGGTGCGCTAGATGTAGACTTCGCAAGACCAAATCTATTCCAGGTAGACATTTCTCTACCTGGATCCACCCCTGGAAGTGCAATTGGTATCGGAGCAGCTGGAACTGCTCTAGCAGGTGTATCTGCTAATGATATCGTAAGACTCGCTTCATTCACTGTAAAGGCAGCTCAACTACCATCGTCAACCGTTGGTGTTATTGAAGTTCCTTTCCGTGGAAGAATGCTCAAGATTGCTGGAGACAGAACTTTTGAGCCATGGACAATTACGATCCAGAACGATACCACTCACACTCTAAGACAAGTATTCCTTCAGTGGATGGAAGCAATTCAAGTCCATGAAGAGAATGCTACCAGAATCCGTTACGGTGAGACTGCAGCAACTAGCGCAGATTATCTAAACTACATGGCAGACATGAAGGTTACTCAACTTGACAGAAGAGGAAACGCTATTGTTTCTTACCGATTCAAGGATTGCTGGCCATCTAATGTTGCTGCTATCGATCTCGACTACGGATCAAATGATGCGATTGAAGAATTCACTGTAGAACTACAGACTCAGTACTGGACAATCGAAACTCCAGCAACTGATGCTGAGTTGGTATCAGGAAATCCACCTATCGCTCCATCATACACCTCATAATAACTTTGATAAATAGTATCGGATTAATCTTCGATACTATAACATGTCTCAGTTATTTGGATACTCTATAGAAAGAGCAAAGAAGGTTCCGAAAGGGCCTTCTTTTGTGCAGAAAGACAGTCAAGACGGTGCAACTCCTATCTCAGGTGGTGGACATTTTGGGTACTATCTGGATATTGATGGTACTGTAAAAAATGAGTGGGAGTTGATCACTCGTTATAGAAATATGGTTATGCAACCAGAATGTGATTCTGCTGTAGACGATGTTGTCAATGAAGCAATCTGCGGAAACTTCGATGATGTTCCTGTCGAGATTGAACTCTCTAACCTAAAAGGTGTAAGCGATAAGGTCAAGAAACTTATCAGAGAAGAGTTTGATTATGTTTTAGATCTATTAGATTTTGATAATAAATCATACGATATTTTCCGTCGTTGGTATGTTGACGGGAGACTATTCTACCACAAAATGATTGATCCAAAAGATCCCAAGCAAGGGATTATTGAACTGAGAAATATTGATCCTAGAAAAATTCGCAAGGTAATGGAGATTGAAAATAAACCTGGGCGAGTTGATCCTAGTGATCCAAAAGAAGTATTCATGCAAAAGACTGTAGAGTACTACATCTACAACGCTAAAGGATTTAAGTCTGGTGCTGGGGAGACACAAGGTATCAGAATTTCTCCAGATGCAATCACATTTGTGCATTCTGGTATCTTTGATATGAATAAAAATATGGTGATTTCACATCTCCATAAAGCAATTAAAGCGGTAAATCAACTCCGCATGATTGAAGACTCTCTGGTTATTTACCGTCTATCGCGTGCTCCAGAGCGTAGAATTTTCTACATCGATGTTGGAAATCTACCTAAGATCAAAGCAGAGCAATATCTTCGTGAGGTTATGTCTCGCTATAGAAATAAGTTAGTGTATGACGCTAACACTGGCGAGATCAAAGATGATAAGAAGTTCATGAGTATGCTAGAAGATTTCTGGTTACCTCGTCGTGAAGGTGGTAGAGGAACTGAGATCTCTACTCTTCCTGGTGGACAGAATCTAGGAGAACTTGAGGATGTCAAATACTTCCAGAAGAAACTCTATAAGTCACTTAATGTTCCATCATCTCGTTTAGAAACAGAAACGACATTTAATATTGGTCGATCGACTGAAATTACGAGAGACGAACTCAAGTTCCAGAAGTTCATTAATCGTCTCCGTAAGCAGTTCTCTGAATTGTTTGCGGATATTCTAAAAACTCAATTGATCCTAAAGGGTATTATTACTCTTGAGGATTGGGAAGAGATTAAAAATCATATTCAATTTGATTTTATTGCAGATAATTACTTCAATGAACTCAAGAATATGGAGATGATGAACGAGAGACTAAATCTCGTTGGAGCAATGGATCCATTTGTTGGTAAATACTTCTCGATTGAGCAAATTCGTCGCCAAATTCTCAAACAAACTGAAAGAGAATTCAAGGAGATTGATAAGCAAATTGAAGGAGAAATGGCAGATGGTAAGATCATGGATCCAAATGCAATGGTAGATCCTACAACAGGAATGCCTATGGATGACGGTGCTGCACCCGTAGATGCAGCTGGTGGCGGGGAAATGGATCAAGGTGGACCTCAAGTTGGAGAAGGTGGTGTTGAACCAGATCCAAAAGACTTGAAAAAGGCAGAATTCTAAATAATTAGATAAGGAGATCTTAACACTATGTCTACAGAAATTTTTGATAGTTTATTCACTGGCAACAAGTCACAGACACTTGATCTTGTCAATGGTGCTCTTCAGAATAAAGCATATGAGTTGATTCAACAAAGAAAAGTTGAAGTTGCACAAAACTTATTCAACCAAGAGGTATCAGAGGAAGAAGAATGATGAAACTAATCACCGAAAACATCGAAGAGATTCAAGTACTTACTGAAGAGAAAGACGGTAAGAAAACTCATTACATTGAAGGTATTTTTCTTCAAGGTGATCTAACAAATAGAAACGGAAGAAATTATCCCGTAAATATCCTAGAGCGCGAAGTTACTAAATATAATGAGAACTTTGTTGGAACAGGCAGAGCTCTTGGTGAACTTGGTCATCCTGATGGTCCTACCATCAACCTTGATCGTGTTTCACATAAAATTCTTTCCCTAAAGAGAGAAGGAAACAATTTCATCGGTAAGGCAAAACTATTGGAAACTCCAATGGGTAAAATTGCTAAAAACTTACTTGATGAGGGAGTAAAACTCGGTGTTTCTTCTAGAGGTCTAGGATCTCTAACAGTAAAAGATGGTGTCAATTATGTTGGCGAAGATTTCATGCTCGCCACTGCTGCGGATATCGTAGCTGACCCTTCTGCTCCTGACGCTTTTGTTGAGGGGATTATGGAAGGTAAAGAGTGGGTTTGGGAAAGTGGTATGTTAAGGGAAGTTGAAATCAACCAACTTAAGAAAACCATTGACGAGGCAACTCGTTTTGACCTTCAGGAGCGCAAACTCAAAGCGTTTGCATCATTCCTCAGAGGTTTATAAAATATTTAATATATAAATAATTACAAGAAAATCCCCGTAAATTAGACAGGAGACAACTCAAATGTCAAGAGATATTGAAACAATGGAAATCGAGGAGGCTTCCAATGTAGTCACCAAGGGTGCTAAACCCGCAGAAAAGTCTGATCTAAAAGACGAATCTGAAGAAATTGGTGGTCCTACTCCAACCTCTGGTAAGCCCGATGATACCGAGTCAATCGGTAAAAAGGTTGCTGCTAAGATGAAGCATGAAGGAAGCAAGTCGCTATCGACCAAACCTTCACATGCATCTGGAGCTACCCAAGATTCTATCAAGAAGAGTCCAACTTTCGAGGAGACCGAAACTGATGGAGAAACCATCGAAGAAGAAACCGAAGAAACTATTGGATACGAATTCGACGAGGATCTTAACGCTCTTGTATCTGGTTCAGACCTTACAGAAGAATTCAGAGACAAAGCAAAACTAATCTTTGAGGCAGCAGTTAATGCTAAACTAAACGAAGAAGTTGCTCTTATGAATGAAGCATATGAGCAAGCATTCGAGGAAGCAGTTGCTGAATTCAAGGTAGAAATGTCCGAGCAAATCGATTCATACCTAACTTTTGCTGCAGAAAAGTGGATCGAAGAAAATGTTCTCGCAATTGATAACGGCATTAAGACCGAGATTGCAGAGAACCTAATGCACGGACTCAGAAATCTCTTCACGGAAAATCATCTTGATGTTCCTGAAGAGCAGTTCGAGATCGTCAATGAGATGACCGAACAACTCGATGTTATGGAAGAGAAGCTCAATGAGCAAATCGATCTAAATGTCGAGATGCATAAGAAACTTGGTGGTTATATTAAGAATGGGATTGTGAGCGAAGTTTCTGTTGGACTTGCTGAAACACAAAAAGATAAGCTAGCAAGTTTATCCGAAGGTGTTGAGTTCGTCAATGAGCAAGATTTTCGTGAGAAGATCGAGACTCTAAAGGAGTCATATTTCTCAAGAACTGCTGCGCCAGTTATTGAAGATATTCCTGTAGAACAACCTGTTATCGGAGATACGATGTCTGCATATGCAGCAGCGATTTCCCGTTGGTCCTCAAAACAAGCTTGATTTATAAATAATTAAGCATTTGTTATTAATTTAACACAAACACTCATTTTTTTAAGGAGAAAAGCAAATGTTCATGTCAGAGCAATTGCAGGAAAAGTGGGCACCCATTCTTGAGCACAAAGATGCTGATCCTATCCAGGATTCTTACAAGAAGGCTGTCACCTCAGTACTGCTAGAAAACCAAGAGACATTCCTACGCCAAGAGCGTATGCTCACAGAAGCAGCACCAACCAACTCGCTTGGTGGTACTGGTTATTCGGGTACATCAGATGCAGGTGGTCCTGTAGCTGGTTTCGACCCTGTTCTAATTTCGTTGATTCGTCGTTCGATGCCTAAGCTAATGGCTTATGACATCTGCGGTGTTCAACCAATGACAGGTCCTACTGGACTTATCTTCGCAATGCGTTCAGTTGTCGGTACTACCCGTACTTCTAACGCTGGCGATTGGACTGGTCGTGAAGCATTCTTCAACGAAGCAGATACCGAGCATTCTTCCGAGAACAGCGGTGATTCACTCGCTTCTAACGATCAGACTGGTTCCAACCCTGGTCTTCTAAATGACAGCGGCACCTATACCCAAGGCGGTACAGGCATGACCACTGCTCAAGCAGAAGCACTTGGCGATGGTTCTGGCAACCACTTCCGTGAGATGGGTTTCTCAATCGAGAAGGTTACCGTAACTGCAAAGTCACGCGCCCTCAAGGCTGAGTACTCGCTAGAACTCGCACAAGACCTCAAGGCTATCCATGGTCTTGATGCTGAGACCGAACTAGCAAACATCCTCTCAACTGAGGTTCTTGCTGAAATCAACCGTGAAGTTGTTCGTACCATCTACCGCATTGCTAAGCCTGGTGCTCAGAACAATGTTGCTAACGCTGGTATCTTCGACCTAGATGTTGATTCTAACGGTCGTTGGTCGGTTGAGAAGTTCAAGGGTCTTCTATTCCAGATCGAGCGTGATGCAAACGCAATCGGTCAGCAAACTCGTCGTGGCAAGGGTAACTTCATCATCTGTTCAGCAGATGTTGCAAGTGCTCTCGGAATGGCTGGTGTTCTTGATTACACCCCTGCTCTTGCTGGTAACAATGGTCTTGCTGGTGTTGATGATACTTCCTCAACTCTAGTTGGTACTCTAAACGGTCGTATTAAGGTCTATGTTGATCCTTATTCGGCAAATGTTTCCAACAACCACTTCTATGTAATGGGTTATAAGGGAACCTCACCTTATGATGCTGGTCTCTTCTATTGCCCATATGTTCCTCTCCAAATGGTTCGTGCCGTTGGTCAGGACACCTTCCAGCCTAAGATCGGCTTTAAGACTCGTTACGGAATGGTTGCTAACCCATTCGCAGAGGGTCTAACCGCAGGTGCTGGTGCTCTCACCGCTAATGCTAATGTCTACTACAGACGAGTACTAGTTAAGAACCTAATGTGATTCATTCACATTGAGTTCAAGGGATCCTTCGGGATCCCTTTTTTATTGGGAATAAATAGTTATTAGCTTGGGAAGTTGACATGGCTGCTAATTGGTATGAGCAACAAATAAAAAACAACAATTACCTATCTCCAATAGGTTTTAAGTTTTCTATTCAGAAAGCACCTAAAACATCGTATCTGTGCCAGTCCACTAGCATTCCAGATATTACTATTGGTGAGGTAAGTATTCCAACTCCATTTATTCGTTATCCTATTGAAGGTAATTTTCAGTATGGAAATTTTGATATGCAATTCCTGGTTGATGAGAATCTAGAAAATTATCTAGAAATCCATAACTGGATGAGAGCATTGGGTGTTCCATATGATTTTGAGGAGAGACGAGAGTTTGAGAAAGCAACTAGTATAAAAAATGAAAGAAATATTTTCAGTGATGGAACACTGCAAGTATTAACAAATAATTTAACTAGCAATTTTCATGTAGTATTCATAAACATGTTTCCAGTTAGTTTATCAACTTTAGAATTTGATGCAACTATAGGCGATAATAATTATATGACTGCTAGGGTATCATTTAAGTATGCATACTACGAACTCAGAACACCAAACGGAGAAAGAAAAACACTCAGCAATTGGAATCCAGAAGGTTTATGATATAATAGTGATAACTGAGGAGTCATTATGAACATTGAACAAATTCAGGAGATGTGGAAAAAGGACTCAGAAATGGATCCAGATCTCCTTTGCGAAGAATCCCTAAGAGTTCCACAACTTCATCAAAAATATTTTGATTTGTATAACACATTTACTCTTATCAAAAAAGAAAGTGAGTACAAATTAAAAACACTTATTCGAGATAAGTGGAAGTATTACAAGGGCAAAGCACCCAAAGAAATTTATAAAGAAATTCCATTTGACCTCAAACTTACAACTAAGGATGAGGTCGAAATGTTTTTAGATGCCGATGAAGATATTCAGAAGGCACAGTATAAAATAGACTACATAGATCAGATGCTCACTTACTTGGATAGCATCTTAAAGATGGTGAATAATCGCTCCTATCAAATTAAGAATGCAATCGAGTGGGAGAGATTTAAGTCGGGAGTATAGAATGCAATTAAAGATTCGCAAGAAGAACGAAGTTTATCTAAAGATTGAAGCAGAACCACACATTAATGTTGAACTAGCAGAATACTTTACATTTGATGTCCCAAACGCCAAATTTATGCCACAGTTTCGCAATCGCGTTTGGGATGGCAAGATTAGATTGTACTCCCCAGGAACAGGGGAGTTATATTGTGGTCTAATTGATTACCTAACCGAATGGTGCTATGAGCGTGGATATGCTTATGAGTTTGAGGAGTGCAAGTTCTACGGGCATCCACACGAGGAAAATGACTTTGTATCTGCTGAAGGTGTCGTATCCTTCGTGAAGTCTCTAGGGATGCCTCACAAGGTCAGAGACTATCAATACAAAGCAATCTATGAAGCACTCAAGTACAATAGAAGACTCCTACTATCTCCCACTGGATCTGGTAAATCTCTGATGATTTATTCGATTCTTAGATACCATGTCGATGCTGGAAGGAATGTGCTACTTGTTGTTCCGACCACTTCTCTGGTTGAACAGATGTACAAGGACTTTGAGGATTATGGTTGGAAGGCAGATGCTTACTGCCACAAGATCTACTCTGGTAGAGAGAAGTATGGTATTGATGCTCAGGTGGTCATCACCACTTGGCAATCTGTCTACAAAGAAGATAAGAAGTGGTTCAATCGCTTTGATGCTGTGATCGTTGACGAGGCACACTTGGCAAAAGCAAAATCACTTACTGGGATTCTGAATAAACTTCACGACTGCAAATACCGCGTTGGATTCACAGGAACTCTTGATGGAAGTTTCACAAACAAGTTAGTTCTTGAAGGAATCTTTGGTAAGTGCAATCAAGTCACTAAAACTAATGATTTGATGAAACAAGGACACTTAAGTAAACTTAAGGTTAAAGTTCTTCTACTCAAGCATAAGTTTACCAAGTTCAATTCGTATCAGGAAGAGATGGATTACATCATCTCACACCCTGGAAGAAATAAATTAATTCGCAATTTGTGTCGAGACATTAGCGGAAACACACTAGTACTCTTCTCTTATGTCGAGAAGCATGGGGAGATACTTTACGACCTCATAAATAGTAAGGTAGGCGATACCCGCAAGGTATTCTTCATTCATGGTGGTGTAGATACTGAAGAAAGAGAATCTGCCAGACAGATTTGCGAACAGGAAGAGAATGCAATTATTGTTGCTAGTTACGGAACATTCTCTACTGGTATTAACATTCGTAATCTTCATAATGTTATCTTTGCATCACCATCAAAGTCCAGAGTTAGAAATCTTCAATCTATAGGTCGTGTTCTCCGAAAAGGTGAGAACAAAAGTCAAGCAACTCTTTATGATATTGCTGATGATATATCAAACAACAATCTGAAAAATTTCACACTGAATCATTTAGTTGAGAGAGTTAAAATTTACAATGAAGAAAAGTTCGACTATGAAATTATAGATGTTAAACTAAAAGAGTCCTATGATTAATTATATCCGTCATGATGAGGAATTTCACTTTATAGCAAAACTTGTATCTGGTGAGCAAATCATTGGTAAAGGTTTTGCTATAGAAGAAGATGGAGAAACATTAGTCTATGTTTCAGATCCATTGGAAGTTAATGTTATTGTCAAACAATTGGATAAAGATAAAACCGTTAAAGGAGTTGGATTCAATAAATGGATGCATTTCTCCGATGAAGATTTCTATGTAATTAGAGAAAAGGATATATTAACAATTGCTGGATTATCTTCTGAACTTATTGCTATGTACGATCTCTTTTGGAAAAAAGAAAATAATGAAGATACTCTAGAAGAAAAAAGAGTTGAATTAGATTCTGAAATGGGGCTAGTTGGTAAAGTAGATGATTTAAGATCTAAGTTAGAAAAGATCTTTAATGAAAGCTAATATTAATCTTTAACCCTGAGCAGAGTTATTGTACACAGATTTTCAGGACTTGTCAAGCCCCCTACCACTTGACAGGTTCTTTTTTCTTTGTTATACTGCAAACAAATCTACACCAAAACATGGCAGAAAGAAAAAAGCAACACTATCTAGACAATAAAGAGTTCCTTCGTGCTCTTATCGAATACCGTAAAAGTGTTGCGATTGCTAAAGAAAATGGTGAACCTAAACCAAAGGTTAATAACTTTTTAGGAGAATGTTTTCTTAAGATCGCAACACACTTATCATATCGTCCAAACTTCATTAATTACATGTACAAGGATGATATGATTTGCGATGGTATTGAAAATTGTTTACAATATATCGATAACTTCGATCCAGAGAAATCTAGTAATCCATTTGCATACTTTACTCAGGTAATTTACTTTGCCTTCCTTAGGAGAATTGCAAAAGAGAAAAGACAAATGGATATTAAGGATAAGTTAATTGAAAGAACAGGATTTGAGGAAGTGTTTTCCTCAGACTCTGGTGGGTCCGAATCGGACTATAATCAAATCAAATCAAACATTCAACATTCTTCTCGATATTGATATGCAAGTTTTGTTAATCACTGATCAACATTTCGGAGTACGAAATGACTCTTTGATCTATGTTGAATACTACAAAAAATTCTATAATAATGTAGTAGTTCCCTTCATTAGGAAGAGCAAGATTAAACATGTAGTTTGTCTTGGTGATACATTTGATCGTCGTAAATCAATCAATTTCAATTCCCTAGAAGCAGCAAAAGAGATGTGGTTTCAACCTCTTGCCGACATGGGAGTACAAATGACCATGCTGGTTGGAAACCATGACATCTACTATAAAAACACTCTCAGAGTTAATGCCCCATCTCTCCTCTTGGGAGAGTATGCAAACATTCAGATTATTGATGGCCCTACTGAATTCCTTCTTGGTGATCTGTCTATACTTGGGATCCCTTGGATATGTGATGAGACAAGATCCAGAACTTATGAACTTTTGGAAAAATCTATGTCTCCTATCTGCATGGGCCATCTTGAGTTTAACGGTTTTGAGGCTCACCCTGGACATGTAATGGAACATGGTATTGATAGCGAACCCTTTAAGAAATTTAATAAAGTGTTCTCTGGTCATTATCATTCCAAGTCCAATAAAGGAAATATTCACTACCTAGGTAATCCATACGAACTGTATTGGAATGACTATCAATCTCGTAGGGGATTTCATGTATTCGATACTGAAACTTTAGAGACGAAGTTTTACCGAAATCCATACACGATGTTTGAGAAGATCATCTATGAAGACAAGACTGAATACCCTGATGTAAGTTCTATGTCGGGTAAGTATGTTAAATTGATCGTTCAGAATAAGGAAGATCAACTAAAATTTGACAGACTTGTTAAAATGCTGTATGATACTGGAGTAGCTGATCTGAAAATTATTGAAGATCTTTCCATTGAGTTTGAGGGAACTTCAGATGATGTGGAAACCGAAGATACTCTAACTTTACTAGAGAAATATATAGATGAAGTTGAGTGTTCGATTAGTCGAGACTCCATTAAAAATGTAGTTAAAACACTATACCTAGAAGCATGTGAGGTCTGATGTATATCCTAGTCTCAAAAAAACATGGTGGAGTATATGCCGTCCGTAACAAGGACGGTCTAAAAACTGTCCAAATTTTTGAGAATGAGGATGATGCCATTCGCTATCATGGTCTTTTAGAAGCAGATGATTTTAATGAGTCTCTAGAAGTTACAGAAGTAGATGAAGATGTCATCGCTCAAAACTGCTCTGCATATGGGTACAATTATTGTTTTATAGAATCTGACGACATTGTTATTCCTCCATTATGATTGTTTTTAATGCTATTCGTTGGAAAAATTTCCTTTCTACTGGAAATCATTTCACCGAAATTTGTCTTGATAAAAATTCATCTACTCTTATTCAAGGATCTAATGGAGCTGGTAAATCAACTCTGTTGGATGCTATTTGTTTTGCTCTTTTTAATAAACCTTTTCGTAAAATCAATAAACCTCAACTAGTCAATTCTATCAATGAAAAAGATTGTTTAGTTGAAATTGAATTTACTCTTGGACGCATAGGTTGGAAGGTTGTTAGGGGAATCAAACCTAATAAGTTTGAGATCTATCGAGATGGCAAACTCGTGGATCAAGTTGCAGCTACTTCCGATCAGCAGAAGTGGTTGGAGCAGAATGTTCTAAAGATGAACTTCAAGAGTTTTACTCAGGTTGTTATTCTTGGATCATCCACCTTTGTTCCATTTATGCAACTGACTCCTGCACATCGTCGTGAGGTGATCGAAGATATTCTGGATATTCAGATCTTCTCTACAATGAACATTCTTCTTAAGGATCGTTTGCGTCAGGTTCAGGAACAGCAGAGGGAATGTGGGTATGAACTCAAGTCTGCAGAAGAGAAAGTCAAGATGCAGGAAGAGTATATTCGCAATTCGCAAACAACGAATGATAGCGAAATCATCAATAAGCAGAACCAGATATCTAAGATCGAAGAAGAAATTTATGAACTTCAACAGCAAATCAATGTTCTTGAAGTTGAGAAAATAGATATCGAAACTGAGATTGCTCAACTGGGCGATATTAAAACTCAGATGGGCAAATTAGAAACTCTATATCATAAGATCTCTCATAATAAATCTTCCACTGAGAAGGAACTTGACTTCTTCCAGGACAATGATAATTGTCCAGTATGCACTCAAGAAATTGAAGCAGTCTTTAAGGACAAGAAAGTTGTTGATCTTCAAGGTAAATCTCTAGAGTATCAGGTTGGTCTGACTAAACTTAAAGAGCAACTTGCAGAGATCAATACCAAGTATGATATGCTCAAATCTTTCCAAGACAAGATTAAGCATAATAGTGCTGAGGTCTTACACCTAAACAATGTCATTCGTATGAGTGAGAAATCGATTAATCATATCAAAGATGAAATGTATCGTCTCTCACAATCACCTGACATTGCTAAGATGCAGGGAAAGTTGGAAGTTTATCAGGATGAATTTGCTCAGATTGAAGAGCGTTGCACCTCAGTTTCTAGACAGAAAGATGAGTATGAAGTAGTCTCTAATCTTCTGAAGGACAGTGGCATTAAGGCAAGGGTAATTAAGAAGTACATCCCCGTGATCAATAAACTGATCAACAAGTACTTGACAAGCATGGATTTCTATGTTAACTTTACCCTTGATGAAGAGTTCGATGAGATCATTAAGTCTCGCTACCGTGATGAGTTTTCATACGCATCGTTTTCGGAAGGAGAAAAACAAAAGATCGATTTGGCTCTTCTCTTCACCTGGAGGGAGATTGCTAGAATGAAAAGTAGTGTTTCCACTAACCTTTTGATTCTAGATGAAGTGTTCGACAGTTCCTTGGATGCATCGGGAACTGAGGAGTTGCTCAAAATTCTTAAGAACCTAGATAGTTCTACGAATACATTCGTCATATCTCATAAAGGTGAAATTTTAACGGATCGATTTATGCATAACATACGATTTGATAAAGTTTCTGACTTCAGTAAAATCATTGAAGATGTATAAATAAACCCGATAGAGGGTAAGCCTCTGTTATATCCTTGAGGTATATTACGCTTACTCCATCTGGGGAATTAGCTCAGTTGGTAGAGCACCTGCTTTGCAAGCAGGCTGTCAGGAGTTCGAGTCTCCTATTCTCCATTCATAAGCAACACTTATCGGTCAACCCCTTGACCCCTGGTTCCGTGTGCCCTATTATAGGTTCATACGAAACGAGGCAGCGATGACGGTCAACACCGAAGTTAAAGGAACTCTTGCCAAACTGCTGGCAACCGAGAATCTGAATGTGGAGCACCGCAAAGTGTCCACTGCTTACTTTGATGTGAAAGCACGGGTTCTCTGCCTCCCCATCTGGAAGGATGTCTCTGGCAGCGTGTACGACCTTCTGGTGGGTCATGAGGTGGGTCATGCCCTCTATACCCCTGTGGAGTATGGAGAGGTCTCTCAGGAGGTTCCACAAGACATCCTGAATGTGCTGGAGGATGTTCGTGTTGAGAAACTCATGAAGCGTCGGTATCCTGGTCTTTCTAAGTCTTTCTATCATGGTTATACTGAACTTGATAACAAAGACTTCTTTGAGTTGAAAGGTAAAGACCTTTCCAACATGTCTCTAATTGACCGTATCAATGTTCACTACAAGTGTGGTGTGATCGGCAATCGTACCATCGTTCCTTTTGAGCGTGAAGAGATGCAGTGGGTAAACCGTGCTGCTGACACCGAAACCTTTGAGGATATTGTTTCCCTCAGTAAAGAACTGATGGAATACCTCAAGCGTAAGAATGAAGAAATGCAAAGTGCTAATGTAGATCTTCCTGAATCGACTTCTGGTGGTGGTCCTGGTGAGCAGGAAAGTGATGAGATGCAGGTTGGTCCTGTAGGTGATCAGTCAAACGATGGAGATTCCTCTACTCAACAAACTACCCAAGAGGGGGGTGATGCTACCCAAGATATGGGTGGTAGTTCTTCTGTGGGTGGTCGCAATATTAGTGTCGATGAATTTACTTCTGAGACCTATCGTGCGATGAGTGAGAATCAGCAGAACCTTGTGGACAAACGCGCTAAGGATTACATCTATGTCAACATTCCTCAAGTGAAAGTTGATAAAATGATTGTTCCTTTCAAGCGAACTACTAGTGATTTCTTTGAGTTTATTTCTGACCAAAAAAATCGAAACGGTGTTGCTGTCCAAGAAAGCATTGCAGATTATCGTAAGTACAAGAAAGACAGTATTAAAACTGTCAACTATCTTGTGAAAGAATTTGAGTGCAAGAAAGCTGCTGATCAATACCATCGTGCCAGCACTTCTAACACTGGTATTCTTGATACTCAGAAACTCCATACCTTTAAGTGGAATGAGGATCTGTTTAAGAAAGTGACTACCATTCCTGATGGTAAGAATCACGGTCTTGTGTTCTACCTTGACTGGTCTGGTTCTATGTCTAACATCATGCTTCCTACTCTTAAGCAACTGTATGATCTGATCTGGTTCTGTAAGAAAGTCAGCATTCCTTTCCGAGTGTATGCTTTCTCTGATTCTAACTGTAATGATACTCTTTTCCCAGGAAGTCCCTGTGAAAACAAAGAGAACTATTTGTATATTGA
>Ga0208050_1000076_pt1 | contig 23719 bp, 23 predicted proteins | sample LakMenEpi13Jun10_FD_150691 | JGI IMG/M metagenome (GOLD analysis project Ga0208050, IMG submission 150691) | Freshwater microbial communities from Lake Mendota, WI - 13JUN2010 deep hole epilimnion (SPAdes) | ecosystem: Environmental > Aquatic > Freshwater > Lake > Epilimnion/Euphotic zone ... | reverse complement strand
TTCCCACCGTTCTTCCCATTCTTCCCGTTCTTCCCACCATACTTCCCACCGTTCTTCCCATTCTTCCCGTTCTTCCCACCATTCTTCCCGCCTGGGTTTGGACCGTTCTTCCCACCAGGGTTCGGACCGTTCTTCCCACCGTTCTTCCCACCAGGGTTTGGACCGTGGTTTAAGTCTAAGTTTTGTATTGAAGAAGACTCAGAGGTGTTAACTTCAAATGGATACATCTTAGCAAAGGATGTAAAGGTTGGAGATGTACTTCTCACAATTGATCCATCCGAACTAAATAATGGAGATATGACTTCAGATATAGTTCTAAGAGATAAGGTAACACTTAGCGAGACAACTGTTGTCAAGCATGAATTAAGTCAAAAAGATTTAATTAAGTTCAACGGCTCTGAGACACTATTCTCAGAAGGACAGCCAATCTTTGTAAAAGAAGGCGACTTAATTAAATACAAGGAGACTGGACAGGTTCAAGTTGGAGACATACTTGTAACCCTAAGAGTAGAATCTTGCGAGATAATATTCGAGACAGTTGACACTATTGAAAAGCTTCCAGCAAAGGATGTCTATGACATAAGATGCGAGCCATCACAATGGTTCATAGCAGGAAACTACATAGTAATATCTTAAAATAAATAAAATAAGGGGGCTAGCGAGAGCTGGCCCCCTTATTATTTGTATATAGGCTTGTATCTATAAATCTAAAATGCTATACTTGAAGCATGACTAATATACAGGATGACTGGTTTGAAAAAGATAGGTCTGAAACTTCTTCAAATAGAAAAGCAGACGTAATGTTTGGGGACATTAAAGTAACCAATGAGGCGTTAGGCTTAGACCTATATAACAATGCATTAGACCAAACGAGAATACAGTGGTACATAGATACACTAGAAAAGAATCTAAAGCCAGGAACTAAGTATCATTGGAACGAAGCCCGTGTAACAAATTCAGATCAGCCAATTAAAAAGGCTAGAGACTGTGTTGATTTTAAGATGAACTACAGCACACTTGGCGGTAAACAGAATGAAGAAAATGCTGAGCTATGGCAAGTCTATGATGAAATTTATAAAAAGCTTAAGTCTTGTGTTGATCACTACTGCAGGTACTGGGGAATTAATGTAACATATTACGAGGTATTTAATTTTGTAAAGTATGAAGGCGAAGGCAAAGAGTTTAAGATTCATGCAGACGATGGCCCAATGTACAAGGCAGCTGTGTCAGCAGTGATTTACTTAAATGACGACTATGAGGGTGGAGAGATCTATTACCCACGAATGGACAATAAGACAATTAAGCCAAAGCAAGGAGACATAGCAATCTTTCCTTCTAATTACATATATGAACATGCGTCTCTTCCTATAAAGTCTGGAACAAAATATTGCGTTGTTATAATGATGGATTTAAATGATATGGCCCACCAGGGACATATTCAAAATGCTGCTGCTGCAGCATCTTCACCGTACTAAGGAGAAAAATGGAAACGATAGACCCAGCTCAAGAAATTAAAAAGCTGCAAGACCAAAAGTATATTAGCGAATGGGAAGCAGAGCAGCACAGACCAATCAAGCAGACCTGGACAGAAAAAATTGATCTAGGAAACGGAATCTGGTGCTATAGAAATGTATTGCCAGCAGGTAAAAACATCCCAGAAAGACTTGAAGAAATCCTTGCAGCAAAAGATAATCAGTATGAGTGGATGCCAGCTTACGTGGGCTACCAAGAAAGAATGCCAGACTATAGAGATTGTGTTGACTTTAAATACAAGAAGACAGATATCTATGGAGAAAAAGAAGCAGACAATAAGCTGAGAGAAATTTGGCAAGAGTGCTATGACCCTCAATACCAAGCAGTTCGTGACTATTGTAGAATATATAACATTCATAATTTAAGATACTGGGAAGCATTTAACTTTATTAGATACGAGCCTGGAAATCACTTTATGGAGCACCACGACCATGGCTATTCATACAACTGTACAGTTTCACTTGTAGGATATTTCAATGACGACTATGAGGGTGGAGAGCTTTACTTTAGACTGCAAAATCTAAACCTTAAACCACAAGCAGGAGACCTGTTTATTTTCCCTTCAAACTTTATGTATCCTCATCAAGCTAAAAAGGTTGTATCAGGAACTAAATATTCAATAGTAACAATGCTAGACTATAGCGCCAAATTCCATACACAAGAAATGTTTATTGAGACAGGTGACTAATGAGTAATAAAATAAATGCCTACAGAACTTCTCCAACCGCTTTTGTTGTAGAACCTCTATCAGTAGTAAGAGACTGGATGGATGCGACCTTTGATAAACACGCATACCATTGTTTTCCAGTAACCCTTGCAAACACTATAGGCTGGGGTATTTCTGCAAAAACTGATATTAAGTTTATTTGGGATGGAATTAATGACCACTCTGGAGATCATGTAAAGATACTAGAAGGAGAAGGTCTTTGCTATACAGGCAGGGGACAATCAACTTTAAGCTTTAATACAAACTTAAAATTTGTCACCGATAAAAATATAAGCTTGTTGGCTGTAAACCCTCCAAATTTCTTTAATAAAGATTTTGAAGTTATTTCATCTGTCATATCCACTTCTTTTTATCCACACCCATTGCCTCTTGCAATAAAAGCTTTAACTGCTAACAAAGAAATTACTATAAAAGCAGGACAAGTAATTGCAGCAATTATACCTCTGTCATTAGGACAGCTAAAAGATTCTACTATAAACGTTGATGATTATGTTAGCGATCCAGTTGCTGAAAAAGCAGCTAAGGATTATGGAAATGCATCTGCAGTAAAAACTGCTTTAGGTGAGTGGACTGATTGGTATAGAGATGCAATAAATGAAAAAGGCGAATCTGTCGGAGAGCATGAAGTTAAAGCATTAAAGCTTAAGACTGTATACGTTAAAGACGGGAAACAGTGTGGCACTAACGATTAAATTCGTATCAAATAGACCATGGCTTAACAAAGACAGTAAATCAAAACCAGAACCAATTATTAAAAGTATTCCAGACTGGTATAGAAAAGCTGACAGATTTGCAAAAAAGCCAGATGGAGAATACTGGGAAAATCCAGGGGGTGGCAAGATGCCTACTTGGAAAGCATGTCCAGCAATATTTGACATAATGGGTACAGGTTATACATTAAAGACTCCATGCGATATAGAATTTTTTGAAGGAGACTTCGGCGCTATAAGCTGTAAAATTAAAGATAAAAAGTATGAAGATTTTTGTTCTGTAAGACCGCCTATGCCACAGTTTAAACATCCACAGGGATATCATGAAACACATTTTGCGTGGTTTTCAGATTGGGCTATAGAAACTCCTCCAGGTTATAGCGTATTGTATTCACAGCCTTTTAATAGATTTGAATTGCCATTCCTCACTACTTCAGGAATCATTGATAATGACAATGTTAATTTGCCAGGCTCAATGCCGTTCTTTCTAGTAAAGGGATTCTCTGGCATTTTGCCAGCAGGCACTCCTTATGCACAAATGTTTCCCTTTAAAAGAGAAGATTGGCAACATGAAATAGTAATTGAAAAAGCATCTAATTTAAGAAAAAAGAATATGGATAATTCAGCAAAATATAGAAAGCCAGACGGCGGTATCTATAAAAATGAAGTTTGGTCTAAAAGGACCTACTCTTAGGATGGTATAATAAATATATGGATAAAAAAGCAGCCAGTAATTGGGGATGGGATGAAAGAGTTTCAATAACTCCTTCAGGTTTCTTTGGAAACTCTCCAGACAATATTCAATCTAGAGAAAACATAATGACTCTAGAAGAGCACAAGTTTCTTTTGGAAGCAGCTCGATCTATTGAAGAGTGGGACATAACAGAGACACATTACAATGAAAATGGAACAGTAATTTACGACTCAACCTACTGGGATAATCGTGTTGCATCAAGACCGATCCTAGATAAAATTAATCCAGAGATATCAGTAGTTATTGAAAGAATAGTGGCAAGGCTTAAAAAAGAAGTTGATGAATACTTTAATGTTGATGCACTCCCAACAAGCCCAGCAATCGTTAGATGGCTTCCAGGATACAGACAAGAGCCACACGCAGACAAAGAGTTGCACACTGGTCCAGATGCTGGCAAACCAAACGATTTCCCTTACTATGATCTTTCAGGATTGTTTTATTTAAACGATGATTATGAGGGTGGCGAACTTTATTTCCCAAATCAAGGCATAGAGTTTAAGCCTAAGCCTGCAGCAGGATACTTTTTCCCAGGAGACATGAATTATATTCACGGCGTAAAAGAAATAACAAGCGGAATTAGATATGTAATTCCTTTCTTCTGGACCATATTGAAGCATACAGGAGATAAGCAGCCATGACCAAGCAATGTATTTGTGGAAGATCTCAAACATATCCTTACTGCGATAACACTCATAAAATTAAAAAACAGAGACCAGAAGAAGAAATAAAGTTTGAAGAAATTTATCCAAAGGTTTATGTCTACAAAAATTTATTTAAGGATATAAATGGATTTCTTGAGTCAGCTAAAAAACAAGAAGGCTGGGAGAAATGGTATACCTTTGGGTCTATGCTTTCTTTAATGGAGCAAAGAATAAATTTTGAAAAATTCCCAACAGAGGAACAATACAAGTGGGCAAGATCTTGGGGCCCAGTTTCAAGTCAATCGGATTTAACTGAAGAAGTAGGAAACATATTTTATAAGGTAACTAATCACTACCTTAAAAATAATCCAGATGTAGCGCTTCCTAATTATAGTAAAGGCTCAGCATCTATTAATATCTATGAGAATGATTCTGGAATTTCAGAACATTATGCGATGAATTATCACACAGATTTTGTTGTGCCGCTTAAAGATAATCCAGGTGTAAAGTTTGGCTTAACAACAACGTTCTATTTAAACGACGACTATGAAGGCGGCGAGATATGTTTTAAGATTAACGACCACTACATATCACATAAGCCACAGGCTGGAGATGTTATCGTTTTCCCATCAAGAGATCCTTATATGCACGGAGTTAGAAAGTCATTTGGACCACGCAGATACATGATTAGATGCTTCTGGGAATTTGAAGATAAGGGTTCAGATGAGTGGCATGCCAATAAAGCAAAGTATGGCGAAGAAGTCTGGGATCAAATGGAAAAGGATAGATATAAAAAAGAAATTTTTAATGCACAGATTGATGGAGAGTCGGTTCACGAATTCTTTGGAAGGGACAACGGTAAATACTAATGATAGATGGAATGATTGATATTATAGATAAAAATAAATTTATATATCTTCAAGATGATGAGGTCCCAGATAATAAGCGGGGAGTCTTGGGTGTAACTCGTAATACTGTTGTAGAGATACCAGATTTTATTGATCCAGAAATAGTCACAAAGATGATTAACTTTTTTGAAAACTGTGACGTAGAGTGGGGAGACATTGCATTCTACGGATCGTCGGGCAAGGGAATCAAGACAGACTCAGAAACTATGGCTAAGTTTGGATTGCCAGATGGTTTTTTTGATAAGCTAAAAGACAAGTACAAAGAAGCAGTTGAAACTGTTTTTGATAGAAAGGTTAGAGCAAATACATCTCATGCACAAAAATGGGATGTTGGAGGCTTTGCAAGTCCACACTCAGATAACTCAGATAATTCAGGAAAGCCAAATGCTTTTGAGATTAATAAATATGTGGGCATACTTTATTTAAATAATGACTATGAGGGTGGAGACCTTTATTTTTGCGACAAAGATAATGAAATGAAAACATATTTATCTTTTAAGCCAAACGCATATTCCTATTACGTATTCCCAGGAGGCTATGAAAATATCCACGGAGTTTCAGAGATAACCGACGGAACAAGATATACAATGGTATCGTTCTGGGACTATGAAGAACTAGTCTATGATCAAGAGACACTTGATCGATGGGAAGAAGAAGAAAAGCAAGTTAGAATTGAACAGGCAAAGCAGAAAGAAGAATGGAATAAGGGAAACAAATATGCTTGAAGGTACAGATTTTTATAAGATAGCTCCAAAGATTATTGTTTACAAAAATGTCTTCAATAATGACTATTTTATGGAATGTTTTGAACACATTAAGTCTACTGATGATATGTGGGTAGACTGGTACACATTTGGCAAGCAGACAAACTTTCCAGTTAAAGCTACTAGACCACACAATGTTCCAGGAGTTTTGCCCTATAATGAATTTAAACAAGATATTAATTTTGACGAAGTCACAGATGAAAAGCTTAAATTTTTCTATAACTACGTAGAAGATGTTTTTTATAATATGACCAAGCACTACTTTGAGATTGTTGGCGAAACACCTCCAGAAGGCTCTCCAATAAGTCATACAACTGCTACTCTTCTAAAGTATATACCTCATGAAAGCTTTCAGCCTGATGGATCAGTTATGGGACATCACACAGATTTCCAGCAAGAAAAAACTGAAGAGCCAGGTTATAAGTTTTTTGTAACATGCTGCATGTATTTAAATCATGATTACGACGGCGGAGAAGTGTCATTTAAGATATTTAAAGATGAGTCAAATGATCCAAATGCAGAATATACAAGACACATGTATAAGCCTCAATTTGGAGACGTAACAATTTTCCCATCAAGAGCCCCATACTATCACGGAGTAAAGACTGTAACAAATGGAATAAAGTATTTTATTAGAAGCTTTTATATGTATGAATATCCAGGCTCGGAAGCATGGCATGCAAACAAAGATAAGTATGGTGAAGAGCTATGGAGACAGATGGATAGAGAGAGACAGATAGCTGATCTAAAATCTGGTAAAAATACAAGAGATGAAGCAGACGAAAAAAATGGAAGAAATGGATAGCGTAAACCTAACCCAATACGGGAAGATACATTACTATGAAAATGTTATTGCTGATCCCGACTACCTAATTAATTTAATAGAGCTTTCTGACGGAGGCTTAAATGAAAACACCAGTATCCCTGCGTGGAAAGAATGGGCGGCAAGCGGAGATACAGAGTATGTATTTGGCTATCAAAAAAGATTTAGCAACAATGTAGATACAGACACGCACCCAGACATAAGAAGAATTAATAATATTTTAAAGAATGCAATTGTAGGCTCTTCAGAAAACTATGGCAATATGCATGGTATGGACATCGGTTCTCTAATGCCATTATCAATAAGCAAATACTCCACTGGAAAGTCAATGGGCCCACATGTTGATGATTATAGCAATGGAGACAATCCAAATATTTCTGTTGTACTTTATCTAAACGATGATTACGAAGGCGGAGAAATTTATTTTAAAGAGCAAGGCGTAAAAATAAAGCCAAAGGCTGGAAGCATAGTAATATTCCCTTCGGTAGAGCCGTACTATCACGAGTCTTTACCAGTAACCAGTGGTGTAAAATATATGTGCCCAGGATTCTGGCGTAAAACTGACAAGGTGGTATAATTAAAAAATGGCTACTACAGGTATAAACGGTTGGCGTTTCCCAACATATACAGACTCACCAGATGTCCCTAGAGATCTGCTTAACCTTGCAGACGACATTTCTGCATGGGTTTCATCAAATCCAGATTTAAAGGGTGACCAAGGAAATCCAGGAACTGCCGCTACCATAGTGGTTGAATCAGTTGATGTTCTTCCTCCAGGCTCAATGCCAGAAGTCGTCAACGTAGGAACAGCTACAGCAGCAAGATTTAATTTTAAAATTCCCAGAGGCGTAGATGGCGTACTAGGTGGTCCAGGACCAGCAAATGTAATTGCAGTAAATCCAACAACTACTGGGCTGGCTGGAACACAAGCTAATGTAACAATTTCCGAACAAACAATTACCAATGGAATACCATCACAAACTTTAACATTTACAATACCTAAAGGCGACAAAGGCGATACTGGCCTAACAGGAGCTAAGGGTGACAAGGGAGATACTGGTCCCGCAGCAGCAACAATTACAGTAAACCCTACGGTAGTAAATGGTTTGCCAGGAACAACACCAGCAGTAACTAACTCAGGCTCATCTAGCGCAGTTGTATTAAACTTTACAATTCCCCGTGGAGCAACAGGAGCAGACGGCGCACCAGGAGCACCAGGAGCACCAGGAGCAGACGGCGCACCAGGAGCAGACGGCGCTAACGCAGTCCTTGATCCAATAAATCAAGTTATTAGTTTAAATCTTCCTAACGGAGCAGCAGACGGAGTTAACTCACACTGGTATCCACTTGGATCTGGAACATGGAGTATAGGAAAAGATGCAACAACTGGCCCAGCCAAGTCTTGGAAAGATGCTTTTTTTACAGGAACAATTAGAGCAGCATCTGTTATAGCATCAGGCAATATGTTTATTCAAACTTCCACTATTGTTTCATCAGATATAAATGCAAAGAATACAATTGCTGAGTCTGACTTAGGCCTAGACTTTATTAATTCTTTAAATCCAGTAAGCTATAAATACAATGTTGGAGGGATTACTTATACTCCAAATGAAGACGGAAGCCATTCTGAGACACCAGTAGCTGGTAATAGAACACACTACGGATTAATTGCACAAGAAGTAAAGCAAGCACTAGATGAAGCTGGAGTTGCAGATTTTGGCGGGTGGGTAAATCAAGAAGATAATACTCAGGCTTTAAGATATGAAGAGTTTATATCTCCACTAATCAAAGCAGTACAAGAGCTTACAGCGAGAGTAAAAGCAATAGAAGAGGCGTAAGACATGTCCTACAAGTATACAGTCTTACAAGATAAACCAACATCTTTTTATATGCTTGATGAAATACGATCAGGCTCAATCGGAGACTACACTAATCTGATGCTTAGATTTGCTACTTATCAAGCTTTAAAAGATAATGGTGTTTCTTACTCGGCAGTAAGCGGATTGCCAATATATGACTACTCAGGAAATGCAAATGACGGATATGCAATAAATGCTTCAACTAAAGAATTAATGCCTATAGTGTCTGGCACAGTTAGAGGAACTGAAGTTTTGTCCGATACAAAAATAGCTTTTAAGGTCCCTGGAATTGCAACAAAATATTACTCTGACAATTCTTTTGATATTGAGATGTGGGTAAAGCTTCCAGCTCAATCATCATCTTCTAAAATGATTCTAGGAGATTCAGTACAAGGGTTTGGCATATTCTATCAGGGCTCAAATATTTTATTTAAGGTAGGAAGCTACTCTTGCTCATACAAGGTATCAAATAAAGAAGCGCTACATATAGTTGCTCAATTTTCTTCAACTAAGATATCAATTATAGTCAACGGCGTAGAGGTAAACTCGACATCCTTAGATAATTATAAATTTGCAAACGAAATTATGAACTTTAACATTGGTCCAATCGACGAGACTTTTTTTGTTGATGCAGTAGCTTTTTATAGATTTAACCTAACATCGGCACAAATAAAAAAGCATTACTCTGAAGGAACAAAAGAAATAAACTATTCTCAAATAGTAAATGCAGACAACGGATACTTATTTAGCATTAACGCCTCAAGGATTAAGCCCTCTTTATCTTACTCTTACCCAGGCTCCAAGTCTTGGGAAGACTTGGCAGATGACGGAATCCTTGTTTCTCAAGATAGCCAATATTTATATTTTGAAAAAACCGAAACTCCAGCAACAGCATCATTTGAATTTATAGATGAGCTTTTTATACCTAGCCATATCGGGGTGACAACATCTCAAATACATTGGGACGAAGATGTGGCGGGAATAAGAGTATATGTAAGTGCAAATAAGTTAGCATGGAGCGAATGTACTAACGGATCTCCTCTTCCACTATTTAATAAAAATGATAATCTAATCTCAGATACACTTTATATTAAGGTTGTTATTTCATCAACAGATACATCAACAGACTTTACTAGGTTGAGATCTATAAGGATTAACTTCTTTAAGAATAAAGACGTATATGCAGATAATTTTGGGTATAGCCTTTCTTCAGCATATGACTATTCAATTCCTGAATTTAACAGCAAGGTTCTTTCATACAACGAATATAATGGAATTAAGATGTATAACGGACACGGCTTCTCGGTAAATGCTAGCCTACCAGTAAAAACTATTGAAATGATATATACCCCAGGAGCGGGAGAGAATGTATTGATTTCCACACCGTCTGCCAGATATGAGTGGGCAGCATCTGGAGCCATAACCAAATCTGGAGTTTCAGCAATATATGTAAACGGAATTAACAGGCAGTCTTCTACAAATATTGGAGACTTCCTAGTAAAAGGAGTCCCACATCATATTGTAATAATCCTTTCAGCCCCAGCCTCTTCTGGGATCAAGGTAAATCAAAATCAGGGGGACACAAAGTCTGGCCAAAACCAGCTATATAGCAACCTTGCTATATACGAATACGAGCTTCTTCAGCATCAAATAACTAAACATTACCAGCTTTATACAGATAATGTAATAAGCGTAATCAACGATACGTCATTTTCTATAGTAGAAAGCACGGCAGGAAACAATTCTACCGCCTTCATTATATTTTCTGTACAGCCAGACGCCATAAGCGTATAATATTTGACAAGTAGTTGACAAAAATTTGGACTTTAACGCCAAATAATGGTATGATTGTGTTCTATGGATATCTTAAATAAAAACACGAGAATACTTGAAGAAACCACCCTAGGGATATATGTGTGGGAGATGCCTGACGGCAGATGGATTGGAGACGACGATGGCAACTTTCTTTCGATCACGTCCAAAAAAGGCAATAGATCCAGAATCGATGCTTTGGCTAGAGAAGTTAGCTCGTATGGCATACACGAGGGCCGTCCCAAGTTCCTTTCAGGGCGTAGAAAAATTGACGACGAAGAATTTGAACATCAAAACGAAAGACTTAAATGGGGACTAACTCCAGATCCTTTGGATATCGGAGTATATAAAGATTCAATGCTTAGAAACGGGGCGGTACAATGACAAGAAAAGTAGAGTTTATGGAAGACGAAATTGATAGCGTAAATACTATTGATATCTCTAACACGGCAGACTGGTTTCATTTTGAAAAAGCACAAGAGTCAGAGGACCCATTTAAAATAGGCATAGAAGACATAAAGAAGCTAAGAGGTCTGGGAACTAATTTTAAGAGAAAAATCAATAGAGATTTTTCAAAAGCATTTGTAGGAATTGACGGAACGGCAACACAGCAAAATTTATTGCAGCAGGCTATTAGCGGATACGCTTTATTTGATTTAATAGAGCCGACATACAACCTAGAATATCTTTCAAAAATTTATGAGATTTCAACATACAATTACGCAGCTATTAATGCCAAGGTTTCTAACATTGTCGGCCTAGGCTATTCATTTACCGAAACAGATAAAGCCAAAGATGCCATGGATGCAATTACTGATTCAAAGCAAATGGATAGGGCAAGAGCCAAGGTAGAAAGAATTAAAACACAATTAGATCGATGGCTTGATGATTGCAACGAGGAAGAGTCTTTCACAGAGACCCTTATAAAGGCCTACACGGACCTAGAGGCTACTGGAAACGGGTACATAGAGATAGGACGTACCACAGCAGGCGACATAGGCTATATAGGCCATATACCAGCTAAAACGATGCGTGTGCGTAGATTCCGTGATGGCTTTATTCAATTGCTTTATGGCAAGGCTGTATTCTTCCGTAATTTTGGAGATATGGAAACTCCAAGTCCAATTGCAGCGCAAGAGGAAAGACCAAATGAAATTATTCATCTAAAGAAATATACACCAATGAATAACTATTATGGTGTTCCAGATATCATTGCTGCTCAGCAGGCATTGGCAGGAAACGAATTCGCTGGAAGATATAACCTAGACTACTTTGAAAACAAGGCGGTCCCAAGATATATTATTACAGTAAAGGGAGCAAAACTTTCTCCAGAATCAGAAAGAAAACTTCTTGAATTTTTCCAGGTTGGATTAAAGGGGAAGAATCATAGGTCTCTATATATTCCACTTCCAGCAGATACCCCAGACTCAAAGACTGAATTTAAGATGGAGCCAATTGAGGCTGGAGAACAAGAGTCTTCATTTAATATCTATCGTAAAACAAATAGAGATGAAATACTTCTTGCACATCGTGTACCTATTAATAAAATAGGAACCCCTGAAGGAGTTAACCTAGCCGTTGCTCGTGATGCAGATAAAACATTTAAAGAGCAGGTTTGTCGACCAGCACAGGATAGACTTGAAAAGAAATTAAATTATATTATTGCAGAAAAGACAGATGTCGTCCAGCTTAAATTTAATGAATTAAGTTTGACCGATGAATTAACCCAAAGCCAAATTGATGAAATTTATTTGAGAATGAAGGTAATTACCCCTAACGAAGTTCGTCTAAGAAAAAATATGACAACTGTTGAGGGTGGGGACGAGATGGTAGAATTAAAGCCACAGCAAGCTGCAGATCAGCAAGCCAAGTCCACTGGCAATAAAACTAGAGATCAGGAAAGGGCAGCTAATGCTCCAGATAAAACTGGGGAAGGCAGAAATGCCAAAGGCGATGGTCCAAAAGTCAAATAAGTTTAATCAACTGCTATTTGCGTTATAGTAGATAAAGCATTAAAATTAAGCATATGAACATCGAGAAGTCCAACTGGTCTAGCGATGGAGAAAACCTCCATCTCTCAGTCCCATTCACTAAAGTAAATCGTGAGAACAGAACCGTATCAGGTTTTGCGACTCTTGACAATGTTGATCAAACAGGCGACGTTGTAACAGCTGAAGCAAGCATGAAGGCATTTGAAAATTTCAGAGGAAATCTTCGTGAGATGCATCAGTCAATTGCAGTCGGTAAAGTTGTTTCCTTTAAGCCAGAAACATACTACGACCAAAAGTCTAATAATTTTTATAACGGTGTTTACGTAACATCATACATTTCAAAGGGTGCACAAGATACTTGGGAAAAGGTTCTTGACGGCACTCTTTCTGGTTTCTCAATCGGCGGAAAGATTAAAGAGTCAGATAACGAAGTTAACAAAGCAACAGGTGAAGCAGTAAGATTTATTAAAGACTACGATCTTGTAGAGCTTTCAATTGTAGATTCACCAGCTAATGAACTTTGTAACATTTTTTCAATTGAAAAAGTAAATGGTCAAATGGTATACAAAGGTATCGCTACGGAAGTAGTAACAGAAAATATTTTTTACTGTGAGGAAAGCGACTCTGTATTTATGTCAACAGAAAAAACTTTCGAATCACCAGTATCAGGAAAACCAGCAGCTCTCATTGGCTGGGTGGAGAGTTCAGATATGAATAAATCAAAAGAAATAAATAGAATTCTTGCTTCATTTAAGAAGTCAAGATTACCGTTGCCTGAAACACAAATAGCAAAACAGGCAAACGTAGAAGGAGGTAATAAAATGTCAGATACAAAAATTGATAATGTTGCAGATGCTCCAGTAGCAGAAGCAGTAGTCGTAGAAGCACCTGTAGCAGAAGCCGTAGCGGCTCCAGCAGCAGATGAATCAAGCGTCAATCTTTTTGACAAGTCATTAGAAGTTGCAGCAGTTGCAACTGAAGATACCTCTGCCGACAACGTTGAAAAAGCAGCCGAAGCAGTAGAAGTTATGGTTGATGAACCTGATTTTGCAAAAATGTTAGGCGATCTAAAAGGCTTTTTCTCAGAAACACTAGCAAAGGCAAGCGAAGTAAATGCTGCACAAGTTACAGATATTAAAACATCTGTAGAAGCATTTAGCAAGAATGTTGATGCTAGAATTTTAGAGTTGGCAGAAAAGCACAGCGCACTTAGTGATGCTGTGTCAGAAATAAAGGGCACCATCGAAGGTGTTCAAAAGCAGGTAGATGCCGTAGAAGGCTCTACCGCAATTAAGAAGTCCTCTGACCTTGGCGGGTCTGAGGTGTTTACAAAGTCCAAATCAAAATGGTCAGGAGCTTTCCTCGGTTCCGTAAATGAAATCTTTCAAAATTAAGGGTAGGTGAAATAAAAATGAGTAATGAATTATTAGAAAAGGCCGCAGCAGCAGGTACAACAGTATCAACTGGTTTTGGCTCATCAACTGGTGGTACAGGCGTCCACGTTGCTTCAGAAAATGGCAACGGTGGTCTTCTTAACCCAGAACAATCAGCAAGATTCTTGGACTATATGTTCGACGCTACCGTAATTGGTAAGGTTGCACGTACAGTTCGCATGAAGTCTGACACAACAGAGATTGATCGTATGTCAGTAGGAGAAAAGCTTGTAAAGCTTGCATCCGAAGGAGAAAACACAGCCGTAAATCAAGGCGTAACATTCTCAAAGATCTCTCTAACAACAAAGAAGCTCCGCATGGACTGGGAACTTTCAACTGAGTCTCTAGAAGACAATATCGAAGGTGCAGATCTTGAAGATCATATTGCACGTATGATGGCAACACAAGCTGGAAATGACATCGAAGATCTTATTCTTAACGGTGACACATCACTTTCAGCCGATGCTCTGTACAAGTCATTTGACGGTGCAGTTAAGAAGGCAAAGACACACGGTCGTGTAGTCGATGCAGCAGGTGCGGGAATTTCCCGTGAAATCTTCAACAAGGCTCTTAAGGCAATGCCACGTAAGTACAAGCAACGTCGTACAGACCTTCGTTTCCTTTCTGGATCAAACTTGATCCAAGATTACTTGTTCTCTAACTCACAGAACATTCAGAACGTTACTCCACAAGATATTGCCTCTGGCATCATCCGTGGTGACGTTCCTGTTCTTGGAGGTCCAGCAGGATATGTAGCTCCATACGCATTTGGTATTCCAATCGTTGAAGTTCCATTGCTTCCTGAGACACAGACAGGTACATACGCAACTCCATCAGGTTCACACGGAGACGTCCACTTGACATTCCCAAATAACGTAGTTATTGGTATCAAGCGTGATGTAACCGTTTACCGCTTCTTCCAGCCACGTAAGGACACAATCGAGTACACAATGTATACCCGTGTTGGCGTTCAAATCGAGCAGGCAGACGCTTGGGTAGTTGTAAAGAACGTTAAGGTTGCTTCTTAATTAATTAAGAATTAAACTACCGAAAGGCCCCCAATTAATTTTGGGGGCTTTTCATTTTAATTTATCAATGCTATAATTAAAGGACCTAGAAAGAGGAGAACTAAATATGTCATTTGACACATTAACAGTAGCTGAATTAAAGGAAATTGCAACGGAGTTTGCAGTAGACACAGAAGGCCTAAAAAATAAAAAAGAAGTAATTGCTGCCATGGCAGAAGAGGGCGTAACCTATTCTGTATATCAAAAGACAGTTAAAGCAATTGAAGAGGCTACAGAAGAAATTGAAATTTTACCAGTTTTTGATCCGAAGGCTCAGCCAGAAGATACTATCTTGGTACGTATGACAAGAGATAATCATAGATATGATATTCACGGATACAGCTTTACAAAGACTCATCCCTTTGTAGCAATGTCTGAAGATGATGCTCAAAAAATCTTTGATACAGAGGAGGGTTTTCGTTTAGCGACACCAAAGGAAGTTCAGGACTTCTACAACTAAACGTTAACATAAGTTAATGGAAATATTAGCAGGAACAAACTCACCAATACAGCACAGGGTATTTTGGAAAGGCGAATCTGCAGTTGCAGATAGCATACCCACAGTATCTTTATTACGAGCAGATGTACCAGCACAAACAGTTTTATACTCTGGCACTGCAGTTCAATCAGAGACCGATACAGGGGTTTACAATTTTTATGCACCACAAACCACTAAGCTTCCAGGATCTCTTATTGCAAGATGGCAATATGCGGTTGAAGGTTTTTCTATATCATATGATCAAAATGTTGATGTAGTTAAGCCATACGTAGACTTGTCACAAGTGATTAATGGTTTAGGTTTGGGCTCTGACTACAATGATCCAAATAGCAGAACTTATCAAGAGCTAGTTGATGCCGAGAAGTACTCTCGTAAAGTAATTGAAAATTACACTCAGCAAAAGTTCTACAGCTATCTTTCATCAGAGATTGCTTATGGGTCTGGTAACGATATTCTTCCTTTATCTAATAAGATAAACACTCTTCAAGCAATAGAAGTAAATGATATCCCGCTTACAGGAATGCCATTTGAAGTTGCTGAAAGTGGATTTTCAATTAGATTAAATCGTGCAGATATGCTTGACAACGTAACATATGTTGCTAACGGCTTGATCCCACCAACTATCAATGACTACTCAGGAATCTTTAATAAAGATGCTAGATATAAAGTCACGGGATACTTCGGCTGGGAAAAAGTTCCAAATGAAGTTGAGATGGCAGCTATTGAACTTATGAAAGACTATTTCTCTAAAGACAAAGTATGGAGAAACAAGTATATAAAGAGCATATCCACATTCGACTGGCAGTTTGATTTTAACTCAGCCACCTTTTCGGGTACTGGTAATAACTACGTAGACCAATTGCTTTTGCCTTATGTAATAAGCAAAATGGTATTGATATAAAATGAATAATCTTGTAGACTCCATCCTAAGCATGAAGATGGATGTGTATGTGCAGCAAGACGTACAGGACCAGGATACAGGCGCTATAAAAAAAGAATGGCTTTATTCAAAAACTGTTGCCTGCTATGCAAGAGGAATAATCACTAGCAGCGGAGCCAGATCTTCAGATGTCCAAACCATGAGTAATAGATATACTAACAAAGAAAATATTGAAATTAGAACTGAAGCAAGAGTAACCCTAAGAGACAAGATTACAAATATTAGAGACTCATCAGATAATGTTATTTGGGCCGAGCTAAATTACCCAACAGAAACTCCAACAGTCTTTGAACTAATTGGAACTACACCAATCACTGACCCATTCGGCGGAATACTAGGATACAACTGTTCAGCCCGTAGATCGGAGAATCAGGTAATTGGACTCTAGTGTTGCTTTACTACAAACCGCAAGCGGCCTTGAACGACCAATGGCTGGAAACAAGCCTGGGATAATTAAAGATTCCTCTGTAGCACAAATATCTGCATTCCTTTATTACCAAGCAAGTGTCCTTGGAAAACTTACAGCAAACAAAGCCTTTCAAAGTTTATTTAAACAAACTATATTTAATCAGATAAATAAAGATTTTGGGGACTATATAGATTCATCTGCAAGAGTAAAGCCAACTGCATTGCACCATGTTTATGAATGGAATAAAACGGGGCAAGAGACATCTAGACTATTTAAATTAAACAGGATGGATGCAGATGGACTTTCATTTAGAGTAACATATGACTTTAAATTATCTAAGTCTTCTGTCCCGTCTAAAAATAAAAAACAAAGAAAGAAATATGTATTTGCAACAAAGGCTTCTGTGATGGAAGCTGGAATGCCCGTAATAATCCGTCCAAGGTCCGCTGAGCGCTTAGTATTTGAGTTAGATGGTATTACCGTGTTTATGCCCAAAGGGTCCTCAGTGACCGTTAAAAGCCCAGGAGGACGTGCCTCATCAAATCAATTTAGACTACACTACGGAAGATATTTTGGGGGGCAGCTTGTTAATAATTCAATCAAGGCCTCTGGGTTTCAGAATATATTTAACGCCAAAATGAGCAAGGCATTAGATACACCAGCAAGTATTCGAAAAGTGCAATATAGCTTCACAGCTGGTAAAATTAGGTTGGAAGCAGATATGGAATTACAAACGGCATTTGGGGGAGCACTATGACAGTAGATTATAAGATAGATGCAGTATTTGAACTACGCAAGTTCCTCTGGAATGAATTAAAGACTACAAAGATATTTGATCCTACAGAATACTACAGCGATAATATTAATATGGAGATTATTCCAATTATCCCAGTTCAGCAACAGCCAGAACTCAATCAATTTTTAAGCGGGAAGAAGCATATTGTCTATGACAAGATTGGCCTATCCTATGAGGACATATGGCTACTATGCTGCGAGAAGGTTTTATTTACAGTGTATTCCACAGACGTATCCGACATATATGAGATCCGAAATTTGATGACAGACCTATTCAGAAGAATGGACGATTCTGCCAGAGATATTAATAAATTTAAGGATGAGCCAAAGATTAAATTTCACAGTATACAGGTTGTTGAGACCTCACCCATAACCCCGTCAGAGGAACTTCAGGGCTTCCTATCGTCCGACATAATCCTAGAAGTAAAATATTCAAGAATCACTGGCCCAGATGGACGTTTTATCTAAGTTGCGTTTGGGGTCATTATACACTAAAATTAGCTTAGAGGAAAAAGCCTAGCCAGCTTTGATTTAGATTTAAAACGTAAGTCAATATATATATATTTATTTAACAGGAGGTTTTACAACATGGCACAAAACACAGGTAATGCTAGAAATATTCTTGTTGGTGCGTCACCATTGTTCCTTACAACACTTGATATCACATCTGGGCAATATGCAGATTTTGAAGCAGGAGTTTTAAGAGCAGGCACAGCAACAAAGAACGATAAGGTACCAGCATTCGTAGCACCAACAACATCAGCAGCGGGAACATCTTACACAGATACACTTAACGCACTAGATGCAGGTGTAGGACAAGATGGAGCCTACCGTAACGTAGGTTACACAAATAACGGTCTTCAGGTTACATACAACCCATCATACGGTTCAGTAACAGTAGATCAGCTTCTTGACTCAGCAAAGCTTTTCAAGGAGACAATGGAAGTTATGATCGCAACAGAAATGGCAGAAGGTACTCTTGAGAACGTTCTTGCTGTATTTGGTCAGCGCTCAGACACATTAGATTCATCAGTTGCAACAAAGAAGACTCTAGGTCTTGCTGGTGGAGCACTAGGTGAGGCTCCAACAGAGCGTCAGCTAATTGCAGTTGGACAGGCTCCAACTTCAGATACAGTTTCAGCTTCTGAGCGTGTATATTATGCACGTCGTGTTCTTTCTGTACAACAGTCACAGTTCTCTTTGGCTCGTAACGCAGCATCAACATTCCCAGTAACATTCCGTTTGCTACCATCAGGTGCATCGACTCACGCTGGTAAGGAATATGGTTTCATTGTAGACCGTGTTCTCTCAAAGCTACCAACACCATAATTAATATAATTAATTAATAGATTACCCCCCAAGCAATTGGGGGGTTTTCTATTGCCATTGTATTTTGAATATGATACAATAATTAAGACTAGATCCTAGGAGGATTAAATTGGCAACTACAGTATATGATGTTGAAGAAATTCAGCTACAGAATGGCGCTACAGTTAAGCTTAAGCCTTTAACAATTAAAGAGCTACGTGAGTTTATGAAGGTCATTAATAAGACACAAGAAGTAACAACAGAAGACGAAACATTAACAATCCTTATTGAGGCTTGTGGAGTGGCTTTACAGAAGCAGCTTCCAGACTTAGTAGCGGACAAAGACGCATTTGAAGACACACTTGACGTTCCAACTATCAATCGCATTCTTGAAGTTTGCGGAGGAATTAAGATGGACGACCCAAACCTACTAGCGGCAGCAGTACTGGCTGGTCAGAACTAGATCTAGCCGCTTTAGAAGGGGAAGTTTTTCTTCTTGGTAATTGGATAAATTACGAACAGTTAGAAGAAAGTCTTTCAATGCCAGAATTAGTCCAGACTTTTAAATCAATGCAAAAAACTGAATCGGAAAAAAGAAAATTCTTAGCTTCAATTCAGGGAGTAGATTTAAATGAAAGCAGTAATGAAAATAAGGAGGGGTCATCCTTCGAAGATGTTAAAAGAAGAGCACTTGGAATTACGGCATCAGCAAACGATGTTGTATCATTACAAGGGTCATTCGCCAGCGAAGCTGGTTTTGGCATTGGAGCGGGATTAGGATACTCTATAGAGTAACATAGTAATATGGCAGATAATAATTTAACCACGTTTATTACCGCCAACGCAGACTTTACGAGTTTAAGAACTCAGCTAGCTGCGGTTACTGCCCAACTCGTAAAATTACAAGAAACAACTGCTGGCACAAACGCTAAACTTGCAAATCAAATTGCAGTGATGAACAAGTCGTTTGCCACGACACTTACTTCAACAGGGCAATTTTCACAACACTTTGTATCTCTAACTTCAGACGTAGACAAGTTTGGAAGAAATTTAGATAGAGGCCGACTCAAGCTCAACGAATATTATAATGCTTGGAGCGGCCATACAAAGAAAACAAGCAATTTAGTTAGAGAACTTGCTAAGCAGCAAGTAATGCTTCAGCAGGCTATAGTTCAGCCTGTAGGTAAAAACGCACAAGGCTTAATGCAATACAATGTTATGGTTGCAAAGGGTCTTGATGAAGTAAAGAACAAGATGGCTATTGCTACACAGCAAGCGGCAATTATGAACAAGGTCATGCTTGACGGATCAACAGGACTTATTAACTGGGGTAAAAATACTCAGTGGGCTGGACGTCAATTAACAGTAGGACTTACTGTTCCACTTATTGCATTTGGCGCAGCAGCACAAAAAGCATTTAAAGAAGCAGACCAAGAACTAGTAAGATTAACAAAGGTTTATGGCGGATTAGCTGCAACATCTTCAGCAGATTTGGCTCAAGTTAGAAAAGATATTAGCGCAACCGCAAAAGAAATTGCAAGCTCTTATGGAGTTGCATACAAAGAAACAATTGCATTAGCGGCTGATCTTGCAGCAACAGGACAACAGGGCAACGACTTAATAGCTGCTACACAACAAACTACAAGGCTAGCGGTTCTTGGTGAAGTTGATAGACAAGAAGCAATGAAAGCAACTCTTGCAATTCAAAACGCATTTAAACAAAGCACAGACGAACTTACCGCATCAATTGACTTTCTTAACGCAGTTGAAAACCAGACATCAACAAGCCTTGCAGATTTAACTGAAGCTATTCCAAAGGCAGGGCCAGTAGTTAAATCACTAGGTGGAGATGTAAAAGATTTAGCGCTTTACCTTACAGCAATGAAAGAAGGCGGAGTAAACGCTTCTGAAGGCGCAAACGCAATTAAGTCTGCAATGGCATCATTAATTAACCCAACAAAAGTTGCAACCGAACAATTTATGGGGTTTGGAATTGACCTTAAGGGAATAGTAAACGATAACGCTGGAAACCTTACAGAAACTATAATGGACTTGCAATCAGCGCTAGACCAGCTTAATCCTTTAGATAAATCTAGAGCAATCGAACAGCTATTTGGAAAATTCCAGTATGCAAGAATGTCTGCACTATTTGAAAACCTCGGGAAATCAGGGTCACAGACATTGCAAGTTATGGACTTAATGAAAGCAAGTGCGGTTGAACTTGCAGGTATCTCTGAGCGAGAATTAAAGATGATCACAGAGTCAGCCTCTGGACAGTTTAAGAGAGCATGGGCTGCAGTACAAGCAGACCTTGCTACAGTAGGAGAGCAATTCTTAAGAATAAGCACAAAAGTTTTAAAGGTAGTAGATGCAATAATTAATTTCTTTAAAGCACTTCCAGGCCCAGTTAAAACATTCCTTAATGCATTAGGTGGAATAACAGCAATTGCTGGACCACTCATCATGATGGCTGGTGTTATGGGTAACTTTATTGGTTATGTTGTAAAGGGCATATTCCATTTAAGACAACTTGCTAAGGGTGGGCAGGGCTTTAGGTTATTAACTCCAGAAATCATTGCAGCAGATGCTGCAGCAAAGGGATTAGCAACATCTTTTTATTCAGACTCAGAAGCAACTATAGTATTAAAAAATGCAGTAGACACTCTTGCAGCATCTTTCACAGGACTTGAGACAAGAGCCAACGCAGCTAAGGTTGCAGTTCAACCAGCAATATCTACAGTCGCAGGAAGTGTACTTGCAGCAGGCGGAGTGGGACAAAGAATAGTGGACAAGAGCAACCCACTAATTGGAGAGCCATACTCAAGAGATATGTCTCATATGATTCCAGCACAAACAAATCAGCCAGGAACTATATTTGGAACAGTTCCAGGTGCAGCTCCAGTTAATATTAGAATTGGTAAAAACCCACAAGCATATATGAACGCAGATATGCCAAAGATTCCAGGAGTTACATCAGTAAATGGAATATCTACTGGAGTAGTTGCAGCAGAAGCCGCAAAGTGGCATGCAATGACTGCAGCAATTGCAATGCAATCAGAAGCAGAAATTAAATTATTAAAGACAGAGGTAATGGCAACTGGAACAGTTACATCAAGCCTATCGGATTCCTATCAAGCTTTACTACCACAATTTTCCGAAATTACTCAACTTGCAGCAGCTGAAACACAAGCAATTGTTCAACAGCTTCAGGCAAGTAAAATAACAGTAGAGCAGGCAAGAGCAAAAGTAATTCAGTTAAATGCAACAGTAGAAGCAATGCTTGCAGAAACAACAGCACTTACAGCCCAATCAATGGGAAGAACTGCAAACTTAACTACAGTGCCATTTACATCTCAGCCAGTAGTTGACCCAGCCACTGGGAAATCAAATATGAAAGAAATGTTCCATAAAGGATCAACAAAAAATCTTGTAGATAAAATTGCTAGAGCTCTCGGAGGAGTTAGAACTTCGGGCGCAGGGTATAACATTCAAACAACAAAACCTAAGTTTGCTGACGGCGGAATCGTACCAGGAACAGGTAATACAGATACATATCACACAACAGCAGAGGCTGGATCTTTTGTAATTAATAAGAAGTCTACTCAAGAAAATATGCCAATAATAAGCAGTCTGCTAGGTGGAACTCCTAAGTTTGCTGACGGTGGTCAAGTACCTGTTGTTCTGACTCCTGGAGAAGCAGTAATACCTGCAGAAGTTGCACAAAAGAATATGCCTTTGATGTACGAGCTAAATGGTGGCCCAGGAAACACATCTGGAAGCGGAATGCATCTTCGTGGCGGATCAATTGCATCTATAATTCGTGGAGTTACGCAAAGAGGAAGACACTATAAAGCAAAAGCATTGCTAGATGATGCTGGAATTCCTATTAACAAATTACAAAACTCTGTTTATCCATTCTCACACTCACTTAATTTAAAAATAAGAGGTGGCGGAACAGCGTCAGCAAGAGAGTTTATAGACGTATTTGAATCACCAGACTCACTTAGATTAGCTAATGTTGTTTTAGATAGAAGTGGCTTAAAGCCAATAACTTCAATACAGCATCAAGCTATTAGAAAATATTTAAATGATCCTACCAAGGTAGATCCATCTAAAGAATTAACAGAAGCTGGTTTTGGTTCTGAGTTAACAAAAGCATACCTATCTGCTGGAGTTAGCAAAGATCAGATAAGTGCAATTGCAGCAAAGCATACAATGAGATTTGCTTTCCCAGGCACTGGAACAATTGTTGAAAGAAGAGACGCTTTGATTAAAAAGCTTCAAGATAAATATCCAGATGCCTCATTCTCGATAGATAAAAGATCAAATAATAATATAGTTGTAAAAATACCAGGACAAAAAGCATTTAAAATTGAGCATGAAGCTACAAGATCTATACACGGTGCAACTGGAGGAGTGTCTTATGAAACATTAAGACAGGATATTCCAGCAGGCGCTACTGCAGATGGAAAACTTGCATATGGGCATATTCCGTTAGACGAAACATTGTTAAATGCAGGAGGAATGGTACCTGGGAAATTTGCAAAAAGACTATTTGGCGGAGGAAGATTATTCCTTGGAATGCCTAAAACACTTAAGCAGGTAGAAGCCCAAAGAGCTCAAAAGGCTGCAATGGAAAAAGCAAGCGCTGCAGTAAATAATTCTAGATTTGCAAAAAAGCCTATTACACAATATGGAGATTTGTTAGAGCCAACTTCAGGTAGAAGCTTCCCAGTTCAAGGCATA
>Ga0208050_1000073_pt1 | contig 24780 bp, 9 predicted proteins | sample LakMenEpi13Jun10_FD_150691 | JGI IMG/M metagenome (GOLD analysis project Ga0208050, IMG submission 150691) | Freshwater microbial communities from Lake Mendota, WI - 13JUN2010 deep hole epilimnion (SPAdes) | ecosystem: Environmental > Aquatic > Freshwater > Lake > Epilimnion/Euphotic zone ... | reverse complement strand
AGTTACTGGATAATCATCGTTTGCAGGTATACTGCTATATGAATATCTTCCTTGAGAAGAAGAAACATTACCATTTTTTACTATAAATACAGATCTAGACGTACCAGAAGTTCCGCCACTTGCCCATCCTATATATCCATCAACAGTAATAACAATTGTATTTCCAGAAGTATTTGTAAATCTGTCTGTTCCATTAAAAGTTAATCCAATCGATCCTTGAGTATTTGCAGTATCCGCCGTAGACCAATTTACCTTTGTATTTGAAGAGGATGATATGCTTTGAGTTGAGTTGTTATAATAAGCTAAAGTAGAAGAAATAACTGGATCGCCGCTGGTTCCACTTGTTCCTGAAGTTCCATTTTGAGGTTCAATTATAACACCGCGAAACGTTAAAACATTTGCAGAAGTTGTTGTTAATGCAAAATAAACAGGTTTAGAAACTTCTCCAAAATTACTTGGCTCCGTTGTTGTTGCCGCACCCGCTGTAGTTGCTGACAAGAAATAAACCTGCCCCGGTGTTAAACCACTTAATCCTTCAATCAATCCATCATATACCAATTTAAAAGTATTTGAATCAACAATTGTTCTTACTACGCCTTGAACTTCAGCGTGTTCGGCACTATCAGCTTGCGCTTTATACCATGTAGTCCCATCGAATCTAACAATATCACCAACAATGAATCCATGACTAGCTTGAGTGAATTCATCTATTAAAGCTGTTCCATTGCCAGTATCTATTTGTTTTTTAACAATATTATTTTCAATTACTAATTTATATAAATTTTCAGAAGTCGTGGTTGTTGGAAGTTCTGTAAATACTAAATTATTTGAACCACTATAATATAATGTTCCTGTAGTTAAAGAGTCTACTCCATCAAATTTTGGTATATATCCAGTAACTCCAATTCCATCAAATACATATCGTCCACTTAATGGCGATAAATTGATTGTTTGATCTATATATCCAGATCCTATAAACAAAACATCAGAAAATTCTGAAATTACTTCATTATCATTAATTGCTCTAACTTTTACAAAATAATTATTATCTTGTGTTACCGGAAATATAAAACTTGGATCTAGCAAATTATGAACAAAATTTGCGTATCCAGTTATTCTTTTAGCTACACAAATACCAGTAACACCAGTTTCTAAAAGATTAACTCCAGAATTATTTACAGATATATTATTTATATATCTAGAATCAGAATATGTTCCTGTATATACACTTCCGCTATAATAACCACCTGAAGGTAAAAAACTAAACTGATTATTACCAGTAAAACCATAACTTAAAAATACCTCTTGGCTATTTGAATATCCTGAAGGCACTCTTATTTCTGTAATATAATTGATTCCTGAAGAATATTGATCGTATATTCCAGTAGGTAAAGAACCAAAATTATCTAAATAAATAGTATGATCAGACCATTGTATTCCAGAAGAAGAATAATTACTAAAAACTGAGCCTGTAGAATTTACGCCAGTACCTGTTCCATTAAAAATAGAAATTATATTTTCAACAGATCTATTATTAACAAAGTAATCGTAATTTGTTTTATTTTTACCGCTTTCTTCTACTAACACATGAAAAGAACAGTCTTGCGATTCTGTTACTTGATCCCATTTTACAAATGCATTTAAATTAAGATCTTTAGATCTATCATTATAATTATAAAATAAATAACCAGTTATATTTTCAATCTTATCTGGCAAAGTTATTTGAGAATAAGAAGCTGGCTTGATTCCAGAAGAAACAAATTTTGATCCGCTTGTAAAATAATTATAAGGAATTAAATGAACATAGTATGGTAATCTTATTGTATTATCTAGATTAGAAGAAGAATTTATCTGATCTAAATCAGGTATAATAATTTGATCTATACTAGGAGCATTATACTGTTGTGTATATAAATAACTATCTTCATCAGGATTAAAATTTGTTCCTGTTGTTATGAATACATCAACAGATTGTATAGCTCTTCTATCGGTATATCTTACATCCAATAAAGAATAATTATCTACCGAATAACCGCTTATACTTATAGATGGAACTCCAAAATTAATTAAAGCTAAACCAGTACTTGTTTTATTATTAAAATCTTTACTAACTATCTCTATATAAAACTGATTTAAATTGCTTATATTCTCTGAACCAGTATGAATAAGAAAACTATTATATAAATCCTGAGTTGATACAGAATATCTAGTTTGTTTAAAACCATTCGAATCAGAATTTATTAAATTTTTGCCTGTATCATAAAAATTAACAATAAAGCCCGAAAAAACTGAATCATCTACAAAAGAAGTAATTATTTCTTTAGTTACAGGTCTTTCTACGGTCCATCTTAAATCTATTGTATTCTGAGCTATGAATCCACTAACAAAAGGCACTTCAGGATCATAACCAAAGTTACTAGCATTAAAATATGTATCCTTAGAAGAATACAAACTATTCAATGATAAATCTATGCTTTTTATCGCAAAAGGATCATCATACGTTATGCTTTGACCAGATATAAATGCCATATTTTATATTACACATTAATTAATTTCATATTCGAGTCAAAAGCATATATATCTAAATCAAAAGAAGGAGCCGTTTGCGAAGCTAGATTTTCTCTTTTCTCTCCTAAAAATACCATTATTTTAGCGGCTTCATTTTTATTGATTTTAAACTTTAGTATTTTACCATCTTTTATTATTGTGCAATATAAGCCATAAACATAAGGATTAAGAGTTAAATAAGAAAAATAAGTTATAAAATCTATTTCTACTGCTTCATACTTTTTTTGGCTAAAATCTGAAGTAAAAATTTCATTTTCAATATAAAAACTATAATCAAAATCTGTTGAAATCGCTTCAGCATAAGATAGATTTCTTAAAACAATATTATTATTAGCTGAAATCAAAGAATCAGAAAGCGCCGATTTTATATAATCATCCGTAGTAAAAACAATTTGTTTTTTAACGTTTTGATTTTTTTCTACATATTTATCTTCATCAACGTAATCAAACTTTTCATTACTATATCTCATCGCTGTAATATTATATTCATTAGCTGATGATTCATTAATTGTTATTATTCTATACAAATCCTCCGACTCTAAAGAGTCGTCAAAATAAATAGAAAAATTAGCATCTGCTCTCAAATTAGAAAATTTACCATAATCTATATCTGGATAAGTTGTAAAAATCAAACTATTTACTTCAGCATACGGTGTATTACAAGCTATAACACCATACAAAGGATTCCCAACAGAACGAGAAACTTCTCTTAAATTTACATCATTTAAAAAGTAAATAATCTTTGTTCCATCAAAAACTATTTTCAAAACTGATTTTTCATCTATTGTTTTATTAAAATTAAAAGGGCTGGCGGTAGTATAAGTGCCTTTTTCAATTGCATATAATCCTCCGCCTGAAATATAAAAAGCAAAATCAATATCAGTTTGATCAATTGTTATATTATTAACCGAACTCAATCCACAAGCCAAATATGTAGATGGATATGTAACCTTATAAGACAATTGGCAATTATTAACAAAACTCTGCTTTGTGTATCCTTTTCTAGTCCAACCTGCTAACCCATCATTGTCAGCACGAACAACAGACCCATCTTCTGAGGATAAAATTTTTGCAACCGAATTCCAAGAAACAAACGATTTAGAAAAAATCTGCAATCTTAAATTTGCATTATCAACTTTAAAAATACTCAGTGTAGTTTCTAAAGGCTCGTCATCTACAATAGAAAATATTTTTATTTTTTTACCCAAAACTGTTGGATCAACCTCACGATCAATATAAATATAATTGTTTTCAAAATCTAAACTTACTATTCGACCAAAAGCTAATTTACTAAATTTAAGATCATCAGCCACTCTAACTATATCTCCAATTTTTATATTTGTAGCTTCAATACCCGTGGTAAAAGAAACTGTTTGTGATTCTAATTTACTTGTGGCTAAAAACCATTTTCCAATTCTTTCTGCTTGATATCTAGAAGTTATGCCAAAACCTAAAATTTCTTTTTCTATTAAACCGTATTTTTTTATAAGAGAACTGTCTTCGACATTAACAATTTTATCCTTGAAATTATCAGTCTTATCTAAATAAGACACTTTCGCAACAGAAAAAGATGTTTCTAAATTAGCGGATGTATAATTAAAATTTCCATCTTTAACATTTGAATTTGTAAATAAATAAACAATAGGTTTTTTTACATCTGTGGTTAAATTTAAAAGACCATTTCTAAAATAAAAAACGCCTCTAAAAATAGAAGCTAAATCAGAAAGAATCTTTAAACCTTCTACATTTTCATTTATATATATATTGGCTGAAAATCTAGGTTCTAAGAAATCGTAATAACCCTGTTGACTAGCAACACACTTTCCTGATTTTATTTTTAAACTTGAATCAAAAATTTTAGATTTAGTAAATTTCTGCGCTATAGCTGTATTAGAAGAATTATATTCACTAGTAACGGATGAATTAATATAATTTAAAGCATAAAATTTTGCTTTTTCTTCTGTATTTAAAAGAGCAGGATTTCCGCTTATATACAATTGCAGATTTTTATAAAATTCTCCAGAACTATCTGATTCTATAAATCTTCGCATTCCAAAATCATTACATAATTTTAACGTAGCGGTAGTGCCATCAAGAGTTGCAGACAATATTATTTTTTTAAAATTAATGGTTATACTTTCTTTTGATTCATTTTTTATATCATATAAAAATAAAATACCATTTTCAGGATACGCATCCCTTAATTCATTAACTGATTTAAACCATTCAAATGTAATAGTATTATATTTTTTTTCATCTATCTTTAGATTATTATCGTAAGTAAAATCATTAGCACTATATTTTGTTGCTGCATTTGTTATTACCAACTCATCACAAAACTTAGATATTTTTAACATCTCCCATTTATTCAAATCATTTTCTGTCATATAAGTTTTAGCAAGTCCATATCTACTATTCAAACATAAATCATAAAATATCCAAGCTGGATTATCGGTCCATTTTAAAGTTTTACTAAAATTACCATTCCAATCACCGATATACTCACGAATATCAGAATCATAATTTTCAGGAACTTTGATTTTTAATAATTTACAATCAAAACTTCTTACTGGAACACTAGAAAAATGTTTAGAGCTTATTTTATTTTCGCATATTGCTGAATACGGATAAGAAAATCTATATCCAACTCTTTCAACTACAGAATCAACATAAAATTCTTTTGCAAAATTATTAGTTTTTTCATCTGAAGCTGATAATCTTTTTTCTACACTATAAACGTTAATTATATATTCTGGATTATTTGATTTTAGATCAATTTTTTTTCCAAATTGAATTTCTATAGGAATCAAAGCTGGACTTCCTTTGACCACGAAATAACCTTGAAAGAAATAATAAACTCTAGATCTAATAGACAAATCAGTTACACAAACTACAAATCTTAAATGATTGCTATATGTGCTTCCTTCTCCACCAATATAAAAACAATTATCGACTTTTATATTTACTGTCGCATTAGTAACATATTTATTTTTGACGTAATGTGAAAAATTTCTTGATATATTTCTTGCATTTATTAATTTTTGTTGCAAAGCGTTGGATGGTGAATCTGTAAATAAAGCTTCATCAAATTGATAAAGCTTAAATTCAGTAATACCAGGATCTGTATCTAGATCATAAACTCTAGAACCATAACTATAAACTGCACTTGGCGTACTATTTAAATTATCTACTTCCTGACCGTAAGAAATTAAAAAATTAGCAGCCGAAAAATTTAAAAAATTAGTTTTTTTATCTCTGATTGGAGTATCGTTATAATACATTCCATAAGCCAATGAAGAACTAGAATCAGGAATATTTGAACTTAACGATAAATAATTTAACGTCGATCCATCTGGATCAACCAATCCTTCGATTGGCCCTTCACATAATAAATCTGAACTAATATACAAACTTTCACCATCTAAAGTTTTATTTCTTGCGCTATCTGATGGACTTCCAGCCAAACTAATCGGACCATATAAATTTTCATTCAAATAGATTTTTACATTATTAAATTGTTGATTTGTGCTTGAATTTATTTGGCTTGCGCTAATCTGACCAGCATTTAAATTTAAATTTCCGTTTGGTGCAACTGTACTAGTAACAGATGTTCCATTTGTGGTAATAGTAAAAGAGCCATTGCTATTTTTTTCTATACTATAATTTATTAAGCCCTGACCTTCTTCAGTCGAAGGAGCGTCCGCTAAACTATTAATATTATCTCTATAACTAGGCATGTTATTATTTTATTTTATTATTATTTATAGCTCCTCCACCAATGAAAGTATTACCTGAACCAATTGCATTTGCTGGATTATCGATTACCGCTTTTATTTGTAAATCATTAGACACAACAACGCTTCCAATCTTCAATCTTCCATATCCAATAGGAATAGCCACATTGCGTTTTGTAACATTTTCATATCCAGAAAACATTCTAGAATTATTTTTTATATCTTTTGGAGCTTTTGGAGACATCAAACGAGTTATCAACATTTGAATACCCATAGCAATTAATAATATAACAAGATAAATAAGAAGATCTAGGCCAGGAATTGCACCCATTAATACAGGAACCACTTCAATTTTTGAATTTTTCTTTAAAATAGGAGAGTTTAAATATTCTGGAGGCATAATTTTATCATCAACATATATGATAAAATGTGTTAAATATTCTTGCATACTACCTAAAGCTGTTAACATTTTATTAGTATTAGCCTCTATAGCTTCAAAAGCCTCTCCAACAGTTTTGACGTTTAAAAGCCAATCTGTTTTAACGAATTCTTCAAAAACACCATGAAGTTTGACGTTTACCATATTAATCTATATTTACACATTTTTCTTGAAACAAATCTGCGGCTACATTATATAATAACATATTTATATTATGATATTTTTGATATTTTAAATCGAAATTAGAAAACGGCGCGTCCAAAGGATGACTATGAAATAAAAACAAGATAACATATTGTTTTTTTATTTTCAAATAATCTTCTGGAGATATAAGAAAAAAATTCTCTTTATCTGGATGTTTATTATCAACTGGAATGAAAGAAATCAAATCATCTTTTTTTACAACAAAGCCGCAAACTTCTACAGTTTTATTATTTAAACAATATCTTTTAATTTCTTCACATATTTGATTTGGTAGTTTCATTATTAAAAGGAAAGGTTGCTGGAAACGCACCAAACGGAAGATATGTTAAACCATCTGTAAAAGCTCTGGCTGTATTATTTCCAAATCTAAGATTGCACCCTTGTAAAGTTTTAGAGCATTTATCTTGTTTCCAAACATCAGTATTTTTTAAAGGATTTTTATTTACAACACCATCAGCAATACAAACAAAATAATTTTTATTTCGATTTAATGGAGCTAAAATAGCTTCTTCTGATTCTAAATTTGTGTCAAATAAAGCGTCCAAATAAACAAAGTCTCCTTTATTATATATAGTTGTTTCTAACCATTCCGCTTTATAAGTTAAAGAAGTTAAACCGTAATTTCCATTATTAGAGAATTGATTATATGTATTAACAAAAATTTTATCATTTTCATCGGCAACTGGCGCTCCTAAAACATTTTGAAATCCTCCACCAATTGTAACACCTAAATTTGGACCATTATATGTTCTTGTGTTTCCATAATTACAACCATAACAACGATAGTTCCATGAGCATGTATCATTTGTTACTTTTCTTGCTGGAATAGTTAAAGTTTGAACGTCAACTTTAGTAACTAACTCTAATTCTATTTCATTTAAATTTTCACTTAATTTTGCATTAATAATTAATTTATCAAAAGAAATATAAGTATTGAAATTAGAAACACCAAATGGATTTTTACCATCTGTGAAATTAACTATATCCAAATCCTTAGCTAGTATCTTTTTTCTATTAAAATTTTTTCCAATCAAATCGCCTCTGTCTTGAAGGACTCTCGAAAAATAATTATTTACATTTCCTATTTTTATTTTTGGCCTTCCTTGTCTGCCATCTGACGTAGTTTCAAATTGAGAAAACTCGCAAGGAATAAAAATATACTCTTTATTTTGAAAAATCAAATTTTTATTAAAATTTTTAGATCCATGAAATCTTAGATATCCCTCATTAGATTCTAATTCTATTTCAAATAAATCTATTACAACATAATTATTAAGTTTAAATAAAGTATTCATTATGTCTGTGTATTTATTTTACCTGCTAAATTAAAAATATTAGGCAATTGAATTTGACTATCAACAAGCAGAGAAGAACCAGTTTCTCCAGCAAATAATTTTAAATACTGTTTGTTCAAAGAATTATACATTTGAAGTCTTTCATTATTATACAAAGTTCTATTATAAAATATAATATCAAAAAAATAAGTATCTAAAGTTCCCCCATCGTTTTTTAGTTCTAAAGTAGTATTGTTCAAATCGTTTATATATTTTAATTTATCAGGAAGACCATAAATACAATATCTTTCTCCGTTTACAAAAATTGCATATATGTTATTAGATCTTTGAATATTTAAAATAAAAGGATAATAATTACCAGAACCATTTAACTGTTTAGAGATTTGAGAGTATGAACTAATTAAAGCCGGATCATTTGTAGCTTGATAAAAAGTGTTTTTATCTTTATTTGATATTACTCCATCATACAATAATGAAAAAAAGAAACTAAAAACATTATTTTCTTTCGAAAAAGCTTTATAAGCTGTATTTAAAAAAGGCCTCAAAAGAACATTTTTATTACTAACCTTATCAGACGAACTATACCAGTTTAACATTTTAAAAATTTGTTCTGCATACGACGCTCCTTTAAAACAACCAACTATAAATAAATCAAAATCAACACAATTAACAGACGAAGAAAATGATCCTTGTAAATATTTTGTATTTGGTAAAGACATAGCCTTATAGCCTAATCCTTCAAAATCTGCAATATATGTTCCATCTCCAGTCAAGCTTACTATAGTTGTTGACTGAGAATTTTTACCTATCCATTTTGGGTTGGTATTTGATAAATCTGAATTATTACATCTAAAAATATAATCACCAACAACGGCATCGTTATAAAAATTAACTTTCAAACTTGAGTTTAAATATTTATTCACTAAATAGCCGCAAGAACTTGCCGCATTATTATTTATTTTTATAAATTTAGTTTGTAAGTCGGGAATAGTAAATATATTTTCTTGTACAGGTAAACCTGAATCATAAACTACAATATCAGAGTTTACTGTAAATGAATTAGTTTTTACTGTGTATTTTATAATATTATCAACAGCGTCTTCTCCATACTGCGGATTAGGGGAGTACAATTTAACAACATCTTCTAGCGTAGTTCTTTGTGCAGATCTAACTGAAAAAAATGTATTTTGATTATTATTTGAGCCTCGTATCGGATATACTATGTTTCTTTCGATACCATCAGAACCTACTCCTATATAAGCATTTCCACCACCCAACATTCCAACTCCAGCTTTATTTCCACCACCACCAGCAGTTATTTGCGAAGACTCTTGAATAAAAATATTATAATTTATGTCCGTTCTGACAACCGTTTCATTACGAATAGAAATTTTATTATTTAAATTTAAAGAATTTCCGCCTTTTTTACTATCAGACATTCCATTAGAATCGGAATAAACAGAAGCGTCAAAAATAGGTTTTAGATTAGCTCGTTTTTCAGTATTAATAATAATATTTGCCAAATCTCCACCTTTACCATGATTTCCAATAATAGATACTCTTTCAGGAATATATATATTTATATTCGTACCATTTGATGGATCACCAGTAAAGTTTTGAAAAATACCATTTTTAAAATCTAAAGCATAATTGTTTTCATCACTAGAAGAAAAAACACTTCCAGCAGATAAATAAATATTTATTCCTGAATAAAAACTTAAATCAGAAGAGCCAGCATTAGAATCTAATATTTTTTGATATAAATTGTAATTTACATAATTTCCTTGCGTTACAATTACATCTAACATTTTCTTATAAAACCTTAAGTTTGGACGAGTAGCGGCGGCTCCTGAAAAACCATTAACCACTTCATTTGATAATTGATCATTTAAAGTATCAATACCAGAAGCAAAAATATTTATACCAGAATTACCAACGCTATATGTGTATAAACGAGCATAATAATCTTGGTCTAAATCAATAGATGTAAAATCTTTGCTTGATATATTTTTTATTATTTTTTCGTCGGCATTGTAACCATAATATTTACCAAATCTAGGATTCTTATCTGTGTTTTCTGCAATATTAAAGCCCGTACTAAAAACTATATTTGTAAAAATATTATTTTTAGAAATATCTAATTGATAACCTGTAAAAAAATAATTTTTTAAATTTCCTGTTCCAGTTGGTGGAGACCAAATAAAGTCATAATTTATCCAATTTGTTATATCATAATTTTTTAATGCAACTAAATTTCTTACATGTCCACCAGTATTATTTATTATTCTTGATCCAGTTATTTCTACAGTAATAACGCCACTTGGATCTGGAGTCCCATCTTCTACCGATTCGCTATAAATTAAAAAATCACAAGTATTATCTATTGCGGACGCTACCTCTTCTGGTTTATATAAAACATTTACAACCGCACTATCGCCATTATTTATTATTAATGAAGTATCAGAAATAGAGAATAATTGATCTGCATCGTTTTCTATCTTAAATGAATAAGAAACATCTGAATTACCACTATTTATTATACTTATAGGCCAATGAATGCCAAAACCAGTCAAGCATTCACCAATGAATTTACCTGTTAAATTTACATATGTCATAGCGCTAATAATGTATTAAAGAAAATGTCAGAATCGGTTTTGCCTTTAAATTCTATAAATTTTACAGATATATCGTGATTATTTTTAAATTTATATGTATGATTCCATTCTGGACAATACACATCTATTAATTTATTATAAGGTTCTGGCAATCTCATTTCAAAGATTTTAAAACCAGCATTAGAATCTAAAAATTTTAATATAGCTTCTGCTTCTTTATCGCTTCTATTATTATAATTAAAAGTAAACTCTAAAGATGTTTTATTGATACCGTAATTTTCAAAAGCTGGCGCGGATACATCATATTCAGTTTTTATGAATTTAGGATTTATCGGAATGTCAAAATTTAAATCTGGTTTAAAATAAAAAGATCTTGTAAATAAACTATTTACCCCAGTTGGATTTGTTGTATGAGTTACAAATGTATTGTCTACTCCAGTAAACCAATAATATCCTCTATCGCTAGAAGCGTTAGAATTGAAATAAACAACGTCATTATAAAAATATCTTTTATTATTTTGAAATAAACTTGTTACATTCTCACTAGTTACTAAAAATCCTTTATAATCTAAACTAGAATCATAGGCGGAAACACATTTTATTTCGACTTTATTTAAATTAGCTTCAACTGAATTATATTGTAAATCAGAAAAATAAATTTTAGCATTATTTTTATATGGAAAAAATAATTCCATATTTACGTTTTCATATGAGTCAGTAATTGCTTTAGGCGTATATTCAAAAGTGTTTTGAAAAAATCCTATTAAAGATTTTGCCTGTTTATCTGTTAAACCATCATAAGACAAATTAAATTCTGAATTAAGATTATTGATATTTGTTATTACATTTACTACATATCCATCACCATAATCAACTCTTTGAGCTTTAGTGCTAAAGGCGGCAGAACAACCATAAGTTTTATTAAAAATAGAATCTATATTTCTAGTAAAATATTCAGATCCACTTATATTAATTGGAGAATAATTATAACTTGAAGCCGTGAAACTATCTTTAGCTGCTATATATAAACCATCATCATTAGTAAAATGCTTTTCAAATAAATATTTTTCTATTGCTAATACATCATTATCAGTTGGAACTTTAGAAAAACCTAGAATTTCATAATAAGAAATATTCGCAGCATCATAATTGTACAAATCATTATTAGACGAATGAGTGTTTCCCGCCAGCCCAAGTCTCAAACTTGTAGCTCCTGATGGAAAATACTGAGCGGAAGTGGTATTTAGAACTTCAAAACCATTATTCCTTACCCTTAAATTATTAGATGTATTATTTTTTATTACTGAAAGTATATTTTTATTTTTAATTAGCTTCGCAGATGAAAACGCAGAATTTAAAACATTAGGAGAATTTTCGGCGGCAGCATTCACATTTATAACAAATTGCTGTGATGATTTTGGAACGCTAGAGTTCCAACTATAAATTTCATTATTTCCAGAAACACCGATAAAACCATAAGATAATGCGCCCGTGTAAAAAGTATTTATTATTGAAGATATATTTGGTTTAACGCTTTGACCATAATCTCCTCTTCTTAAATCTTCAAATTCATAAACTAAAAACCAGCAACGATCAGCATCTGAAAATCCTTTAAAATGTGTGTCTCCAGGATTAGTGCTTCCTGTCGTATATAGATCACTATATTCATATTTAGCAAGATTTGAAGAAAATGTTACTGAATTATTATTTTTATTATACGTTGGTTTTTTCCAAATTATGTTTTCAGTATTATGCAAATCTTGAGCTACTTCATGACCTGGAGCAGAATTATACCATTTATAAACTTTACCAGAAACATCAAATTCTAAATTATTAAGATCATCAATATTGAACCAAGCAAATAATCCACTTAAGTTTCTAGGATCTTTAGCATCGCCCGTATAATATTCAAAATCTACCAAATCATATTTACTATAACTTGATGGAATATCAAAATTCTTTATTCCTGTAATTGAAAATTGGGTATCTAAAAATTTGCTCATAATGAACTCCTTAACGGTGCCAAACGTTGCATCACAGATAATTTGCTTTGCAAAATCCCATTATTACTAACAGATAAACCTCTAGATTCTATTTTACCAGAAACGTTAAAATTATTTAATAATGTATTATTATAATCTTTTAAAAATAAATCACAATTAACATCTTTTCCTTCTATACTATTTACATTGTTTTGTTTAAAGAAATTTCCATCAACTGTTACGTTTTTTGTTTTATTTGTCTTCGCTACTCTAAAAGGAACTATTTCACCATTTTTAAAAAATGGAATTCTATTGCATTGTTCAGAATATTGAAATCCAAATATTTCTGAAAAACCAAAAACATTTGTCAAATCACTAATATAAGATCTATTAGAATGAGATATCTGACTTAAACTTGCATTTCTTGTCGTATAGAAAGGTTTGAGATTATTTGTGCTATCTTTAGTATTAATTTGCCCATACCAATCAAATTCAACATTTAAAGAAATCGGGGAAAACTGAGACGCTTGGAAAGAAATGCTTTTTAAATAACAGTTATTTATTTCAACTCCCGCGAAAATAGCATTAATAGAATCTTCAGTAGAACTAGTTGGAACTAAATAACTTGGAAAAGATCCAGTTAAAAAAAATTCAGTGGTCAATGAACCAATAATAGTATCTTGAGGAGCGTATCTCAATAATGAACCATCAGATAATAATACTGGTTCTATATTAGTTTGAATCGAAATCTCAACAGAAGTAGAATAAAAAACATCGTTATTTATCCTAAAATCTAAATTTTCATATTTTATGAATTTGCTCATTAAACAATTGTATATTTCATTGAGCTTGTTAAAGTAACTGGATATGTCAATTCAGTATAATCGTCTTTAAATAATCTAAATTGCAATAACTGGCCAGAGTTAAATAGTCCAAAAGTTGGAAATATTAATTGTGATACTTGATTTCCATACAATGTAAATGTTCCACTGCATTTAACGTTTGCCGTGTCTCCAGTTGTACCAATATTATTATAACCATTAACACTAGTTGTTGCTGGAGTTATCGCATAAAATTGAAAAATTACATTTTCTCCACTTATGTCATCTGACGTAAATGCCATTAATCTTTCTAATTTTCCATTATACATAGAAACACCAAATGGAGAATTAGTATTGAAATTTCCACTAGATATTGTTGATGAACCATTGATTCCAAATGGATCTATATAAATGTTTGCTGTTCCAGTTAATCTGCTGCTATAAACTTGAACAAACTGACCTTTGCAATAAGAATCATTTGTAGTGTATTTCCCATCGATATCAAAATCTCCGACATTAGTCAATTTAGCCACAACGTTAGGGCTTGCTCCATAATATCCATTTTTTATAAATACAAAATCATCAGAACCTCCAAAAGTTGGATCAACATAAATATTTCCTATTGACCATTTATCTGTATCTATAGCGGCATCATATCTAGAAAAAGTTAATAAAGAATTTCTTGGACCAGTATCTGCTCCACCTAAAGCCTTATTTGCAGCTATAATTACTTCACATGTTTTTGCAGTTCCAGTATTGCTGAAATGAGCTACTGTATTTAAAGCATCAGAAGTTATATCTAATTTATATTGTGGACCCGTTGTTCCTACACCAAGCAATCCTTCACTACTATGATCGTATACAACATTATAAATACTTAATCCACCAGACGAAGGACCAAAAAAAGTTTTATTATTTACAACTCCAAAAAATCCAGAATCTACAGTATTTCCTAAACCTAAAACTGAAACATTAGTATTGCTTTCTAATTTAGTTGTTTGTCCTGCTCCGCTTACGGTAAGCGTAGCTGTTGGATTAGTAGTATTGATTCCAACTTTTGGATCAACTGAATCATTATCAACAAAAACAGCATCTGAACCTAATATGACATTTCCTAAATTACTATAATTTAATAATAAAGGCTCATCTGAAGCGCTAGTTCTTATTTCTCCATCATATGGATCAAAAATAATTGAATTACCAGAATTTTGAAATTCTACAAATTCTCCACTTATTAAAAATTTTTGAGTCAAAGATCCCGTAGTTCCATGCAAAGCGCAATTTCCGCTTTGATCAAAAACCATTAAATTTGTAAAATTCGCTCCACCATCAACAGATGATTCTAAATATAATTTAGAGTCGTTTGATTTTTTTGCAAACTGATAGTAAACATTAGGATCAGATATCGAAAAACTTATTTTTCTTCCAGAATTGATTGTTGATATTCTTATTTGCCCCGAACCATTAGAAGCTGATAAATTATCATTTACATCCAATGATACAAATGGAGTTCTATTGTTTATTCCTGCAAAAGCATTTGAACCACTAACTGATAACCCATTAGATCCAGCACTTTCAAAAATAGTAAAACCACTGGTATTTTGAGCGGTAAAACCAGTAAAAGCTTTAGATAATTCATCTCTAGAAATCTTATATGTATTAGTAGATGTCGAATCTGTAATATAAAATATATCACTAGATACGACGTTCGATGCTAAAATTTCTGTCAATGATGCTAATGGCGTACTCATATTAACTATTTAAATATCCTTTATAACTTAAATTTACACTTAAAACATCATCGGCTGACGAATTATAATTTTGAGACACTAATTTGACATTTGAAAATGTTTGTTTGAATAAAGAAATTCCATTAGAAGCTTCTAAAGCAAATAAGTCTAATTCACCTAAAGTAAGATTTTTAAAAACTTTTCCACGAACTTCTATACTAAAACTATAATCAATATCATTATTCATCTGATCATATAATTTTTTGCTTTCATAATCATCTACTTCCATTGTAAATGAAGCGTCTATTTCAATAGGTAATTCTAATAATATTTCATTAGGAATATATGCATAATTATCTGAAGGATAACTATATCCCGGTCCTGAAGCACTGACACCCGAAGGTTGCAATAAATAAATAGGCTTCTTTGGACAACTGATAGAATAATTAAATTGAGTTATTCTATTTGTAGAAGAACCACTACAAGTTAAAATAATATCTTTAACTTGTGGAACGCTTATATATGGAGCGCCTAAATTACCAGAAGCAGAAGTACTCTTACCTATATCTCCAAATACTTGTATATCTATTGACGTTTGTGGAATTTCTCCCACAGAACATTGCAAATTAAAATTATTAACGCATCCAGTCTTAAAACCAAATGATTTGCCAAAGTAATTTATACTACCAGCAAAAATTCTAGCTTGTTTAGATATGCTTTCACCAGTATATTGTAAAAATGGTTCATTATATAATAAATATTTTTGAACATTAAATGTGGCATTAGGCACATCAGCCATTATTTGTTTATTATATCCAACACCTATTGTATTAATTGGCCCATAATTTATAGAGTAATTTCCCTCTATAGATTGTATACCAGAAATAGCATTACCATTGAGGTAAAAAATATTTTCGTAATTTAATGCGGCGTTTTTCATTATGTTGCTCTACGAGTTCCTGCTAAAGATCCGCCAAATCGTTGCTGATCTTTTATTACTCCTAACACTGCTCCATATATCTTATTATTTAAATTTTGTGATAATTCAACATCTTGCTGTTTATAACTTGTTGAGCTAGAGCCAACTTCAATAGTACCATCTCTATTTACATTAGTATTAAAGTTAAAAGAGTTGGTGGCATTACTGTTATTTACAACATTAGAGTTATTAACAGATGAACCCATTCCTCCATTTTGTAAACCAACACCATATTTTTTAACTATTGGATTATTATATAATCCTCCTTCAGCATAAGCTGGAATTGTATCAGATAAACGAGAACCAATTAAACCTCCTGATTGTTTGCGGCCAGGCATTTTTGGAGATCTTAAGAAAGATCTAATTCCAGAATAACTTTCCGCTCCTGTATATCCACCAGTATATGGATTTATTAAATTCTTACCAGTATATGTGTTATATTTAGATACATCGCTAGGAGTAAGACCTGTTTCAGCATACATTTGAGGAGTATCTCCGTATGCTCTTAATCCTGCTCCAACCATTGTAGCTGTTCCAGACTCTGCAAAATCTTGCGCTCCAGCCGCCTCAGCATTAGATTTAAAATTAGACATGCCTTTAGTTAAACCAAAGCTAACTGCTGCCGCCGCTAAAGAACCTACAATACCAGCAATCATTTGTTTTCTTTGTCTATCTTTTTGACGTTTTTGTTCTTGTTTTTGTCTTTCTATATCTCTTAATTCGTTATATACTTGACTATTTTCAAGACCAGCAGTAGTCATACCCGCTTCCATAGATTGTAAATCAGTAAATTCTTTTGAAAAAGAACCTCCAGATGCAAATCTTGGAGCCATGCTAAAATTTAATTTATCAATTTCAGCAGGACCACCCATCGCCATTACTGCATTTCTATTTAATACATATTCACCATTCTCTAGCAATGCTGGATATTTATCTCCAGAACCAGTTCCAGAAATATACATACCAGATTGAGCGCGAATGTATCCTCCTTTTTGTTTCAAACCTCCAGCGGCTGCTGCATTACTTATTCCTGGGATATTCATGCCAAAACTTCCTAACAATCCATATATTGCACTTCTCATCATAATCGTACTCATTTCATCAAGAAATTTTGAAGCTATCCCCATCAAAGCTTCTCCTAAATTATTTGATTCGCGAATTGCTGCTTTTATTCCGTCTACCAAACCATCACCAAACATTCTAGGCAGATCTCTTCCTAAAGTATTTATTAGCTCTTCACTTTGACCTCTTAAACTAGCCACACCAATTACAAAGTTGCCACCGAATGTAGATTGCATTCTCTTGTATTCATCAGTATTTTTCTTAATTCGATCTCCAATATCTCTTTGTATAACCAAAATATCTTTTTCTTTTATTAATCTATTTTGTAAAGCTTTAGTGTCTTCAGCTATTTTATCTGATTCTTTAGTTTTAGATACTAAAGCTCTGTTTCTAATAGTTTCTAGTTGTTGATAAATGCTTAATGTTTGTTGATCTTGCATTAATTTGGCAGCTTCACTTTGCGAAACTCCAAGCTGTGCAGCTCTTGATTCAAAATTACTAGTTATATCTGAAATTTGTTGTTGAGTCAATTGATTTTTAGCATCAACATTAAGCAAATCTTTTTTGTATTGAGAGAAATCATATCCTCCTAAAGAACTTGGTCTTTGCTGCTGTAATTGCTGATAAGCTTTGTAAGCAGAGATTTGTTCTGGAGTATATATTGCGTTTTTATCTTCTGGACTAATTGGAATAGCTGAATATGAATTTTGAAAACTCTTTATACTTTCATAATTTGATTGTCCTCCCATTTGTTGCATCAAAATATTATTAGTTAATTCAAAAACAGCATTTGTTAATCCCTCCAAAGCAGTTGTATTAGCTTCTCTTGTTGCAATTTCTATTGCTGCTTGTTGTATTTGATCATTTAAAGTCGCGTCTTCGACTTTACGTCTTTCTTGTATCGCTTGATTTTCTAATCTGATTGTTTCTTCAGTGTTTGAGCGAACACCTTGACCCAAGATTCTAAAAGGATCTTGAACTCTGGCCTCAGTTAATTGAGCTTGAGCGCTTCCTCTTGCTGCGCTGATCGCTGATCTAACTTGTAATTCATCGACCAACTCTCTCATTGCTCGTAAACGCAAAAGAATGCCTTTATCAACTTCTGCTCTTTTGACTGATAAATCTGTTTCTGCTTTTAATCTTGCCGCTTCGAATGAAGATCTAATACGATTTTCTTCTTCTAAGTATTTTTGATTAGCGTCAAAATTAATTTTTTCTTGTTTTGCTGTTTCTGTTGCATATTGAATAGATTTTTGAGCATTAGTATTTGTTAAGAATTCAGCACTCTTTGATAAAGCGTTTATAGCTCTTATAGCATCATTTAAATTTTTGAGAGAATCGGTATCTGTTTTATCTATAGCCTGTGCTTTTTCTGATAAAATCGCTCTTGCCTTATCCCTACCACTTTCGCTTAGTAAGTCAGCGGTATTTATTTTAGAACTCATTCCAGCGACTTTAACAGTTTTAAAAGCTTCTTCTAGATTTTGTTTATTTAGATTATTAAGTATTTGAGGCAAATTAAAATCATAATTTCCTTTTTGAATTTGTGGTAGCAAAGCGCTTTCAAAATATTGTGCATTTTGTTGCGATTGCAATATATTAGATTTAAAAATATCTGTTAACTTAGATGTATTTTTTTCTAAGAAATCGTTCTTTGCTTTTTCTTGATCTATTTGAAACTTATTATTGTTTAATTGTATTTTATTTATGCCTTCGGTATATTTTCTTGTCGCAATTTGAGGTGCCATTTGTAATTTGCTAAATTCGTCCAATGTGTCAGACAAGAAAGAATCTAGAAAACTATTAAAACCAGTAGAAAATTCTAATATTGTATTTTGAATTCTATTTTCACCAGTTGTTGATATAAATCGTTTTTCAAGATCAAAATTTTGTTTTTGTAAATTATTAGCTATTCTTTCAAAAATTGCTGAATAAGATTCAGTAGCTATTTTATTAAAATTAGCAAATATTTTACTTGTGTCTTTTAATAATTCATTTTTCTCTAAACCTTTAATTAATTCATCGATTTGTTCATCTGTCAAATCCACTATTTTTTTATTAGCCGCTAAAATATTTGCTTCAAAATTCTTATCAGTTTTTGCATTTATATTTCTTTTAGCCAAAAGCGGACCTAAAATGTCAGTAGTTACAGCAAAATCTCTAATTCTTTTTGATTCGACATTATCAGTTCCCATTTCACCCTGAAACATTAGATCTTCAAATTTTTTTGTTCCTTTTATATTTTGTAAGCCTTTAATAAAATTTTTTCTCTCCTCTTCATTTAAACTAATAGATAAATCTGAAATAGTTTGATTAACATCTCCGCTTTCAAATAGCCCTTTTTGAAAAGCTCGTTCAGCTGTTACTTTATTAGTATAATCTTGCAATTGTTTTGTCATAATACTAACATCACCACCAGCAGCTAAAAACATTTCCTGTAAATTAGTATCTTTAATTTGATTAAAGCCTAAAGCAAGATTTTTTGTTGCAGTTTCTATCTCTGTAGAAGAAGCTCCTTTTGAAATTAGATCAGTTAATTGTTTTTGACTTTCTATATATGAAGAAGCTGATTGAATATTTTGTTGATTTATTTGTGATTGCTTTTCATTTAAAGCTGTTAATTCTTCAACAGAAAGATTAGCAGCGTCTAAACTACTTTTTAGACCAATTAAAGCTCCTATTGTTCCACCTATTGCTGCGCCAACAGGACCAAAAGCAGCACCTATACCAGCACCAGTAGTAATAGCTGTTAATCCAGTGCTTAAACCAGATTGAGCTTGACGTTCACCAGTTGTCATATCTTCTCTTTTCTTATTTCCAAATACTGCTTGTTCGGCCAATCCAGCGATCATTGGACCAGCAATCGAAATAGCAGTACTCGCCGAAGCTAAACTCTTGGCAAATTTACTCTGTTGATTATTTATTTCTTTGGAAGCTTTATTCATTGCAGCATCAAGTTTTTGACCAGATACGCCTCCAGCAGTAAGGGCATTTTTTAATTTACCTAATTCGGTATCTATAAGTTTTGTTCTACCTCCAAACATGCTTTCAAATAATCCCATTTGCTCATCTGCATTTTGAATAGTATTTATTAAATTTTCTATTGCTTTTGCAATATCATCATCAGACATTGATGCAGGAGCATTAGTTTGTGTATTTTTTTTACCCTTTTTCCCACCTTTACCTTTTTTTGCAAAATTAGGCACAAATCCTCCGCTCATTAATCCAGCAGCTTTTTGTCCTCTCATCGAATCGCTCAGAGCATTACCTAAACCACCGTGATCAGCTATTGCGGAACTAAATGTTGGTTGACTGCTGTTTCTAATGTGTGGGAAAGGTTTTGTATCGAAGATAGCTTTGTTGCCGCTCATGCTTTCTTCTAAGCCCATTACTGCTTGTTTATAAGCGAAATTAGGAATAAAACCTGACGCTGAATTCAAAATCATTTTCTTACTTGCAGCATTATATGTCCAACGCCCCATCTTATCGTACATGGCTTTATTATTTTTATAATCGCCATAGAAAATTCCTTGTTCTTTGTATTTTTTCAATTTCTCCATTTCGCCAAGATTTTGAAGATTAGAAACACCAGCCAAATCAGATCTTAAAGCTGCATAATTAACTGCTCCTACTCCTTCTCCTCTTTTACGATAATCAGATAATTTAACCTGAGTACCTATGTAACTATTTTTAATTAACCAATCTTCATAAGATTTTCTTAACAAACCTGTTCTTGATTTAATTTCTTTTTTGTCTACAAACTTACCAGATTCAGCGTAATTTTTAAGAAAATCCCAAGCAGATTTTGTTTCTGGATTACTAGACCAAAAAACACCTAAAACTTTAGAAAGTCTATCGTAATTAACTTTCTTCATTTTACCAGAAACTTTACCAGTATAAACAGCATCAGGATTTGGAACATATCTTGAATTTCCAAAGTTTTCACTCATTCCCCTTCCAAGTCCTAATGAAGTAGTTCTACCCGCGCTAGATAAATTTAAAGCTGCTGACTTAGCAGAACGTTGAGCAGCTTCATTAACATCACCTACTAATCTGGGATTTACTGAAGAAGCGTCAGGTATAAATACATTATTTCCTAATATGGACATAACCATATTATTCCAAGCTTCTTCTAACATATAACCATACAATCTCTCACCGGGTTTTCTGGCATTAGTGCCACTTAATCCAGTTCCTTCTTCGGGAAATATATCTCCAGGACCAGTTTTTGTTCTATAAAAATTAGCATTAACTTTTTTTCCATTAAAATTAGGAATAAAACCACTTGCAGCAGCCATTGCTAAAAACGCAGGATTTTTTACATAATTATTTAATAAACTATTTGTTTCTGCGGACAATCCTTTTACAAGATCAGGGCTATTTTTGGCCATTTGAGAATAACTCGTACCAGCTAAAGGACCAAAAAGTTTTTTACCTAATTCTGAAGGTATTTGATTTTCATGACCTACTTCATTAAAAGCAATAATTAATTCTTTTAATTTTGCGGCTGCTGCGGGATTAGATTTGGATAGTGTTTCGTATTTTCTTGTTAATTCGCCAGTAATACTTCCTGGTAAATTCTTTTTTGGATAGCCTTTATATTCTATGCCTATACCAAATTCTTTTAACCCAGCATCTAACGCCGCTTGTTTTTGATTTGTTCCTGGTTGTAATACATAGCCTCTTATCAAATCGTTTTTTACATTTGGTTGAGAAACTAATTGCATTGCTTTGAATGCAAAATCCTCATATAATGGAGCAAATATATTACTGTCTCCTCTCTCATCTGCTCCTTCAGCAGTGCTTTTGAAATTGATTTGTCTAAAAGTTTCTGTATCACTTGCTTTAGATATTCCCAAAGCAGGTTGAATAGCATCAAAAGCAGGATTACCAAATTTTTTAAACCAAGGAATTCTTATTGCACTTGTAGGAGGAGCAAAATTAGGAATAAAACCTGAAAAGACGCTCAAATCACCAAATTTTTTTCTTCCAGCTCTAGCTACTTTATACATTGCATCTTTTTTATCTTCTAGTTCTTTATCACTCGCAGCAATATCTGACTGAGATAAAAATTGAATAGCTTTTGGATGCGCGTAATTGCCTTGTGAATCTATTTCTTGCCATAGACCTTTTTTAGCTTTTTTAGCTTTTAAAGTTTTATCTATTAAATCTTTTTCATCTACATATCTTAAATCAGGAACACCATAACCTTTAGATATTAATCCTTCAGATAGTTCATTAGAAATAAAACTTAATCTATCATAAGCGGCTTTTCCTGTAGCATTAATAGCGGGAGCAAATTTTTCTGCTGTAGGATAGTATTTTAAAGCAAGTCCTTTAGCTGCTAAACCCCATCTTTGATTACTTTCAACAGCATCTACTTTTTCTAAACGAAAATCTCTAACTCTTTTTATTGTTGCATCCGCTGTAACAGTATCTCCATCTTTTACATCATATGGTCTAGCTGCGACATCTAAAATTTCAGCAAAATTAGGTATAAATCCACTATACATATATGGATCAACACCTGTTCTATTTATAGCATTTTGTCTATGTGCGCGGCCAGCTTTTGATCCAGCAGGAGGATTAATAAAAGGTTGAGCAAAACCGGGAATATATTTAACATCTTCTGCTGTATTCATCACTCCACCAACAGGAGATGAAACGACTCTACCGGGAGTATATCCACCAGCTTGTGCGCCAACAACTTCAGCCATTTTTGTTGCGTTAGGAATGTATCCACCTGCGCGTGTAACTTGTAATCCACCAGAACCTTTAACTCTTACTCCTTGTCCAGCTAATTGAACAGCTAGTTGTTTAGCAAGGGTAGTTTGCATTTGATACTCTGCTGTTTGTTGTCTAGCTAACTGAAGTAATAATTGAGCTTGTGCAGCTTGATTACCCATTGTTCCAGCGAGAGCCTGAGAAACAGGTCCTTGTTGCTGCATAATTTGCAAAATAGATTGTTCAATATTTTTTCTATTTTGTGTTTCAGTTGTTATACCAGCAATCTGAGGTAAAGCCTGACTAAGATAAGTAAAAGAATTTTGTATTAACTTAAAAAGCGTAAAGAAAGCTGCAATAGCACCGGGACCAGCTATTACATTACGAATACCTTTTAATAAACCATTTGCAAAAGTAGAACCAACCCCTTCTCCTTCGAGAACTTCATTCAACGATTCAATAAAAGATTTTAATTGCTCAGTTCCATACTTAGCCAATGGCTCAAATGTTACTTTTCCAATATTATTAGCTAATTGTTGAGTAGAAGTTGCAGTTTGCTTTAATAAAGCATCAAGAGTTTGATTCAATTTTGCAGTTGCCACTTCGGCTTCATTTGTTGCCGCTGCGCCTCTTTGTAAAGCTCCAGCATATGTGCCTTGTGATTTATTTAAATCATTAACAATTGCTTTTAAGATATTAACTTGATAAACACCTGCAACTTGTTCTGACAATTGCGCTCTTTGAGCGTCAGCTAAACCTTTATAAGCTCCAGCAAAGTTTTGTAATATTTGGACGGCTGGTAAAATATTACCTTGGACATCTCTAACAGCAATATTAAAAGCTTCTAATTGATCCAAAGTATCAGTACGTTGTAAACGAGTAAAAATTGTTTTTAATGCGTTACCAATTACTGCGCCACCTCTTGCTGTACTTTGTTGAGCTGAAGTTACCAATGCATTCAATTGATCAAGACTAACACCCGCTTCTTGCGCTGCTTGTCCTGTACGAGACAACGCTTCCGCCAAATCTCCTGCACCTACAGCATAATCTTGTTCTACAGCAACTAGCTTATTTAAAATTTGAGTGGTAGAAATTCCAGTTGCAGCGAATCCGTTTACGGTAGATGTCAATGCATCAACAGCATTTGCAGTGCTAATTCCCGCCAATCTTGTTAATGTCAACGCGTCTTTTGTTCTTTGAAGTGTATCTTCAGCTTTTAAACCTTGACGAGAAAATTCAAGAGCAGCTTTAGAAGCATCATCGAATGAAGAAGCTGTTAATTTAGTTACATTAAATAAATCTGTACTAAATTTTTGCAACTGACTTGTAGTCAATCCAAATACACGATTAATATCTGCAAGATTTTTTTCAACTTCGATTGTTACATTAGCTAATTCTTTAAAACTGCGAATTACACCGCCAAGAACAGCAGTAGAAGCACCGAATGCAATAACGCGAGCGTTAGAAGCGGCGAGCGCAGCTTCGAAGTCTTTAACATCGCCAGTGATTCTTCCTAGTGGTTGAGAAAAACCTCGTTGATTAATACTTAGATTAATTTGGTTGTTCTGAGCGAATCTTTGATTATACGCTTGAACACCAGCTTGAATAGAAGCTGTTAATGCTGCTT
>Ga0208050_1000072_pt1 | contig 24829 bp, 20 predicted proteins | sample LakMenEpi13Jun10_FD_150691 | JGI IMG/M metagenome (GOLD analysis project Ga0208050, IMG submission 150691) | Freshwater microbial communities from Lake Mendota, WI - 13JUN2010 deep hole epilimnion (SPAdes) | ecosystem: Environmental > Aquatic > Freshwater > Lake > Epilimnion/Euphotic zone ... | reverse complement strand
TGTTACGAAAATAGTTGTTTAGGTTTTTCTTATGTTTAAAGAGTAAAATTATGCTAACTCCCTATAGAAGTGGTGGCGTCAGGGAGTAACATTGTTACGAAAATAGTTGTTTAGGTTTTTCTTATGTTTAAAGAGTAAAATTATGCTAACTCCCTATAGAAGTGGTGGCGTCAGGGAGTAATACTGAGAAACTGAGAACACCGAGTGATTGTGTCGGCGATATACTATAACGTGTTGTTAGCTTGAATTTTCTTATTTTAAGGGTAATTTAGTTTAAATTTTTTAAGTATATACGTTTTTATCGACAACCTGTTTGGGTGTGGTCATTTGTGGTCATTTGTGGTAACTTATTTTACCTTTTTATTTCATTTTTTATATTTAACTAATGGGTTAGCTTCATTATGGCACTCTTTTTTTTCTTAACTTTTAAGAGTACAACACCTTGACCTTTTATAACTAAATAATTTTAGTGGTATACTTATAGTTGTTGAGCGTTGTTGAGCATCAACCCACTTTATGTTTCTATTGTTAGAGTGTAAATAGTTACTAGTTTGACCTAAATCGCACGTCATCGTAAATACAGTAAAGACGTTTTAACCCAAAATGTTTTATTTTTGTTGTTCTATCTTTTGTCTTTTGTTTTTTAATAAATGTGTCAAGTTGTCAAACTTAACTAATTAAAACCCTTGTGCTTTTAAATGTATTATGACTAGAGTATTACCTACACTTTGTCGATATTTTGTCAACTTACGAATGGCCTTCCATGAATTACCAGCACTCTTTGGCTTTTGTATATTTCTCACAATTATTAACCAACTTTTTTCTGGTACTATGTTAGCTTTCTCTCTCGTACCTGAGTCCATGTATGTACCTTTATCCAGGGAAGAGGAAGATGCAGAAAATATTTATACAGATGATTTTTTTTTTTTACACGAAAGGGGGGTTGATTTTTTAGTTATTTTTATTTTTTTACATCTTTTTAGAAAGCATTATTTTAATTATACTAATATCGTACAAGAGCTTGCTTGAAAGAGTGGTGCTTTATTGTTTTTAGGTGTACAGTTTGTTATCTTTACAGGTTTAACACTTTGTTGTACACATTTAAGTGATATTACGCTTACTATTGCGACTAACGCTTTTAACAGTTTGTGTTTGTACATTGGCCGATTAGACTGATTAGTGTTTCCTGATCAAACATTAAACGTTGATACCTTAATTAGATTAGCTTATTTGCATTATGTTTCTGCGTTTATGTTAGCTTATTTTGGTGTATATCACGGTGTTGATATGCATTATGATTGAAAAAATGATGAGGGTTTTTTGGGGGTAAAGCAGGAGCTTCAATGATATGATGAGGGTGTAGTTAACGAAGTTGGTCAATTTATTAATATAACAATATTTATAGGTTTGCTTTGTCTTTATCTTTATCCTGAACCTGATGCTTTAAATTATGAGCTTTTTATGTGAGGTGATGTCGGTATGCAAACTGATGTTCGTTTTTTTGGCGTCGCACCTCATTGGTATTTTAGACCCTATATGTCGTGATTAATTACATGCCCATTCCATTATTTTGGCTTGTTGGGATTAATTCTATTCTTTGGGAGTTTTTATTTTCAACCAAACATTATGGCGAGGACTGAGTTTGAGGAGTATAGTTCTGTAAGAGCTTTTTTTCTCTCTATTTATTTTTGAATTGAAGACTTATCCTCAAAAATTGTTTTACTTTCTCCTATTTTTGTAACGAGAGATTTCTTTTATCAAGCAGCTTATTGTATTCTTTTAGTGTGTATTTGATACGCGTTTTCTTATCTACCATACGGTCGGTTTTTTAATAGATTAGGTGGTAATGATTCTGGTTTATTAGCTTTTTGCTATATTTATTTATATATGAGTACAACTTGATTACGCGCTCCAAGGTTTTATAACTTAGCTAAAGCTTACGGCGTATAAGGTAGTTATAAAAGTTATGTTTACATATTTTGATAGTTTTTTTTTATCTTTAAGTAATGCTATAGCTATATCTAAATGAATTGCTTTAACAAATTATACTGAAACAGTCAGCATTACTTATACAAATCTTGATAATATAATTTCTGAATCCTTATTTATTTATGTTGGGTTAACTAACCTATTTTATCTTATTGTTATATTTATAGGGTTTACTTTTTATATAGGTAATCAAGGATTAAAAGCTATATCTCACATTTTAAATAACACAGACAGCCATAACGTAGGATTTGCATATCTTACAGATTTAGAGGAGGAAGTGGGTTCAGTTGACGACGCGATGATCTATTTTCTATCGTTTGCTGTAATTTTAATATGACTTTTTTTCTGTACTATTTTTTCTACTTTTTATTGACAAAACTTATCTTGAGTTTTGGTTTTTTTTTACGTAGTTGTTATTACTTCTATTATGGTACCTTTTATGGTATTTCAAAGTTTTGGCTTATCCTTTGTGGCCTATATCAGAGGTGCTGGTCGTTCCACCAGTTTTATCGCAGAAGTAGTATTAGATATAGTTACTGCACTTGTGGCAATTTGTCGTTTTTTTGTTCAAAATATAAGATTACTTATGCTATTCGCATCATACTTAGAGTTAACAGAGTATATATATGATAGCTGTGATCTTGCTGGGGGATCTTTAATTGAAAAACTCTTTTCAACGCCTACTCTTTGAGGTGGTGCTGATGTGTATTGGTATGACAGCTTAGGGGATTTCTTTGTAGAGCAATTAATGGTTGTGTATTACCAGATTCACTTAATCATCAATATTATGACACAACTCCCTAATTATTTTGTATTATCTTTTATTTTGTTTTTCTTTTTGTATACAACTTTTTTCTTAGAAGATTATGAACAGTACTTCTTGGTTAAACGAGCTTAATCCTTGGTTCGCAGTACCACTAGACTATATTTTTTTGTGTCAAAGCGTAAGGTCTTTAAAGCCCGTACAACTACCACTCAACTAAAAACCTTGCGATTAACGCAAATACCGCCATTAAAGAACTGTAAACTACTCATAAAGTTAAATAGTGTTATAGATAAATTAATTCGTTATAGATAAATCAATTTAATTTGATGTTATTATTTTTTTAGTCTAAATATATTTAGTATTAACTAACTTATCTTTTTAATAAGTATTAATTTGAAAATTATGTTTGACATATGCTATATTATATTATTTACAGTTTTAATTTCTTATGCTAGTGGTATACTCTTTTGTCAATTTTTTAAAACCAAGATAACAGCTAAATTTTACACACTTTATAATAGCCTTATACTGGCCTTAATTGTCGCCTTGTTTACTTGAATATCGATAGGGGTCTTATTTTTTAATAAATTTGGACAGTGAACTTTTAATTCATCCACTTTGTTAAGTGACATAATTGATAATTGTTTAGGTCTCGGGTTTCACCCCGTTAATTTCACTTTCGCTTATTTAGTAGCTATTATAGGCTCTGCTACTAACCTGTATGTTTTGAATTATTTTAAAAATGAAGCCGATGAGATGTCTTTTGTGTTTTGACTTAATGCTTTTATAGCAAGCATGCTTTTATTAGTATTGTCTACTAATTTCTTTACTTTATTTTTAGGTTGAGAGCTAATTGGTTTAACTTCCTTTTTTTTGATTAATTTTTGACAAGCGCGTAGAGGTGTTTTAAAGTCTAGCTTTAAAGCTTTTAGCTTTAATCTTGTTAGTGATATTTTTTTATTAACAGCTTTAGTTTGTTTTTACCAATGTGGAAGAACAACGGATTGTGATTCTTTCATATATTTAGTTATTTGAGGGGGCATAACATCAAATTCCGTATTAAATTTAGGTTTAATTAGTTTGGTTATATGTGCAGCTGTTAAATCTGTACAATTAGGGGGGCATCTTTGATTACCTGACTCTATGGAAGCCCCTGTCCCCGCTTCAGCCCTTATTCACTCGGCAACTCTAGTTTCTGCTGGTATTTACCTTTTATGTAAGTTTAACCTATTATATATGGTGGGGGGGTGAACAATTATTTTGGTCTTGTTAGGCTCTTTTACAGCTATGTACGGGGGTGTCGTTTCTTCCTCACAAACTGATATGAAAAAACTATTAGCATATTCTACTATGAGTCATTGTGGTTTTTTGTGAGTTTTAGCAAGCACTGGTTACTTATATATAACTTCTTTTTATCTGTTTTTCCACGGTCTTTTTAAAGCTGCTACGTTTTTTTGTGCAGGCACATTCATTCGTGTTTATGGCACTCAAGATACTCGTTTAATGGGTAATAGCCACCGTTTCTTTCCCCTCGAATCATTACTACTAATTATATGTGCTGCTAATCTTTCTGGATTACCCCTCATGTTAGGGTACTTGTATAAATACTATTTTATCCAGCTTTTATTTACTTCAACTATTGGTTGTTGTGTGTTAGGGAATTTATATATAGCTATGGTTTCAAGTATACTTTATTTTTTTAGGCTAACCTACTATGTTGTTTTTGATTTTTATAAAAATTTTAAAAGTCCGTTTTTTTTTTTATTAGTAAATAGACGTTTATTTTTAAATAACTTCAGGTTTTCTGCCCCTAATCAAACTGTTGGTTTATCTATTCTTTTTGTTTTAGCGTGCTTTACGGGATTATTTTTTTGTTGACTTAGTGGTGTGGTTCCAGTCTATATAAACTATTCATTCGATAACTCACAGATATATACTAGTATACTCTCTGTTAGCGTTTTGTACCTTTCTCAGTATTTTTACTTTTACTTTTTATATTTTACAGTTTTAGGGGTGCTAATTATCATTAACTGACGTAGAAATATAACAGCTGTAGAGTCGATCATAGCTTTTATTTTATGTTTTTTTGTAGTTTTACTTTAATTTAATGTGTGAGGTCATATCATGACAGAAGCGTCTTCCTTAACTAACTTTAATTTTGGTTTTTCTACACATAAATCTGATATTTTAATTCATTTATCACAATGACAATATTGATGATGATTTTGATTTTCCATATTATGAGCCTTATACTTTTTTATTATTTTAAGAGTTACAACAAAAAGAGTTTTCCACCTAAACCCTATCATAAATACAAGTGTTCGGGGTCATGGTAAGTGGGGTGATTTTTTAGTAGCTTTGATACCTTTGAGTTGATGTGGTAATATTTTAGTAAACTCTAATTTTATTCTTCGTATGATTGAATGACAGAATGAAGGATCTTTATTTACTTTACGCGTACAAGGTAAACAGTGATATTGAGTTTATAAATTTGACGCAACAACACCCCAAAACCTGTTATCAACTTATAAAAATATTGGTAATAATAAGTGATTTATTACAACACCTACAGAATCATATTGTGCAGACGATTATTATGAAGCAATACATATGGGATCTCAGTTAGAGTCTATACAGCGTTATCATAAACTGTTAAAAGATGATCAAATTAGTAAAAATGCAGCTTTATCTTGGTCTAATAAATATAATACTACATCATTAACAGAAGATGGAGACTTTTCTACTTTAGTACCTTCACGTAACCCTTCATATGCTGGAATACCATCTTCATCGATTACTACTACTGAACTTACAACTAAATTTTATGATAATGAATTAGTAGACGATACTAGTAAGTATGCTTCAAATGTTATTACTAGAGCACACCTTTCTCCTTTAACTATTTTACCTGGGGTTATTAACAAACAGGCGTTACAAGCTATATCTGAGCTTACTGTAGAATCTGATAAATCAATTTTATTTACTATTAAATATTCGCAAAACGGAGCTTTTGAGTCAAAGCCTGAACACGCAGAACCTTTATGGGGTTTTAAACAAAAAAAATATAAAAGATTACAAAAGTTTAAATTTGCAGATAGAGTACAATACGATCCACAAACATTACTGCCCTTATCTTCACCATCTAAATATTCGCCATTAACTCTTAAATCTGCAATGGTTGTAGCTCCTTTAGCTGAAGATCTTCCATTACATTCTAGGGGGAACAATCTTAACGAAACTGAAGAGGCTTTATTCCATTATCACAACTCTATAAAATTTAATAGACATAGAGGTGAGCTTGTTCCTTTAACTTTGGCGAGAAGATTGCTTCGTACCAAGAGAACACTAGTATTACCAGCACATATTAACATTACTGTTATCACAAATTCTTATGATGTAGTACATTCTTGATTTATTCCAGGACTAGGCCTAAAGATGGATTGTGTACCTGGGCGCTCAACACACCACTCTTTTTATATTGATAATGTTGGTTTTTACTATGGACAATGTGCAGAGATATGTGGACGCTATCATCATCATATGCCTATTCGTTTATGTGCTCTGCCTTTTGAACAATTTTTAGTGTGATGACAACGTCGTGGCGTGAGACGTATACATCGTATTGGTATTATTAATAATGATAAGCAGGTTGTTGATACAGAAAATATTAGATTTCGATATAAATGATAATATAAAGGTTAAGAATTAATTTTATGAGTGTGATCTTGGCTTGGAGTAAACGCTTGCTAAGCGTCTTACACATGCAAGTTAAGGAGTTTAATTAATTGCTTTAGATTTTATCTACTGAATGATTAAATAACTAGCGTCGAGGTGAGTAAATATGTTTTAGATAACAGTACAAAAGTTAAAAACTTATAATAAGCAGCTGTGCTGCGTGTATTGGATCTTAGCATATGGGATTAGGTATTCCCGCGAGGAGCCTACAATCTCTAGTTGATTTGAGAGAAGGATCAACCACATGGGGTATGGAAACTACCCCGCCCTGTGGCAGCAGTGGGGAATATTAGGCAATGTGCTAAAGCATGACCTAGCGATTTAGCGGAGATGAAGAAGGAAAACTGTAAAGTTTATACGTGTACGAGCATTATACGGGTAAGTACAAAAAGAAGTCGTGGCTAATACAGGTGCCAGCAGCCGCGGTAATACCTGAGCGATTAGCGTTATTCGGCATGATTGGGCGTAAAGAATGCGTAGGCGGAGTTAATAAAAGAATTTACTACATTCACTAAAGATGGCAAATTCTTAGAAAAAAAACTCTTGAGTAATCATAAAGATGAGGGGTTATCATAGGTAACGATAAAATGTAGTGACCTATGATTGTTTGCCAGTTTACTAATGTGCTCATCTTATAATTTCTGACGCTGAGGTATGAAAGTGAGGGGCGTGATTAGGATTAGAGACCCTAGTAATCCTTACTGTAAATAATGACTGCTAAACGTTTACGCTAAGCAGTCCGCCTGGTGAGTATAGTTGCAAAACTCAAAGTTAACAGAATTGGCGGGGATTAGATTGAATGGTGGAACATGTGGTTTAATGCGATAATCCACGTAGAATCTTACCAACCTTTGTAAGTATTACGTTTTAAAGATAACTATTTTTAAAATGTAATAAAAGGGTATTGCATGGCTGTCGTCAGTTCGTATTTTGCGGTCTGGGATTAAGTTCTAGAAACGAACGCAACCTACGAAAAGTATAAAAATTCAAACGCGAAAAACTAGGTACGTAGCGCTACTTCTAAGAAGAAGATTGGGGAGGGGTGCACTATACTTATTTAGTTTTTTTGTGTGGGGTATATATAAAAATTACTTATATACTTATTCTTTTTATGCTTTATTTTTTGCACACACCGTGTGCGTAGTTTAATAGTATTAAAGTTGTAACTATACAGTTTAATATTGTTAAACGAACACTAGCTGAAGTCAAGTCCTCACGGTCCTCATAGGTTGGGCAACACACGTGTTACAAAGATAAAAACAAAGAGTAACAAAGGAGTAATCTGAAGTGAACTCGAAAGATTATCTTAGTGCGGAATTGTTTCTGAAACTTGAAACAGTAAAGCTGAAATCATTAGTAGTCGCAGATTAGTATGCTGCGATGAATTAATAAACTAATCCTGCACACACCGCCCATCACACTCGAAGAGTTTACGTTTTAGTAAAGTCGTACCCCAATTTTTGCGATTTTTTACGTATTGTTATACAAGCAAATTTATTTGAAAAACCTAATGGTTTTGGGTCTCCTATGTGAGATCCCCGTAACTTATCTAAGATAAGTTTAAAATCGCGAAGCTTCTGACTAGATCGTGGGTGATTTGAGTTAAGTTGACACAAGGTACCCGTAGAAGAATCTGTGGGTGGAATAAACTCTCTAATTCAGTTAATAATATATAGTGACGTTTTTTGACAAAAATTTATATAATATAAGTAGTACAACTTGAATTAATGAGTTATTAACTGTTTCCCTTAGTACAAGTCCGTTATTTTGGGTTTGAATATCTAGTGTAGTAGTTTGATTCTTTTTAGAATTAGCAATTTGAGAATCTTGTGAGTTTAATTTGAAACACATGTATTTTAGCGGAATAAATCGTCAATCGGTTTTCTTAAATCATTTAAATCTACTTTTAGTTTCTAAGGTTACAAAAAATATGTTTTTACAACAACTGTATTTCTATTATATTTAAGTGTATTTACGGGGGAATAGTTTAAAGGTAAAACCTCGGTCTTCAAAACCGATATTGTGGGTTCGATTCCTACTTCTCTCGAATGTGGTCTACCCCTGTAGAAACTCTATGATCTACCCCTGTAGAAACTTTAACTAATATATTTAAATTACTAATAGAGAGTTATTATATTATATTTTTTTTTTTGTTTATCTCATTTATTTCAACACGAGCTTTAAACCGTACTAATGCACTAAAAACGTTTAGTATTAAAGATTTTTACCCTATAATCGAGTACTTTAACATATTTGAGGTTTTAAGTCTTAAGTGGAAATGCACTTGAGGTTTTGTGATATGTTATTTACGTAGTAAACGAGTTCCTTATTTTAAACTTTAAATGATCCGTTTACATATTATTTTAAATCATTTAAAAAGTTTTAATAAATACCTTAGTAATTCAAACTTATTAACTTTTAGTGAGGTTTTTACTAAAGCTTTTACTCAAAGTATTTTAGTCTTTTATAATTTTTTTAAGAGTGTATTTTTACCTGGGGGTTTAGCTATATTGTTAGGCATTCTACTTCTTAACTATTTTTCTACTAATTTTTTAAGAGCTTTAGCTGGTTGATTAGTTATAGGTTTTATTTTTTTTTGATTAATGAGTGGTTTTAACTTTTTTATAAAAAGATATCGTTATGGAAAATTTACTTCGGCTATTCAACGATTTTGAAAGCGCACTAACGCTTACTTTTGATTGGTTGAGGGTTTCTTATTTTTATTATTTTTTTATTACTATATAAACAGCTCTAAGGAAGTTAACTATATGTTTGATGAGGCTAGTTTAAATCAATCAAGTCTTTTGTCAGCCGTAAGTTTTTATTTAACAAGCGTTTTATTGTTGTTACTAGCTTTATATAGTATATTTATCTTATTAAATATTAATGCCTTTACTTTCAAACAACTATTGGTACACTTATCAATAGTGTCCGTTTTTATAATTTTTATTTTTTTAATAGAGTGTTATCAATTTTATTATATTATCAGCTCTTTTTATGAAACTACTTGATCATACTTGGGGGAAGAGGGAGTTTGAGAGTCAACAGAAGATTCGGTAAAACTAAGAATAAGGGAACAATACTTTATTTTAGCGTTAATAGCAAAGTATTGACATTTTTTATTTATTTTTTTTTCATGACTTTTTGTAGTGTTTAAAGCTTACGAATCTAAACGTTTAAGATACTCTTTATTTGCTGTTAATTTACAAAACCTAATGTTATTATTTATACTAAATTCACTTTTTGCTGTACAGTGATTAAAATGAGTATTTAGAAGGTTTTACGATAGTGTGTATTTTTGATTTTTTGCTGATTTCAATGGTTGAACATTATATGCTTCAGCTAGTGAGACATCTAACTTTTTTTTAACTATGAATTTATTTATTAAATGAAAAGTATACACGGTTTAGTGTTAGATACCCTCGTAATTGCAAGACAGCTTATTAAAAAATATTTTTATACTATAAATCATAAAAGATTAGGTCTAAATTATTTTTATTTTTCTTTTATAACAGGATTATCTGGAGCTCTTTTGGCTACTGCAATAAGGCTAGAAATGGCTTATCCTGGTAGTCCATTTTTTGGCGGAGACTCTTTACGTTATTTACAAGTGATTACTGCTCACGCCTTAATTATGATTTTTTTTGTTGTTGTTCCAATTATTTTTGGAGGTTTTGCAAACTTTCTTTTACCATATCACGTTGGGAGTAAAGACGTAGCATTTCCACGTTTAAATAGCTTAGGCTTTTGAATTCAACCTTGTGGTTATCTTTTAATAGCTAAAATAGGTTTTGTGCGTACTATGTATTGAACAAATTATGAGAAGGTAGATAATTATTTTAAGGTTAGACAAGCTGATCATTTTTCATCGCCATTTTTATATGAAGAGTTGACTAGAGTGCCTTATAATCATGTCAATACTTACTACGTACAAAACCCTGAAACTTTTGAGCCAAAAAAGTCGGATAAGACTATGGCTGAACTTATTAGTATTTTTTTTTCAAATGATTTTTTTGGGGGGGTTTTTTCTAAATCGAGTGATTTACCTTGAAAAATGTATTTTTGAAAAACAGTAAATTTAGTCCCTGATGCTTTTTATTTTTTAATCACTAATGCTAAAAAAATAAAACGTCAAAAAAGATATGTTGTTAAGTGTTCAAGTGCCACACAGACTGTAGCTGGTTGAGCATTCATTACACCGTTCTCCTCTAGAGTTAGATTTACCGGTGCGGGGGTCCAGGATATGCTAATTTTAGGTGTTTACTTTGCTGGGATTAGTACTACTATTTCAATAGTAAATCTTCTCGCTACAAAACGAACGTTAACTATGCCTGGTTTGAGAAACAGGCGTATTTTATTACCTTTTATTACTATTACTGTTTTACTTATGTTACGTGCTTTAGTTGTTATTACACCAGTCTTGGGCTCTGCCATGTTAATGCTTATTTTAGATAGACATTGAAAAACGTCATTTTTCGATTTTGCTTACGGAGGTGATCCAATTTTTTTTCATCATCTTTTTTGATTTTTTGGTCACCCTGAAGTCTATGTTTTAGTTATTCCTGCGTTCGGTATAATTAACGGTGTCCTCCCTACTATAAACTTTCGAAGGGTAGCCTCTAAACACCATTTAGTTTGAGCTATTTATATTATGAACTATATGGGTTTTTTAGTCTGAGGTCATCATATGTATTTAATAGGTCTTGATCACCGTAGTAGGGCGTTATATAGTACTATTACTATTATGATATCTATGCCAGCAACTATCAAAGTTGTTAATTGAACATTTACTTTAGTAAACGGTAGTTTTAAAAATGGACTTATTTTTGTAGCGTCCGCTTCATTTATTTTATTATTCCTTGTAGCCGGATTTACTGGAATGTGATTATCGCATGTTAGTTTAAATATTTCTATGCATGATACTTTATATGTTGTCGCACATTTCCACCTTATGTTATCTGGTGCTGTAATTATGGCAATTTTTACTGGTTTTTATTACTATTTTCACGTATTTTTTCAGGTAAAGTATTCACGAACTTTTGGTTACGTTCATATTATACTTTATACAGCGGGTCAATGACTAACCTTTATACCTTTATTTTGAGTTAGTTTTTCAGGCTTGCCTAGACGTTTACATGATTTCCCTGCTATATATATGGGGTGACAAAGTATGGCAACGTCGGGACATTTTGTCACTATGACGGGTGTTTTTTTTTTTTATTTTATGTTTTTGGACTCGAAAATGGAGAAGAAAACTACAACATATTTACATTCTTTAGTTGCTCGTTTTAATAAACGAGCTAATTATTATGTAGGAAAGTTGGTACATTTAAACATTAATAACAAAGCTAACAATTATTTCCCAGTAGCTAACGCGCAACGATTAGCATATACATTAATTTAATATGGACATTAATTTACTATGGAAGGTGTTCTACATACATATCCCCTACTTGTTAAGTATCCGTGTATAATGCTAGCTTACGCTTATATTATTGACTTATTTAGTCCATGAGATAAGGAGATTTTAATGGAAGAAGTACATTCAATATCTAAAAAGGGAATGGAAAATCATATATTAAGTATGACTGATGATGAACTAGCTGAGTATGAGAGAAATGTAGAGAGAGTCTTAAAAAGTCTAGACGAAGCTTTAGATGAGATTGATGGGTATATAAAAGAGAAGAATAAATCCCTTGAGGAAATGAATGAATCCTTAGGTGAGATAGATGAATCTCCAGAAAAACTAATCGAATCTCTTGAAGAAACAAATAAAACCTTAAATGAACTAATTACATCTTCAGAAGATATAAAAGAAACCTTAGAAGATCTACGTAAATCCTTAAATGGAGCGAGTGAATCTTTAGTGGGAATAGAAAACGTTTTAATAAGAGAATATAGACCTTTAAAAAATGTATATAAAAAGATAGCGAGGGTAAGTAACTCTTTGCAGGAAGTAAATGGTTTTTTAGAGGAAGTAAATAGTTTTTTAGAGGAAGTAAAGTGATATTCAAAAAAATTAAATAAAAAATAGCAACAGTAACACAACCTTTAAATATAAGAAAATAACGAGATAAACCCCAACACTCAAAAAATACTAGAATACTGGGGTGATATACGTACCAAAGAAATACACATACATACGACAGATACAGATGGCCCTACGGCTAAAACACCGGAAGAATATCTAGAATTAGCCCAAAAAAAATCTTGCTATAATAACCCAAGCAGAGTAGACATTTGCAAAAGATAAATTTATAAAAAACAAAGATACAACACACTACGTAACTCAAGCACTAAAACACCACTGATTAGATACATTAGGGCACACCCCATGAAGAGGAGGAGCCTATAACCGATTCATAGCAATTAAAATAATAAGAGAGACACCAAAAACGAATGTAACAAAGGGGGTCAATGTAGAGGAAATACAGAATACAAAACAGATGAATGTATCAAAGTCACAACAAAAGCACAAAAAAGGTACCAAACGTAAAAATTATTATATACATTATATCCCTTTTTATAGCATTTCTTCTCTTATACCGAGAAGAAAACTACAACATATTTACATTCTTTAGTTGCTCGTTTTAATAAACGAGCTAATTATTGTGTAGGAAAGTTGATACATTTAAACATTAATAATAAAGCTAACAATTATCTCTCAGTAGCTAACGCGCAACGATTAGCATATACATTAATTTAATATGGGCGGTTTTCTACACATCTTATTATTGAGCTTTAGTATATTAGGCGTTTTAGTTTTTGGTTTTTTAAAAATGATTGTATTGTTTATAATTTTTACACTAATTATAGCCACTGTGACTCTTATTGAGCGAAAAGTTTTAGCTTTAGTGCAACGACGAGTCGGCCCTAATTATATTGGTTATAGAGGAAGACTACAGTTTTTAGCTGATGCTTTAAAGCTTCTTTTTAAGCATATTACTGTAATTTCTAGAACAAATAGAGTTTTATTTTTAGCAATCCCCGCTCTTATTTTAATAATAAGCTATCTTTTTTGAGCAAACATTGTGTGAATGCCAAATTTATCAATTTGTGAAATTGAATATAATATTTTATTCTTATGTATAATTTCTACGGGGTTCTCATATTTATTAGTACTAGTAGGTTATACTTCTAATAATAAGTACGCAATTATGTCTTCTTCACGTGTTGTTATTATAGGCGTGAATCTTGAAATATTGTTAACTTTTTTAGTTTTGGGTATAACAATTCTTGCTGAGTCGTTTTCATTTGATATCATATCAACCTGACAGTTTGGGTGAAGATTTAATTTTATGTGTTTTCTACCAATATTACCCTTAGTAATTATTACTTTTTTTCTTGAAACCTCAAGAATTCCTTTTGATCTTACAGAAGCAGAATCTGAATTAATAGCCGGTTATACTACTGAATACGGTGGCTTTTATTTTGCTTTATTTTATTTAGGGGAGTATTTCCACCTGTTTACTTTTTCTGCTATGTATGCAGTTTGTTTTTTCGGATATTAATATACTCTATGGGGCAAGTAAGTTTACCTCGTTTAGAGAAGATAAACGTTAGTATGAGTTGAGAGAGTTCAGTTTTTTATGAAAAAGAATCCTGAGCTTCCCCTAAACTATTTTTATTTCACTCCTTGATTAGCAAATATTTCTTTATAAAACGTTTTCGTACTATAAATAGGGTATGAAAGTTGTGATTAATTCGTAGAAGTTCTACATTTTTTTCTTTAAACTTTGAAAAAAAAACATTAAAAACTCTAAAGTGGTCTTTAAAAACACATAAGGATTTTTATATCTTTGGTCGTTACCTTTATCAATCCGGTGGGAAATACTCAACAATTGTTGTATATACTACACGCGATTCAAATCAAACAATTTATACTGCTTTACTTTCTAAAACTCAAGAAATTACATCACATTGTGGTACGAAGTAATTCTATTTTTAATTTTTTTAATCAAGTTACTGGAACTTATATGGAGTTAACTTCTTTAATATGTTTACAAAAAACACAAAGTCAAAACTCTTCTTTATGACTCGTTGTTCCTATTTGGTGTAAAGTAGACTTGTTAAATAATAGTTACGCTGCTTATAGGGAGATCTATAAGTTAAATCGGTTGATAATATTCTCTTTTTTGTCTAACTACTTTTTAGCTCAATGAGCTCATCTAGCCTTTAGGGGGAAAAGTTTTCGCGTAAGAAACTTTTCTAGTCGTAATAAGCTTACTTTAAATTTTGGGTATTCACACTGAACAAGATTAAAGTTAAATAAAAAGTGAGCATTTTTTAAACGACGAAGGCAGTGTTATGTTATGTATACGTGGTGTGTATCAGATTTTTACTCATTTATTAGATTTTTTCCGTATATACGATTTTATAACAAATATACAATGCGAGGTTTGCGTTTACGAAAACAACCTATTATTCGTCGATTTGGTAAAATTTCTCAACATATTTCTATATTACATTAATCAATTTGTGGTACGTCGTAGTAAGCATATAAATCGAGGTTTAATACGATATAGGTTGTGAGTGAGGTCTACTTGATCAGCTAAATTATCTAAAAGTTTCTCAAGAAATTTTTTTATTAAGAGTAGTTTTAGGGTTAGTTTTTTAATAAAAAGTCGTCATTTTAATTCTGAGCATAAGTTCTATAAATCACAAAACAAATTACAATGTTTTTTGCATTACAGCTTTTCAGTACCTAGCCAACGTTTACGTCTTTCACGTTTTTTTTTAACAAAAAGTGTAGAAAGCCTTTGCTTTGGTGGGTATCAGAAATAATTTAGTGAATCGTAGTTTATTTAGAAACTGAGGTCAATTAAAGTCACAAAATGTTAACTCTAGGGGTCTAATTATAAACTTTGGGCCGCAGCATCCAGCTGCGCATGGTGTACTGCGTCTTGTCTTACAGCTTAATTGTGAGGTCGTTCAGCGTATGGATATTCATATAGGCTTATTACATAGAGGTACAGAAAACCTTATTACAACAAAACATTATACAAAAAGTATCCCCTATTTTGATAGGTTAGATTATGTATCAATGATGACGCAAGAACATGCTTTTTGTTTAGCTATTGAAAATCTCTTAAATTTTAAAAATTTACCTAGTCCAATCAAGTTACTACGTATTTTGTTTGATGAACTTACACGTATTTTAAATCACATGTTAGCAATATCTTGCCACGCGCTTGATATAGGAAATATGTCTACTATTTTTTGAGCTTTTGAAGAACGTGAAAAAATTATGGAGTTTTATGAGCGGGTAAGCGGTGCTCGTATGCATGCAGCTTTTCATAAACCTGTAAGTGATTTTAATTTTCTTATAGATAAACAGCTGTTAACAGATATTTTATTATTTGTTCGCGGTTGTACAATTACTTTAAATGAAATGCATAGTGTTTTAACATTTAACAAAATTTGAAAACAACGTTTAGTTAATATAGGATCATTATCCTACGAAGACTGTGTTAACTATAGTCTGACAGGTGTAATGGCCCGTAGTGTAGGGTTAAAGCGTGATTTACGGCTTGCAACTGGAAATACTTATAGCGGTTACGATGAATTGCCTATAAAATCATATTGTTCCCACAACGGCGATTCTTATGATAGATTTTTAATTAGAATGTTTGAAATGGCAGAAAGCTTAAATATTATAAGTATTGTTTCAGGTCATCTTGATAAAAAATATTATTCTCAAAAAAACTATTTGTATACACCTTTAGTGCTTAATAAGGTATTCTATAAAACAACTAAGACTTCATACTCGTCAATGGAAGACTTAATACATAGCTTTCTGTTTTGACATTCTGGGTATACTGTAAACAAAAATACTACAGTCTCTTACATAGAATCCCCTAAGGGGGAGTTTGGTGTTATTTTAACTTCTGACTCTACTTCAAAACCTAGCCGCTGTAAGATACGGTCACCCAGTTACTTTAACCTTCAAGTACTGCCTAAATTAGCTCGTGGGCATTATTTGGGTGATTTAGCTGCTTTAATTGGTACTATTGATATTGTTTTTGGTGAGATTGATCGTTAATTTATGAAACTTAATAAAAACTTTTTAAGTCTGATGGAGTGCGATATTAAGTTAATGTATTTTGGTAAATTTTCCCTTCATGAAAAAACTTTTCACACTATTGGGGTTTCTTTAAAAATGAATTTATATTTTTCAGTTAAACAACGATTAGACTTTGAGAATTTAAATCTACCTTATTGAACTGATAGTTTTAAAAGTATTAATGTTAAAGAGTTTTTTCCACTTTTAACTGAAGCTTCTCAATTTTTACAAAACTATGATCTAGATTGACCTTTAAATAGCAGTATACGTCCATTACAAATTAAACGAATAGGTTTCATTACTTACGCAAGGGTTAGACAACTTTATCAAAACCCCATGACTCAGCCCTTTTCTTTAAAAGAACGTATTTTTTTATCACATAAAACTATTCAAGGTACTGTGTGAGAATTTTTATATAATAGTGCTAGTATTAAAAAGGTAAATCTTAGAGAAACTATATCTCTACCCTTTGAACAAGAGTATTTTAATGAAACTTCAAAGAAAAAGATTTTTTTAAACGCTTATAAACCTTTAATTTGAAAAATGCGTTTCGCACGTTACGCTCATTGAAGTTTAAAAACAAGAGGCAAGTTAAATGAGTATCGTTATAATAAGTTATTAGGCACTGAGTTATATTTTATAGGGAAAACAAAAGACTATTTATTATTACCTTTTCTATTATTTTCAACTATTACAATACCATTATCTTGGCAACAAATAAAACAAATAATAACGTTCGGTTTATTTATTTATAATGGTAAATACAATTGATTACCAGATCAATTTTTAAGTGGTGATATTATAGAATTACCTTTGGGTTTTCCATTAAATAGTTTAAATAAAAATCTAGACCACATATATAAGATTTTTATAAATAAAGCACGTCGTGTAACGTATATAAATTTTATTTCTAGAAAATTTTTTGGTGTGCGTAAACCTACCCATATACCAAAAATTTTTAAAAAGTTACCTCTTATCAATAGTTATTTACGAGACAGATTTGCCTTTGATCCCGCATTACAGTGTTTTTCAGTTATACACCCTTTAGCTGCGTCTATTTCTGATATTGAACATAGATTAACGAAATCTAGTGTTTTGACTTTACAGAATTGACGTTATCGGTTTGATTAAACTTTTTAATTTAGTTTTTAAACTATGCACCAGCATAGCTCAGTGGTAGAGCGCCAGACTGAAAATCTGGAGGTCGTAGGTTCAAATCCTGCTGCTGGTAACCTTACTGAGTTTTAAAAAACTTAGTATTGTTTACCAAATGTTATAGCTTAAAATAAACTTTAACTTTTATTATTAATTTAATATTTAGTTTTACGGATAACTTTTTGAATAATTTGTACTATATATCTTTATTTTTAGTATTCACCGATTTGCATTTAGTTATTTTTGCGTGGGTGATTATGTCTATATGCATTGTCCCAAAATATTTTCTAGAATTTTTCTTTTTTCTTTTGTTTATACCTTTGTTCGTAACTTTTTTTTATTTGGGTAGTATTTTAATTTGTACGTTCTTACAATATTTTGTATATTTAATTTTTGGTTAGACTGACTTGTTTTTCTTTTATTATGACTTTTTTTGTTAGTATTAATAATATGTTATGGACGGTGTTCTACTCACATACCCACTATTTGTTAAAAACCCTGTTGTTTATTGATTCTTATCAACTGTTAAATATCTGTGTATAATCCTAACTTGTGATTATATTATTGAATTACTTAGTTCATGATATAAGGAAATTTTAACGAAAGAAGTATATTCAATATATAAAAAAAGAGAAGAAAGACAAATATTAAATATAATTAATGATGAACTAGATGAGTTTGTGAAAAAAGTAGAAGAAGCCTTAGAAATTCTAGACAAAGGTTTAGGTGAGATAGATGGATATGTAGAAACAGGGAATAAATGCCTTGAGGATATGAATGAAACCTTAGATGAGATAGATGAAACCTTTGATGAACTAATTGAATCTCCAGAGACAATGAATGAATCTTTTCAAGAGACAGAAAAAACCTTAAATGAACTAATTAAATCTTCAGAAGAGATAAGCAAAACCTTAGAAGATATGCGTAAATCTTTAGAAAATATGAATGAATCCTTAGAAGAAATAAGAGACATTTTAGGAGAAGAATGTATATCTAAGGTAAAAAATGTATATAAAAAGATAGATGGGGTAAGTAACTCCTCAGAGGAAGTAAATACAGAGGAAGTAAATACAGAGGAAGTAAAGAGTATTTTAGAGGAAGTAAAGGAATATAAACATTTAAAAAATGTATATAAAAAGATACATAGGGTAAGTGACTCCTCAGAGGAAGTAAATAGTCTTTTAAAAGAGGTAAATAGTTTTTTTAGAGGAAGTAAACTTATATTTAGAAAATTTAAATAAAAAATAACAACACAATCTTTAAATATAAGAAAATAATGAGGTATGCCAATGTAGTTTCTATCTTATAGCCGGGTTTTTGACGTTTTTTCCGGGTATAAGATAATAATAGTTTCCGAAACTCTCTTAATTCCTACCGATTGAAATTATCAACATGAAAGAATTTATGATATAAATGAAATCTGAGATAATCCAATAAACCCCAACACCGAGAAAATACTAGAACAATGACATGACGTACGTACCCGAGAAATACACATCCATAAGACAGATACAGATGGTCCTACGGCTAAAACACCGAAAGAATATCTAGAATTAGCCTATAAAAATCTTTCTATAATAACAGCCCAAGCAGGGTGTACATTTGCAAAAGATAAATTTATAAAACCCCAAGATACAACACATTACGTAACTCAAGCACTAAAACACCACTGATTAGATACGTTAGGAGATACCCCCTGAAGAGGAGGAGCCTATAATAGATTCATAGCAATTAAAATAATAAGAGATACAACAAAGACGAATCTAACAGAGACCAATATAGGGGAAGTACAGAGTACAAAGCAGATGAGTGCATCAAAAATTACAACAAAGGTACAGAAAAATAATAATAATAAAAAAAAACTCAAATAGAAATAAAAGGATTTGATTCTTTTGTTTATAAAATTTTTATGCTACCAACTGGAATTAATATAAAGATTACGTTTACATGGTACGAGTTATTTTCTGCCGTCAGCTTAAGTAATGACCCTGAGACAATCAGTTTAGTTATACCCCCTTATACATCAGGGGAGCCATTGCCACAACTTTCTTATATAACAACTGATATTCGTTTTAGGGATACGATTTTTTTAGATTATGTAAATAGTATTATTCGTAAAATTAACAATTTAATTACTTTAGTCAACGATTTGATACCGCTTATTTATAATACTTCTTTAGAATCGGCTAGTTTAAGTAGATGGGGAGCTGGGAAGTATATAAGGTGAATGCATTGTGATATACTAAGGTTGGAACAAACTATAGTATCACTTAATAATGCCTCTATTAGTATTAATCACTACATGACGCACATTACCGATAAGTTAAACATTGCAGATATTCCTCCAACTGAGAACTTAAGCGATCTACGACGTAGTATATCAGATTATAATGTGTTCCTACACAAGCTTGAAGCCTGTTTAAGAGAAACCCGCACTAAATGAGAAAAACTTCTATCCTATTTACAAAAAGAATCTGGACTTATACCTAAGCCGTTCCTAGAAAAAGAAATAAAGACTTTAGTATTTATTATAACCGCCTTTTGTCTCATCGTGTATATGCACACTAAAATTTAAACTAAACAAACTCTCTTGGTTACACTCAAGATATAATATGGTTGTGACGTGTTTTTTTATTTAGTATATGTAGTGAGTTTACATACTTTTCACGAATGTTTATTAGAAATAATACTTACAAAAATTATTGTTATCGTAGTTTATTTTTCTATTTTTGTTACTTATCACTATTTACATAGGTTAATACTTTTATTAAGTATAGTATATTTTTACGATAAAAAAGATATGACTGGAATGATTTTCTTTTTTTTATTATGACTTTTTTTTATTAATATCAGCTTTTATTGCGTACATTTTTATATATATCCTATGTATCCATGATTAAGCAGTATTGAAGGGGCCATGAAATTTGCGCTTTACGGATATTTTGATTTTGAATCATTAGCTATATTAATTATTGCACAACCACCAGTTTTAAAGGATTTTGCGGTTATAGTAAGGTGTTTTTTAATGGAAAATCATTTTTTCACACTAATTCTTCTTATAGGGGTAGTTAAATTTATACGTAATAAGAATTATGAAGCCCTTTTATTGTTTTTGCTCTTTTGACTTTTTATTGTGAATTTATTGTATTACTACTTTTAGGCTACGATAAGTGGTACTAAGGAGGCTACACAATTTATGCTTTATGTATGTGATTTAAAATACGTAGAGAGTGTACCAATGAATATTAATTTATTTGTAGAGGCAATAACTATAGAAATTATTGCTCGTGTAATTTATGCTTCTACCTTTCTTATTCACCACTCTTGGCATAAGCCAATCCTTTTAGTAGGTGTAATATATTTCTTTTATAAAAAGAATATGATTAGGTTGACTTGTTTTTTATTATTATGACTTTTTTTAACAGTATAAGCCTTTATTGCGTACACTTTTATCTATACCTTATGTATCCAATAATAAGTGGTATTAAGGAGGCTACACAATTTATGCTTTATGGAGATTTTGATTTTAAATCATTAGCTATTCAAGTTATTGAAAACCCACCAGTTTTAAAAAAGTTTGTTGTTGTAGTAGCGTGTATTTTCATGGTAAATCATTTTTTTATATTAATTCTTTTTATAGGGGTAATTAAGTTTATAATTGAGAAAGATTACGAAAACCTTTTATTGTTTTTGGTTTCGTGATTTCTTATTACGACCATTTTTGTAAATCTAACTTTAGTTTTAAATCCTTTCTCTGTCTAGCCTACATATATTAATTTTAATAATTTTCGTCTGTGTGTTATTCATGAAGATTTAAACTTCGAATTTTACGACTCGTGATTTCTTATTATGAACTTTATTGTACAACCAACTCTGGAATATTTTGTATGTTTAGCTTTTGGTTAGCTTAGACTTGTCTATAATAATTATTAAGTGTTTTGTTTACATAAAATATATATGTTTTGCACCTCAAAAGACGGTATTAATTTTGAAAATTTTCGTTTGGATGTTGACTATAGGAATTCAAAGTTTCAGTTTTATGATTCTATAAGGGGTTCTGATCAGTTTCAATCGTATATATATAGTAATGATATTACAGTTTATGTACAGCCAAATTTTATTGTTAGTGATTTATTTACTTATTTTGAAGCTATATTTCAAAAGAATCCTTTTTGTTTTTTTGTTTGTATAAATCAAAATCAACGACAGGCTAAAACAAAGTTTTTTTATACAGGTGTAACTATGTTTGAAGATACAGAAGTTTTACAATATTTAAAGAATGTTTTTTCTTCTTATAAAGATGCACTTCCTAAAAATAAATACTCTAACTTAGTTGTTACTTTTTTATTTAAGGAGGAGGTAGATTTTTTGTTGAATAAATTAGTCAACGTTTGTTATACTGAAGTTGATAGACGCACTCAATTTCAATTTGAAATTTTGGAAGCTAAATCGAAATTACTTTTTAAAATAGCATCCATTTATGGTATACCTACAATTCCTAATTTTCCGATGCATTTTAGAAGTAAAGACACGGTTATATTTGAAAATAAATTATATATGAAAAAGGTTATAATTCTTCAAGAGAGAAGGTAACCAAGAGAGAGTGTACCAATGAATATTAATTTATTTGTAGAGGCAATAACTATAGAAATTGTTGCTCGTGTAATTTATGCTTCTACCTTTCTTATTCACAATTAAAATAATAAGAGATACAACGAAAATAAATCTAACAGAAGCCAATATAGGGGGTACAGAATACAGAGCAGATGAGTGCATCAAAGGTTACAACAAAGGTACAGAAAAATAATAATAATAAAAAAAACTCAAATAGAAATAAAAGGATTTGATTTTTTTGTTTATAAAATTTTTATGCTCCCAACTGGAATTAATATAAAGATTATGTTTACATGGTACGAGTTATTTTCTGCCGTCAGCTTAAGTAATGACCATGATACAGTCAGTTTAGCTATACCCCTTATACTTCAGGGGAGCCGTTGCCACAACTGTCTTATATAACAACTGATATCCATTTTAGGGATACGAAATTTTTAGTCTATGTAAATAGTATTATTCTTAAAATTAACAATTTAATTACTTTAGTCAACGATCTGATACCACTTTTTTATAATACTTCTTTAGAATCGCCTAGTGTTAGTAAATGAAAAGCTACGAGGTATATACGTTGAATGCATGGTGATATACTAAGATTGGAACAAACTATAGTATCACTTAATAATGCCTCTATTAGTATTAATGACTACATGACGCGCATTACCGATAAGTTAAACATTGCAGATATTCCTCCAACTGAAAACTTAAACGATCTAAAACGTAGCGTATCAGATTATAATGTGTTCCTACACAAGCTTGAAGCCCGTTTAAAGGAAACCCACACTAAATGAGAAAAATTTCTATTCTATTTACAAAAAGCATCTGGACTTATACCTACGACGTTCCTAGAAAAACTAGTAGGGATAGTATTTGTTCTAACCGCCTTTGGTCTCATCGTGTATATAGAGACTAAATTTTAAACTAAACAAACGGTTTATAAAATTTTTATGCTCCCAATTAAAGTTAATATTAAATTTAATATAAAGATTACGTCTACATGATACGAGCTGTTTTCGGCCGTCAACTTAGGTAACAACCCGGATATAATCAATTTAAATATACCACCTTATACACCAGGGGAGCCATTGCCACAGCTTTCTTATATAAGAACTGATATCCGTTTTAGGGATACGAAATTTTTTGTCCATGTAAATAGTATTATTCTTAAAATTAACAATTTAATTACTTTAGTCAACGATCTGATACCACTTTTTTATAATACTTCTTTAGAATCGCCTAGTTTTAGTAAATGAAAAGCTATAGGGTCTATAAGTCGAATGCATGATCATATACTAAGTGTGGAACGAGCTATAGTATCACTTAATAATGCCTCTATTAGTATTAATGACTACATGACGCACATTACCAATAAATTAAACAGTGCAGATATTCCTCCAATTGAGATAAAGGAAGATACGTTTCAAAAAGGCGGTCCTTTAAATTTTGTAATTGACGACTTAAACGATCTAAAACGTAGCGTATCAGATCATAATGTGTTCCTATACAAGCTTGAAGCGCTTTTAAGAGAAACCCACACTAAATGAGAAAAGCTTCTATCCCATTTACAAAAACAATCTGAACTTATACCTAAGACGTTCCTAGACAACAAAATAGTGTTAGTATGTGTTATAAGTGTCCTTTGTTTCATCGTGTATATGCGTAATAACGTTTAAACTAAACAAACGAGAGAGGGTGAGCTAGAGAGAGTGTAACCCGACCATTTTTGTAAATCTAACTTTAGTTTTAAAGCCTTTCTCTGTCTAGCCTACATATATTAATTTTAATAATTTTCGTGGAATTAATATAAAGATTATGTTTACATGGTACGAGTTATTTTCTGCCGCGATACATTTTAGAGGTAAAGACACGGTTATATTTGAAAATAAATTATATATGAAAAAGGTTATATTTCTTTAATAAGAGCCAGAAATTAATAATATATTATGGACGGTGTTCTACACACATACACACTATTTGTTAAAAACCCTGTTGTTTATTGTTTATTATTATATGTTAAGTATCTGTGTATAATGCTAGCTTATGATTATATTATTGAGTTATTTAGTCCGCGATATAAGGAGATTTTAATGAAAGAAGTACATTCAATATCTAAAAAAGGAAGGGAAAATCATATATTAAGTATGACTGATGATGAACTAGCTGAGCTTGAGAAAAAGGTAGAGAGAGACTTAAAAACTCTAGACAAAGCTTTAGATGAGATAGATGATTATGTAGAAAAAAAGAGTAAATCTTTTGAGGAAATGAATGAATACTTAACTGAGGAGGTATCTGAAACCTTTGATGAGTTTATTAAACCTATAGAAAAACCAATTGAAGCTTTTCAAGAAACAAATAAAGCCTTAAATGAACTAATTGTATCTTCAGAAGAGATAAAAGAAACCTTAGAAGATATGAGTAAATCATTAAATGGAGAGAGAGTGCCCAATAGTGTAACCAAGAGAGAGAGAGAGTGCCCAATAGTGTAACCAAGAGAGAGAGAGAGTGCCCAA
>Ga0208050_1000071_pt1 | contig 25528 bp, 22 predicted proteins | sample LakMenEpi13Jun10_FD_150691 | JGI IMG/M metagenome (GOLD analysis project Ga0208050, IMG submission 150691) | Freshwater microbial communities from Lake Mendota, WI - 13JUN2010 deep hole epilimnion (SPAdes) | ecosystem: Environmental > Aquatic > Freshwater > Lake > Epilimnion/Euphotic zone ... | reverse complement strand
TTACAACTCTCAATGCTTTATTATTGTGAGTCGTTTGTTTAGTCCAACCAGTTGGTGCTGCTGTTTGTTGGAACAGCATTAAAGTTCCAGATGGAAATGATACTGAACTTAAGTTAATTGCAACATTAGAAGCTGCTGTTACTCTACCTTTAGAATCTACAGTTAGAATACCTACTTGAGTTGAAGAACCGTAAGTTCCTGCCATAACTCCAGAGTTTGCTAAAGTCGATCCTGAAGATACATTAGCACTTCCATCAAAATTAACACTCCAAGACAAATCTCCAGTAATTGCTATACTTCTTGCAGTCTCTAATTTTTTAGCAGTAGAAGCAATTCCTACAAATGTACCATTGAATGTGTTCGCATGGATATTATTCCACTTATTAGAACTTCCACCTAAATCTAATGTTCCATTAGTTGAAGGTGTAATTCCAGTACCAACTCTAGAAGTAAAACTTACTAAATCAGATGTAGAATCACCTAGAGTTACATTACCATTAAAAGTTGAGACACCAGAGACAGATAAATTAGTTAAAGAAAGAGTGTCTGTACCAGGATTGTATGAAATATTAGAATCTGTCCTTACAGTAGTAATCCCAGAAGTTACATCGACAAAAGGAATATATCTTGTGGTGTTTGTTGCATCTGCAGAAACTAAAATTGAAGACGCATAACCAGGAGCAATACTTGATTGGGAAATCCATACTGGTTTGGAACCATCAGACTGAAGAATTGATCCTGCAGCACCTACAGCAACAAATGTAGTTGTATTTGCTGCACTTTGATAAGGTATAGAACCACCAGCACCACCTTTCAGGTTGGTTGCAATACCAGCATTATCGGCATAACCAACACTAAGTGTTCCTTGTGTTACCCAAGAAGGTGCTGAAGTTCCATTGGATTTTAGTAATTGCCCTGAAGAACCATTAGATATAAAAGCAGTTGTATTTGCTGCAGTTTGATAAGGTATTTGGGATGCAATGCCGCCTTTTAAGTTAGTAGCGATACCAGCATTATCTGCATAAGCAACACTAAGTGTTCCTTGTGTTGTCCATTGAGTTCCTGTTACTGTTGATTGAAGAACCTGACCTGATGTTCCTGCAGAATTCGTAGAATCATAGACTGCACCAGTAATTCTGGCATTACCTTGAATGTGTAGAGATTGTGTTGGGGTTGTGGTTCCAACTCCAACATTACCGCTCTGATTTAAAATAGTAACTGATTCAGTATCAGTTCCATTAACTCTTCTCCAAATTCTTAATGGAACAGAACCACCACCAAAATCTTGTGTATCAATCCTCCACCCATAAAGATTATTACCAGAAGCAAGATATAAATGAGGTAAAGTATTACCATTATAAGGTCCAATATGCAATGCAGTATTTGGATTAGTTTGTGCTATTCCAAGTCTTGTAGAAACATAAGCACCACCAGTTACCTGAAGAGTTTGAGATGCTGTTCCTGTTAATACATCAGTTCCAATTCCAACTTCACCTGTTGAATGAACTACAACTCTATTGATTAGATTTGCGGATGTAGCAACAGATTCAAAAGAAGCACCACCAGTTGCTGTTGTATAAGTATCAATTCTAACTTGACCGCCAGCAAGTCTTATTCTGTCTTGTCCAGATGTTGTATCTGCATCATTTCCCTTGAATAAGAATAATTCAGATCTTTCTGATCCAGTGCTCCATATTCTTTCACCAATATAAGTGTGGTTATAAGAACCAGGTTGATCACCAGTGGTTCCATAAAAAGCAATATAGTTTGAAGTTGTCGAAACTCCGAGTCTTAAATTACCATCAACTTGAAGTCTTTCTCCTGGATTTGTGGTTCCTATTCCAAGATTACCAGAGATATTAAATCTTGCCCATTCTCCGCTTCTTCCGCCAAATGCAAGTCCAGATGCTCCACCAGACGAAGACCCTAATGGATTAAATTCAATATAACTTTGTTCTGTTACATCAGTAACTTGAAGTAATTTTGTTGATGCAGTAGTCCAATCACTTCCTGTAGTATTTCTTGTTGCTTTGATTCTTAAGTATGAAGCATTATTATTGTTATGAAGAAACTGTGCTACGGTAAGTGCTGCTCCTGCAGTTGCTGGTAGAGTTATTCCAGTACCAACATTAGAAATAGAAGCAGTTGGAGAAAGTTGTAGTGAAACTGTTGGATTTGTGGTTCCTATACCTAATGAATTGGAAGAGGGGTTCCAAACAAATAAGTCATCAGCTCTTACTGTTGATAATCCAGAAGTTACATCAACAAAAGAAATGTATCTTGCAGTATTTGTTGTATCTGTAGAAACTGCAATTGAAGATGCATAACCAATAATATTTCCATTGAAAGTATTGGCGAAAATTGTATTCCACCTTTGAGTAAGACTTCCTAAATTGTAAGTGTCTGTAATACCAGGAAGTACATTTCCAAAATATGTAGTAACTCCAGAAACCAAAACATTACCCTGAACTGTAAGTGTTGATGTTGGATTTGTAGTTCCTATACCAGTATTACCAGAAACATAAGCACCACCAGTAACCTGTAGTCTTTGTGATGCGGTTCCTGTTGAAGTTGCTGCGCCAATAATAACTGGTCCAGAAGAAACTTGAAGTTGTCCTACTGGATTTGTGGTTCCTATACCGACAGAATCAGAAACATAAGCACCACCAGTAACTTGAAGTCTTTGTGATGTTGTTCCAGTTCCCGTGGTTGATGATGTTCCTATTAAAACATTTCCGCTTGGAAGAATTGAAAATCTTCTTGCTACTGCAATACCATCATAAATTCCAAAAGAACCATCATCATCATCGGCAAAAAATTCCCAATTCCTATTATTATCTCTTGTTTTTAAGAAAAATCTTGCATTACCTTTTCCAGGATTTTCTAATATAAAATCTGTATGAACTTCACCAAAAGAAGAAGTATCTTGTCTATAAATGTGAATGGATCCTTGTGGATTTGTTGTTCCTATACCAATTCTTCCATTAAAATATCCACCACCACTAACTTGAAGTGGTTGTGATGCTGTTCCTGTTGATGATATTGCACCGACTAAAACATTATTTCCAGCAACAGCAAGAGTTGAATTAGTTGCTCCATTTGTGAATAATAATTTAGCACTTGTAGATTCTGTTCTAATTACTAAATCACCAGCAACTGAATCATTTGCAAATTGACCAGCAGAACCAGCAACTGAAAATGTTGTCTCAATAGAAGTTCTACCAATATTAAAGGATGCATAACTTCCTGCCGCTCCACTTCTAATGCTCAGAGCAGCAGCATTTGGATTGGTAATAATTGCATTACCAACAACTGTAAGTGCTGATGTTGGATTCGTGGTTCCTATACCCAATGAATTAGAAGATGGGTTCCAAACAAATAAGTTATCAGATCTTACTGTTGATAATCCAGAAGTTACATCAACAAAAGGAACATATCTTATGGTATTAGTTGAATCTGTAGAAATAGAAATCGAAGATGCATAACCAATAATTTGCCCATTAACAGTACCAAAGATTGTTCCACCAACATATAAATCCTTCTCAATTCCTACACCACCTTCCGTGATAATAGATCCAGTATCTCTACTCGTAGATTGAGTTGTATCAGTTACATAGATTGCATCATTAACTTCAATAATTCCAGCACTAGAATTTAAAATTAAGTTTCCAGATAATGTACTGATGGTATTGGTATCAAATTTAATATTATCAAAAGTTCCAACACCAGTAACATTTAAATTATTAATATTAACTTGAGAGTCAAATGTTGAAATACCACTTACATTCAAACGATTAAGTGTTGTTGCTTGATAAACTTGAAAATTTTGTGTTGTGGTGAGACCAGTAACTCCTAAATCATTATTAATATTAACTTTTTGAAGGAATGTTGATAAACCAGTTACATATAAATCTGTAATATCAACTGCACCTTTAAATTTTGTTGCTGTTACAATTCCTGTAAAATATGCATTTGTGCCAGTTACAAAACCAATTGTTGTAATACCAGTTACTAAAAGATTACGAGTTGTTGTAGTTCCCGATACGCCAAGAGTTGCAATCGTTGCTATACCTGATACATTAAGATTATCAATAAAAGTTCTACCCTTGAAACTAGATATTCCTAAAACATCTAATAAAACTTTTGGTTGAGTGCTACCAATACCAATTCTACTATTAATGTCATCAAATACAAAGTTAGAAGCGCCATCAACCAATCCAGCACTATTATGAAATTGAATATTTTGATATGTTCCTCCTGCTCCTGCCCTGACTGTTTCTTGATTGACCCAAGTTAATCCACCAAAATTATTTTTAATTAAAATTTGTGTATTAGTTCCTGGTTGATTATTATAATCATAAATCGTTCCAGTAAGTCTTAAATCTCCTTGAATATCTAATTTTTGTGTTGGATTTGTGGTTCCTATACCAATCAATCCATTTGTATTCGCATTAAAAAGTGTTCCACCCGCACCAACTATTAATCCATTACCAACAGTTAAAATTCCTACAGAACTATTAAATAATAATCCAGAAGAAGTTGCAAAATCTCCACTTTCTTTGAATAAAACGCTTCCGTTATTTCCTGGAGGAGCGACTGTTATGGTTGCTGCAATACCTAGTGGAATTGCTTGTGCCGCAACACTATTACCAACAAAATTAAGTTGAGTAATGCTATTTGATGTTCCTACAAGAGAACCTTCATCAAATACACTAATTGAACCTGGAATCAAACCTCCACCAACTGGAATCCAATATCTTTCTCCTGGATATCCTGGGATAGAAACAAGCTGATATTGTAGTCCTATAGGAAGTGATGGATAAACTAAAGTGGGATCGCCAAGATTTGGTTCAGCTTCATTTAATCCTAAGTAACTGTATCTATCAGTACTTAGTGCTGACTGAGAGACTCTTTTAACTCTTCCACTTAAATACTTTGGCATAATTATATTGTACTATTCTCTAAGATGCTACAAATAAATTCCATTTGAAGTGGTCCTACTTGACCACCACTTACATATGTATGTGCAATCCCAGTAACAGTTCCGGAGTTAGTTACGAAGGTTTTAGAGATCCCTACAGTTCCAATAATTGAATCTATCGTAAATGATTGTTGCGGTGAAGGAAAAATCGTAGTAGTAATTCCATAATTACCCGGAGCACAAGTAAATGCAAGACCACTCATCGTAACTTCATCACCAACATTAAAATTATGAGCACTAATAGTAGTGATTGTCGTAACTCCTGTAGTATTATCATACAAACAATTAGTTACAGATACAATTCCAGATTGTGTTCCTTCAATTACGATTGAATCTGTAACAATAGCAGTTTTCTCTAAGACTAATCTACCATCTATAAGTATAATAGAATCATTTGGTGGAATTTCAGCATCTTTTATAATTCTATTATTTCTCGTGTTGCCAAAAGTTCTTTGAGAAGTGCTCTTTCTTCTATGTGTAAAAGTTACAGTAGGATATGTATTTCCAATTCCAACATTACTTACTTGGGCATAAAGAACAATAGCAGAAACTCCAGTAGGTGTCGTATACACTGTTTGCTCTCCAGGAGCAACTGGAACCGCTATTGTAATAAATTTATTAAGTGGTGCAACTGCCATATCTTATCTCAATGCAAGTATGATGGGGGTAATTTCTGCCTGAATTGCTTTACTAAAATCTCTTCCTCTAATGGTGGATGTTGGTTGATTGATTTGAAATCCTTCACCAATATCAAAATTACCTTTTTGGTCTGTGCTTGTAAATGGAACTTGGGCTCCATCTAAAGCAACAATTTCATTTGCTTTAATTGGAACACCACCAGTAAAGGGTGTTGCTGTATTTATGTCAGTGCCCGTGCCTATGTATTCAAAAGAATGTGAACTTGTCAAAATTCTACTGATTCTTCTAAAAGAAGCTTCTTCACTACCAAATAATTCATAAGGAATGAATTCAGTAAATGTAACGGTAGTAATTCCTGCAGAATTTTCTGTTGCAGAATCAATTGCATAATAAATTGGTCTAGTAATTACTTCTGCCGTAGCAGTTCCTCCATCAATAAGTACCTCTAAATTTTGTGTTGAGAGATAATTTCTACCACTATTTACGACATCAATAGTAGTAATTGCGCCACTAACTTCAGCAATAGTCGGACTTAATTCTGCAATGATACCTTGAGGTCCTTTTGGTTGTTGAGAATTGTCAGAAGTATCAATAATAATGATAGTGGGAGGAGAAGCAGGACTATATCCACTACCACCATTAGTAACCACTATTTCTTGAATCTCAACCATAGGTTCTGTAATTACACCAGATCCAACAGCATCTGGATAATTACTCAGATTTATTTTAAAAAATAGAGTTTGACCATCATAGGGTCTTCTAGAATTTCCTACATTTTCAAAAGCAACGATATCACTTCCAGCATCGACACCAGTTTGTCCTCTTGTTGGTGGATAAGTTCCAACTGTTCCTGTGAATTCTGTAGATCCAATTCCAACAGCATATAATCCATAGTTACCAAAAGAAGAGTTAGAATTTGTTAAGTCACAAGATCCACCACTGTCTGCATAAATTCCAATATCACAGTTAATCGTAAAAATAGAAACTAACTGTGCATATCCATTATTTGTGATTGATACTCCGATTCCATTTTCATTATACTGTGTGAATGAGTCACATACCATGCATTTCAAATCATTTCCAGGAGTAGAAGCAGTAGCATGATCTCCATTAATCTTCATACCAATGCTACCAGTCATAAAATTGGTGCAGTTTCTAATATATGGACTCCTCCATCTTCCTGTTGGTCCTTCATTTGCAGGACCCGGTGCAATATATCCACTATTTGCTTGGTCCGCAACAGTTGTGGGTGGAAATGCAACTGCACCACAACCCGTATGTGCAATGGAAACACTCGATCCTGCAAAATTTATATTTTCAATTAAACATCCTCTTCTTACATGAAAAACATCTTTAGTTACATTGAGAGGTCTAACAGTCACAAGTCTTAAATCTTGCCCCGTTACCGTAACATCAGTGCGAAGACCAATTGGATTATTTTCAGTGTAAACTCCAGGTCTAATAACAATTGTATCTCCAGGTTCTGCTATTGCTGCAGCACCGCCTATTGTTGCTTTTGCATCACCCTCAAGAAATCCAGTATTTAAATCATTACCATCTTTAGTAACCCAAATAGTATTTTGAGTTTCAACTCCTGCAGGTCTCCAAGATACACCAGTACCAACGGAAGCAAGTCTGTAATCAGTCTTTCCTACGGACGGTCCTGCAATCTGACCATTAATATCAATCAGGGAGGAATCTAATTCTAAGGTTCCAATGAGTTTTGTATTTCCTCCAACATTTAAATTCTTTTCAATACCAACTCCCCCCTGAGTAATTAATGCTCCGGTATCTTTATTAGTTGATTCAGTAGAGCTATTGAAGGTTACATCTCCATCAACATCTAGGGTATTATTAAGTGTAGTGGCACCATCAACATCTAAAGTTGAATTGAGTGTAGTGGCACCATCAACATCTAGGGTATTATTGAGTGTTGTAGCACCATCTACATCTAAAGTTAAATTAAGTGTAGTGGCACCATCAACATCTAAAGTTGAATTGAGTGTTGTAGCACCATCTACATCTAATGTGCTATTAAGTGTAGTGGCACCATCTACATCTAAAGTTGAATTGAGTGTAGTGGCACCATCAACATCTAAAGTTGAATTGAGTGTAGTGGCACCATCTACATCTAAAGTTGAATTGAGTGTTGTAGCGCCATCTACATCTAAAGTTAAATTAAGTGTAGTGGCACCATCAACATCTAAAGTTGAATTGAGTGTTGTCGCATCATCAACATTTAAAGATGAATCAAAATCAACTGCTCCTGTTGCGTGAAGAGTTCCTGTTATATCTAAGGTTGATGTTGGATTACTATTTTGAATACCAACATTTGTCATTCTATAAATGTTGCCTGAGGAGTTAAATCCCCAATAATCCTTTGTTTGTATATCTGCAATAAAATTTGGGTTAGTTGGGTTTTCTATTGGAATTAGATTATCAGTTCCTACACCAAGACTATTAATTTGTGTAAAATTTAATACAGTAAAGGATTTAGCAATTCCTGTTGTAGGAACATAAACTCCTTCATCCTGGATAAAAATTCCTTGAATATCAGCACTTGGTTGAAGTCCAGTCCATCGAATGCCATCGGCATCCATACTCAAATAATATCCATTTGAACCAGGAGAATTGTTGGAATCATAGATAAATTCATCAATTTTTACACTTCCCAGAATATCAAGTTTTTGCTCTGGACTTATACTTCCAATCCCAACCTTTTCACTAATGATTGCGATTCCATTAACATCTAAAGTTTGTAATGGTTGTGCAGTTCCAATTCCAATTTTTCCTGTAGATGTTGTAAGAATTGTTCCACCAATACCAACATCTAGTCTAGTTCTTACAGTTAAAATTCCTACAGATAAATTATTATCAAGATAAACATCACCAGTAAATGTTGCACTAGTAAATGTTGAATTTCCTAAAACATTTAAGTTTCCTAGAATATCTACATCATTAAATGTCGTTTTAGGTTTTATTGGAAACTCATAATACAATGTCCCATAAATGTAAACATCTTTGAAGAACTTAGAGTCTTCATTAAAATAAGCCTGATTACCAGTTACTGTAATGTCTGACATACTATAGTACCGTATCTATGACTGTACCGACTAATCCACCAAAGAGACCTTTAAGTACATCAGCACCGACAAAACTGTCAGAAAATACTTTGGTGGTAAAATCTTCACCTAAAGCCTGAATTAAAGTTCCCGTAGATCCTTTTACATCTACCTTATTTCCTTGTATTAAAGTTCTACCAGATCCACTTTTTAATGTAATATTTCTTCCTGCCTTAAACATAATATCTTCATCTGCCGAAAGAATAATGTTTGCTGCCTTAATACGAACCGTGCCGTGAGTTGAAACAATATTAACATTTCCACTTAATCCGGCAATTACAATATCTTCATTCTTTCCATCACTTTTATATCCAGATATAATTTCAATACTGTAATCATTTTTGATTGAAAAGCGACCAGAGTTACTTAATGAGATAGATGATTGAGTATCTTGTGTAGCGGCATATAATTTGTAAACATCTGTTCCACTTGCTCCCATTGCTGGATTAGAAGTATCAATCCTAAATTGAGGATTGAAGCTCATCAGTTGTCTTGCGTAAATATTTTGATCTGGTCTTTCTGCTACTGTGGGCATTTTATGTTACACAATCTACGACTTTTTGAATTTCACCTGTGAGATTTGATGTGATATTTGATGTGAGGTTTGATGTGAAGTTTGGATCTGAAAGTATTGGACGAAGAACTGCTCCACCGCCAGTTTGAGATTTAACTGTAAGAACAGGTAGAGATTGAACTACATTATTTAGAGGTTCTACCTGATAGATAGATCCATTAACGATTTGCGTTTTATACTCATTTCCACGATTATCAACAACAATATCACCATCCTCATATCCAGAACCAGGTTGCTCCACAATCACTTTAGATACAGAATATTCTGTTATATCTGATGGAGTATAATTCTCACCTTCAGACACAATATAAATTGATGTTACCTGACCCATATCATTAATTAATGCTCTTGCCGTAGCACCATATCCTTGTCCAGCATCATCGACAATCTCAACAAATGGTGGGTAAGTATATCCCGATCCACCATTTGTAACCTGAACTCCAATTACACTTGCTCTTACTGTTCCGTTTGAATCTTGTGTATAAGAACCAAAGATGGGAATACCAGTCGCTCCAGTTCCAGAACTCCCTCCGCCAAATATATTGACTACAGCAACACTTGCGTTTTCAATAGCACCGGTGAAGCATTCTGCAATTTCATTTAGATTTTGACCAACATTCTTAAGATTAATTGCTTCCATAATATTCTGATAATTTTCGGAAGCAACAAATGCTTCTCCAGCACCGACCACCCATTCTTTTGCCATTCCTTGCAATCCACCTTTAACTTGATTGCAATCAAATGAGATACCACTTGATTGAAGAATCTCAGAAGCAGTTCTCAAAGCATTTCCAACACTAAAATCTGAGAAGAACTGTAGAAGTTTTTCCAATCCACCAAGAACTGTGGATAATCCACCTTCAATTGTATCAATAATCGTATTAACTAAAGTCCCTATAAACTGGTCTGCGGCACAACTTACAAATCTCTCAACATTTTCTACAACAGAGTAAAGTAAATCTGAAACAATATCTTTTAAATTATCAACAACAGTTCCTGCAACACAAGCAATTGCATCTTCTAAAAGTTTAACTGGACCAACCATCGCTTCTTGAGCAGCAACACCAGCAAGATGAGCTGCTGCAGGATTTGCTGTTGCTACTAATACTGCACCATAAACTTGTTTATAAAGTAAATCCAATCCTTTTTTCAAAAGACCTACCAATCCAGGAAATTCTTCATTACCGTTAATCAAAAAGTTAAATGACTGACCAACAAAATCATTCGCATATCTAGCAATACTATCAGCAGCCTTTCTAATTTCTTGACTTACCTTCGATAGGTAGTTCTGTGCGTCTTTTAAGAAAGTTCTTATTTTTTTCAATAAATTTTTAACTTCATTTTTGATTCCCAGAATCGCATCATTTTCAGGACTTGCTAGAGTTACTCTTTCACCATTTGCCTGACTATCTGCTGGATTTTCTGGGTCTTTTAATTTTGCAAGTTCTGGAGGAAGATTTGGTGGAGTTTCTGCAGAGTTTTTTGTCTGCTCACTATTTTCACTTGATTTTAATGTTGCAGACTGTTTTGGCATATAATCAGTATTTCCAGTAAAAGGAACAAATGGATTACTATAAGGTAATTTTGAAACCTCTGATGTTCTACCAAATGCACCCATAATTACAGGAATTTGAGCATTATCACCATCAAGAAAAAATCCAAAAACTACATCGGATGGTTGCAATTGAACTCCAGTAGAGCAATTTGCTGCTCCAGTTCCTGCAGTTGTTGGTAATAAAACTTGTGCCCAAGGCAAATCTTCATTCGAAAGATCGGCAACATTATAAGGATGATATCCAATGATTCTTACCTTATATCTGTATGACCAACCACCACCTTCTGCTTGAGATTTCCAGGCATCAATAGGAGCAATTTGTCCAATCCACCAACGGAAACCATCTCTCCCTAAAAAGTTACTTTTGAGTAATGACTCGTCAATCATTTATCCTTTCCTTTCCTCTTTATTGATTCCAAAGGTATCTCTTACAAGTTTCATTGAGGTATATGAACTTTGTGCATCAAAATGATGGCATAACTCCTTAATCATATATAGACCACTTGTTTCGGTGTCATATTCTTTCGCGTCAGATTGAGAAATTTTTGGAAACTTACATTCAATAACATCACCTGCTCTTAAATTAGTATTCGAAGGGACTATGACACTCAGAGTTTGCGTAAAAAGAATATTATATCTCATCAATGATTGTGATTGATATAATTTCGGATCAGAGTTTAGTTCTCTTGAAGCATTCTTTTCCATCGTTCCAATATCAAGAACTGCAGTAATAATTCTTGTAGGAACATCTCCTAAAGTTAAATCTGAACCTTCAGATACTTTTGGTAATTTAAGGTCACTTCCAAGATTTTTTGCCTTTCCAGAATAATCTTTAAGTTTAAATAACCCTTCCTCATACTTTGAAAATGAGAAGTTTAAAGGATTAAAGAACATACGATGACTTGCATATGTTCCCAGTTTAAGTTTCTCGATTAAGTTTTGATTCTTATCAGCGATGTAGTTTAAAATTTTAAAATCATTATTGACTTTTTTGTCCTCATTATCATAACTGGTGGTTGTTTGACTATAGATATATGTTGCCTTTGCCTTTTGTAAAATCAAATTATCAATTGATCTAAATTGAAATCCATCTTTCGTTTGATAAAAGACAAATCCAGCAGTTCCATCTCCAGAAGTTACTGGAACTCCTTTGGATGCTAACCAAACCAAAACAGTAAATGGTTTTCTCATATTACCAATAAAACCATACTTATTTGAAGTTTGGTCTATCGTTCCAATTTTATTTACTTTTAAATTTTCCTTTAGGATTTTAGTAACAGATTGATCAATTGAAAGTCCAGTAGGAAATTTTCCCATCACCCTGGTCGTTTCGTTTGTGATTGCTTCTCTTGAAACAAGATTTAATGTAAAACTTTCTTTGTTTGTTTCAGAGATTACATCAGTGATACTTGAAACATAAAGATAATCATTTGGATTTTTGGAGAAATCAAGTCCAGGATTTGTTGTAGAGTTTCCTGCAATTTTCATAGAAATTCTTTCACCACCCCTTAAAGGTAATCCATTATAAATTGATTGTTTTTCTCCATCAATATTATTTGCAGAAGGAATTGTATTTCCTGTATTAACTACTCTTATCTTCGCTGTAATTGTGGGGGAAAAAATATCTTCATAATAATCAATAGCGATTGTGCCAGTAGAAATATCAACCGTCCTTTTTTGGTCGTTTGACTGTATAATTAACTCTTCATATATCGACTTTACTAGTGACATTATAGGTAAGATAAATCTATTAGAAGTTTTTTCTGGATAAACTTATTTAACATATTAAATTCATTGATATCTGATTTAATATTTGAATAATACCCGCCTGAAGGTGCTGGAGGAGCAACTGGTTTATTATCATCAATTAGATAAATCTGAGGTCCTTTTCTTTCTCTTTTTAAATTTTGTGATGCTACTCTACGCTGTGTTGCAGATATTTTTGCTCCAAAAGGTGCTTTTGGGTCAAACCCATATTCAATTGGATCGATAACATTATTTCTTGTATAACCAACTTCACCGATACGGGGAGAAACTTCCCAGTGAAGATGAGGTCCAGTGCTCCGCCCAGTAGATCCAACATATCCAAGCACAGTCCCTGCCGAAACAGTTTGTCCCTTTTTGAATTTGGGCATTTCACGAAGGTGTCCATAAAAATGCTCTATACCATTTGTATCAACAAAAGTTATATAATAACCGTATCCGCCTTCATAACCAACACTAGTAATTACTGCATCAGTAAATGCATATACCGGTGTTCCAGAGGCAATTGGAATATCTCTACCAGCGTGAACTCTTCCCCTACTTCTAGAGTATCCTGCTCTTTCCCCCAATCTAAATCCAAGTTTTGAAAGGTCAAGTTTAGATTGTGGTGCTGGAGTAGGTGGTGTTTTTGCTACTGGTGCTCTTAATTCTCCTAATGGAGCATTCTTTGCCTGATACATTATTGAAATTTCTTTCTGAGAATACTTGGAATATTTCGACCAAGCACCAGGTCCTTGAGTTTTTAACAATCCAATTGCAAGCAAATCTTGATTATTCTGATCAAACCTATCACTATCTTTTAAACCAGCGGATCTTTGTGCTGTTGGAAGAGAACCTGGAACAATTTGATATCTTCCTGCAGCCCATAAAGTTTTTTTATTATTTTGATAATCTTTAACTTCACCAATAGTCATATCAGTAAGATTTTTCCCAAGCCATTTTTTAGAACCACCAGGTCTATCGCCTGCTGTACCATTATTCATAGCATTATAATCACCACCACTTTCCGGTCCTGCTATAATATCAAGTGCTTGCTTATGAATTGGATTTAGTTGTCCAGACTCGCCTGGAACTCTAGTTTCTGGATATGCACCTTCGTCTTGAGAAGGAGTTCCTAAAGGAGTAGTAAGATATGGTGCTGTTATAAGTTTAAATCCTTCTTCGATTTGAGAACCCATATCTCCAAGAGTTAATGCTAAATCACCAAATGCCGTCTCAAGACGATTTGAAGAATCTGTAAAGTCTAAACTAGTTACATTCTTCCAAACAGCATCCAAAACAGTTCCAAATCCAGTAAATAATTTTATAGTATTTGATAAAAATCCAGAGATAATTTGTCCAGTTTTAGTAAGTCTTGATATAAATTCTCTACCTAACTGTATCCAGGTTGGTAAATTTGAAAGTATCCATCCTGCTCCAAGATACCCAACAAATCCCAAAATTCTTTGAAGGAATGATCCACCAACCGATTGAATCATTCTAAATGGACCACCAGGTCTAACCGATAAGTTAGATGCTTCTAACTGACTTTCTTGGTCTGCTCTTCTCTCACTCTCAACTCTTCTATATCTTAAAATATTTTTAGTTGCAAAAGACTCTCTTTTTACTTTTGTCCTATTAATAAGAATATTGGATATATTTTTTACCGATTGATTAGCACCAGAAAGTTCTTTTCTGGTTAAGAAAACTGAAGATGAAACTCTTTCTAGGTTTAGTGGCGATTTTACTACCATCTTATGTTACCACATTATAGCACATTTGAGAATATAATGTATAAAAATTATCCGAATTTGCTGATGGGATTAAAGGAATATCAGTAAGAGGTCCAGATGTAGCAGTTCCTCTTCCAGATTGATTACCAGAACTTGTCGATGCTACCACAACTGTTGGTTGTGGTTCTGGTAATGTTCCAATATTGAAAGATTGTCTTTGTGAAGTTTGAACTTGTGCTGGAGAAGATGCTGTGCTAGGTGTGGGTGGATTACTTGTCGATTGGTTACCCAAATCAGAAAATGGTTTTAATGAATCTTGAAGATTCATATCAAATATTGGTGGTGCCGAAGGTTCTGCAACTTTTGGTAGTTTTGGACTTAGTGCAGATGTTTGTGGTTTCACCTCGGGCATTTTTACTTTACCTTCCATTCCAGACAAACCATATGCAGCCCTTCCTGCGATAGCTGCCCACCCAAGTGGTCCGGGAAGAGCTCCAGCAGCACTTAGTCCAGCCGCAAAATAATCACCTTTTTTATAATCCAGATATGATGCCGTTGCAGCAAGAGGAATATTTATGAAAGGCATTACCTTACCGACACTTTTAAATATCCCCCTCCCAAAACCACCAAGACCTTTTAATGACTGCGTAAAGAAATTAGCACCTCTTTCAGATAAGACTTTTCCACCAGTTCCAGTAATCGGAACTTTTGTTGATGGAACTGCAGAAGGAGGGGAAACATTTCTTCTTCCTGCTATCTTTGCTGCTAATACTGCACCACCAGCAGCAGCAAGTTTAAATGGAGCCTTAATTAAAGAAAATGTTAATTTAGAAATTCTTGCAGTAATTCCAGTAACCGTTCTTAGAATTAGTCCAAATCCACCATTTATCAGGAACAAACCTCCAGCAGCAATTGCTAGATTTTTAATAACTGCATTTTTAATTTCCTCTAACTTCTTACCATTTCCTTCAGTAAATGCTTTTAAAGTTTCTATTCCTTGATTTGTTAACCACCCAACAAATAGAATTTTAATAGCATTAAACACTCCACCAAAAGTATCACTTATTTTCTCTTGTAACTTTGCAATTGGTACTGCTAATGCTGAAGTAATCTTTTGCTCTAAAAGATTTTCTCTACCCGACCTAATTTGTCTCTCAGCATTTCTTCTTTCAGTTTCTTGCTCAGTTCTAATCTGAGTTTGTTCTACTACACTATCCGCTTGTATAAGTCTGGAAATAGTGGCTAACCCAGCAGTTAATCCAGCGACTTCTATACGAAGATTATTAATTTGATTTTGAAGAGATGTAATGCTTTCTTGCGTGTTTACTTGCTGTTGGACAACAAGAGTACCATCATCTTTTTTTACTTGCTGTTGAGCAACAAGAACACTCTCATCTCTTTTTACTAATGCTCCACCACGAGCAAATACTTTTGATGGAACAATCGTTCTTCTAAAAAGTGCCTTACGAACCTCTGAAGACAGCGGAGATCCTGTTACGGGGTCAACCCCGCTCTGGGCAATTGCTACAGGATCCATTTCAGCCATTAGCACTATTCTTCAGATTTTCTTCTTCAATGTATTGTTGGAGTAACCCAACATAGATTTCCCGTTCCCAGGGAATCATATTCTCTAACTCTGTCAAAGAGTATTTATGATGCTGAACAAGAGCAAAATTAGTCTTATAGTATGACGCAAGATCTTCGTGCGCCATCGCTAGGCGAAAAAAGATGTTAATCCCTCCAGAATAACTTCACTTTCAACTCCAGTATTTGGATTTTTAATTTTGAGTGTATGAGAAAGTTTGGGCATAGTCTCAAAGAATCTTTCGATATCTTTAAATTGCTTCGAACTCAGCTGCTCAAGAAATTCATTCATTTCCTTTTTCGTCACATCAGCTGCCGTCCAAGATTCTTCTTCACTATAAATTTGTTCAATACAAGAAGAAATCATATCAAAAGTATCATCAACACTTACATCCATTTCATTAGCAAAGTTATTTTTAATAAACTCTTGCATCGATGGATACTTCATTCTCATAGTTAGAGAATCATCCAATTTAATATCACGAGAATGTTCTTTACTTACCTGAACTTGAATATCGTCCAAATTTATAGAAGCCGGGACTTGTGTTGTCCCATCATCTGGACAAGTAATTAAAACATCCACATCTTCACCAACAGACTTTCCACGAATATTGAGGAAAAGATATTCGATATCAAAAGTTGCTAGTTGATCGATTTTAATTCCTTTAGTGAGAACACAATTACCAATTACTGTCTTAACTGCTTCAGCAATTTGCTTTGGATCTTCACTCTCCATAGCAATAATCAGAATTTTTTCTTCTTTAACTAAAAATGGTCTGTATTTTATTTTCTTTTTTAATGAAGGAATTTCCAACTCATATGTCGGCGTTGCAATTGTAGGTAAAGGCATAATGACCTATAGATTTCAGTAAAATTATTTAGTTGATTATCGGTTGCCCAGAACCATTAAAAAATCTTCTATTCACTTCAGCACTAGTTCTTGTATCAATACTTGAATCATAAAAAACAACACCACTTTGACCACGAACTGGTACTAAAGTTCTTTGAGTAGTTGTTGGTTCGGTTGGTTCCTTATTATTAGAATTTCCCAGATATTGATTAATACTCAAAGATTTACCAGCAATGTAGCGATCGTATTGAAATGTTGCAGACATTTTTAAGGTATCAGAAGCAACATAACTTACTGGAATTGAACTAATAGTTGATGGAAATAGTCCAATAAAATTATATTCAATTTCTTGTTTGTAGTCTCTATCAAATTTAATAATTCTAGTTGCATTTGACTTATAGTATGCTGGATATTGCATCCTAGAAAAGTAACCTTGATTATTCTGACTGATTGAAGAATTTTCTCCATCTAATCCTTGTTGGTTGAAAGATCCACTTGCAATAAACTCCATCCAACTCTCAATAAATTTTAGAGATTTATAATTTTTATCAATATAAAAATCTAAAGTAATTGTATCGTATAATCTTGTATGGGCAAATTTTTCCTGCACGCCCATAAAATTTCCAGATATAGTGTTAGTTGCAAGATTTGATGTTGGCAAAATTGCAGAATAACATAACAATCCAGCATCACCTACAACAAATCTAGATGTAACTCCTCTCTTACGAAGATAATCTTTTAATTGATCTGGTAATCCACCAAACTGAACTTCATAGTGCGAAGATTGGGCAAGATTTGTTAATAGTGGTTTTATATCAGATATTCTGCGCTTAATAGCCACTCTAAATACCTTATACGAGTCTTATATTATAAGTATTTAGATGTCCTATAAGGGAAAATATCAACCATCATATCCAGAAAAGTATAATGGAGATCCCACAAATATCATTTATAGGTCTCTGTGGGAAAGAAAGTTTTGTGTTTATTGTGACTTAAATGAAAAAATTATATCTTGGGAATCTGAAGAAAAATGCATTCCATATCGCTCCCCTGTTGATGGTAAGATTCATAGATATTTCCCAGACTTTCTCATAAAAGTCAAAGAATCTGATGGTTCAATTAAAAAATATATGATTGAAATCAAACCTAAAAAGCAAACTGTTCCACCACCAAAACCTCAAAGGCAAACAAAGAATTATATTCGTGAGGTTTATGAGTATGCTAAAAATCAATCAAAGTGGGAAGCAGCAAAAGAATGGTGTGCTGATAGAGGATATGAGTTCAAGGTAATCACAGAAAACGAACTGGGTATTAAGTAATGCCGAGAAAGACTCTAAAAGACAGGGGAAAAATAAATCGTATCAGTCCTCTAGTAAAAAAACTTATTGGAACAGAAAGTTCTGATGACTTAATGCGTGAGTTAATCAAAATTTTACCGAAAACTAACGAACCTCCAAAAGTTGGTAAGTTTTATATCTTTTCTTATAATGCTAAAACTTCAGGTATAAGATACGATCAAAATCCTCTGGTTGCCGTAACTGAGGTATTTAAATGGGGATTTAAGGGTATTAACTTTCACTGGGGAGAATCCAGACAATACACTTGGGATGAAATTGCTGGAGGAATATATGAGGTTTATGATACGGAGATTGAAGATTTAAGAAGACTGCCTTTTAGCAACATTAGAACTAAATAATTAGAAAAAGATAATGGCAGATCCATTTACAAACCCACAATTTGGAGTTGATAGTTCTGGAAACTTAACTGCGTTTTCTCAAAATCAATCTACACAAACAAAGTCGGTTACATTAAGATATCCTTATAAAAAGATTGAGGCATCTGACGATTATCTTAAAATTGATGTTATTAAATATACTCCTCCAGGTCTTGGAACTCAAAATAATGCTTCTTTTGCCTTAAATACATCTGACCAAACATATGAAGATCAATTAGGGTCTCCAAATAGTAAAAAAGATATTTTACAAACAATATTATTACCAATACCAGAAAATATTCAGGATAGTAATAGTGCCGCTTGGGGACCGAGTAGTTTTAATCCTTTAGAAGCAGCAGGTATGAATATTGCGACTGGTGTTATGCAAGGAGATAATTTTGTTGGTTCTTTAGTAAATGGTCTTATATCTGCAGGCGTAAATGTAGCTACAGCTGCTCAAACTTCTATAGGGCAGAAAGCATTACAAGCTACTCTTTCTTCTTCTGCTGTTAAAGCTGTTCTTGGTAAAAATGCTTCAGTGAGCAGCAACTTATCCAGATTTACTGGTGCAGTATTTAATGATAATATAGAACTGGTTTTTAATGGTGTGAATATGAGACCAGAATTTACATTTGCATTTGATATGGTTCCTAGAGACGAAAAAGAATCTAGAGAAATTAAAGAGATTATCAAATCTTTTAAACAATATAGTGCTGTAAAAAAAGGATTAGATAGTGGAGGTGCTGCAGGACTATTTCTCAAATCACCAGAAGTTTTCAGACTGCAATATATGAGTGGGACAAAACCTCATCCTTACTTGAATAGATTTAAAATTTGTGCTCTTATTGGAATGAGTGTAAATTACACTGGATCTGGAACTTATTCTACTTATTCTGATGGAACACCAGTTTATATGCAGTTATCGCTAACATTCAAAGAACTCACCCCAATTTACGCTGAAGATTACACAACTCAAGGTGGTCAATATGGAGTTGGATACTAATGTCTTACTTTAGAGAATTACCAAATCTAGAATACCAATCATTCTTATCAGATCGCAAAGCATCTGATGAGTATTTGACTGTTAAGAATCTATTTCGTCGTGTAAAACTTCGTGATGACTTACAAAATGTTTTCACAATCTTTGATAAGTATCAGATTGTAGATGGTGCTCGTCCAGAAACAGTAGCAGAAGAAATTTATGGAAGTTCTCAATATGATTGGGTAGTTCTTGTAAGTTCAGGTATTACAAGAGTTAGAGACCAATGGCCACTTTCTGATAAGGATGTTTATGATTATGCAGAGTCAATCTATGGAACTGATTTAAATGCTATTCATCATTATGAAACTACTGAAGTTAAAGATAGTAAGGATAGGTTAATTCTTCCTGCAGGTAAAGTTGTTGATTCAACTTTTACCATTCCAAATCCAAGCAATCCACTAGCAACATTAAATCCAGTAACTGGTGTGAGCAACTATGAATATGAAGTTGCTAAGAATAATGAAAAGCGTGGAATCTATGTTCTTAAGCCAAGATATCTACAGCAAGTGGTTACAGATACAAGAAAAGCGATGACTTATGATAAATCATCGCAATATGTAGATAATAAATTAATCAGAACTGAAAATACTAGAGCATCAAATCCATAAGAGTTCTAGGTTCTTATCAAAAATCATTACATATCGGTGTTTGCGGGAGCGGTCTTTCCACTCTCCTGAAGCACCTTTAATTTTGCCCCTAGAGTGTTTAGTTCCGTCTGCATAGTAGAAATCTTTCTTTGGGTCTGTGAGTCCGCAATATTTAAAATTAAGAGCACGATAGACTGTACCAAAATGGAAATCACTATCAGCGTAAGAGATGATTGCTTTAACTTCAGTATCCTTTCGTAACTGTCTAATCGCTCTTGAAACAAACCAAGAAGTGATATTATGCTCTGCAGATTGTGTGTCAGGATGTATGCAAAGTCTTGAAAGTTCAAAGAGTCCTTCTTGCTCATTTCGTTCTAATCCAAATGCTCCTTGTGCTATTTCTGGGACTGGGAGTCCAGTAAAAATTACTGCCCCAAGTAACTGTCCGATGTTTAATGGACAAAAATCGTTCTTTTTGAAGAGACCGTAGTTTCTCCCAGATTTATATCCTTTTGATATATCCTTTAGATAATGATATTTTAATATCAATTCATCCGCCTGTTTTTTTGTGATTCGGTCAATGTAGTAATCAGATTTCATAAAAAAGGGAGGACCCTTGACCTCCCCCATATTATAGCACAGAAATTATTCTGCCAATTTTGCGAAATATGACAAGGTATCGTCCACATCGTCCTCATCTTCCTCAACAGCAGATGCACGGCGGGTAGGTTTCAGAGAAGACAGTTCATCACGGAGATCTTCAGTCAGTTCCTTCACAGGACCACGAGAGTACTCTTCCTCTTCTGCCACTTCCTCATCCACACGGCGAGAACCTTTGGAACCCAGCACATACTCAAGACGCTTCTTCAGTTCATCATAAGACTTGAACTGGTCAGCAGCAACGAGTTCGGCAAGAGAATACTGCTTCTTCCAGATTGCTTCCATTGCGTCATCATCGTCCAGCAGGGGAGCAGGAGCGGCAAACTCACTAGAATCATAGTTGCGATAACCAGCAACATTCTTTGCCTTCAGTTTGAAGTTAGCACCTTGCCAGAAGTCAAACGGATCGATTGCTTCTTCATCTTCAAACTCAGGTTGCATCGCTGCAGTCAGTTTGTCAAAGATCTTCTTGCCGTATTTAAACAGGAAAACTTTACCTTCGTTGGCGGGGTTGGCAGGGTCCTTGACCACATAAATGTTGGAAACATAAGTCAGTTTACGCTTCTGCTTACGGGCAAGTTCTTTACCAGCATCAGTGCCATTGTTCCACAGTTCGGAGTTCAGTTCGGACACAGGATCTTTCTGACCCAGAGTAGTCAGACTGTTCTCAATATACCAACCAGATACTCCCTGAAAAGCGTGACTGTAGAGTTTCACGAACGGAAGATCCTCACCGTTCGGAGCAGGAAGGAAACGGATCACGGCATAACCATTGCCTGCTTTATCACACTCTAAACGCCATACACGTTCATCAGAAGAAGAATTATTACTGCTCATCTTTTCAACTTCTTTAACAAGTTTAGCAGTAAGATTGCCGAGTTTGGATTGTTTTTTAAGGTCTTGAAATGACATTTGGATTACCTCGGATAGTTTGGATTCGGGGGATTTACTTGGATAGTATAGCAAAGACGGTCTCACTTGTCAATGAATTTTTTAAGAGACTCAATCGTTTTAGTCATACTGCTAAAAAGTAAAGTCATATCAGTATCTGGTGGAAATCCCATCAGAGCAACTGATTTTCGTAGATTCTCTTTCATCTCAACCGCTTCTGGGTCATCAGAAAGAGAAAGACGAGTATACATAATCTGCTGCTTTTCAAGCAACAAAGTCATTTTTTCAATGTGTTCAATTTTATCTTCACGGGACATAGAACCAAAAGTCAAGATACTCCCATAAAGAAACTCTTGAAGTTCATTAATTTCACGAAGTTCTTGTTGTATGAGTTCGGAATCAAAAAATCTACTCATTTATAATTTCCCGTAAAATTTTCTTATAAGAGAACACATCTATATGTAGGAAAGGAGAATATTTTTTAATTTTTAAACTGACGGTTTCCCACACTGGGTCCAAAAGTTTCTTATCAAAATCTTTTACGATTGAAAATATTTTGTCGTAGATTACGAATGTTTCTGGCGATAATTTCCCGCTTAGAAACCTTTTGAGAACTATAGGGTGCCCTTTGGAACAGTTGAACACAGTTTCTAATTCGTTCTCTGAGAACAATTCCGTTGATTGTTCTTTGAACAAGTAAGTCAAACTCTGTTGTCTCCGCATCCAATCTGCGTAGGTCCTTTCTCCAGAATTGATAATTTCGCCAATCCATAAGTTGCTCGGGGAATCTGCTGCTACAAAGTTTGCTAATAAAAAGTCTACAATTTCTTTGTCTGAAAGTTTGCGCGAAGTGCGTTCAAAGAAATACTTATCTTTGCGACGGTTAAATGAAGTAACGGTTGCTCTGGATTTGCCCCCATACTTAAAAAAGTCATATTTACTGTTCGTAAAATGACTTTTCATCGAAAGATAAGTTTGGTATGTCTCAAAAGGACTCATAAAGGCAATTTGGCGCGTGATGTCCGCTTCATAAAGTTAAGACGAGTTGCGTCCCACTTTAGTTTCTCTTTCAAAGGTTTTGAAATGAGTTTCGTAACTGATTCTACCTCAAGACTATTGATTTCGCAATAATGACAAATTGCATCAATGTAGTTAAAGTTTTCTTCTGCTACAATCTTTTCAATCTCAAGAGCAAACTTAGAAGGCGTTAAAAACTTATTCTCGATGGCTTGTTCTAGTTCTTTATTTGGTTCCATAGAGCTCCAGTTTATCTCTAACAAACTTTCTAATGTATTCGGTGAGAAGTTTGATGTATTTTGCTTTGTCTCTTTCTTCATAAACGACGCATTCTCCATTTTCACAAGCCATAATGATTACAAGTTTTTTGACTGAAATACCAGTCAGTTCGTAAAGCATACAACCATATGCCATACACTGAACAAAATAATGTTCGATCCACTCGCGTGGTTTTGGTTTTTTAGAAGTCTTAAAGTCGATTATCGCTAACTCGCCATTATATTCGGCAATCGCATCAACTGTCCCAGCAATACCCAGTTGCTTACTATATAGGGACCCTTCAAGGGCGTAAATATTATTTATACGATTAAGTTCCGATTTTGCAATCTTAAAAAGAAAATCAGAGATTGGTTGAACTTCTGGTAGTTTTTCATTTTTAAGATGATGTTCTACCAAAGTATGCAGATCTGTTCCACGACTAGTTGCCGCTTTAGTGATTTTTTCTGCTTCTTCTTCACCAACCTTTTTACGCCAGTTAACAAAGATTTCCTTGTTAAAGTGACTGGTCACCGAAGTAATGGAGACCAGTCGGAGAAGTTCATCTTCGTCTGGAACTTTATAATACCTTACACCATCAATGGTTTCACGCTCCAACTGAGGGAGTTCAATATCAATATGTTTAAACATTAAAAACCAGCTTCCATTTTCGCAATGATGTATTCCTTAACAAGTCCAGAACGAACAATATCTTCTACACCAAACTCAATTATATCAAAAGAATTCATTTTACGCAAGATGTTCATAAAGTCTACGATTCCATTACGCTCATTGGTTTTTTGCAAATCTGATTGAGAAGCATCACCACAGAACATAATTTTTGAGTTCTCACCAACACGAGTAATGATAGAATCGAGTTCGTGTGCCGTACAGTTTTGAAACTCATCTACGATGACAATTGAATTATCAAGTGTAGTTCCACGAAGGAATGAAGTGCTCCAGAATTTAATCGTTTCTTGCGACTTTAAATTACCATAAAGCATTTCAAAGTCAGCATCAGAAGGCATCTGGAACATATACTTCACCATATTCTTATAAGGAATCTGGTAAATATCAGACTTGTCCTCATAAGAACCTGGAAGAAATCCAATCTCTCTAGTTGCTACAAGAGAACGAACAAGATAGATTTTCTCAAAAGGAGTTCTTTCGTCTAAGACTTCACGAAGAGCATTATAAAGAGTGATAAAGGTTTTACCAGTTCCAGCGCAACCATAAGCAACAAGATGCTTTTGATTTGCATAGGATTCAAAAAGTTTCTTCTGATTCTCTGTGAGTGGGTCAATATCAATTAGATAATCACTACTTAATGGTTTTCTACGCTTCATTTGACGAGTAGTAAGACCAACCCCGATAGGTTGTTCTGCTCTTTTTCTTCTAGCCATATTAGAGTTTCTTTACAGTTGAACCGGGCATTTTTTGAGCTTTTCCAAGAACATCATTCCACGAAGGATGCTTATTGGCCAACTTATCTCTCCATTCACCAACTTCTCCTGGAGAAGGGCAAGTAGATGGGTCAGACCAGTCACGAATCCAGTCTGGATTATCTTTTTTCCACTGGTCCCAAGCGTGGATACTCATTTCCACTTCTTTTTGTTCACCAGTTTTTGTATTCACTACGGGATATGTGGACATAAAGTTACGAATTCAAGATAATTTATTTAGAGTTTAAATTTGATGATATTTTCATAATATGATTAGTAAATTCTTCCATTGATAGATTTAATTTCATTTTATTACAAACATAACAACAGGAAACGCAGTTAGAAATTTCATATCCAATATTATTATTAAGTCTATCAATTCCATTTGTTGGAACTACTTTACCATATTGTTTTCCTTTTCTTTTTTTAGGTAGTTCTCCACAATAATAGCATTTATTGGTAAAAAAATCTATACATTCATCTAAACATAAATTAAATTCATATCCTCTACATTTTGCAGATGTTGTATATCTTCTCACCAAAGAAGTAAAATGTCCTAGTTCTGTTCTTTGCTTTTTTCCTCTTTCAATAGCACTTTTTTTCTTCAAACATCCACAACTTTTAGAAGCACCGCTACCATCACGAATAGAATAAAGACTTTTTTCAACGTGTTTTTTACAATATGGACATTCTGCAATAACAAAAGGTCTATTTCTTGCAAGTTTACCTACTGGTTTTACTCCTAAATCTTCAATTATTTTCCAATTTGTAATCTTTAATTTTCTATCTTCAAAATTTTTAGTGCTTCCTTTTAACATATTAGTCTATTATTAATATAATAATATTTATATTTAAATATACTCCAATAATTAAGGACTTAAACGTGCTCTATGAAGGCGTTTTTCTTCATAATATTTCCAAACATTTGGAGTCCATTTTTGGAGATGAGGAACAAACTGTTCGCAAAGTGCTTGAATTTCTAGTTGAGCATCCATTTTTGCTCGCAAGTCCATAATGTGAAGAACAGAACGAAGGTTAAAAGAAACCACAAAGTTCTGACGAATTGCTTGTGCAAGATAGTCCCTAATGTGCTCTTCACACATTCCTTTTTCGTATTTTGTTGCATAACGCTTACAACC
>Ga0208050_1000069_pt1 | contig 25960 bp, 37 predicted proteins | sample LakMenEpi13Jun10_FD_150691 | JGI IMG/M metagenome (GOLD analysis project Ga0208050, IMG submission 150691) | Freshwater microbial communities from Lake Mendota, WI - 13JUN2010 deep hole epilimnion (SPAdes) | ecosystem: Environmental > Aquatic > Freshwater > Lake > Epilimnion/Euphotic zone ... | reverse complement strand
TGGCGACTACCAGACCGGCAAGATTTATGCGTTTGATCTAGAAGTGTACGCTGACGATGGTGCGGCGCAGAAATGGCTACGGTCATGGCGTGCGCTGCCGACAGGCGCTAACAACCTCACACGCACGATCCAGCACGCGCTGCAACTTGATTGCGAGACAGGCGTGGGCCTGAACAGCGGCCAAGGCAGCGATCCGCAAGTGATGCTGCGCTGGTCAGATGATGGCGGCCATACATTTTCTAACGAACATTGGAAGTCGATGGGTGCTATCGGCAAATACGGAAAGCGTACCATCTGGCGCCGCCTTGGCGCGACGATGAAGATACGCGACCGCGTCTACGAAGTGTCTGGAACAGACCCTGTACGGATTTACATTATGGGCGCTGAACTAGCCATTAGCGGGACGAGCGCCTGATGGCGTTAGCGCCGATCAACCCTACCCAGTTAACGCCGCCACGCGTCGCCTTTATTGACGAACGGTCGGGGGCGATTAGCCGTGAATGGTATCGGTTCTTTCTGTCGCTGCTGACAGCTACGCAGACCAACCAAGAAGAAGTCACGCTGGGGCCTGACGCCATATCGCTGCTGGCTACATATGACGCCATGTTGGCAGAACTAGCACAGGCTACCGAAAGCGCCCCTGACTGCTGCGTGTCTGGTGAAGCCGTCTTGGCAAGCGATATTCAAGGGTTAGCAAGTACACCGCTTGGCGCAACAGTGTCTGCCTTAGCGGCTGTGCAAAGCGAAGTCCAAGCATTAGCCTTGTCGCCACCGCCACTAGACGAGTTAGCTATACGAGCGTTAAGCCCATCCTCAACCGCGCCTGTCACTAAGACCGCCGACTTTACGGTCGCCCCCACCGAGACATGGATCATCAACAACAAGTCTGGATCAACTTGCACCGTCACGCTGCCGTCCGCTGCAACGTACTCTGGTCGGTATCTTACGTTCCAGAACAACCAAGCCCAGACCCTTGTGTCTGCATCCAGCGACGTTGTGCCGCAAGGCGGCGGCGCAGCCGGAACAGCAATTTTAACTGATGTGTCTGGTAACTGGGCTACCCTAGTGTCAAACGGCACAAATTGGGTTATAATGCAAGCCGCTTCGTTTAACACTTTGCTATATTAAGGAACCAGATATGGCCGTATCTATCAGTAACATCATCCCCGCTAAGACAGCGGAAGCATCCCAGACAACACAGTACACGTCAACTGGCGTGCAGACGATCATCGACAAGTTTACCGCGACTAACTACAGCGCGACCGCCGCAACGATCAGCGTCAACCTGATTACGGCTGCTGGCTCCGCCAGTAACGACAACTTGATCGTCAAGACCAAGACGCTTCAGGCCAGCGAGACATATACGTTTCCTGAATTGGTCGGTCATGTGCTACCTAACAATGGCTTTATCAGCACAATCGCTGGCACGGCGTCGGCAATTAACATTCGTGCGTCAGGTCGGCTAGTCAGCTAATGCCCCCCTTTGTCGTATTTTCATTACCAAGATCGCGGTCAGCTTGGCTGTCCCGCTTTCTGACTTATGGTGAATGGATGTGCGGCCACGAAGAGTTACGGCATATGCGTAGCCTTGACGATGTGCAGGCATGGTTTTCGCAGCCCAACATTGGCACTGCGGAGACAGCCGGCGCGCCTTGGTGGCGGCTGCTAGAGCGGTTTGCGCCTGACGCCCGCGTTCTAGTTGTACGCCGGCCCCGCGACGAAGTTGCCGAAAGTCTGATGAGCATACCCGGTACGCAGTTTGACCGCGCAGCACTCGACGCGATACTGCTGAAGCTGGACCGCAGCTTAGACCAGATTGAGGCGCGACTGCCCAACGTCTTGTCAGCGTCGTTTGACAGCCTGAACGAAGAAGACACTTGCGCTGCTGTATTCGAGCATTGCCTGCAACAGCCGCATGATCCGGCGCACTGGGCGCAGTTGGCCCCTGTCAACATCCAGATCAGTATGCCCGCCATGATGCGTCACTATGCAGCATACGCTCCTGCGATGGAAAAGCTGGCGTCGATTGCCAAGCACCAGACGATAGCGGCGCTGGCGCCGAAAGTAGATGAGCCGCCCGAAGGCATCACCTTCCAGACAGAAGGCTTTGATAGCTGGATGCAAGACGCCGATAAACTGTTTGACGAGCATCTTGTCCAAGTGGGCGAGACACCGGGCAACTGGCAGAATAAAAACTTGCCGCTGATGCGCGCGCTGGACGGCGTTGGCGCCATGCAGATAATGACCGCACGGTGCAACGGCAGAATGTTTGGTTATCTGATGACGCTAATATCGCCGTCGTTGACTTCGCCGGACATTTTATCTGCCACAAACACAACATTCTTTGCGTCGCCAGAATTCCCCGGTTTAGGCTTGAAGCTGCAACGCGAAGCAATTAAAGAGTTAAAAAATAAAGGTGTTGACGAAGTGTTTTTTGATGCGGGTAAAAGGGGTTCTGGTCCCCGTATTTCTATGCTATATAAGCGTCTAGGCGCGCAAGACCACGGTAGTTCATACCGTCTGCAACTGAAGGAAGCGTAAAATGGGTTTGGCAGCAGCAGCAGCTATAACAGCTACAGCCGCAATCGGCGGCGCCGCAATTTCAAGTAGTGCGGCTAAGAAAGCATCTAGGGCGCAAGTCCAAGCGTCGCAGGATGCTAACGCTGCACAGGAGCGTATGTTTCAGCGGCAGACAGAACTGCAAGAGCCATTCCGCCAAGGTGGGCTTACCGCGCAAAATGAGATTATGCAGCTTCTGGGCATCGGCGGTGACAAAGCCGCTGCGGGCTATGGCAGCCTCGGTAAATCTTTTGGCACTGAGCAATTCCAGCAAGACCCCGGCTATGGTTTCCGTCAAGCAGAAGGAATGAAGGCGCTAGAGCGGTCAGCAGCCGCACGTGGCAATCTGCTGTCAGGCTCTACATTGAAGGGTGTGCAGCGTTTCGGTCAGGACTTGGCAAGCCAAGAATATCAGAACGCATTTAACCGCTATCAGGTTGAGCGGACCGCCAAACTAAATCCGTTGCAATCGCTAATGGGTTCAGGTCAGTCTGCCACGAACGTGCTTACGGGCGCGGCAGGGCAGATGGGTCAGAACGAAGCGTCGAACCTGTACAACGCAGGCCAAGCCCGCGCATCGGGTTACATCGGTTCAGCCAATGCGCTTAATACCGCACTAGGCCAGATAGGTTCTTTTGCGTCAAACGCGCCTATGAACAACGCTATGATGAACTACTATAACAAGGGCGCCCCCGGCGGCATTCCAAAAGGTTAATACTATGCCAAACCAAATGATAGCCCTTCAAGCGCGCAGCCCACAGCTTCCCGATCCAGCGCGTATTGGCGCGCAGTACGCGAACATGATGAACATGGCGCGCCAGCAGGAAGCGGCGCAGCGTCAAGCAGAACAAGCACAGCAAGAAATGACGTATAAAGCCGCGCAGGAAGCACGCGCAGCGGAAACACAAACATCCACTATGCGGGAAAAAGACCAAGCCTACCGCGACAAAGAATTTGTAAACTTACGCAATATAGGTAAGGATGTATCGTCGCAACAAGGCTACGAAGAATGGCTAGGTTTGGTCGAACAAGCTAACCCAAACATAGCCAACGCATACAGGAAGAATGTACCTGTGTGGAGTCGGGAAGCGATGCAACAGATAGTCGCCACCGCTGACGATTTTATCGCTAAAAACATTGCCGCGCGTGTAGCTAATGTTGAAGTCGATGCCGACGGAAACTTAATCCTTATACAGTCAGGCGGCTTTGGCGGACCAAGAGTAGAACCTGCGGTTATAACCAATCTCCCCGGACAGCCCTCTGCGCCGCCAGCCGCCGCACCGGCTGCCGCAACGCCAACTAACCCCATGTCGGCGAACGCGCCCGCGCCAAACACGGCGGCGACTGAACCGGGTTCGCTTGGCTTAGTAATTGCGTCTGCTTTGGAAACTGGCATCATGGCGCAAGCCGATCTTGACCAAATGCTATCAAAGGTACAGCCTGAAAGCCGCCCCAAGATTATGAATTGGGTTCGCCAGAACGGCATAAATGTTGCGCCCAACACGCCTGCGTTGGTGGACAACCAAATGCGTGGCGCGCCAGCAGATTTAGCTGGTGAAATGCGTACTACGCCAATGGCGTATGATGGCCGCACACCGCAGTCTCAGTTTGCTGACTTGCGTGGTCCAGCACTGCAATCGCAGACCGCTGGCCTTCGGGGCGCCCCGCCAATGGAACAGACACTGGCGCAATACCAAATTGGTCAGCAAGTTAAAGGCCGTAACCCTAACGTATCAACGGCGCCAGCAGAGACACCTGAACAGGCTGGGCGCAGAGCGCGTCTTGCCCGTGAAACAGAAGGCGAAGTATACAACAAAGAATTGGCGCGCGCTCGCGCTGCTCGAATAGCGGCTAACGAAGCTGGCCCTAAACCCTTGACATCCGTTCAAGAATCAAAGTTGCGCGAAAATATCACCAAAGACTACAAGTCGGCACGGTCAACAATCTCTATGATGTTAGACCCTGTGGCGGGCGTTGTGGCAACGGTTGATAAAGTACGCAAGTTAAGCCCTTCACAGAAAGAAGCCATTACAGGTTTGAGCGGATACTTGCCGTCGTTAACGCCCGGATCGCGTTCAGCGGATACGGCGATTAAAAACTTGCGTGGTAAAGTTACGGAGATGGGTAAGTCCACCGCCGCGCTTACCGGCGCTATCGGTCAGATGGCTGTTCAAGAATGGCGCATCGTTAGCGACATGATTGCATCGCTTGACATCGAAGGTATGGAACCCGCTGACTTGGATAACCAGCTAGACATCATTGAAGCGCAAGCCCGTAGGGCCGCGGAAGTTACCCGCGACGCATACGAAAATCAATATGTCGAAGAGTTTGCCCGCTATCCCGGACGCTTTCAGTTGCCTTCGTCTACAGGCGCAGCAGCTAAAACGCCAACGGCGGAGTCGCAAATGCCGCGGGTGCGTAACAATGCCGATTATAACAAGCTGAAACCCGGCGCCATGTTTATAGACCCTAACGGCGAAAAGCGGAGAAAACCAAAATGAGTTGGCAAGACGCGCCTAAGGTAACGCCAACGCGGCAACAAACGCCAAAAAGCAGTTCTTGGAAAACCGCGCCTAAGATTAAGAGCGAACGCTCTTTGATGGATACCGCGGCGGAAGCCGTACAAAACATTCCTAGCAGCGGCCTTAATTTTCTAAAAAGTATGGTAAGCGCCGTAGAGACACCTGAAGCACTGGTTAAAACTGTTGGTACGGCTTTAGACCTTGGGGCAGGCGCGCTTAACCGTGCTGTGCCGGCGCAAGTGCGTGACTTTATTAACCGTTTTGACACCGACCCGGCTTCAACCAAGCGTGCCGTGCAAACCGCACAGCAAGTGGGCGGCGTATATCGTCAGCGTTACGGATCGGTTGAAGCACTAAAGCGTACTATCGCCACCGATCCTGTCGGCGCTGCCGCCGATCTATCTACCATTTTATCGGGCGGCGCTGGCGTTGCTCGTCTTGGCGGAAAAACAACCGCGCGCGTATCTAACGCCATGACGCGTGCAGCCGAACTTACCAACCCAATAAACGCTTTGGCCGCTCCTGCCCGTGTTATACCAAAGGCGCTTGAGCGCGCGCCAGCAGCCGTGCAACAGATTATCTCGCCAAAACAATCCGCATATTTGGAAGCCGCGGAAGGTCGCGCGCCTGAACTTATCGCCCAACTTCGCGCGCCTAGTGAGATTGTGCCGGGCAGCAAACCAACTGCGGCGCAAGCTGCATCGCCGCTGAACCTTACTCAATTTTCAGCATTGGGTGCGTCAGCAGAAAAAGCAGCGCCAACACCTTACTACGTCCGCGGCGCTGAACAAGAAGCTGCGCGCCTTGAAGCCATGAGCGGTGTGGCTAAGACACCCGAAGACATCACGGCGGCGATTACGGCCCGCACCGCGGCTACAGACCCACTATACGCTGCTGCTGAAGCAAAGAAATTTCTTGCCGACCCGAAACTTATGCAGTTGGCGGATGACCCTTACATTAAGCAAGCGTTACCAGAGGCTTTGCGTTTGTCTAAATCGCAGGGCGCAACCTTTGAGAGCAACCCAACGCTGTTCCTTCACAACGTAAAAATCTCTTTGGATGATATGCTGTCCAAAACTGGCGACACTGCGTTGGTGCGCGGCGCACGTTCTCAAGTCATGGACGTTCGTAAGCGTCTGCTTGGCTGGTTGGAAGGTAAAGTTCCTGAATACGGCGCTGCTCGAACAACTTTTGCGGAGATGTCCAAACCCATTAACCAAATGGAAGTTGGTCAGTATCTAGAAAATAAGTTGAAAACATCGTTAGAAGCCGGCGGCGAACGCGCCAACGTATTTGCGGCGGCAGTTAAAGATGCGCCGGGGACGTTGAAGCGCGCCACCACAAACGAAGCGCGGTTCAAAGAACTTACTGATGTGCTGACGCCAGAGCAGGCAAAGATTGTTACGGATATACGTGATGATCTTGCCCGCGCTGCCAAAACAAATATCCAAGCACGCAAAGGCGCCGCCGCAGGACCTAAGGTAACGGACATGGCGACGGCTGCCCAAAGAAGTGCGCGCCCGCCGCAAATGTTAAACCGTATCACAACCTTGGCAAACGATATTTGGTCACGTTTACAAGGTAAGATCGACACTAAATTGGCGATTGAAATTGCTAATGAAATGTTAAACCCGCAAGTAGCGGCAAATATGTTAGCAAAATCTCTAGCTGGCCAAACGCGGGCAGCAAAGATCGGTGAGGCCGGCGGCGCTACGGCGCGTGCCGCAGGAAAAGTTTTGCGTTCGCCGGCTGCTCTGGCAGCGGAACGCGCGCAAAACGCCATGAACGAATCCAACTATCCTACCTTAGTAGAATTTTAATTTTTAACCCGTAAAAGGTAACATCATGGCCACTATCGACGAAACACAAGCACAGCTTAATACGCACGAACAGGTCTGTGCATTTCGGTACGAGAGTATCTGCGCGCGGATGAAGCGTCTGGAAAGCGTTGGCATGACTGCGGCGGGTACAATCATTGTGCTACTGATCGGCATATTGCTAAACCTAGTTCAGAAAGGTGCTGTGTGAGCATAGTCTTAGGGCAGCGCAGTTTGTCACGGTTGGAAGGTGTCCACCCTGACCTAGTGCGCGTAGTCAAGAAGGCGGCTGCACTGTCAGACCTTGACTTTACTGTATTAGAAGGCATACGTAGCGTCGAACGGCAGAAGCAGTTAGTTGCCCAAGGCGCATCGAAGACAATGAACTCACGTCACATCACTGGACACGCTGTCGATCTGGCGCCGATGATTGCCGGTGAAGTACGTTGGGATTGGCCGCTGTATCATAAGCTGGCTAAGATAGTAAAGTCCGCTGCGGCGGATGAGAAAGTCCCGCTTCAATGGGGCGGTGATTGGCGTTCGTTCAAGGACGGCCCACATTGGGAACTGCCTTGGAAGTTTTATCCGAAGGGAAAATAACATGAAAATCGTATCTTGGTTAGTTAGCCGTCTGAAAGAACCTAGCACCTACGCTGGCTTTGCCGGAGTTGCTTTGGCTTTTGGTTTGTCCAGTGAAGAATGGTCAGTCATTGCTACCGCTCTTGCTGGTCTTGCCGGCGTTGCAGCTATGTTTTTAGTTGAGTCGCCGCCACCAGCCGCATGATAAAGCTACTTTCGTCTTTGCTGTCGCTGCTTGACCGCCTCTGGGCGGCGTGGAGTGAGAACAAGTTGCGGCAGCAAGGGCGTCAGCAAGCTATCAAGGAAGCGAACGATGAGATCAATCGGCAAATCGAACTTGGCGCTGCTGCTATTAGCGTCCCTGACATTGAGCGTGACGAACGGCTGCGCGACCGTTTCGACCGTTCCCGTAAATAGCTATTGTGCTATTGCGAAGCCTATCACTTACGACGCGACGCAAGACACATCAGAAACTGTCAGAGAAATAGAGGCGCATAACAGCGCCTTTATTTGTATCTGTGAGGCTGATTGCCCGAAAGGCAAATAAATGGCTTTCCCATTAAAAATAGACGAAGCGTTGTTTGCATACGCTACGCCTCGCCAGCGCGAGGTGCTTGAAGCAGTCAATTTACATGGGAGCGCCAAAGCTGCGTCACTTGCTTTAGGTATCAATGTCGGTGCGGCAAGCGATGCTTATATCGCAGTCAAAAAGAAGGCGGAGTTGCGGGGTTACTCTCCTACCCATAATTTTACCCGTCCCGTCCCAGAAGGCTATGTCACCAAGGGCGTGTCAACCTACTATAACTCCGAAGGCAAGCCATCAGGCCAATGGGTCAAAGCATCGCTGACGCATGAGGCGCTGATTGACGCCATGCGTGAGACAGTCGCAGGCTTCAAGGACCAGATACAGCCAGCAACTGCTGTCGTTGCTCCAGAGGCTTCTCAGGAGCATCTGTGCAATCTGTATACCTTCACCGACTACCACCTTGGTATGCTGGCATGGCATCAGGAGGGCGGGGCTGATTGGAATGTATCCAAAGCAGAGCAAACTATCATTGCTGCGCTGATACAGATGGTCAATCAAAGCCCAACTGCACACACAGCAGTGCTCAATATCCAAGGTGACTTCCTGCACACTGACGGCAAGACACCCGTAACACCGACAGGTAAACACGTTCTGGACGCGGACAGCCGGTTCCCTAAGATACGCCGGGCAGCCATACGGATCATCCGCTCACTGATGGCGATCTGTTTGCAGCGCCATCAGGAAGTCTATCTGATTATAGCTGAAGGCAATCACGACGTAGAAAGCAGCGGCTGGCTGGCTGACCTGTTCGCGGTGCATTACGAAGAAGAGCCGCGCGTCACCGTCAACGACAGCGTCCTGCCGTTCTATGTATTCGAGTGGGGCGCTACCATGCTGGGCGTCCACCACGGTCACAAGGTCAAGAACGAATCACTGCCGCTGTTGTTCGCCGCGCAGTTTCCGCAAGAGTGGGGCCGCACTACCCGCCGTGAGATACACTGCGGCCATCGCCACCACCGCGACGAAAAAGAATACAACGGCGTCACTGTGGTGCAGCACCCGACACTGGCTGCGCGTGACGCCTACGCTGCACGCGGTGGCTGGATTGCAGACCGTGCAGCTTGGGCCATCACGTACCATAAAAAGTACGGCGCCGTTGGCAGGGTAATGATTACCACCGAAATGCTCGAGGTAGCTTAATGTTGTTTGAAGTGCATATCCCGTAAACCCAAGCTGTGCGCCTGTTTGCGAAATATTCTTGTTAGAAAATCGACATGATTGATAATTGACGGTTTATAGATCAATCTTCACCAATATAATAAAGCAACCACTTCAGCGCCTTAACGTCTTTCTTGTACGTTTTGGCGTCTTCTGGGTGAACGTAAAGTGAGGCTGCGTTGTGCTGCACTGACTCCAGTGTTTCCTTCAACCATGCGCGGACTATGCCGTCTAACTGGTTTGGGTCTACTTCAATCATCATTTGCTTTGCTCCTACTTAACGTTGCTGCACCAGCGCTCAAGATACCAGATAGCCTTGCGTATCTCTTGCCCGACAGCGTCCTTGCGTCCAGCGCGGCTGATATATTTCAGGGCGTTGCCGCGACAGTAACCGGCAAACTCTTCCGGCGATAGCTTCGCCTGAATGTAGTCGATGGCTTCTATGCCGCCCGCCTTGTAATGGTCAGGCTCGACAGCGGCTTTGAACTGCATAGCCTCTGCCCACGATCCAGCGTCGCTCTTGTCATCAATCATTTCTTTAGTCCTTTCATAATCTGAACGCGCTCCCGCGCCGTCCGCATAGCAGAGTAGCGCTGATGTAACCGCCGGGCGATGGCAGGGCGCTTGTGTGTCTTCAGTTCAGCGTCCAGCGCCTGCTTTAGTTCGTCTTCCGTAAGGTCAGACAGCACGGCAATCATCGACCGCCAGTTTAGTTTACTCATTTTTTAATTCCTCTAGTGCTATGTCAGACACCGCACGTTTGTCGTGCAACGCTGCCCATATGCGTTCATCAATACTCTTTTCGGTTAGCATCACATAGACCCAGACATCCTTTGTCTGGCCGCTGCGGTGCAGGCGCCCGACCGTCTGTTCGTACAACTCCAGCGACCACGGCAGCGACAGGAAGACCATGTGGCATCCGCCATGTTGTAGGTTCAGCCCGTGCCCTGCCGACTTAGGGTGGGCCAACAGCAACTCGACCTGACCGGCGTTCCAGTGTTCAATGATGTTAGGATCATCCATCGTCTTGGCGTGCGGGAAGCGGCGCTTCAGTTCTGCCAACTCTTCCTGATAGGTGTAGGCGACGATGGTGTTTGCCCGCTGGTTCTCCGCCAGCAACTCTTCTAGCCTGTCAAACTTGTGGCTGCTGAACCATATCGAACCGGGGCCAGCGTCGCGGTTGTAGACAAAGCCAGACGCCATCTGTTGCAGCTTGGTCGTTACCGCTGCGGCGTTCTGCGCTACGATCTGGTCTTCGCCAAAGCGCACGACATAGTCCCGCTTCATTCTTTCGTATGGCGCGCGGTCATCCAGTGGGACGCGTACCTCTGTGACATGGCACGGCGGCAGCTTGTCCTTGTACTCGCCCGGCTCCAGCACGAATGTCGCAGGGCGGATGCGCTTCATGACCTGTTCAAGCGCGCCGGCTGCTGGAACCCATTGACCGAAGTCGCGGTTGGTGCAGATGAAATACTGTTGCAGGAACGCACCCTTGGCACGGCCCAACAACTCTTGGTTGATTATCTTGCATTGGCCGAAGACATCCTCAAGCCCGTTCGACGTAAACGATCCTGTCAGTCCCCACCTTATCCTCATCGTAGACATAATTTTCTCCATCGCCTTATAGCGTTTACCTGACGGGTTCTTCAGCCGCGTCAGTTCGTCAAACACCACCCCATCAAAACTTGATAAATCCTTTAGCTTGTCCAGATTGTCGTAGTTGATGACCACCACACTGGCGCCGCTTGCGATTGCTGCTGCGCGCTGCGCCGGCGGCCCGACAGCCAACGCGGGAACAATGCTAGACCACTTGGGTGCTTCCACCGGCCAGACATCAGTGCAGACACGCTTGGGCGCTACCACCAGCCAGCGGTTGACGATGCCGTCGCGCAGCATCTCATCCATCGCCGTCAATGTGATAGCGGTCTTGCCAGCGCCCACAGGCGCAAGGATCATGGCGCGGTCACGTTCGTACAGGAACGTCGCCGCCTGTTGCTGGTACGGCCTTAGCTGAAGCGTTTGAGCCATGCGTCTATGTCCTCTATCGACCACAGGCACGCGTAATGCTGCTTGGTGTGCGCCATCTCGTCTGAAAATATACGCTGCAATGCAGACAGCCGTCCGTTAGGCTGCTTGATCTCTACGAACCAAGCCTCGCCGTTGGGCATACAAGCTATGCGGTCGGCAACGCCTATCTGCGTAACGCTGCGGAACTTGTAGGCAAAGCCGCCCAATGCCCGCACACGTTTGCAGAAATACCGCTCTATTTCTTTCTCAGTCATGCCAAAAGGCTACTACAAAATTTTTTGCTTTTCAAGGCTTGCATTAAAAAATGTTGCAGTCTATACCGACCACTCAAACAGTAAAGTGAGGTACAGTATGCAACATAGTAAGATAGTCGGCGGTTCGACCGCCAAGCGCGTCATCAACTGCCCCGGCAGCGTGGCGCTGGTGGATACCATGCCGCCAAAGCCCAGCAGCAGCTACGCCGACGAAGGCACGCTCCTGCATGACACCATTGCATCCATATTAGAGCGTGACGTTGATCCGTATAGCATGGTCGGCACAACATACGCTGATAGCGTACTGACCGAAGCGTTGGTGGATGACAAGCTGGTTCCCGCGCTGCGTGCGCTGGACGAGATAGACCCAAAGGGGGAGATGACTTATGCTGTTGAGAGCCGGGTTGGTTTTGGTGATTTTCTGCCTGACGTTTTTGGTTCTACCGATCTTCTTGGTCGCATTGGTGATAGAGCGGTCGTTCTGGATTGGAAGTTTGGCGATGGCGTGGCTGTCGAAGTCGAGGAAAACAGCCAGCTACTCTTCTACGCTGCGGCAGCTAGGCGAACGGCGGAAACGGCGTGGGCCTTCGACGGAGCCAAAGAAGTAGAGCTGATCATTGTACAACCACCGTTTGTTAAGCGGTGGGTGACAACGCTAGACCGCGTTGATGAGTTTGAGAAAGAACTTGTCGCTGCCGTTAAGATAGCCATGAAGCCAGACGCGCCGTTGGCATCGGGCGACCATTGCAAGTGGTGCGCGGCCAAGCCTGTCTGCCCTGTCATGACCGGCGCTGTAGACCGTGCGCTGAAAGTCCAGATGGAAGCACTGCCTGTCGATCAGATAGCGCACTATCTGGAGCAGGCACCCATGATAGAGGCGTTCATTAAGGATTTGCAGCAGTTGGCGCATGGGCTTCTGGAAGCGGGACAGAAAGTCCCCGGCTGGAAGCTGGTCAACAAACGTGCAACAAGGCAGTGGACAAACGAGGATAAAGCTGTAGCCTTCATGTCGGCTGCTGGCGTAGAGGCATGGGCTGATCCCAAGCCGCTGTCGCCTGCACAAGCGGAAAAGGCTTTGAAGAAAGCCAAGATAGAATTGCCAGCGGACTTAATTGTCGCTGTCTCCAGTGGTTCAACCCTTGCGCCGGAAAATGATTCCCGGCCAGCGGTTTTACAAATCGGTCAGATGCTTACCAAAGCTATGGCCAAAATCCAGTAACAGAAAAGGTACAATATAATGTCGAATATCACTACATTTGGCGGCGCTAACTTGCCGTCCGTTCAATCACTCTCTGGCGCGCTGCGCTCCATCCAGACGGAAGTTGGGCCAACAGGCACAGTCATCCTCAAGATGGACAAGACAGGCCATTGGGTTTTCGGTGCAGACCAGACCGAAATCGAAGAAGGCAGCCTCTGGGCCGCTAACCCGTTTTCGTTCGTCCACGGCTACATTGCTTGGGGTACTGGCGAAGTGTTGGCTGAAAAGCTAGTGCCGGTGTCAGAGCCGCTGCCAGAGTTGGAGCCAGCACCGTCAGGCGCAGAACGCGGCTGGGAAATGCAAGTTGGCATGATGCTTGTTTGCACCAACGGCGAAGACAAGGGTATGCAGGCACGCTTCACCGCTACATCAGTTGGCGGCAAACGTGCAGTGCAAGCCTTGGCAGTCGCCGTTGCGGATCAGGTCGAGAAAGACCAGACCAAGCCTGTGCCGCTGATCGAACTGAAGGTCGAGCATTATATGCACAAGAAGTATGGCAAGGTGCTTACGCCTATTTTTGATATTGCCGATTGGGTGTCTATGGATGCAAATACGGTTGAAGAGACAGAGGATGCGGAATTGGAAGTCGCCGCTGAACCTGAAGCCGCTGAAGGTGCGCGTCGCCGGCGTCGCGTAGTTTAAGGGGCGTGAAAGCCGGGGCGTGTTGGGCGCTCCGGCGAGTAGCGGAAGAGTGAGAACTTCTATGTCTAAATTATGGATTGACTTTGAAACGCGCAGCCGGTGCGACCTTCGCAGCCGCGGCGTGTACAACTACGCGCAGGACGCCAGCACCGACGTGCTGTGTATGTCATACGCATTTGATGACGAAGACGTGCGGACGTGGCTACCCAGTGAGCCTTTCCCGCAAGCCGTCAAAGATCATAAGGGGTTGGTGTACGCGCACAATGCAGCGTTCGAGCGCCTGATATTCTGGTATGTCCTACAGGTCGAGTTCAAGCTGGAGCAGTTTTATTGCACCGCAGCACAAGCGCGCGGCAACTGCGCGCCGGGCAGCCTTGAGGATGTGGGCCGCTTCGCTGGCGCCACCATGAAGAAAGACCATCGCGGCGGACAACTGATCCGCGCGCTATCCATTCCGCAAGGCGACGGCACATTCCGCGAAGACGCCAAGCTGATGCAAGAGATGGTTGACTATTGCGAACAGGACGTGCGGGCCATGCGTGCCATAGCGCAGGCGCAGCGTCCGCTGTCCGACGAAGAGTTGGCAGACTATCATGTCAACGAACGCATCAACGACCGCGGCGTGTTGCTTGACCGGCCATTGGCGCTGGCTGCCGTGCGCTATGCTGAAGCTGAGTTGGCTGAGATACAAGACATTGTCGCAGAGATAACCAACGGCGAGATAAAGTCCGTCCGCAGCCCCAAGATGAAGAAGTGGGTGCTGGACAAGGTAGGGCCGCAGGCGCTTGAACTGGCGACCATTTACAAGGATGGGGTAGCCAAGCTATCTATCGACAAGAGTGTACGTGCAAAGCTGCTAATACTAGCGGAGGAAAACCCAGATGAAGTACCATCGGAAGTTGCGGAAGTCATCCAGTGCGCGGACGATCTGTGGGCATCGTCCGTTGCTAAATTCCAACGTGCGGCGGCGCTTGCTGACGAGGAGGATCATAAGGTTAGAGGAGCGTTCGTATTTTCAGGAGGAAGTGCTACTGGCCGTGCTTCATCATTTGGGCTTCAAGTCCATAACTTCCCACGCAAGTGTGCCGGAAACCCGGCATTAGTACGGCAGGCTATGGTGCGCGGGCATCAGATTGTTCCCGATCATGGCCGCCGCGTAACTGACGTTCTAAAAGGTATGCTGCGCCCATCGCTGATGGCGGGCAAAGGCAAGCGGCTTGTGGTTGCCGATTGGGCAGCCATTGAAGCGCGTGTGACGCCGTGGGCGTCCAACAGCAGCTTCGGCGCGAACAAGCTGGACATATTTGCCAAGGGCGAAGACGTGTACAAGCACAACGCTATGGCAACCTTCCATGTCGGTTACGGCGATGTCAACACAGACCAGCGCCAGATCGGTAAGGTTCAAGAGTTGGCGTGCGGCTTTGCCGGCGGCGTCGGTGCGTTCGCCAGCATGGGCCGCATCTACGGCCTGCTGATGTCAGAGAGCGATGCAAAGCGCATGGTGGACGCATGGCGCAGGGCTAACAAGTGGGCCGTGCCGTACTGGTCTGGCCTTGAAGACACCTATATGCGTGCCATGCGGAATAAGAATCGTGAGTTTACAACGGGGCGCGTTACATATTTATTTGACGGATTGCATCTTTGGTATGCCCTTCCGTCTGGCCGTGTGTTATGTTATCCTTTCGCCCGTTTCGATGAGAAAGGTGACCTGACCTACGCGAAGGCTTCTTGGAAGCCCGCAGCCGACGCTAAGGAGTGGCCAAGGGCGCGGCTATGGCGCGGTTTAGCGTGTGAAAACATCACACAGGCTGTCGCCAACGACTTGCTGCGCTACGCCTTGCGGCAGTTGGACGATGTAGTTTTGCACATCCACGATGAAATCGTTTTGGAAGTGCCAGAAGAAGATGCAGAGGCTGCCGCAGCGCGGCTGGTGCAGATAATGTGTACGCCGCCACCTTGGGCATCAGGGCTTCCCCTGAACGCTGAAGTGGCTATCATGGATCGTTATGGAAAATAAGGAGCAAGCGATGAGTGAGGATCGCAAGAAGTTCATCGACTACATAACTGGATTAGCCGCTGATACAGTGGGCGAGACAGCTTTAGTCGTTCGTCAGAAGCCCACGCATGACAGCGATGGCAACCTGATATACCACGCAGACGGCGCACCGAAGGCAACCTTTCCTGCGTTCCTGCCAGAGAAGGCGCGCATGAAAGAAGGCGAGGCTTGGTATGTCAACACAGGATCGTTCATCGTTGACCGCTTTGTAGACGGCAAGCCCGCTGCCAAGTCGAGCAACGTCGAGTTTGTGTTGTTCATGATGCTGGATGACATCGGCACTAAGTCAAAGACACCCCCGCTTGACCCGACATGGATACTGGAAACAAGCGAAGGTTCGTTCCAGTGGGGCTATGCGTTCAGCGAACAGCCAAACAAGGGCGACTTCTGCGCTGCCGTCAAAGCTATTGCAGATGCTGGCTACACTGATCCGGGCGCGACTAACGCTGTCCGTAACTGTCGTATCCCCGGCAGCGTCAACATGAAGCGCGGGCGTGGTGGCTTTCCTGCGCGGCTGGTCGAGTTTCACCCAGAGCGCGAATACACTTTAGAGCAGATTTGTAGCGCGCTAGACGTTACACCAGCCGAAGGCGACACCGCAGAGTTTAAGGCTGTGCAGTTGCGCGACAGCGGGTTGGACAACGTCCTGACATGGCTAAACGAAAAGAGCCTAGTCCTTAGCACGCTGAACAATGACGGCTGGTGTGCTATCGTCTGTCCTAACCATGCAGACCACAGCGATGGCATGATAGAGGCGCGCTACAAGCCGCTTGATCGTTCGTTCTGTTGCTATCATGGACACTGCCAAGACTTAGACAGCCGCACGTTCCTTGATTGGGTGGCTGCTAACGGCGGGCCAAAGGTAACGCCGGGCTTGCGTGACGAACTAATCGCTGAACGTATGGCGTCAATGTATGACAAGATAGCGCCAACGGAAGCCTTTCCTGACGAAGCCGCAGCGCGCGTGCGTGAGGTCGAAAAGAAAGAAGCAGGACGGCTGGAACAAAGCGAGTGGTTCGAGCGTTTCGCTTATATACAGTCTGATGATTGCTACTTCGACATGGTGACACGTCAAGAGATAGCCCGCAACGTGTTCAACGCCCTGTTCCGTCACGTTGACTGCCGCTCTATCCATAAGAAGACGCAGCGCGTGCAGTCATCCATCTATTTTGACGAGCGCCGCCAAGATCGTGGCGCGCCTGCACTGGCAGCGGTGACGTTTGCCGCTGGCGATGACGTTCTGGTGACGCGCGACGGGTTGGTCTACGGCAACAGGTGGACAAACGCCCGCCCTGATGTAGCCCTTAGCGACACAATCGCGGATCACGATGTCGAGCCGTGGCTTGGCCATTGCCGCAATCTGGTAGCAGATGACGCAGAGTTGGATCACATCCTTGACGCTATGGCGTTCAAGATACAGAACCCAAACATCAAGATAAACCATGCAATCCTTATCGGCGGCGATGAAGGCGCGGGCAAGGACAGTATGTTCCAGCCGTTCCTTTGGGCGCTTGGCGGCAAGCACTGGCGCAACAGGTCAGTCATTGAGGCTGGCGGGTTGGATAGCCAATGGGGTTATGCGCTTGAGGCTGAAGTGGTTATCCTGAACGAGTTAAAGGAACCAGAGGCAAGAGAGCGTCGCGCTATGGCTAACAAGCTAAAGCCGCTCATCGCTGCGCCGCCTGAGACGTTGTCCGTCAATCGTAAGGGTATGCACCCCTATGAATTGATCAACCGCTTGATGGTGGTTGCGTATACGAACGATCCGCTGCCGATCACATTGCCTACGCAGGATCGTCGGTGGCTCTGCGTCTGGACACGCGCACCGCGCATGACAACAGGCGCAGCCAAAACGCTATGGGGCTGGTATGAGAAGGGCGGCTATGAAAAATGCGCCGCTTGGCTGCATCAGCGCGACGTTTCGGCGTTTAACCCTGCTGCTGCACCACCAGTGACCGAATGGAAGCTAAACATGGTCGAGCATGGCATGAGCGTAGCGGAAAGCTATCTGGTAGACCTGATGCGTGCAAGGTCGGGCGTGTTTTCTGATGGTGTCATCGGTGGGCCGTTCCATCGTATTTGTGACGCGCTGGCGATTAACGTGCCCGCTGGTGTCAAAGTCCCACAGGCTGCGTTGCTTCATGCGTTGAAGGAAGCGGGCTGGATTGACATGGGCCGAATCGGATCGACCGAATTGCCTACCAAAAAACATATCTTTGTCGCGCCTGATCTTGTTAAGAATTACAGCAAGTCAGAGTTGCGCCGCATGGCTGAAGAGTTGCCTAAGAATAGCATCATGCCAAACATCGGTAGGAATTGACATCTGATATCGTGCGATGATATACTGATAAGGTCGGTGATGCTCCGCTGACCTTTTTAAGCCCCCGGCGTCTCACTCCGCCGGGGGCTTTTATTTTAGAAAACGCGCCACCTGACGGGAACGCTTTTCCCCGCAGCTAATGCGGCCAAGTCAGCTTTGTGTTGCGCCGTCCACTTTGGTATGGCGGCTGCCCGCTCTATCTCCAATGCAGCCAGCCCATCCGATATCTCATCTTTATCGGCACAGTAGTTGTCATCGTCCCACGGGCCTTTACCTGTCGCTTCGTCAACCAGCCAGTAACCCCAGAGGCTACCTTCAATCGGGACGCTGAAGCGTTCCGCTTTAATCTGGATGCCGATGGCTTCAGCGCGCGCGCGTAAGTCTTTTAGTGTCATGCTCCACTTTCCTTTTATCAATGTCAAAGAACCATCAAGGCGGTTTCCCGTCTTGATGGCTCATTATATCAGAGTTTGAGGGTATGTCAATAACTTTCTTTCCTTTGTTTTCAAAGACTTATGAAATAATTATTTTTATTGTCTTTTGTTTTCAATTAGTTATTCCTCCCACACTGCTTCTGCGTCTAGGATCAATTCGCAGGGTGGGTAGCGCAGATGACAGACTTCGTCATCAGTCAACACACCCCTAAAGGCGAGATGCTCCAACAGGCGATAGGCTAAGGTAGCTTCTGCGCGCTTGTCGTAGTCCTCAAAGGCTTCTGCTTCTTCATCGGTCATCGTTCTTACTCCTTATCTCCAGTCCACGAGCTTCCAGTGCGGCGCGGAGTTTGTCTGCGTATTCAACCACAGTTTCGCAATATGCGCCATCGTCGCATTCTTTAATGGCGTCCACCAGCGCTCTTTGTTCAATGTTGGTCATGCTGGTTTCCAATCTTTAGGATAGGGCACTGTTCGATAGCTGGTCATGTGAAGTCTGCCATCTTTGCCCCAGTGTTCGGTTATGGTAGTTCCGTCATCATTCAGCAAAACGGCTAGGTCGCCATAAATATGTAGCGGCTTTCCTGTCTTGGGGTCGATGCGGTAGCGTATGTCGGCGGGGTCTATGAACCCGTTATCCGGCCAAGGGTCATCCCGCCATACTGGTCGTGCGGCGTGAACGTAGACTGGTATTTTGTCCGTCATTTCTTTTCCTCGATCCAAAAGTGGTGCATCATGTAATGCGTGGCGGTTTCATCTGTTACCCTATCGCCTATCCCGCCGCTTTCGGTGGTCAAGTGATTGGTGAAAGTGTTGGGGTCTTTAGCTGAACGCACTGCTGGAATGCGTGTCAGTTTCATATATCCGTTTTGGTCTGTCATTGTCTCACATCCATCTAGTTATGAAGGTTACGCCGCCCACAGTGCGGCACTTGAAGGCTTTGCCGTTACGGATGCCGTATTGACTGACGTTGCGGCTGGTGCGCTTGGCATCGCCCTTGTTAGCGGCTGGCATACTACCAACTTCGCCTACGGCTAGTGTCCCCATTGGGTAGAACATGGGGCGGCTCACTTGCCTTGCTCCCGTTCCTTGCGGCGTTCTGCAAACGTCTTTCCGTCTAGGCCGCGCAGGGGCCATGCGCTTTCGGACGATACGCGATATTTGCGCCCTAATGGGGCGGCTTGGGGTGTCTTAATCATTTTATAGCTCCACTGTTGTTATAGGTTTGGCGCGCTTGTCGTTTAGCCGTTCAAGCCAATATTTTTGTTCTGGCCCGAATGACCGGGAGGCATGATATTTGAATAGCGCCATAGCCAAATCGTCGTATCCTTTTCGCTTGTGCGTCACGATCAGCGGCGAGGGCATCATGGGTTTATGGTCTGCACTATAGAAGCGCCGGCGGTTATCCGCCGTCACTTCGATAATGTCGCGCAGTGTCAGATTTAAGCCGTGCTCATTATTGATATAGGCAGCAATCACGCTCCTATCGCTTATATAACTAGCTAAGTGTTGGATTTGTTTTCGCAGTGAATATTCCATTAGTCTTGCCCTTTCTTGAAGGTGAGCAATTCACGGCTTTCGCGAATCCATGCCATGCGGAACCAATGCCGTTCGGCATTTGTGCGCCATAGGATTAGCAAGGTCGTTGCTTGCAAGGATAGCAAGGCAACAATCGCATATTTTTCGGGTGTCATAATCAATCGTCCAATATTAAGGTTAATAAGAATAAAGCGGCGCCGGCGATTAGCGCCGTCATTTAGCGGCTAATTGCGCTTGCAAGGATACCGTTTCAGCAAGCCAAGTATTGCAACGGTGGCTTAATTCGTCGATTAGCTTTTTCGCATCGTCTAATTCCGTTTCGACGTTTAGCAATTCGCTAAGCCGTTCGGCTAGCACTACCGCTAGCTCATGGTTACGGTCTAATGCCGTACGGACTAATTCGCTATCCGATAGCATACGCAAATAATTTCTGTCCTGTGTCATAGTTTATTGTCCTTTTAACGTAATGATTATGGCGGTTATCGATAGCGCCAGAACGGCGCCAAAGCCGACGGTGGCAATAAGGTGCGCGACCATAGCCTAGGCGCCCTTCAATAGCGTTTTAAGCTCGGCTTTGATCGCGCGGGCAGTCTCACCCTTCCATGTTGTAGCGTTAGCCAGAAAATAGCGTACGACGGATTCGGCGTCGTCGTAATAGTACTTATCGCGGATAGTCTGTAGGCTATGCATAGCGTCCAGATAGGGCGCCGCGCCAAAATAAGGCTTGGTCCAGTCGCGGCTAATATCGCGCGCAATTACGTTTAGTGTACGGTTCATAGTGTATTATCCTTTACTGTACTGTTGCTGGCATTAGCGCCATAAACGCCGCGCGGTAACGGTCGCGCGGCTAATATGGCGCTAATCGTTTTGCAGATAGCCGCACTTTTTGATTTCAACGCCGCGGTACAACATACCGCGTTTAAGAAAATCAAAGCGCCATTTGGCTTGCCCTTGCCTAAGCTTAGGCCAAGCAATCTTTTGACCGTCTGTTAAGATCGCCCAAGCCGTCCAATTGTTAATCATGATATTAGCCTTTCAAGTTAGGTTAGGTTTAGCCGACAACAAAGCCGGATTGATCGCGGCGCGCCGGGCCTTTAGCGTATAGCGCAACGATAGCGCCGCGCGGATCCAAATGGCGGATATCCGTATCGTCACCGTCAACGACGGGTAGGCCTAAAAACGTATCGCCATTGGCTAGCATTGCTTCAACGATAGCGCGATTGCGGAAAACTACCGCGATACGCTCGCCATTAGCGACGGCCTTAGCGACAAACGGTTGATAAGCTTCAACGCCGCTATAGCTAAATGTTAGATCGTAATTAGCCGGGATATGTTTACGGTTGGCAAGCTTTGTATAATCGTAAAACTGGATATCTGGTAAAGCTTGCATGATATTTGCATATGCATAGCCAATGCCGACATTTTCCCAACGAATATCGCTAGTACCGTTTAGACGTACGATAAGCTTATAGCCGCGGCGTTTTGCCTTAGCCCGCTCGCGGATAAGCTCGTTTTGCAATTGCAGCATGAATTGATCGCGGTATTGATTGAAATATAGCGTTTTACGTAAACGTGAAAGCATGACGCTATTCATTGCGCCGCGACCGGCTATAAATAGGCAAGGCCCTTCACAGCCGGCGGTTGACGCCATAGCACACATTTGCACGCCGCTTCCCATTGCTGGCATTAGATATAGTATAGCCGTTTTTATACCGTATTTTTCGCCCTTGATCGTTTTGGCGTTTGTATCAATGCCAAGCAATTTATCGGGGAAGCGGCTAAATAACGAGCGGTTATGATCGTTGCCTAAAATCTGCAATTGGATATCTAACGATAGCGCGGATATATCATAAGCCAGCGCCAATTCGGATTTAGTTTGCATTAACATATTGTCTCACTCCTATGTTGTGTCGATATCGCTACACATTGTGTTGCAATACGTCCGTCGCAGAATAAGAGGGCACTTGCAAGCGTAAAATGCAAAGAAAAATAAAATAGTCAAAAGTTAGGCTATGCGATCGCGTGAAATGACTATTTTTAAATGGCGGAATCCCGCGCGTCTCGAAGCCAGTTAGGCGATCTAGGCTATTGAATATATAGTCACTGATGAAAATAATAAAATTATATACAATATAACCATATAGGTTTCCCGCACTTCACGGCGACTTGAAAACGCATAGCCTAGATAGCCTAGATCGCCTAGACTTGACGTTAACGTAAAGCTAGCACTCGGTTCATCGGCGACTTGTTATCTCATAGCCTAGATCGCCTAACTAATAACGGTTCGCAATAAGCTAGCCAGCCAGCCAATATGTTTTTCGCTACGTTGACGTTGACGTAAAGGGAAAGGCCAACCCAGAATCTACGCTATAGAACAAAAGCAGAACGCGTCGAGCAGGGGGTGGGGGGTGGCAGGGCCGAGCGCCGCGTGGCTGACACGGTCACGGGTCGCAGACAATTTTTTTTATTTGTAGAATGTAAGAGCAATTTATTTTTTTTAAAATGTCACTGCACCAAAGCCTGTTGCGTATTTGTTCCCAGTAGATTATTGTGCAGCTAATGACATTTTACTCACTGCCATTTACACCAGAACGGACGCAGGCCACCGAGTCGCGGCTGGAGGCAATCTATGAAGCTGCCCGCTACGGGCTAAAAGGTGATAGCCTCGCTATGGCGGCTGGCATGACCCCGCGGCAATTTCGTGTGCTGGCGGAATCCGACCCGCTGGTCGAGATGGCTGAGATCAAGGGGCGCACCGACGGCGAGTACACCGCCGGCAAGACCATGTACGAAGCTGCGCGCGATGGCGATGCTAAGGCTGCGCTGGAGATACTCAAGCATCAGCACGGCTGGGTAGCCAAGCAGCAGATCGACGTGAACATCGACCAACAGATAAGCATTACAGGCGCGCTGGAGAAAGCCCAGCAGCGCGTCATCGAAGGGACGTATCTAGAGATACCCCAGCTAGAGGATAACTCCAATGCAAACACCGATATACAGCGCATCGGAAGAAATGGAATTGATGGCAAGGTTGTGGAGTCCATCTCTAAAGGATGACCCACTAGCCTTTGTGCTGTACACATTCCCGTGGGGCCAAGCAGGCACGCCGCTGGAGCATTTCCCCGGCCCGCGTAAATGGCAGCGGCAGATACTTGCCGACTTGCGTGACCACATCAAAGAGAACAACGGTAAGATAGACTTCAGCACAGCGCGGATGGCGATTGCGTCAGGGCGCGGTATTGGCAAGTCTGCGCTGGTGTCATGGCTGACGATATGGATGCTCTCCAGCAGGATCGGCAGCACTACCATCGTGTCGGCAAACTCCGAAGCGCAATTGCGGTCAGTCACATGGGCAGAAATTACCAAGTGGTTGGCGATGTCGTTGAACAGTCACTGGTTCGAGATAGCCGCCACACGGATCATGCCAGCCAAGTGGCTGACCGAACTGGTCGAGCGCGACCTGAAGAAAGGCACGCGCTACTGGTCAGTCGAGGGCCGGCTGTGGTCAGAAGAGAACCCTGACGCCTACGCTGGTGTCCACAACTTCGACGGTGTGATGCTGATCTTTGACGAAGCCAGCGGTATACCCGACAGCATATGGTCCGTATCGGATGGTTTCTTTACAGAGAATACACCACATCGGTTCCATCTGGCTTTCTCCAACCCGCGGCGCAATACAGGGTATTTCTACGAAACCTTCCACAGCAAGCGGGCGTTCTGGTCAACGCGGGTGATTGACGCCCGTGATGTCGAGGGTACAGACAAAAACCTGTACCAGCGCATCATCGACGAGTACGGGCCAGACAGCTACCAAGCCAGTGTCGAAGTCTACGGTAACTTCCCATCAGAAGGTGACGATCAGTTCATCGGCAGCAATCTGGTTGATGACGCCATGAAGCGGCCACCTGTCAAAGATGACAGCGCGCCCATCGTCATAGGTGTAGACCCTGCACGCTTTGGCGCCGACGCCACCGTCATCGCCATACGGCAGGGCCGTGACATTCTAGAGTTGCGGAGACACCGCGGCGCTGACACAATGGAAGTGGCCGGCTACGTCATCGACGCCATAGAGCAGTTCAAGCCTGCACTGGTCTGCATCGACGAAGGCGGGCTAGGCGCAGGCGTCGTGGACAGGCTGAAAGAGCAGCGGTACAAAATACGCGGCGTAAACTTCGGCAACAAAGCCAAGAACCAGATCATGTGGGGCAACAAGCGCGCAGAGATGTGGGGCGCCATGCGAGATTGGCTACGCACAGGCCATGTGCCTAACGACAGGTTCCTGAAAACAGACCTTATTAGCCCGCGCACCAAGCCTGACAGCAAGGGGACACTGTTCCTTGAAAGCAAGAAAGATATGAAGTCACGCGGGCTGGCGTCACCTGACGCAGCGGACGCCATAGCGGTCACGTTTGCCTTTCCTGTCGCGTCACGGGATTTTCGACAAGGACGCGTTGACAGACGCACGACAAGCGGGTATTCTCCCGCTGGAGTTTCTACAAGCTGGATGGGCAGTTAATGGCAGACAAGAAAAAATCTGTGTCGTTGTCCGTAGGCCGGGGTGAGAAGTTGCCTGTATCTAAGGGTGCAGGGCTGACAGCCGCGGGTAGAGCCAAGTATAACGCTGCAACAGGCAGCAAACTAAAGGCGCCTGCGCCCAGCCCGAAGACAAAGGCTGACGCAGGACGCAAAGCGTCATTCTGCGCGCGTATGGGTGCAGTGGCTGCCAAGGCTAAAGATGGCGAACGTGCCAAAGCAAGTTTGAGAAGGTGGAAATGCCCATGAAACCTGGACTATATGCCAACATCCACGCCAAGAAAGCCCGCATAGCCGCTGGCTCTGGCGAGAAAATGCGTAAACCCGGCGCTAAAGGCGCCCCCACTGCCAAGGCGTTTAAAGACAGCGCCAAGACGGCCAAGCCAGCTAAGAAGGGTAAGTAAATGCCAGCCAATAAATACACACGCAGCCTGTACAAGTCTGGTACTGTGAAGGCTGAAAAGGCCGCAATGGCTAACAGCGATCCAGCCCGCAAGGCAGCAGCCATGAAGATCATGGCACGCGAAGGTACGACAAGCGCAGCCGGCGGTCGTTCGGCAGTTAAAATGCCGAAACCTGTACAGGTCATCCGCACAACGGTGAACATGAAGCCAACGCCAACGGCAAAGAAACGCTAAAGTGCCTCTGGTCAAGTCACCCAGCAAAGCCGCGTTCCGCAAGAACATTAAGGCAGAGGTAAACGCCGGAAAACCTGTCAAACAGGCGGTCGCAATCGCGTACAGCGTAAAGCGTGAATCCGCTAAAAAAGGTAAAAAGTAACCACAATGGCTGATCCGACAGGTATTAACAAAGTAGGCGACGTAGCTGACATCGGTAGCGATCCAGCAAACACTCGCGGCGACCCTGACACAATGGCAACCATGCGTCATCGGCTACAGATGTCGATGGCAGCCTATTCGGACAGCCGTGAAGACGAACTGGACGACCTTCGGTTCATGGCCGGCAGCCCTGACAACCAGTGGCAGTGGCCTGCTGACGTGTTGGCGACTCGCGGTGCGGTGCAAGGCCAGACCATCAACGCACGGCCATGCCTGACGATTAACAAGCTGCCGCAGCACGTCCGTCAGGTGACGAACGAACAACGCCAGAACCGCCCTGCGGGTAAAGTAATCCCTGTCGATGACAACGCTGACGTTGAAGTGGCAGCGATCTTTGACGGCGTCGTGCGGCATATTGAGTATATGTCCGACGCCGACGTAGCCTACGACACCGCCTGCGATAACCAAGTCACTTACGGCGAAGGCTATATCCGTCTCATTACGGAATATTGCAACGAAGAAACCTTCGACCAAGACGTTCGCATCATGCGCGTCCGCAACTCGTTCAGCGTTTACATGGACCCTACGATCCAAGACCCATGCGGCGCGGACGCTGAGTGGTGTTTTGTCACGCAGGACATGACCAAAGACGAGTATGAGCGCGAATTTCCCGATGCGTCGCCTATTTCGTCGATTTTGTCCACCGCTGTGGGCGATGAAAGTATGTCGGCATGGCTCGACGAAGACACTATCCGCGTCGCGGAGTATTTTTACTACAAACGCAAGCGCGAAACGCTGAACCTGTACCCCGATAACGTTTCTGCGTTCAAAAACACCGACATGGATAAGCAATTGCGCGCCATGTACGGCAAACCTGTCCGCACACGCGAAGTAGA
>Ga0208050_1000068_pt1 | contig 26037 bp, 31 predicted proteins | sample LakMenEpi13Jun10_FD_150691 | JGI IMG/M metagenome (GOLD analysis project Ga0208050, IMG submission 150691) | Freshwater microbial communities from Lake Mendota, WI - 13JUN2010 deep hole epilimnion (SPAdes) | ecosystem: Environmental > Aquatic > Freshwater > Lake > Epilimnion/Euphotic zone ... | reverse complement strand
CTGAAAAATCTTAAAATTCATCTGAACGTCGTACATGGAATTGTGAAGCATATTCTCATCGAAGTCAATCTTATATTCTTTCAATTGAGTTTTAATGCTCGTCTTCAATCCCTTTTCGCGGAAGTCGTTTAGTCTATACTGCCAAAAAGTAAAATCAGAATCTCTTTGAGGTTTGAGATTCTTTTTAATAGCTTTAGCCATACAGTTTGTATCTATTATTCTCTTAACATAAGAGAAGTCGCTTTTCTTGCCCATTAGTCTTCTGTATGTATTATGAATATACACATCAAAGCCCAATAGATTTTGTCCAATAATCAGATAATCATCATTATAAATATAATCTTCAAAAGCCTCCAGAACTTCTTTTGGATCGGCGGCTAATGAATGATATTTACGCTCATCAAAATGAGTAACAAGCTTTGCGCCTTCTGAAAGCTTCAGATCAGGCCAATAGATATGATTGTCTACTTCTTTGATTATATTGCTACCTTTAGCAATAAGATAGCTTAATTGCCAAGGCTTGTTACTGTCATCAAGCAGATTTAGATGACAGGTTTCAAAATCGAAACAAATATACTTTTGTTCTTTATTAAATCGTAGCATTTTCTTCCTTCCAAGCTTCGAAACTAAATTTGTCGCTGCAAAAATGAGGCAACTCTGGTTTTTCTAGTGAACGGTCTTTGCCGAAAGATCGATTACAAATTATCTTGTATGCCATAAAAGCTTTGACATCGGATTTCTTATTGTAATAAATACTGCGAACTTTAACCATTGGCATATCATTATTAATAGAGAATTCTTTTACCTTCTCTTGAAGTATATAATCTAAAGCTAAAGCATTGTCTTCGTAAAACAAAGTAGCTTTAGTGAAAGAAAGATCAGGAACAGCGTTTCCAAAAGATAGATTATTTATGTAAATAAATGAATCATAAAATGGAATAGCGAGCTTGAGAGACGTTTCATTCCACAACTCCTTCAAGTCGCTATAACTTAGAAAGCCAGAATTGGTGCAAAAGGCTTTTGAATAGATTTTATTGAGCAGCTTGCACCCAATATCATCTTTAGCAAAGATAATTACTTTATGTTGACTGCCTTCGTCTTCTGGAAGAGCAGAGTTTCTCATTGAAAGTCTTAGGCCAAATATTAATTGAATACCCATTTCTTTGCTGCGCTTGTACGCTTCAAAGAATCCAATCAACGAGTCTTCGACTAATATAATCTGTTTAAGACCGTTGTCTTTCGCGATCTTAAATACACTATCAGATCCTCCTTCAGTGACCTTCTTTGGATCATCTAAAGTCAGTATAGATTTTCCTATACTGAAATGAGATTTAAACAATGGTAGCATGTCGCCCAAATTCTAGCGAAGAACTAGAATTTGTCAAGATCGAAAGCGTCAAAATCGTCAGGAGTTTCAACAGGTTTAAAACATGGGCATCCATCGTACTTACTTTTTATTAATTTTTCTCCTTCTTGAAGTTTAATTTTCTGCAATTCTTTTTTAGTAAATGCTGATTTTTTTACTTTACCATCTTTATCTACAATTGCAAAATAATCAAATCCAAATTTATAAGTACAGTACCACATTGGAGTGCCGTCTTTTTTAATTTGATTAGGTTGTTTAGCAAAGCCACATAGAAGTTTTCCAGCAAAACTACCATCTTTGGGCATTCCTTGCTTTGCCGCCATGTTAGATATAGCGGTTTTATCTGTAAAAGAATCAGCGTATTTTTGATAGCCAGTAAGTTCATGCTCAAAGCCAAGAAGCTCATATTTATCTTTGGCTTGCATGGGCATAACTCCATCAGCATTTAAATCTTGTTTTAAGAACAAGAATTCCATTTTAATATCTTTAAGATGGGGATATAACTTTCTAATAGCAAGAGTGTACATATAATCTTGCAGATTATCGGTTACTTCTTTACCTTCGTATTTCTTTTTATTTGTTTTAAAATCTCTAATTAATACGACTCCATGATTACCATAAATAAAGAGCCTGTCAATAAAACCCTTGATCTTGTAATTAACATCTTCTTCTTGGACGGTAATCTCAAAATCTTTTTCTGAAATCACTTCTGTTGGTTCACCAAATTTCTTGCCAAAAAAGTCATACATCAATCCTTTTAAAGCCATTGAACAAATATCTTGTAGATTCTCTTGTTCGTTAAGATTCTTTCGCTTGATGTGTTTATAAACCATCTTCTTAATCGCTTTTGAAGCAAAGATGTTTTGTTTTTTTACAATGATGTCATAATGTTTTTTATGACGAGGCAGAGCGAGGCACTCAAGAATGATGTGAACAGTATCGCCAATTAAAGCTCCAGAATTAGTTTTGTCTGGCAACTTTAAAACATACTTGCACCAATACTGCCATGAGCAGGATTTTAGCGTCTTGATTTTACTAGCTGATAATGTTTCCTTCAAAGCTTCAAACTTTCTAAATAATCTTTAAGAATAGAAATGGTTTTCTTATCCTTATCGTTATTATATACATAATCAAGAATGTATTCTACTTGAGTTATTCTATCTCTTTTCTTATTCTGCCATCGTTCCATTGTAATACCTTTCTCTAGCATTTCGCCAAAGTCTTTACAAATAGGAAGCTTAATTTTAACTTTATCAATATCAATATACTTAATAAGCTTTAAGAATATTTTAATGGCAGCTTGAAGTCCACGATTATCAGTCTTATCTGCATCGTTGTTGGTGGAAATAACAACCTCATCTATGGACAATGACATTAGATAAGACAATTGTTTAGAACTTATCTCCAAGCCGAAAACTACTAGATGATTATAATATCCCTGCTGAGATAAAGCCAAGCTGTCGCCAATTCCTTCGACAAGAATGATCGAACGCTTTTCTTCAATAGTTTTCTTGAACACGTTATCTTCTTCACTTTGAAGATTTATAGGATAAATCCAATTACCTTTTCTGCCAATGTGTTTCCACTTGGGAGCGGAATTGTTCGGCTTCCACAATAAATGTCGTCCACTGATGCCGATTACTTTTTTATTTTCATCGAATATTGGAAATACGAAACGACCATTCATCTTTCCAGACATAGAAAAACCAGAACGATAAAGCTCAAGAACTTCAGAACTAATGTTCTTCTTGTTGTAAAAGTCATAGTGAGGAAGCAAAGTTTTTACTTCATCATGGTCAAAAAATTGATCTGATTCCATTTTGGGTGTTCTGATTGATTCTATACAGGGATCATTATTAGTCTTAATTGATTGCAAGATTTCTTCTATCTTTGAATCATCATTACAAGTAAGCTCAAGAAGTCTTTTAAAAGGTTGATAAGAAGTGTTGGCTACAAAATCTTTCCAGATTCCAGTGTCTTTCCAAATTTGTAGAGCGGTTCTATTGTCACCATCACGATAAACGGCATTGCATTGCCAGTATTTGCCGCGATCTGATAATTGATATCCAAGATCAATCAACGTTTTTTCAATAGCCTCTGCTTGATTGTTAATCGAGGTTAGGTACGTCGTCATCGTTATCTTTAATTACAGTTGCGTTTGTGCCAAGAGCATCAACGATATCTCTATAATCACCCTTTTCTGAGACACAGAAATTAGCAATTTCAAGATTAACAAAATTCTTTTTAAGAGTACCATCTGCAAGTTTTACTGGATTAATGGCTCCAGCAATATCTTTGCCAAGATGGCGAGCTTTTATATTAATGAACTTGTGCGTTCCAAAACCAACTTCATTCTGTAATTCATCAGATGTCTTTTGTCGCAGAATAAATAGATGAGAAGCGAATTGGGTAATGCGATCAGAAAGAGAAACGATGCTTTCATCATCAGTGATATTTGATGAATTCTTATTGGTGACGATACCAGCACGATTAGATTGTACTGATGTCATCATTGATATGCATGGGCCTTTATCGCTTACGATATCTCTTTGAATACAACGTTTATATTTATCAACCATCTCTCCAACAAGCTGCCATTCGGTTTTATTACCTCCATTTTCACTTGTAGTCTTGATATAGTCAAAGCTAAAAATCATAGGATTTCCACGACCTATCTTGGAGTAGTAAAATCTTTTTAGAACACTAATCTGAGCATCAACGCTCATGCCACCTACATTATAATAATATAAATGCTTGTATCGTTTATTGATAGTTTTCCATACTGATCTAACATTATCTACAATTTCTGCGCCAGCCTTACGCCAATTTCCGCTTTCTAATAGATACATTGGAACTTTGGACATTGCAGCACATTGTCTAAAAATAAGTTCCTCTTTGCTCATTTCACCGTTATCGAAATGAAGAACTGGTACTTCATATTGTTCAGATACTTTTGTAGTAAAATCCAAGCAAAATTGAGTCTTACCAACACCTGAACGAGCGACGATAACAGTAATATTTCCCGGTCTCAAAAGAGAACCGTACATGTCTTGAGTTTTTGGATGCGGTCCAGCAAATCCAAATTCAGTGACTGGATTATTTCCACGCTCTTCAACAAGAGCTTCCATTTCATCAAAAATATTTTCTGGTTGATCTGCACCAGTTTCATAGAGATTAATTTGATCATTATAAAGTTTATCAGCGCATTCAATGATAACACTGTAATCAGAAGATGGAGAGATAGACTTCATCTTCTTATTGATCTCTGCACCACACATCGCAATTTCGCGACGAATAGTGTACTTCTTCAACTCTTTAGCAACGCTTATAATAGATTCTGGGGACAACTTCTTGAGAGACAAAGATTCAATATAATCAGATGGATTGATATTGTCCTCAAAAGTTACCCCAAAATTCTTTACTCTTTGAGATATTACTACGTCATCAATTTTTTCACCGTTGTCAATTGCTTGACGAAGCACACAAAAAATAGTTCTATTTATCTTAGAGCTTTCACTCCAGAAGTCTTTTTCTGTCACGAAAGATGCGACATCTGCGTATCTTTCTGGATATTTAATCAGTCCAGCGAGTAACTGAGTCTCTAAATCATACGAATAAATCATTCCGAGCGCACTTTATCATGGCTCGTCAGTCATGTCAATGGAATTCTGCTCGTTGTCTACCTCATCTAAATACTTCTCCAAAGCCTTAACTAGACCCATTTCTACGATTGGATTGGCTACTTTAGTATAAATCATGGGGCATCCATCTTGAGAGACATAAGCCACTATAAATCCTTTGGAGGATTCATCGGACCCACTGAACTCATAGAGTTTGTTAAAATAGTTTTCAGGAATTTTGAACTGTTTAAAATTCTCTGATTGAGAGTCCTTCTTCATGTTATAATATTACACCTTGACTTTCGAAAAGGTCTTTATTTATTGTATCGTTTTCGAAAATAGTTACAAGTGTAATTTCGTTAAGTTCACAAAAACGTTCTTTTTTCTTATCTCTATTAAGCTGATGAAGAAAGTTCATTCTGTTTTCGTGGAAGAATTTAACAAAACCAGTGTGCTGCCTACCTTGGACTTCTATAGCTATTTTTTTATTAGCATTATAAAAGTCCAAAGTAAGACGAGTCCCAACAATAGGAAACTCTTCAAACACAATGTTATGCTGCCAATAGTTTCGCAGAAATTTCTTAACTTCAGCCTGAAATTTACTGCGACTATGCGCTCCCCAATCAATTAAATAATTGCGAGCATTCTTGCAGCGTCTTTTTTTATTACTCAGAGATAGAAATTCCATCGCCAAAATTTAATAGATTTTCACTGATGTACTTGAAAAAGAAATTCTTGAGCTTTTCATTATCGTTTACAATTTGTTCGAACTTAGCGGCTCCTTGAATCTGAGAAGGAAAGTCTGTGAAACCAGCTTCTTTCAAAGTATTCAGAAACTCTTCATCAAAGCTGATCCAAGCTCCTTTCTTAATTGCAATTTCCCACATTGTTAGAAAATCAAAAATCTCTTTTTCTACCCAGTTAGAAGTACCATTCTTTCTTCCGTATTTAATAGGATATCGAATCGTACAATTAGTTCTCTCGTTGGGGGACTTCTTGACCACAATCTTAACAAAATGTCCAAGATAAGGATTCTTTTGTTCGTCGTAAGAAGCGTTGGGATCTTCAAGGATCAGATCACCCTTGAAACGAGCGTCGAATTCAAAAATCCAGTTTGCGAAATGCAACAAAGCGTTGCCGCCTGTAGCAGTGGTTTGGCGAATCGGAGCTTTACTGTATGGATCAAGCTTGATATCAGCGCGAACTTGAGAAATAAATACTGCGATATGACCACGCTTTTGTAGTGCGATAGAAATACGCTTCATTAGATCGGCGGCAATAACTGCTCCACCAGCCACCTTTTGAGATTCTTCAAAAGTTTTATCAAGATCGCCCTTGCGAATCAATCCATCAACAGAGTCGAGAAGGAAGAAGTATTGAATCTTTTCATCGTTCTTACCTACTAGTTCGCGCATTGCATCAAATACTGTTTCATGAATGTTAGATTCAAATACGAAACAAGTTCCATCAACCCATTCATCTTCATTAAATACGAACTTAACTCCAGATCGTTCAATCATCTCTTTACTCAATCGACCTTCAGCTTTGATATAAAAGCCTTTACGTTTCTTAGGTTGATCCAAGAAATTCTTCATAAACTGAAGAGCGCAGCTTGTCTTGCCGCCTTCATTGATTCCGCAGAATCGATGAAGACCAGTTCCTAAACCGCCAGATAAAAAGTAATCAAGCAACAGACTGCCACTTGATACCTTATAATCTATACTTGGTTCGAAATTATAATGAGACTCTTTGTTGTTCTTCAAGAAACTCTTTAGTTGGTCTTGAGACGTAGTGATTTTGCCGCTATCTACTTCTTCTTTATTCTTTTTACTCATTTTAGAAAGTCTTTAATTGTTTTTGGTTTTACTGCTATATTATAGTCTTGTCCAGCCTTTTCGCCAATGTTTATTTCAATATTTTTGTATTGAGGTTCGTAGTGAAAATCGCGATATTTTTTTTCAATATCTTTCATATCCATAGCGATATGAATAGCTAAAGAGTTGACTTGTTGAAAAGAACTTTTAAGCCAAAAATCTTCACTTGGAAATTTCTGAAGAATTCTTTTTAGTAAAGTATATTCTTTAGTCATGAATTCTTTACTTGGTTTAACAGGTCTAAAAACCAACTTAAAAAGAATTTCTTTTTTATTCAATTTTTTAGTTGTTTTACTCTTTGCCACGCAGTGATAATGGCATGAAAAACTTCGTAAGTCAACAGCAAAAAACCGTCAGTTTCCTGACGGTTTCTTTTAATTTATTATTTATTAAGCTTTTGGATCGAAGCCAGCACTCTGAAGATCAGGATTTTTAAGAGCAGATTTTTCTTGCTCTGCTTTTAGCTTTTCATCTATCTTTAAACCTTCGATGGCTGCATCTGGGGTAATGTTTCCTGATGGAGCGGCGGGAGTTTCTGGAAAAACGGCTAACTGAGCGGCTTCAGACTTTTCAGATTCTGGAGATTCACCAGCTTCTTTCTTACCTTCGTCATTCAAATTACCCTTCTTTTGCATTCTCTTTAGAATAGCTTTTTGAATAGCTGGAGGGAGAGTCTTTTGTTTCTCTGTGAGTTGTCCAGCCATTTCATTGAGCATTGGGCGATTCTTCATGTACGACATACCGCACATATACTTAGCATCGCTTGTACTCATGCCAGCGGTGTTAGTCAAAGATTCATCTTTGAGCATACATTCGCTCATATATTCGCTGTGCATTTCCATTTCATCTTCTTCTATCATGCTTGAAAGTGAAACTTCAGCGACGAAATTTTTATTATCGAATTTTAGATTAGATTTCATATTATTTGTTACCTTCTAGGATTTTAATTTGGTTTATTGTTTTTGTTAAAATATCGCCCTTTTTGAAATTAGCTCCTTCATTGATGACTTCATAAGCAACTACTTTGCCCATATCATTTGGGAGATCTTTAATTTCTTTAATGAAGCCTTCGCTATTGTAGTGTTTACAAGAAGCGTTAATATTTAGTACGCGCATACCAGCTTCCATTTCATTCTCAACTTCCATTTCTTTTTCATCTTCTTTTTGAGAATAAACAAGGTAGTTGTATACGGCGAAAAGATAATCCTCCATCAATGTGATTTTACTTTGAACCCAAGGTTCAATTTCTTCAGCCATAGATGGATTTGCACGAAGTTTTTCAAGAAGATCTTTAGAATTATCTGCTATATAAGCTAATTGGGCCATAGCCATTTCAGCAGCTTCTTCATTTCCTTCTTCAGACTCGTTCTCAATTTCTTCAGTAATTTCTTGAGCTTGAGATAAATGTGGGGCTATTTTAAGAAGATCAGCTTCTTCCCAAAGAGTAATACCATCCCATTGATGAACAACGTCGTCTATAGATCCTTTTGTAGTATAATCGGTAACTGATTTTTTAGATTCCCACATTTTGCAGGACCAATATTTAGCTTTCCAACGAGGGCCGGGATTAGTGTCGCATTGATGGCGAGCGCGAAAACTCTTTCTACGGGCTGGATCGTCGCGCTTAATCTCCATATTTGGATCACCGAAGTTCACCTTTACGACATTGCCTTTTTCATTTTTAACGTAAACAGAAAACTTCTTAGGCCCTTTTGAGGTTCTGAAAGGCTTGTTTAAAGCTTTCTTGTCTTTTGCGGCGCGAATCTCGTTGCTAAAATTTACCGATATGTTCATTTTTTAATCTTCTATATTAACGAAATTAAGATTTAGTTCATCTTCATTTACACCAAATTCTTTTAAATCAGAAAAAGCTTGAACAAATTCTTCTTCGTCAAAATCATCATAATGATATATATCTACTATTCTATCATTCATATTATTAATTAGCTATATCTTGATCTGCGCGACGATAAGCATCTTTGACTTTACCTCCGCTTTGCATTCTTAAAAATGTATTCACTCTCGCTAAAGCCCAAGCCGCTCTTGATTTACCGGGACGATGACTTGAACTAAAAGCTCCTAAACCTCTTCTATAAACTTTTTTTAATTGGCTGAGTGTAACTTTTTTAGAATATTTTGCATTATGATTTTTAACTTTTTCTTTTAAAGTGTTTGTTACTTTTTCACTGAAAGTGATCTCAGCTTGACTAATTAATTGTTTATCATCTTTTCTTTTTAGAACTTCTTTAGCTCTTTCTTTAGCTTCTGGAGTTGTTCCAGCAGATCCAGGTTCGTTTATATTTGAACCTTTCTTTTTCTCTTCTGGTTTAGCTGGGGTTTGAGCAGAGCTTTTAGGCCCTTGTCTTTTCTTCGCAGCTATTTCTTGGCTAAAATCTAATACTAAATTCATATCATTTATTACACAAGATAATTAAGTGTTAGAAAAAAGAAAGCCGCTTTTTAGGGCGGCTTTCTCGTTGTTGTGTTTTATATTACTTCTTCTTACCGCCGCTTGGCTTTGCTGGCACGGTTGGCTTGCTTGCTGGCTTTGCGGCCTTGGCTGAAGCGGTAACTACCTTAGCGGCAGTCTTTGAAGTGTTCTTTACTGTAGTCTTAGCTGTAGTCTTGCTCATATTTGTATATGTGATTTATGTTATATTTGAGAAAATGTTTTTCAACTTTTATCGAATTGGACATGCACCGCCAGCGCATTCAGCCATTTCTAGCATTTCTGTACTACCAGTAGAGATGTTTGTGAGAGGTTTAACTTTAGCACTTGCAGTGAGATATGCGGTTTCATCAATTTCTTGATATGGAGCTTGCTTGAAACCGTGATCCTTAAAAAGAAGGAAGCTTACGCTCTTAACGTTGTGTTCATAATTATCTTTCAACCAAGTTTTTAGAGTATCAAGTTCTTCTGGCTTATAATAAGCAGTAACAGAAACGGCGTTGTCAGACCAAACTGTTTGAAGCTTCTTAACCATATCAAGCTGCTTAATAACATCCATGTCCTTGGTGAGGATGGAGCCTTCTGGAGTTTTGCATGGGAAATAAACTACAACAGTATCGCGATTCTCAGTTCCATCAAAATTAATAAGGAACTCAACATGATATCCCATATCCTTACAGATTTGAACTAGAGCATCAGAGCTAGACATGCGAACTGTACGCATATAATACTCACTGAAAGCTGGATGAACACCGGGGGTAGCTCCACCAAGCAAGCTTAGTGTTCCGCTTGGTTTGATTGTGGTCAGCTTAATGCTTTCTGACCATCCACGCTTCGCACTCCATTCTTTGTCGAACTTACGCAAAGCGATATAACAATCATCAAGCCAATCAAGCTTATCAAGAGACTGACAAACACCAGTAACACCAAGACCAAGACGCATGTTCTTATGAACGATTCGATTAGTTTCTTCATGAATGAAGGGTAGGGAGGCAATAGCTTTTTGAGTCTTATAAAGAAGTTGAGCGCAGTCAATCAGTTCTTCTTTAGAAGTAATGTTGTTTAGGTATAGTTCTGAAAGATTGCAGCACTCATAATTAGAAAGACTAATTTCAGCGCAAGGGTTCGTCATTTCACAATTATCTGTATCTGTGGGATACATGGAATTATCTGAAATTGGACCATCCTTAATACGGCCAAACTTTTGAGAAAGAGGAAGGTTGAAAAATCCATAAGGCTCGCCATTTGCATAGCCAGAATCTTTATTGATCTCATATCCATTCTTCCAAATTTCTTCAAGAACGTGATCATAACTATCGGCATAGATAGTATTGTTGCTCATCGCTCGCCAATTGGGAACATTTCCTGAACCCCAGTTCTTGGCGCGAAGATAAAGAATATCGTCAGGATCACCTAGGGCGATTTCTGCGCTACGACGTACATTACCAGCGACAACAACGCTGCCAATAATATTACAGATATCCAACACATCAATCGAGCGAAGCTTTTTGCCTTCGCGAGCTTGGAAGATTTTTGTGATCTTATCGATTCCGTCAATAAGGATTTGTGGGCCACTAGCCTTGCCGCCAAAACCCTTGATTGGTTCGCCGTAACCTCTGATGAGAATAGTCGAGTACGAAAACGATTTACCTGTAACGTAAAAAGCATCCAGAACTTTAGAAAGTAGATTAACCCAACCTTCGCGTTTATCTGGCACAATATAATCAGCGTCTTTAGTTGCTTCATGAATAACTGTTACACTTTTCTTAATCTTTGGAAGCTCATGAACATCTTCGCGACGAATGCTATAACCAACGCCGCCGCCAAGCATTAGATTCTCAAAAAGGAAAAGGAAAGCCCTTGGTTCACGCATTGCTGTAGCCCAGCAATTGAGAAGAGAATTTGCGCCGAAACGATCTACGGTAGAAGTACCAAGCTGCCAAAGCATTCGGCCAGCAAAATTGCACTTCAAATTAAAAACATAATCGTAAATACGTTCAGCTTCTTCTTTTGTATATTGTGCGCCAATCTTTTGTGCGCCATTTATACAGCGTTCTACTGTTTCGTTCCATTCTTCAGTAGTTCCATCTTCCTTGAGACGAGCATACGTTCTTTTGTATACTATATATCCAAGACCGTTGAAACCCCAGTTTGGTTGTTTGTTTTTATATTTGGCGAGAAAAGATGGCGAAAGAATATTTAAATTATCACTCATGGTAAAGAGTATTATACACTAGATTTTAAAATTATCTATGTCATACTTTACCATACGTTCTACGAGCTTGTCAAAAGAAATTTTTGGTTTCCAACCTAATTCTTCTCTAGCTGGAGTTGAGTCACCCAAAAGAAGCTCAACTTCAGCGGGTCTGTAAAATTTAGGATTAATTTTAACTAAAACTGACGATTGAGCTTCATTTTTAATAGCGTATTCAGTAGATACACTCATTTGTTCTTCTTGTCCATGCCCATGCCAAACACCTTCTATTCCAGCGCAATGAAAAGCTTTATTAATGAATTCTCTAATTGTATGCGTTTCATTACTAGACAGAACATAATCTTTAGGTGATTTTTGATTCATGATTTTCCAAACGCCTTCGACAAAATCTTCGGAATCAGACCAGTCTCTTTTTGCGTCTAAATTTCCAAGCTCAATGGGGGCGAATGGTTTATTATTTTGAATAGCATGGTAAATTCTGGCTACGCCTTTGGTAATCTTTCTTGTTACGAATTCTTCTCCACGCTTAGTTCCTTCATGATTGAAAAGAATGCTGTGAACAGCGTATAAATTATAAGATTCACGATATACCTTAACAAGATGACGGGCAGCAGCTTTACTAGCTCCGTATGGGCTTCTAGGTCTTACGGGATGTTGGATATCTTGTGGGCTATATTGTACGTCACCAAATTCTTCACTTGATCCAGCAGAATAAAAACGACACTTTGGTTGAAAACGACGAATAGCTTCTAGGCATCGTGCAACCCCAGTAGCATTAACATCAAAAGTTTGAAGAGGGATTTCCCAACTGCACCCAACAAAACTTTGAGCAGCAAAATTAATAAAATAATCAGGTTGAATGTCTCTGATAAGATTATCTAAACTAACGCTATCAGAAAGATCTCCATAAACAAGTTGAAATCTTTCATTTTTAATAAAGGATTGACAGTTTACAAAATTAGGATTGGATGTACGCCGAATCATTCCAAAAATTTTAGCTTCAGTATTCTTCAAAAGATACTCAACCATGTTCGCTCCATCTTGACCTAATATACCAGTTACTATTACTTTCATAGTTTTAATTTATCTTGATTATTTAAATACCAATTATAAGTATCTTTCAATCCATCTTCTAATTTTATTTTTGCGGTATACCCAAGCTTTTTTAATCTAGTGGAGTCTAGCAGTTTTCTCAGTGTTCCATCGGGTTTGGTTAGATCAAATCTAACTTCACCTCTGTAGTCTATAACTTCAATAATTTTTTGCGCCAGTTCAGCGATAGAAATTTCTTGTCCGCTTCCTATATTTATTTGAGAAATATTTTGAGAATATAGATCTTTAGCGTCTAAATTATCAATTATATGTAAACAAGCTTCAGCCATGTCATCTACATGCATAAACTCTCTTTTGGCTTTTCCTGTACCCCAAATTTCTACAAAAGGTAAATTGTTAATCTTTGCTAAATAAAAACGATGTAATAATCCCGGTAATACATGAGAATTCAATGGGTGAAAATTATCATTAGGTCCATATAAATTTGTTGGCATCACAGAAATAAAATTACATCCATGTTGTTTATAATAGCTTTCGCACATTTTTATGCCAGCTATTTTGGCTATTGCATAAGGTTCATTTGTATATTCTAAAGGAGAAGTTAATAAGTATTCTTCTTTTATTGGTTGTTCAGCGAATTTTGGATATATACAAGAGCTACCAAGAAATAAAAACTTTGTTACGCCGCTAACGTAAGAAGCGTGAATTAAATTATTTTGAATTTGAAGGTTTTCATAAATAAAATCAGCCCTGTATTCATTATTAGAATGAATGCCTCCGACTTTTGCAGCGCAGTTAATTACTAAATCAAAATTATGATATGAAAAATATTGAAGAACTCTGGTTTGATCTAATAAATTCAAAAGATTTTTTTCAATAACGTGTATTTCAATATTTTTTTTGTTTTGTATTTTTTTTAAAATAGCCGATCCAACCATGCCTTTGTGTCCTGCTAAAAAAATTTTCATTTTGTATTTATTATGGTTTCTGCGAGACTGTTTTCAAAGCCTTTAAGCGATATGGGTAAGGATAATATTTTATCAAAATTTCCATTATAATTTAATGCATTTTCTTTTTGAATTAAAATATCGCTGTTAGAGTTGTTTTTTAGAATTATCTTTTTAGCTATTTCAGATAATTTGTATTTATTTTTATAGCACAGGTTTATATCTTGATGCGCTGAATTGTTTAATAAAATATATTTAACAACAGATATTAAATCTTGAACATAAAAAAAATCCATTATCTTATCTTCATGAATAATTATTTGTTCATTTTTTTTACTTTTGAGAATGCAGGTTTTTATGAATCTATTTTCAGACTCGTTTTCATCAAAACAACCAAATATTCTAAGATTATAAAAATTATCTGTTGTTAAGACTTTTTTAGCTATTATATTTTTAGATAATCCATAATAATCTTTAGGAACACACTCAAAAATATTTTCTTCGTTTTTTAAATTAATATTAGTTTGTCTATCGAATTCAGCGCCTGAAGCAAAGTTAATAAATTTGTATAATAAATCTTTACAAGAATATAGATTTTCGAAAACTAAAATATTGTTATAAAAAGTGTTAGAATCATCTTTTTTTAATCTACTGCCTCCTTCTATAGCGCAATGAATAACAGAATCTATTTTATTTTTTTTTATAAAAAATTTAATCGCTTCTTTATCAAATAAATTTATTGTTTGCCTGTTTCCGTGAAAAATTTTAATTCCTTCAATATTGAAATTAATAATTGATTTTCCTATATATCCATTTGAACCTGTAATTAAAACATTCATTTCTTTAAATTCATGTAGCAAGGAAGATTGTTATATAATAAAGTTAATGTTTCTTGCTGTAGTTGATCGTTATTTTGCGGTTTATAAAATTTAATATTTTCAAAACATTTCATAATTTTTTCATCATCTTCAGCCCAATGAGAGAATCCTAGATAACCATAATCTTTATTTCTGCCGCCTCCTATTAATTTTACAGGTATTTTTTCATGATCTAAATAATTTCTTATGAATTCGAATGGTCTATAAAGAATAAATGGAGTAATAGAATAACAAACAGGTATTTTTTTCTCTAAAGCTATTCCAACGGCGGTTCCAATCATAAGCTGTTCAGAAGACATTACGTTAAAAGATCTATCAGGAAAAGAATTTCTTACTTCATCCCACAAACCATAGCCTAAATCGGCAGTTATAAAATAAATATTTTTATTATCATGCATTTCTTTAAGCAAAATTTTACTAAAGTCTTTTCTCATGTTAATATTTGATTGGCTGTTTTGTAATCGTTTTCTGACATAATATGATAATGTGCATTTAATTTTTTAAGAAATGGAAAAAAGTCTCCATTCGTTAAATGAAATTTAATTGATGGAAGAAAACAAACTAATCTTGCGTTTAAATATTCTATATCTATGTTATCATAAGCGGCATATCCATTACAAGAACAGTGAATTTCAATATTTTGAATATTTTTTTCTTTAATAAATCGAAGAGCTTCCCATATTGATCCTTCAGCTGTCTCTCCATCACTTATTAAACAATAAACTTTTTTATCAGGATTAGCAATAGCTCTTCCAATTGCAACTGTTATTCCCATTCCTAAACTTCCTGTAGAGCAATATATTTTATTGTCTTCATCAAGATGAGGATGTCCTCCATGTTTGTTAAAAAGATATTCAGCGTCAATTTTGTAATATTTTTCTATTACACAATATAAAGCTAAAGCGGCATGTCCACATGACAAAATAAAAATATCATCTTTTTTCTTTTTATTAAAAATTTCGTCTATTACATCTAAGCATGAAAAATAACTTCCCAAGTGGCTTAGTTTGTTTTTATAAGATATATCTAAAATTCTTTTTATTAAGTTTTTGTCTTTGTAGTTCATTCTTTTATTTTTAGATAATCGTTTTAGTTCGAATTAATTAATTTCTTTCTTTGTTACCATATGAAATTATTTTTATAAAATTTAATTATTTCTTTTAGTTCGTCGTCGAAATTGCAAATCGGTTTCCACCCTAAATTTCTTAGTTTATCGTCATTCAATGCATATCTCACATCTTGACCTTCTCTAGAAATAGATAAATCTAAATATTTGTCTTTATAATTTAAAGGAAGGTCTCCGAAATATTCGGTAATAATTTTTTCTACTGTAACTATGTTGCTCTGCTCAAATCCACCAGCAATATTAAATATTTCATTTTTTATATTGCTTTCTATGATTTTTACTACTCCGTTGGCAGTGTCTTTAGCGTGTAACCAGTTTCTAAATGGTGCGCCTTGATTGTGGAGTGGTATTTTTTTGCCAAGAGTTAAACATTTGCAAGCTTTTGGAATTAATTTTTCAACGTATTGTCCTATTCCGTAATTGTTCGTTGGGCGAACTATAACATAATTTATTTTATAAGTTCTTGCCCACGCAAGTATTAATTGATCAGCAGCGGCTTTTGTGGCTGAATATGGGTTACTTGGTTTTAAAATGTCTGTTTCAATATGTTCGCCTTCAGAGATATCTCCATACACTTCATCAGTACTAAAATGCAAAAGCGTTGGCACTATAATACCTTCTCTTTTATAAGTTTTTAATAATTCAAGAATATTATGAACGCCATTTATGTTTGATTTAACGAAATCATCGCTCTTTCTTATAGAGTTATCAACATGCGTTTCAGCAGCTACGTTAATAAAATAATCGCAATCAACTAGCCTGTCTAAATTACAAATGTCTTTTTCTTCAAATTTAAATTTTTCGTGTTTATAAAATTCATTTAATAAATCAGGTCTTGCTGCGTATGTTATTTTGTCTATCCCAATTACATAATAACCTTTTTGCAAACAAATCCTTGTAAGATAAGAACCGATTAATCCTAAACATCCTGTAATATAAACTATTTTCATAAACTTGAAATAAATATATCTAAATTTTTCTTTATGTAACAGATTTGCTCTTCTGTTATAACTGGGCTAGTCCCAAGAAAGAATGTATCTGTTGTAATTTTACGAGCAACTGGAAACTTTTCAATAACATCTTTAGAACTCATGATTCCAGAATAAGCGGGTTGTAACATAATATTGCCAGCAAAATAAGGTCGAGTTTGAATTTTAGCGTTTTCGAAATGTTGAACAATATGTTTACGTTTGAATGGTGCGCCATCTTTAATTGTTACAGCAAAAGCAAACCAGCTTGGGTTGGATAAATCAGTAGCTTTTGGAACTATAAAATGATTTTCATAATTACTGAACGCTTCACAAAGTAAAGCGTGATTGCGCTTTCTTAAAGCATGTATTTCTGGAAGCTTAATCATTTGGGCTAGACCAATTGAAGCTTGAAGCTCCATTGGTTTTAAATTGTAACCAATTTCATCATAAACATATTTATGATCAAATTCTTCGTCTGGAAGCTCTGGAAGCCAGTTAGAAAAACGTTTGCCGCATGAGCCATTCTTCAACAAGTTAGCTTTCTTTCCAACACAATAACATCCACGACCCCATTCTCTAAAGCTTCTGGTAACTATTTCTTGTAGTTGAGTTTTACAAGCCACAAAACCACCTTCGCCCATAGTCATATGATGAGCAGGATAAAAACTGCAACTAGCGAGTTCACCAAAACTACCAAGAGGTTTGCCATCATAAGTAGAGCCGAGAGCGTCACAGCAGTCTTCAAGCAATACAAGATTATATTGATTTACAATCTCCATCAATCGATTCATGTTTGGAGGATTTCCAAGAACATGAGCAAAAGTAATTATTTTAGCGCCTTTTTTTGCAGCTTCCTCAACTTGATTTAAATTAAGATTTAAAGTATCAAGATCAATGTCAACAAAGATAGGTTCAAATCCAACTTGAAATATTGGATTGATTGTAGTTGGAAACCCAGCAATTGGGGTGATTACCTTTGTGCCTTTTGGAAAGTTATATAATCTTTTTGATGTCATTGCTGACATCATTATTAGATTAGAGCTGCTTCCGCTATTACTTAGTATTCCATAATCTTTTCCAAGATGTTGTGGAAATTTTGTTTCAAAAGTAATTGCGTCTTGACCGAGAACAAGCCATTCATTTAAAAGAGATTTTATAGAATTAATATATTCTTGATCGTTAAAATATGGTCCAGCATATTGAACCCAGTCTTTTCCAGCAATCCATTCTTTTTTGGAATGTTTTTCATTGATATATAATGAAATATCATTTAATATTTTTTCTAAAGTTACTGCCATGTTAAATGGTATACTTTATTAAGAATTTGTCAAACTTGTTTTTTATAAACTTCATCGCATCCAAGTTTAGCGACAATTTTATAAGGAGTGTTATAAAAAAATTCTAAAAAGATGTTATTAGATTTATTGTTTTCCACTGAGATCACTTCTATGTCGTACTTGTTAAAATCAATTGTTTTTAAAATTTTCAGCTCGTTACCTTCCGTGTCAATAGATAAAAAATCTATTTTCGTTGTTTTATTTACTATGTTTTCAAAAGTATCGGTCTTAACCTTGATGTTATTAAAAGCTTTTGGATCTTTATACATTTCAATATGAATTCTATTTATAGCTTGTTGTGTAAATTCTTCAGTTAAACCGCTAAGCATATCAGGTCCAGACGTTATCTGAAAAAATGAAGACATTCCTATTTTATCAGACACAGCTAATTCATAACACTGGCATTTTCTATTAGTTATTAATATTTTATATATTTCTGGATTAGGTTCTATACAAATACCATCCCATCCGAGTTTTTCGAAAAATAAAGAGTTACTAAAAGTAATTCCGTTGTGAGCGCCTATGTCTACAAAAAATCCATTTTTTTTATTTTTGAAAAATTTTTCGTTTACAAATTGGTCTTGTTTATATTGAGAGTAATACATATTTTTAATTTTATTTTTTTAAAATATACAGTGTGTCGTCGGTGTATCTACCTTTAATTTCGTAGCCCATTTCTAATAAAAGGTTGTCTAAATCATTTAAAGTTAAAGAATTTTCATATGATTCATATTCACATGTTTCACAAAAAATAATTTTTGGTCTTATTTCGCCGAGACCTTTGATAGCATAATATTCAGCACCTTGAATATCCATGTGTATAATGTCTATACTTTCTATTGAATTTTTTTTACAAAAATCGTCTAATCTAATTGTTTGAACAGTGATGCCTTCTTTGTTGTAATTTAAACCTTTATGGAGTTCAGCTCCTTCTTTGGGTGATGGTTTCAAAATAGATCCTGAACATGTCCATTCAATTCCATTATAATCCGTGCTATTATAAAAAATAGTTTCTCCATTCTTATCGGAAATCGCAAGATTATATGTTCTGACTCCATTTTGAATCGCTTTTTGGCTAAATTTTACACAGTTTAAAATAAAAGCTTCAAAAGCGTAAACATTGGCATTTGGAAAATTTATCTTGAATCTTATACTGTCTTCGAAATTAAAAGCGCCAACATCAAAAATTGTTATATTTTCTTTAGCGCCTATTATTTGTTTTATCCATTTTAGATTGAAATCGCTCATTTTTTTTGTTTATTTTTAGACCATCCATCTCTCTTTCCATTTTTTTTGAACTAACTTATCGTATTTGATTTCATCTTTCTGCATGTCCCAAGTGGCTTGGGTTTGATTAATTCGATAATAATAACCAAGCCAATTTTCTGAATTATTTATGTAATAGCCTTTATCAATTATTTGACAATATAAATCATAGTCAGCAGCGCCAGAATATTTTAAAGGATTTGATTTAATGTTTAAACTATCAAACGTTTTTACGTTATAAAACACAGTGGGACTATTAATAAAACAGCCTTTAAGCATTTTGTTTTTTAAATCGTTGATATCGTAATATTCATTCTTGTAGTTATTAATTATTTCATTATTGTCAGAAACCCATATCAATCTTGATTGCATAAAAATAGAATTAGTTGATTTAATGTAATCCACGCAATTTTTGATATAGTCTTTATCTAAATAATCATCAGAACCAACAATTGTATAATAGTCTCCTTGTAAATACTCTCTGCTTTTATCGATGCACTCGTCCCAGCATCTAGGATAAATATTTTTAGCAACATCAATTATAAAATCTTTTTTTGAATTATTTTTTATTGTATGTGCTATTTGTAAACTATTATCTTTACTTTCATTATCAATAAAAATGATTTGAGTGTTTTCGTATGTTTGATTCAAACAAGATTCTAAGCTTTGCTTTAAATATTTTTCTTTATTATAATTTGGTATTATTATAGAAATTTTCATAATTGAGATATTAGTTTTTCAACTCTTTTTATATAAGTATGCTCTTTTTCTATTATTCTTTTATTTTCCTCTTTGATTTTATTCAGTTCTTCGATAGATAAAGAACAATAATTTTTAACTTTTTGAATTAATTTATCAATGTCGTTATCGCAGTAAACAGATGGAAATAAGTCTTTTACTTGTTTTACATTGTCGCAAACTAAAATGCCATTTACACCCAAGCTTTTAAAAGTTCGTTCATTACTGTCTAATCCCAAATGTCTTTGATAGGCATCATGAATATTCAATGATACTTTTGAATTTATTAAAACTTGATTTTCAACATCGTGAGATACATTTTGGTTAACTGAGAAACCGCATTTCAATCCAGAGTCGATGAAAGAATTTAAAGTATATTCGATTATTTTTATTTTTTCATTGTATCCATTGTTAGCTATTCCGCCAATAAAACAAACATCATATTTATAATTTTTACAAACATCTGTTTTATAATTGATATTGTCAAAAGCTAAAGGTAATACCAAAACATTTTCCCATAAGTTATAATAAATAAGATCTGAACAAAAAGTCCACTTTATTATATTTTTTAATTTATTAATTTTTTTAATTAATTCATCATTTATACAGCATTGCCAAGAAGGATGATTTCCCCAAGGGCTTGGAAAATGGTTTGGTTGAACGAACAGATAGGTTGAATAACTTTTTTCTAATATATGGAGATTTAACTCATTCACCATATCTTCTCTACAAAAAATTTTATAATCTTTTTTTTCTTGTATTTCCAATAAATCGTCTATAAATATTACTGGATGATCAAGATAAACAAAAGCGTGGGCATATCCAGACCCTATCCATTTCCAAGCGTTATGAGTGTTTCTTTGTATATAAATTTTCATTTTTCTTTATAGTTGTGTCGTACGATTTATTATATTTTATATTTTTTCCCAAAAATTTAATCCAGCTTTCCAGCATTTTTCTCTAAATTTATCTATTCCTATTTTAGATATTTCATTCAAGCACCCTATCTTATCTGCTTTAGAAGTGAGAATTGACATTCCACACAAAACCGCTTCTGCAACTGATCTGCAAAATGGTTCATAAAGATTAGGATTGTAAAACATATACTTATATTTATTATAAATAATTGGCATTTCTTCGTATTTAACTAATCCTAGATATTCTACGTTTTCCATAGAATTGCATAAGTGATGTAAGATATTATTATCTGTCCATCCAGCAACAACAAATTGTTGATTTGGATTCGATAAAGCAAAATCAAAAAATTCAAAAGATCCTTTCAAAGGATGCATATATCCTGCATATAAAATTTTCTCTTCTCTTTCTAAGTTTGAATTTGAAAAGTTAAGGCAATCAATAGGATCGTATACAATTTCTACGTTCTTGAAAATATCTCCATATCTTTCTTTAAAAAAAGAAATATGGAAATCACTTAAGAAAATACTTTTCGCGCATGATCCAAACAGCTTTATCCTGTCTTCTTGTTTAAGATAGTCGTTTGAATCATGTTCTAATCTGACATGGTATTTATGTTTTGAAATCTCATCTATTAAGTTTGGGTTCTTGAAATGCAAAGAACATAGATTTGATGTTATAAGGACATCGTAATCATGAATATTTACAGAATAATCATAAGTTTTATGGTTAAGTTTTAATATATTATAGCCTAATAACTTTCCTTGATCTATTATTATTTTATCGCTTCGCTGTGCGCCTCCAGGAGCAACATCTAAATCATAATCTGCCAACCATAATATTTTGTTATTGACATCTAGCATATTAAGAATATACTAATCTTATGATTAGGTGTTTAGAAAGTCAAGATTATTTTTATCTAGTAACATGTGCTGATTTAGAATGTGTAGTTTTATCTTCTTCTTTTGAAGAAGCTGCGTGTTCTGGATTAAAAAAAATGCTTGAAGAAAAAAAGTCTGAAACTAATCTTTCATTTATAATGAGCGTAGATTTTTTAAATAAAAAAGATTATGAAACTCAAATTTTTTATACATCTAGTATTTTAAACGATATAGGTTATTTTAAATTAGCTAAAGATTTGGAATCTCTGAGTGATTTTTTCCTTGACAAAGGAGAAAATCCTCATTAAACTCTTGAGCGAAGCGAAAGAGTTTAATAATTTTACGAAAATCATACGCAATATCTTAAATAATATCTCAATAAAAAGTATGGTTAACCTTAACAAATCGGTAAGGTATACCTAAGAGAGCGAAACCTAAGAGAAATGAATAAGACTCATAAATTTATAATAAGAAGAAGAAAAAAAATGATCTCAAAAGAACTGCCATTAATATTTGGAATCGCTGGAGTTGCGCGATGTGGAAAAGACACGCTTGGAAAGCATCTTATCAGCAAGCTCAATAAGTCTGGATTTCCAGCTATGAACATATCTTTTGCGATGGAACTAAAAAGAGATCTAGATCCTTTCTTAAAAGATAAACTTAACATTTCAGCTTTCACAGAAAACAACTCCGAGAAAGACCTTATAAGACCAATGCTTGTGTGCTGGGGAACAGATACTTGCAGAAAAATTGATCCTGATTATTGGATAAAGAAGATAGAAAAGCAGGTAAAGACTTCAATTAACAATAAAATAATTGTAGTTATAACTGATGTCCGATATGAAAATGAAGCTAAATGGATCAAAGAAAACGGCGGCTTTCTTATTCACCTTAGCAGAATGGGGCAAAAACCTTCTAATTTTCAAGAAAGATTAAACGATCCAATTGTAAAACGTAATGCTGATCATATAATCAAGTGGAAAACATTCACTGATGAAAAAGAAACTTGCAATTATCATCTAAGCAAGTTATTCTATTCAAAAGGATGGTCAACATATGGAGACTTTAAGTGATTCAGATTTAATCAAAAGCATCAAAAAGAAGAAGAAGGTGGACGAATGTCTACAAGAGCTTATTGATAGACATTCGGGAATTTACCTTGATATAGTAAATTCTTTTTTAAGAAACTGCAACAACGATTCTTTAAGAGAAGAAATTATAAACGATAAAGAATATGCGATATACAACTCAGTTCTGAAGTATGATGAAAACAGGGGAACTAAGTTTTCTACATTTCTTGGCAATGAAGCTAAATGGATGTGTCTAAACGCTTCTAACAAGAATAAAAAATATGTCGAACTTAACGATAACACTTATGACTTCGAATGTATAAAAGATACATACGAGCATACGGTAGTTAATTTTCAAGATCAAATTCTAAAAGAATTCAACGAAGAAATAAGCAAGCATCCAGACAAACGCATTCAAAAAATCTTCTCTATGCGCTATTCAGGAAACAAAAAACTAACTCCTTGGCGCAAAATCAGTAAAGCCATGAACTTAAGCATCCAAGGATGCATTAATATACATAATGCCGCTTTGAATTCTATCTCTAAAAACATAAGATCAAAATATGAGATTATTAGTCAACGCTCCAATTAACGCATTATCTTTCGGAAATGTTTCGGTAAACATTTTGCGCGAACTTCATAAGAAAGATATTGATTTAGCATTCTTTCCTATTGGAGACAAAGCTGAACTAGAAGCTTACGATAAAATTGATCTATCTTTTGTCAAGTATCTTCAATCAGCTACTAACAGCAGATATGAAAAAATCAATAAAGATATTCCTACTCTAAAGTTATGGCATATCTTTGGTAGCGAAACTAGATATTCTAAAAATCAATCTTTGTTTACATTCCACGAAGTTTCAGAAGTAACTTCTATTGAAAAAAATCTATTAAATCTTCAAGATAGAATTTTCGTAAGTTCTAATTATACCAAAAATATCTTTGAACTAAATGGCGTAGAAAATGTAACTTATGTGCCGCTGGGATTTGATTCGAACTTTCATATCACAAATAAAACCTATTTAGAAGACAAGATTCATTTTGGTCTTCTTGGAAAGTTTGAAAGTAGAAAGAATACCGCTCGTATCATCAAGGCATGGCTTAAGTTATTTGGAAACAATTCTAAATATCAACTTAGTTGCGCTATTACAAATCCATTTTTAGACAAGGCTAAATTTCAAAATGAACTTCTAAAAACTCTAGAAGGAAAACAGTATAATAATTTAAACTTCGTTCCATACATGCAAACAAATAGCGAAGTGAATGATTTCTTAAATAGTATAGATATTGATCTCGGCGGATTAAGCGGCGCAGAAGGCTGGAATCTGCCTTCTTTCAACGCTACCGCGCTAGGCAAATGGAGCGTAGTTATGAATGCTACAGCCCATAAGGATTGGGCAACCAGTGATAATAGCATTCTTATAGAACCATCTTCACTTAAAGATTGCTATGATGATGTATTTTTTAAGAAAGGTCAGGCTTTTAATCAAGGTCAATTCTTTAATATCTCTGACGAAGAAATGGAAAACGCTATTCTCAAGTCCGTTTCTTATGCAAAGAAACCCAATCCTGAAGGTCTCAAGCTTCAAAAAGAATTCACATATGAAAAAACAGTTGAGACAATACTGTGTGCCATAAATAGTCAAGTGTGACGTATTATGTGACAAAAGTATCCTAAAACGCCTTTTTAGACGTTTAAAATGCATAAAAAAGTTGGCACGATTCTTGCTATAGCATAGTTACTATGTATAAAACACTAACATATAGATATCAAGTAAATAACGACGGATTAACCTTCAACATTGAATTGGCTGGAAAGTCTAAAGATGATATAAAGCTGTTCAAGGAAGACAGTTCTATTGTTATTAAAGTTAACGATAATAAATATCATATTAGCTATGAAGATTTTATTTATGGTTCGAAGTATGACTTCGATAATCTTAAAGCTAAGATGAAAAATGGATTGTTAACCATAACAGTTCCTATTATCAAAAAAACGGAACGACAAATAGAAATAGAATAAACAAACAAAGCGCGGCGAAAGTCGCGCTTTAATTTTTTCTACATAAGATATAATAGATATGGTTTATCAATTTAAGAATAAGAAAAATGGCAAAATTGTAGACATCGTTATGTCTATGAAAGATTATAAGCCATATCGCGGTGAAAATGGTAATGAAGATTTTTGGGAGCGTGTTTACGATGTTCCTCAAGTAAATATAGGCAATGCAAATGTAGTTGATCCATTTGATAACAGAGCTTTCGTAAATAAAACTGGTGGCATGAAAGGCAAGTACGGCGATTTATTAGATTATTCTTCTGAATTATCAGATAGACGCGCCGCTCTCGCTGGCGGTGAAGACCCTCTTAAGCGAAAATACTTTGACGAATACAAAAAGAAAACTAATGGTAAAAAACATTTGAAAGATATGCCAAAAAAGATTGAAACAAAAAACGCTACAATAGAATTTTAAGTTAGCCTAGCGGCTCCACTCAATCTCATTCCATCTTCTGGATATATTTTAAAACTAAATTCAGAACTAAAAGACATGTTCTCACCTATAGATAAATCAAAAGATTGAGATTCAACTCTTGCATCGAAAATATCTATTTTTAAACCTGTTGTTCCATTTGATTTTTTTAAACCAAAAGTAAAATCATAATTATTTTCATCATCAAAAATCGTACTGAAATCACCAGTTACAGCTTCATCAAAAGTTCCATTGAATGAAAGAGTTCCTATCAAAGGATATAATAACTTTTTCTCGTAAGGATAATTACTTCCAAAACCCAACAAATCTTTTCTTTCTATAGGTACTGATATTTGCAAAGAATTGATTGTAGCTGGTACATTTCCTGAATATCTTATTCCTCCCATTAATGTTTGTGGCATTTGTAGAACTATATCTCCAGGCTGCAATGCACTTGCTCTAGAAGTTTGATTTGATAAATAATTAGCAGGATTCATATTTGCTCCTGTTAATAAATATTTTTCAGTTGATTTATTACCGTTATATAATGTTATTGCTGGGACTTGACTTCCATTAGCTCCAGTGCCGCTATAACTTTGGAAAACCATATTTATGCATGAAAAAGAAACAGAAGCATTTGGTATTGATCCCACTTCAGCATTTATAGAATAGTTTGTTAAAAACGCATTTCCAACCGCAAAAACATCATTTCCTACCATATCAGTCAAATCATCTGCATCTTCTCCATTTTCATCTGTAAGTATAAAAAATAAATTTCTATCTTGACCAGTAGCAGAAAGATTTTTTAAAAATCCTTCATTGCCAGTAGCATTCATTCCTAATATTAATTCATTTGAATT
>Ga0208050_1000064_pt1 | contig 27522 bp, 17 predicted proteins | sample LakMenEpi13Jun10_FD_150691 | JGI IMG/M metagenome (GOLD analysis project Ga0208050, IMG submission 150691) | Freshwater microbial communities from Lake Mendota, WI - 13JUN2010 deep hole epilimnion (SPAdes) | ecosystem: Environmental > Aquatic > Freshwater > Lake > Epilimnion/Euphotic zone ... | reverse complement strand
AAAGGAGCAATGGAATCATCAATGTGCTTATTGTGAGTCAGAAGAAAATCTTACAATCGATCACATTGTTCCACAATCAAAAGGTGGAATGGACTGTACGAAAAATGTAGTCTGTTGCTGTCATTCTTGTAACCAGTCAAAGGGGCACGAGCACTGGAAGTTATGGTATGTCCAACAAGACTTTTATAGTGAAGAAAGATTTAATAAAATAGAAGAATGGATGAAACCAGAAGCACCTACCAATCTTTATGCTTATCGTCCAAGACGCAATAATGCATCTTAAATAAATAAATCAAAGGCAGTATATACTGTTTCTTTGGTAAATACCGAATGTAATAAATGGCAACTCCGATTAGGATTAAACGCTCTGCTGTTCCCGGAAAGAGACCAACTTTAGCAGATTTGCAGTTGGGGGAACCCGCTATTAATACATATGATGGAAGAATTTATTTAAGAAGAGATGCTGGAGTTGCGAGCACTATTGCACTGGTCACTCCTTGGACGGAAAATGTAGGAGGATCAATTTATTATAATGATGGTAATATTGGTATAGGAACCACAAATCCAACATCAAAATTAGATGTTGTTGGTGATGGATATTTTACTGGAGTTATTACTGCACCTCAATTTACAACTGGTTCAGGAAATCTTGGATTTACAGCAAACACTATCAGTGGACCATCTGTAATCCTTATTGATCCATCACCAGTTGGTGTTGGAACAACAAGTGGTGCTGTTAGAATTCTTGGAGACCTTTATGTAGACGGTACACAGTTTGTCGTCAATTCTTCAACTATTGAGCTTGCTGACTTAAGAGTTGGTATTGCAACAACCGTAGGAACTAACTTATTACTTGACGGTGGTGGAATTGGAATTGGTTCTGCTAATATTCTTAAAACATTTACATATAACAATGCAAGTGATTCTTTAAAATCCAGTGAAAATATTGACCTGGCACTCAATAAAACCTATAAGATTAATGGAGTTGATGTTTTAAGTTCTACCACACTTGGATCTAGTGTTGTTAATTCATCATTAACCTCTGTTGGTACATTAGGTCAACTTAATGTTTCTGGAGTCGTAACTGCTACCACATTTAATGGTCAAATTAATGCTGGTGTAGGAACCATCACAACCTTAAGTGGAACTAATGCTTCTTATGTTAATCAGACTTTAAGTGGTATTTTAACAGCTTCGAATGGTATTCAAGGAATTGGTATTCAATCTGGTGGTTTTAATATTGCAACTGGTATTATAACTGCATTAAACTTTGTTGGAGCAGGAAATACTTTTAGTTATAATTCTGGAACTAAAACTGTTGAAATTAATATTGGTGGAAGTCAATGGACATTTGTAAATCAAAATGATCCCACCACAAGTAGCATCTATCGAGTAAATGGAAATGTTGGCATAGGAACCACAAATCCAACATCAAAACTTACAGTTGTTGGCGATGCTTTTGTATCTGGTGTTGTAACTTCTACCACATTTAATGGACAAATTAATGCTGGCGTAGGAACCATCACAACCTTAAGTGGAACTACTGCTACTTATGATACTGGTAACTTCACTACAGGAAACATAGTCACTGGTGTCGTAACAACCTTAAGTGGAACTACGGCTACTTATAATACTGGTAATTTTACAACTGGTAATATTGTAACTGGTGTCGTAACAACCTTAAGTGGAACTACGGCTACTTATGATACTGGTAACTTCACTAACGGCAATATTGTAACTGGTGTCGTTACTACCCTATCAGGTACAACCGCTACTTATGATACTGGCAATTTCACCAACGGTAATATTGTCACTGGTGTCGTAACAACTCTTAGTGGTACTACGGCTACTTATGATACTGGTAATTTTACAACAGGAAACATAGTCACTGGTATTGTAACGACTCTAACAAGTACAAATGCTACTTTAACCAATATCAATTCTATTGGTATTAGCACTTTAGGTGTCACTAGTGTTACTAATCTGACTGCTCAAAACATTAATAATTCTGGTATTACTACTACCAATTCATTAAATATAGATTCTACTCAAGTCATTAGTTCCGCAAGACAACTTCAGAATATTGCTTCTCTGGATGCGACAACGACTGCGACTATTGAAGCAGCAATCCAGAATGCACCTAACACTTTTACTGACCTCCAAGTTACTGGTATTTCAACTCTTGGAGTTACTTCCACTACTAACTTAACAGCACAGCAACTTAATGTTTCTGGTGTTTCAACATTAGGTGTTACTAGTATTACTGATTTACTAGTAACTGGTATTGCCACTTTTGGTAATATTCAAATCAACAGTTCAACAAATAATCGTAAGATTACCACTATTAATAATCAACCACTTACAATTGAAGCATCTAGTGGAACAATCTTCCTTGATAGTAATGTTTCGATTACTGGAAACACTAATGCTTCAAGAATTGATGCTGGAGATGTTACGGCATCATCTCTAGCAGTTTCTGGTATTTCTACTTTAGGAATTACAACAGTAACTCGTTTGACTGCTCAAAGTATTAATTCATCTGGCATTGTAACTGGTTCCACATTCCGCCCCAGCACTGGATACATTCAAGCGGCAGACGGAACCAATTCCTTTTACATTTATAATACGACTGGTAATGTAGCATTCCAGGGAACAATTGGTGTTGGGCAGATTAATAGTGCTGGTGGATATAAGGCACTTGAATTTACTGGAAGCACAACTCCAACAGTTACAGTTCAAAATAATCTAAATGTTCTTGGATTTGTAACAACCAGAAATGCTTTTATTTCAACCAGCACATCACTTCTTGCACCAACTGCTGGAAACTATTCTGGAGAAAGACTTCGTTTATATGATTTCAATAATAACACCAAAACTAATTATGCGATTGGTGTTGAAGGAAGTCACATTTGGTTTGGTGTTGATAGTAATTTAGAGGCACAAGGATTCAAGTGGTATGGTGACACAACTCAGGTAATGAGATTAAGTGCGGCTGGTAATCTATCAGTTGCAGGTCTTATTACAGCAAGTAATCTTCTCATATCTGGAGTTACAACTTCTACTGGTGGGTTTGTAGGAAATCTGACTGGTATTGCAGCATCAGCAACACAACTTGTAACACCAAGAACTTTTGAAATTACTGGTGATGTTGTTGCCTCACCAATTTTCTTTGATGGAACTGGTAATGTATCATTAGCAGCGACCATTCAACCCAATAGTGTCGGTTTAGGAACTGATACGACTGGTGATTATGTAAGAGATATTACAGGAACATCAAATCAAATCACAGTTACTTCTGGAACTGGCGAAGGTTCAACGCCGGTATTAAGTCTTCCAAGTAATCTAGTTATTCCACAAGATGCAACGGTTACAAGAGACCTTCAAGTCAATCGTAACTTAAATGTAACTGGTAACATTACGATTGGTGGAACTTCTGCCGCAATTTTTGCAGAAACAATTACGATTAGTGATGCCGAAATTATTCTTGGATATAGAACTGATGCTTTTAATAATGATGCTTCAAATGATAATACTGCAAGACACGGTGGTATTGCCATTGCTTCAACAGAAGGAACTCCTCTTGTCCAACTTGTTGCTGCTGGTATTGAGACACTTCCTTCTACATATAAGAAAATTCTGTGGTTCAAGACTGGTGATTTTGCTGGATTAGGTACTGATGCCTGGTTAATGAACTATGCAGTTGGTATTGGATCAACACAGTTCCCTAATGGAACAAGACTTGCTGCTGGGTCAGTTCAATTTACTGAAAATGATTTATCTGTTGTAAGAAACATTAATGCGAGTGGTGTAGGAATAATTCCAACTCTGTCAGGAACTAATGTTACTTATAGTGCTGGTAACTTTACTAATGGTTATATTAATACTGGTATTGTAACAACTTTAAGTGGCACTACAGCAACTTATACGACTGGTGACTTTACGACTGCCAATATTGTAACTGGTGTTGTTACGACTCTTAGCGGTACGAATGCAACTTATACAACAGGTACTCTTACAACACTAAATGCAAACACCGCAAATATTGTAACTGGTGTTGTTACGACTCTTAGCGGTACGAATGCAACCTATACAACTGGCAACTTTGGGACTGCGAATATAGTTACTGGTGTTGTTACTACAATTTCTGGTTCCAACTTAACTTATACTACTGGCAACTTTGGAACTGCCAATGTTGTTACTGGTGTTGTTACCACCTTAACAAGCACCGATTCTAATTTCACTAATATTAATTCTACTGGTATAAGCACTCTTGGAATCACTAGTGCTACTGACCTAACAGCACAGCAATTGAATATATCAGGAATTTCAACTATTACTGATTTACTAGTAACTGGAATTTCAACATTTACTGATACCACTGCAAATACACTTGGAAATGTAAATACTGGTTCCGTTCAACTGAGTGGAGGTGTAGGAATTGCTGGAAATGTATCTATTGGTAGTGGACTAGATGTTAACGATGTTACTACATCATCTGGTGGATTTGTAATTGATGCTTTTGGTCCAACTACATTATACAGAGTCGTTGATGGTGCATTTACTGCTGGAATAGGATATACAGATAATACTGGTTTATTGAGTATATCAAACTGGTCAAATGTAGTTATACGAGTCAATGATACGGAAACTGCAGCAAGATTTTTAAATAATGCTGCAGTAGAACTCTATTACGACAACTCTAAAAAATTTGAAACCACTGGATACGGTGCCACAGTCTTTGGAACTCTACAATCTCAGCAACTTAATGTAACAGGTATTTCTACAATAGTCGCAAATAGTTCTTCTGATGCATTAAGAATTACTCAAACTGGTTCTGGTAATGTTCTGGTCGTTGAAGATGAAACAAATCCAGATTCAACACCTTTTGTAGTTACTGGTACTGGTAGAGTTGGTATAGGAACCACAAATCCAACATCAACACTTACAGTTCAAGGTAATGTATTAGTTTCTGGAGTTTCAACTTTTATTGGTGATGGAACAACAGTAGGTCCAGCAATTTTTGCTAGGAGAGATAGTAATAATAATGCAGGAATAAAACTTTATGGAACTAGTTCCGGCAACTTTGTTTATAGTGAATCTACATTTATAAATGCAAAACCATTAGTATTTGATGCTTCTCAGCAGGAAAGTATATTTTTTAGAATTACAGGAACAACAAAAGCAGTAATTCAACCATCAGGAGAATTATTAATAGGTGCAGCAACTTCAACAGGAACCGCATCTCAAACTCTTCAAGTCACTGGTGGTGCTTATGTTTCTGGTTCTATTGGTATTGGAACCACAAATCCAACATCAACACTTACAGTTCAGGGTAATGCTTATATTACTGGAGTCACAACTTCTACTGACTTTGATTCACTCTCTGATATAAATCTCAAAACAAACATTAGTCAAATTGCAGACCCACTTGAAAAGGTAATGCAGATTCGTGGTGTGACATTTAATTGGAAGGAAGGCAATCGTAATTCTGCTGGTGTTATCGCACAAGAGATTGAAAAAGTCCTACCAGAACTGGTTCACGGTGAAGAAACTAAGACAGTAAACTATAATGGATTGATTGGTCTGTTGATTGAATGTGTGAAGAAACAGCAAGAAGAGATTGATGAACTGAAGAAAAAGGTCAACTAAATAATACAAAATACCCAGTGGAAACACGAAGACGGTAAATGGCAATAAAAATCATAGGTTCTACTATTATCGATGATAGTAGAAATATAGTTAATGCTGGTATTGCAACTGTAACTTCCGTAAGCATCGGTAATACGCAAGTTGTTAGTTCTGCAAGACAACTCCAAAATATTGCCTCTCTGGATGCAACAACGACTGCAACGATTGAAGCAGCAATCCAGAATGCTCCGAATACTTTTGCTGATCTGAATGTTACTGGTATAAGCACTTTAGGTGTTACTAGTGCCACTAATTTAACAGCACAGCAACTTAATATTTCTGGTGTTTCTACACTTGGTATCACCACATTCACAGGTGCCGTAAGTTTTGGAACTTCTGCTTACTTTGGTGATAATGATAGTTTGAATCTTGGTGATAGTAATGATTTGCAGATACTTCATGATGGCGCTAATAGTGTCATTAAAGATGTTGGAACTGGAAATCTTGTTTTAGCAGGAGATAATGCAGTTGATATTTACAATTCTGCAATTACTGAAGTAAGAGCAAGATTTTTAAATAATGCTGCAGTAGAACTCTATTACGACAACTCTAAAAAATTTGAAACCACTGGATACGGTGCAACGGTCTTTGGAACTTTACAATCTCAGCAACTAAATGTTTCTGGTATTTCAACAATATCAGTTAATAGTTCTTCTGATGTATTAAGAATCACTCAAACTGGTTCAGGTAATGCTCTTGTAGTTGAAGATGAAACAAGTCCAGATTCAACACCTTTTGTTGTTACTGCTTCTGGTGCTGTTGGCATTGGAACCACAAATCCCCAAAAATCTTTACATATTGCAGGTGTAGGGACGCAATCTGGAGGAATTCGTCTTGGTGATCTAGACTTTTTTGCATTTGGAACGGGCACAAATTCAGGAAGTCCCACATTTAGAAATTCTCAGACAAATGGTTCAACAACTTTAAGAGTACTTCCAAACGGAACAGGAAATGCTCAATTTGAATTTTTTGGTAATGATTATTTTCAAAATACAAATGCTTGGGACAATATAAGAATTGTTTCATCATCAACAGAATTTAGAATTGATAGTTCGTATGCTCCTGGCGGTATTGCAAAACCAATAAGAATTGAAACAAATGTTAGTGGTTCTGGTCTAACATTTAACAATCCATATCAACTTTATTTGGATACAAATGGGAATATTGGTATTGGAACTTCAGCAACATTTGCAAAATTTAATGTTCAAGGAAATACTTATGTTTCTGGTTCTGTCGGTGTAGGAACCACAAATCCAGGAGCAACTTTAAATGTAGTTCCAACATCGACTGGTATTGCTGGACTCTTCTCTGGAACCACATCAGCAGATATGGTTCGTATTACTCAACTAGGAACTGGTAATGCTCTTGTAGTTGAGGATGAAACAAATCCTGATGCAAGTCCTTTTGTTGTGACTGCTGCTGGTGCTGTTGGTGTAGGAACCACAAATCCATCAGACAAACTCCATGTTCTTGGTAATAATATCAGAATTGATAGTGCATCTGGTGCTCTAGCTTTCTGGAATGGTGCTGCTTTTTTGGGTGGAGTTGGACTTGCTAATGTATTGGGAGGTTCTGGAACAGACCTTGCAGTTCGTTCAGATCCTGGTAGAGGTATTATATTCTTCACTGGTGGTGCGAATGATAGAGGAAGAATAGATGCTAATGGAACATTCCTAGTTGGTTCTGCAACATCAACAGGAACAGCATCACAAAGACTTCAAGTAGGAACTGCATCAACTCCATTAGGTGCTTATGTTTCTGGTAATCTTGGAGTTGGCGTTACAAATCCAGGACAAAAATTTGAAGTTTCTGGAAATATTCAAGCAACTGGTTCTTTAAGAGCATATAGTTCTGTTGGCAGTAGATTTGTTTATTTGAGAGGAAGTGATGGATCTGATACTGGAGCAATTGGATCTAGAACTTCTAGTGATACTGTAAATACAGATGCTATATCTTGGACACCTTCTGGATTAGTTGGTATCGGTTCAACAGCACCGACAGAAAGACTTGATGTTGGAGGAAACATAAAACTCACTGGTGCAATTTATGGTCCAGCAGAACTTATCATTGACCCAGCAGCAGTTGGTGACAACACGGGTGCCGTAAGAATCAAAGGTGATTTATATGTAGATGGAACTCAATTTATTGTTAATTCCACTACAATTGAACTTGCAGATTTTAATGTTGGCATTGCAACTACTGTAGGGACTAATTCACTTCTTGATGGTGCTGGTATTGGCATTGGTTCTACGAATATCCGTAAGACAATCACTTGGAATAATACTGCAGGTGCTCTTACTTCAAGCGAAGATTGGAACCTTGCATCTGGAAAAGTTTATGAAATCGGAGGAACTAATGTATTAAGTTCCACGACACTTGGAACTACTGTTGTTAATTCTTCACTGACTTCTGTTGGAACATTAACTCAACTTCAAGTATCTGGTGTTTCTACATTCCAAAGTAATGTGAATCTTGGTGATAATGATAAAATTCTTTTAGGTGATAGTAATGATCTGCAGATTTATCACGATGGGTCCAACAGTATAATTAGTGATTCTGGAACTGGAAATTTAGCTATTGCTGGAAGTAATGGCATAATATTATACAATGCTGCTTTTAGTGAATTACTTGCCGTATTTAATACAAATGGTTCAGTAGAACTCTATTACGACAACTCTAAAGAATTTGAAACCACTGGATACGGTGCAACAGTCTTTGGTATTCTTCAAACACAAGGACTTCAAGTTAATTCTGGCGTCTCAACAGTTGGTTTCTTAACGGCAACCAGTATCTGGAATGCTGGTATCACAACCTCTGCAAGACTTACCCTGAACGGAGCAAACTCAACAACAACTGGTGGAGGTCAAATATACCTGAATGGTGCGACCGGAAACCGAATTGACTTTAATACTAATGGTGTTGCTGCCCCCTCATTTACAACAAGAAGTGCAGGAACCAAGATAGTTTTATATCCTAATATTAGTGGTTCTGATGTTGATTTTGCATTTGGTGTTGATACTAATACCTTGTGGTCTTCTGTTCCTAATTCATTTACACAATTCAAATGGTATGCAGGAACCACACAACTCGCAGACCTCAAAGGCAGTGGTGAGTTAGTCATTGGTTCTACAAGTCTTACAGGAACCGCATCACAAACACTTCAAGTTACTGGTGGTGCTTATGTTTCTGGTTTTGTTGGTATAGGAACAACAAATCCAACATCTAGACTTTTTGTAACACAATCAGGAACAAATCCTTCTACTGCTGGTGAAGCTGGAGCACACGCATTTGCACTTTCTTCTGGAAATACTGGAAGAACTATGTGGATGGGATATGATGATAATATTGATGCTGGTTATATTAATGTTGCAAAAACAGGACAGTCCAGACCAATTTATCTTCAAACCAGAAACTTAACAAATGCTACAACAGTATTTGTTGGTATTGGAACTACACAGGGAACTGGAACTGCAAATCAATATCTTCAAGTTGGTGGTGGTGCTTATGTTTCTGGTAATCTTGGAGTTGGTGCTACGAATCCAGGAAATAAATTAGTTATTGCTGGAGAAACAGCACAGTTTCCTATTAGTCTTCAGGTTCTTTCAACTTTACACGCAACTTCACGAAGAGCAGCAATTGGTCTTGGTGGGACAATAGGAGCTCCAAGTCCAGATTGGCAAATAGTAACTGATACACAAGGAAACGGAACAAAAGATTTAACTTTTTATAGCACTGCTCTAAGTTCTAATGTATTTAATATCCAAACATCTGGAAATAGTGTTTTTGCAAACTTTCCAGTAATAATTGGAACTGGGGCATCGACAGGAACTGCATCACAACAACTTCAAGTAAATACTGGTGGTGCTTATGTTTCTGGTAATCTTGGAGTTGGTAGAACAAACCCATCAGCATTACTGCATTTGACTGGTGGTTCTGCAATTGGATTTATTTTAGAAAGAAATTCCACAGGTGAAAGTTATATTAGATATCAAAATAGTTCAGGAACAATGCACGCTGGTATATCAACAGGTGCTACTTTCTGGGGTATTGGTGATAGTACTAATTTCACAAATTCACCATATTTTGTTGTAAGAAATACAACTGGTTCTGTTGGAATCGGAACCACAAACCCTCAATCAACTCTCCAAGTCAAAGATGCACTGGCATTTGAAACCACAAACACAACAACCACAACTACCTCACAAGTCGCAGTCGATAGTTTTGGAATTACAACATTCCGCTCTGCAAAATATCAGGCACAAATCACCTGCCCTGGTCAAATATCAGTCTTGGGTGGCATCACAACTGGTGGAAGAGGATATACTGCAGGAACATACAATGTAACCTTCACAACCTCTTCTGGTAATGGTTCAGCAGCACAAGGAACTCTGGTCGTTTCAAATGGAACTGTAGGACAAATTGGTCTTGGAACAACTGGTGGTTCTGGTTATGTTACTGGTGATGTTCTAACTGCATCAGGTGGTTCAGGACTTCAAGTTTCTGTTGCTTCTACTGCTTCACCAACAGGAAGAATTACGGGACTCACTTTGTCTTCTGCTGGCATCGGTTATACCGGATATTATAATGCGACTACAGGAACTGGAACCACATCTTTTACATTCTTGGGTGGAACTGGAACTGGTGCCGTAGGACTTGCGACCATCTTTGATGGTGTCATCACAAGTTCTACACTGCTCCAACAACCAACCACAGGAACTGGTGGAACCACATATTACTCTGGTTCTAACTATTCGACTGCATCAGTTCTTTCAATCACTAGATCTGATTTAACAAATACGATTACAACAATCACTGGTTCTGTTGGGGTTTCTACATTCACATCACTCACAGCACACGGTATTGGAGTCAGTGATGTCGTTAGAGTTTCTTCAACTTCTAATGGATTGACTGCTGGCACGGATTATTATGTTGTAACTGTTCCAACCACCACTACATTTACTCTTGGATCTGCTGTTGGTGTTGGAACAACATTCACTACTGGAAGTTCACTCTCAATTGGTTTCTTCCGCAATAGTGCTAGAGATGGTGGTCAAGTCGCTTATACAAATGCAATCAGTGGTGTTTCAACAAATCATCAAGTCAGTGATTTGATGGTTCTTCAAAATGGAACGACTGCGGATTTTGTTGAGTATGCAACGATTGCAAATGATGATATTCTTGGAACTTTTGCTGCTGATATTTCTGGTGCGAATGCAAGACTACTATTCACACCAACCTATCCAAACAACAACATTAAAGTTGCAAGACAGGCAATTACAGTATGAGCATCATAAGAGACGGACTACAGAGTGCTGATTTAGATGTACCAGTCACAGCGCCAACACTTAATCTAGACTTTGCAAACTCACAAAGTTTAGATCCACGCATTACATTCACTCGGGGTTCAATTGGAACTTTTGTGAATAAGAATGGATTGATTGAAACGGCACCAGCAAATCAACCAAGATTTGATTATGATCCGATTAGTGGTGAGTGTAGAGGACTTTTGATTGAGGAAAGTAGAGCAAATTTACTTACAAGTAGCAATTCTTTTGGTAGTGGTGATACAAACTATGGAATAACTGCAAGTGCTGCTGTTTCACCTGATGGAACTACAAACGCAAGTTTAATATTTGAAAAAACTACATTATCCTTTAAACTTTACACCCAAAATATTACTGCAGTCATAGGAACAACTTATTGTGGTTCTGTGTTTGTAAAATATTCTGGAAGTAAGTTGTATGGAAGATTAAAAGTTGGAGTAAATAATACCATCATTATAAATTTAATAAATGGTTCAATTTTATCATCGACTGGAACTTGTGGAGTAATACCTTATCCAAATGGTTGGTATAGAATTTATGTCGTTTGGACTGCAACGACAACAAGTGAAGGGGCGCAAATATTTTTAATGGATAGGACTGGTTCAAATTCTTTATATCAAGGTGATGGAAGTTCTGGATTTTACATCTATGGAATGCAAGTAGAAGCAGGAGCATTTCCAACTTCTTATATACCAACAACAGCATCCACAGTTACTCGTTCTGCTGACCTTGCTTCTATGACTGGAACTAACTTCTCAAGTTGGTTCAATCAAAGTGAGGGGACAATATTTGTAGCAGCAAGAAGAGGATATGGTGGTAATTTTTCTGGATATCCAAATCTTTATGCAATAAATGACGGCACAGCAAATAATCGTTATCTAGTATATGGTGTTGATGCAAGCACTGAATTTACAAATTATGGGATAATTAAAGGGGGAATTCTTCAAACTGTGTATGCTTTTGTAAATCTATCTACAACAAATTTATTTAAATCTATACATACATTTTCAACAAATAATTCAAAATTTTGTGTTAATGGGACTTTAACTGCTACTGATAATTCTGTATTGCTCCCAACAGTAGATAGGATGAATATAGGTTCTTCTAATGGATTTGCAAATCCTTGGAATGGAACCATAAGTCGTCTCACATATTATCCAAAAACACTTTCACCATCACAATTACAATATATAACGAGTTAGTATTATGACTAAAATACTTACCTACAAATCCGATGTTGATTTAGATTATCCAATCTGCCGTCCAAGTTTAGACTTGGATTTCACACAAGAAGTATTAGACAATCATATTACATTCACCAGAGGAAGCACTGCAACTCGTGTCAATCGTAATCGTTTGATTGAATCTGTTGCTGCAAATCAACCAAGATTTGATTATGACCCTGTGACTGGTGAGTGTAAGGGTTTATTGATTGAGGAGAGTAGGCAAAACTTATTATTACAATCAAATTCTCCTGACAATTTGGTTTCTCCTTGGGGCAAAGGCGCAAATACTACAAGAATTGGGGTAACAGCAGCACCTGATGGAACAAATACTGCAGTTTATTTTTCTGGTAATGGAAGTAGTGCTAATGAATTTGTAAATCAATCTGTAAATTTAAGTGCAAACACAACTTATACTTGTTCTGTTTGGGTAAAACTAATCGCAGGTACAGGAAGTGTTCCAACTACAGGAACTATAATTTCTGCATCATATCATAATGGAACTGCTCTTACCAGATCGACAGTAAGTTACAATAACAACTTAACAACAGAATGGAAAAGATTTAGTACAACATTTACTAATGTGACTGCTCAAACTGGTGTTAGTATGTTTTTTATTGCCGATCAAAATAATACAGCACAAATTGCAATATGGGGTGCTCAATTAGAAACAGGAGCATTTCCAACCTCATACATACCAACAACAGCATCCACAGTTACTCGTTCTGCTGACCTTGCTTCTATGACTGGAACAAACTTCTCAAGTTGGTATAATTCTAGTGAGGGGACGATTTATTCAAATATAAGTATCACGAGAGCATTAACAGCAGAAGCTACTGGTTCTTGGACTTTGGATAATGGTTCTTATGCAAATGGTTATTCATTATATCATACAAGCACATCATCATCTTCCAGATTAGCAGTAAGAGGACCAAATACTTCAAGTTCTGGAACAAGTATCGGTGATGTAACTGGTATAGATGTAACAAAGTTAAAAAATTGTTCTATTATTTTACCTTCAACAACTAACACAATATTGTCTTGTTCTAATGCTAAATTTTCTGGAAATGTAACATCATTTAATTCTGGTGTAACTGTAAATAGATTACTTATAGGATGGAATAATGTTATTGGAACACCAGCAAACAATTATCTCAACGGAACCATAAGTCGTCTCACATATTATCCAAGAAGACTTAAAGATAATCAATTAGTCCTACTCACACAGTAAGATGTCTATACTTTCTCTTCAAAAACAATCACAAAACACAGACTTTCCAAATGTTCGCCCATCTTTGGATTTGAGATTTGCTCTTGCGAAAAAGTTAGACCCACGCATTACATTCACTCGCGGAAGCACTGGAACTTATTTTGGTCCTGATGGTCTTATGAAAACTGCTATTGCAAATGAACCAAGATTCGACCACGATCCAATTTCAGGGCAAAGTTTAGGATTGTTGATTGAGGAGAGTAGGCAGAACTTATTGACTTATAGTGAGGATTTTAGTGATGCTTCTTGGATTAAAGTAAGTTCCTCTATATCAACAAATCAGATTGCATCACCAGATGGACTTATAACAGCAGAGAAACTGGTAGAAGACACTGCAAATGCACAACATTTTGTTTTAAAAACAAGAACTGGAAGTAACGAAACAGTAACTTTTAGTGTTTTTTGTAAGGCAGCAGAAAGAACACGAGTTTTTTTACAGTTGTCTAATAGTGTAAATGCTACAGCACAAGTAGTTTATAATTTATCCACTGGAACTGCTGGAAGTCCAAATTCAAGTAATGCCGATTATAGTAACATTTCGGCATCGATGATAGCATATCCAAATGGTTGGTATAGATGTATTTTAACTGCTACTAAGGGAAGTGTAAATACAAATAATTATCCAACAATTTCAACAGTTAATAATAGTGGTTCTGCTGTTTATACGGGAGACGGAACATCAGGCATCTATATCTGGGGAGCACAATTAGAAGCAGGTTCATTTCCAACATCTTATATACCAACATCAGGTTCCACAGTCACAAGAAGTGCTGATACTGCAAATATATCTGGAACTAACTTCTCAAACTTCTTTAATTCCACAGAAGGAACTTTATGTGTGGATAGTGAAATACCATATCAAACAGTTAATAAATTTCCTGCAATTGGTTTTACAAGGGGTGCTGGTTCTGGTAATACCATTCAATTCTTTTATTATAATACAAATACTCCTTATGTTCTTTGGTTAGTTAGGAATTTTGCTGATGCTCCTGGAGCAGGAGTTGGAGCAGCAAATTTAATAGAAGCAACAGGACCAACCAATACATCTGGAGTTTATAAGAAATTTGCAGGCACTTATAAGTTTGGTGAATTTAATTATTATTTTGATGGTAAAGTAGTTTCAAAAGGTTTATCTACTAAAAACCTTCCATCAAGTTTGAGTTTTATGGAAATAGGAGGAAATGGTTCTACTGTTGATAGATTAAATGGACACATAAGAAGAATAACTTATTACCCAATCCAAATCACCAATCAACAATTACTCAACTTAACGAGTTGATATACTCATAAATACTAATAAAACATATTATGCTTGACTATTACTTAAAGTTTTCATCACAAGAAGAAGCATTCGCCGCACTCAAAGATGCTGGATATACTTCTGCTGATGAAGAAGGAAAAGAGTTTATCATTTCAGCAACTCACCAGTATTGTGTCGATGAGGTTGGAACCATTTACAAAGGTGGTAAGTGGGAACCAAATGAATCTGGTGAGATGATTACAATTGAAGAACCTGTAAAACTTGATGATTGGCATATCAATGTAAGAATATTAAGTGGTGATATTGCAGAAACTTTAAAGGACTTTGTGATTGATAATCCCAAGACACCTTATCGCATTTTCGGATAATAAGTAGATGGCAAACTTATTTGGCACAAATCCTAATCAGGTCCCACTCAATAGTATGTTGGGGAACCTTGCGTTCCAGGATAAGGCATATGTAAGTGTTGATAAGGTTGGCATAGGTTCTACATTTGTTGATAGCGGAACAGCAGGGCAGATATTACAAGTTTATGGTGGTGGCGCTTATGTTTCCGGTAATCTTGGAGTTGGTGTTACAAATCCAGCATCAAAATTAGAATCTGCTACAAATAATAGTTCTGGAGATTATCCAATTCGTGCTACTAATACAAGTACTGCAAATAATGTTACGAAATTTGTTGGATATGAATTTTTTGCTTACGATACTGCAGGAACTGGAAAAAGAGTAGTTACAGTTGATGCAATACCTTTAGGTTCTAACTGGGTTAATTCTGTATTAGCATTTTCAACAAGAAATTCAGATGTAGTTTCGGAAAAAGCAAGAATTGATAATATAGGTAACATTCTTGTAGGAACTACAACTTCAACAGGAACAGCATCACAATTACTTCAAGTATCTGGTGGTGCTTATGTCAGTGGTAGTGTTGGTATTGGTTCAACAAATCCAACAGCAAAACTTGATGTTCAGGGTGGAAATGGATTTGTAAGAATTGGTGAAGTTTTTTCTGGATATAATGGAATTACACTAAACAATAGTACGGTTAGCAGTCAGTATAATATTCTTTCATCGGCATCGGACCAAACTCTTTACATAAATCGTCCAACTGGCAATAATATAAGATTTAGATCAGGTAATGGTGATCAAATGATGCTTAATGCATCTGGCGAACTTTTAGTTGGAACTACAACTTCAACAGGAACAGCATCACAATTACTTCAAGTATCTGGTGGTGTTTATGTAAGTGGTAGCGTTGGCATAGGAACCACAAATCCATTATCAGCATCATCGCAACTTCATATTAACAATTCTTCCTATCATGGAGTTTCTGGTGATGCCCTTTTAAGATTAGTTGGTGTAGGAGGTGCTACTTATATCCAATCAGGTATAACAGCAACCTCTGGCTCATCAGCACCTATTGTTTTTACAAATATATTTGCAAATAATGAGTGGGCAAGATTTACTCCTAGTGGAAATTTTCTCATAGGTGCAGCAACATCAACAGGAACAGCATCACAAAGACTTCAAGTTACTGGTGGTGGTTATGTATCTGGTAATCTTGGAGTTGGTGTGACGAATCCATCGTCAAGGATTGATGCGTATTCTTCAACTTCTGGATCTACTGCAATAAGAGCAACTTCTTCGCCTTTCTTTTCTGCAAATGTATTTCCGGGAGTTATTGCAGGATTATCAACAAATGCTGCAAGTGCAAATTCAGCTCAATTTGCTGCTGCTGGAATGGGTCTAACAAGTGGTGAGATTGGTGTTTATTCTTTCTATCCTACTTTTGCTAATTTTCCTGCAGATTTAGGTCCAAGAAGAGCTGTTGATTTAGTTGGTGGATTCTCGACTGGAGTTTGGGGCACTGAATATTTTTCAATTAATGTAGGTAGAAATGGTGCTTCTAATGATAGTTCTATTCTTACAAGTGAAAAGCTTAGAATAACTGCAAGTGGTAATGTCGGCATCGGAACCACAAATCCAGTAGGACAACTTCAAGTTTCTTCTGGACCTGTTATTATTGGAGCAGCAACATCAACAGGAACATCAGGTCAAGTTCTTCAAGTTGCTGGTATTAATTCAAGTGTTTATATTGGTGGTAATCTTGGAGTTGGTAATACAAATACTTCCTTTAAATTTGAAGTTCAAGGTGGAAGTGCAAGATTTGTCCAACTTGCACAGGGCGATCTTACAATTACTCATTCAAATCTTGTATCTTCAATTAGAGGTGTAACATCAGTTCAACTTGCATTAGGTGCAAATAATAATGATGTTATTAGAATTAATAACTCTGGCAATGTTGGTATAGGAACCACAACGCCAACATCTACTCTTACGGTTCAAGGAAATGCCTTAATTTCTGGTGTTGCTACGGTTACAAGTAACTTTACTGTAGATAGTGGAACACTTTATGTTGATGCAACAAATAATAGAGTAGGTATTAATACTTTAAGTCCTTCATTCACAGCAGACATTGCTGGTGATGCAAGAGTAACTTCCACAAACAAAATGAGATTCGGTGGAACTGCAGGAACAACAAACTTCTACATACAGTACAACTCAACTGCAAATAGTTTAGATTTTGTAGCAGGATAAGATTATGGGTGTTGTAGGAAGATTAGATCAATATGCATCAATGCTCGCAGCAGAGTTTGATGACTACTCTATGAGTGAGAACTTGCTTACTTATAGTGAGCAGTTTGATAATGCTTATTGGACTAAAGGTAATGCAAGTATTATTGCAAATACATCAGCAACGACTGCACCTAATGGAACTAATAGTGCAGATAAATTAGTTGAAAATACTGCATCTAATGTAGAGCATAGTGCTTATGTTTCAAGAAATGGTTCTAATGAAACTTTAACTTTTAGTGTATTTGCAAAACCAGCAGAAAGAGGTTATGTTTCATTACAACTTTCCAATTTTTTAAATGCCGTAGCACAAGCAACTTTTAATTTATCTAATGGTGCAGTTATATTTACTGGTTCTGCAAATGCAGATTATACTGCAATATTGGGGACAGCAATAACATATCCAAACGGATGGTATAGATGCGTTTTAACTGCAACAAAGGGTACTGTAAATGCAAACAATATACCAAACATTATAATACATAATGGTTCTACAACACAATATACAGGAGACGGAACATCAGGAGTTTATATCTGGGGAGCACAATTAGAAGTAGGTTCAGTAGCAACAGATTACACACCAACAACAACCACAGCAATCAATAGAGTTCTTGCATCAACAACAAACACAAACATCACAGGACTTGGAACATATTATAGTTCTGGATTTGATGAGAATGTTGGTTTTACTACTTTTCTTTCTGCAAATGTCTTTGCTCCTTATGACCTTGTATATGATGAATTTGGTGGAACTTTATTCGGTGCAGGGCAAGGAAGATATATGAGACAAAATACTGATAAGTCGGTGATTGTTTATAATGAGATTGATGAAATTACTGATTTTAGAGATATTGTAAGAACAGGATTAGTTTTAGATCTAGATGCAGGGATGAATGCTTCTTACAATGGTTCTGGAACTACTTGGACTGATTTGAGTGGTGGAGCAACTAATTTCACACTAACAAATCCAACATATTATTCTTATAGTTCTTCTAATAATGGTTCAATTTTATTTACAAGAACCACATCTCCAACTCCAGAAGATGGTGGATATGCTACAACTACAACTACTGGAAGTTTATCAGCACTAACATATTTGCATAATGACCATACCACCGAAGTATGGTTTAGATCAAATAACAGAAATCCAACAAATTATGATGGAACTGAAGGTGTAAGTGCATTAGTCGTATACACTGGATTTCACTCTATGTTTTATTATGATGCTACATCATTTACATATTCAATATGGGGTAAAGATGGAAGTAATGCAAATGCTGCTTATACATTGTCATTTTCAAATTCCTCTGTTGGAACTTGGAATCAAATTGTTGCAAGAAGAAGTGGTACTGAACTTAAACTTTATTTAAATGGGGCATTACAAAATACTGGAACAATCAATGTTCTTGGTACTGGTACTCCCACAAGTAATACATTGCGTCTTGCTACTGCAAATTATAATAGTAGTTTCAGTTGGCATTCTGATGTAAATATTGCAGCACTTAAAATGTATAATAGGGCATTAACTGACAATGAAATCACTCAAAATTACAATGCTCTAAAACATAGGTTTGGATTATGACCTCTTATTTCTACTCTAATAAATATAACAAAGGTATTCATTAATTATGGCAAGAAAGGCAATACTGGAAACTGGATATACATTTACCCCTTCCACAAATACTATCGTCATTCCTCGTGTTATACCGAGAGAACGATTAGTATTGATTACTAATGTAACGACGAACACGGTAATCTATAATTTCTCTGACGCAAACCTAAAGGCAAATACTTACACTGTTTCAACTTCTGGTGGTACGAATACAACCACAGTCGTATTGAATTATAATACTACTGGAATGAGTAGTACTGATAAACTTCAAATTATTATAGATGATTACACCGAAACATTTACTCCTTCTGAAGAACTCCAAGACCCTGTAAATAAACTTCGTACCTCACAACCTCAAGCACTAATTGATACTGACTTTGAGTATGGTACTCAAGTAACAAAGTGGGAAAATGTTGCATTAATTAACAACCGCCCTTTTGCTTTTCCCTCTTCTGTTGGTATAACTGGAATTGGTACAATCACATTACCTACCAATTCAAGAACAGTTACGGTTGTAGTTGGTGCAAGTGGAACAACATCAGTTCCTGGAATCGGAACAGCAATTACGGTTCAAGATACTTATTTGAATATTGCAAACGGAAACTTCCTTGTAGAATCTGTTGGTGCTGGTAGAACAAACTTTACTTATACTGCAAGAGCAACCAATACTGGAACAGTTACTCAAATTTTTGACTCAAATAAAACTGGTATCTTTAGTGGAACTACTTATAGCAATGCCCCAATCGGTGGAGCTCCAACATTTAATTGGAATGTTGGAACTGCAGTCACTGTAAGCACAACAGTTCCACACGGTCTTGCAATTGGAAATCAAGTTGCAATTGTTGGAACATCCCAGATAAATGTAAATGGTTCATACTTTGTTGCTGGTATTACAAGTTCAAGAACCTTTACTTATTATGTAAATACCGCACCAGCAGCAAACCCAACTGGTGGTTTAGTGTATGTAAGACCTGCAGGACAATTCTTACATCGTCCATTTGATGGTGGTGTAATTTTCTCAAATAATGCAACTTCCAATTTCGAAACGGCAATTCGTCAAACAAGAAGATACTTCCGTTATCAATCTGGTAAAGGTATTCAAATTAGTTCTGGTACTTGCCTTGAACCAAATCTTCAACTTGATTCATTAACTGCCTCTGGAACTAGCATCGGAAGCACAATTACAGTTCAAACAAAAGAGCAGCATAATATTCAGGCAGCAGTTCCCGGAACCACAATTACAATTTCTGGAGCAAACGAAACTGGATACAATGGAACTTATGCAGTAAATTCTGTAACTGGATATAATTCTTTCCAAGTCACCTCAACGGCAGGACTTGGATCTACCGTTGCATCAGGAAATTATAGTTGTTCTGTTTCAAGTTGGTATGGAAGTATCAATCGTCTTGGTGCATTTGATTCTCAAAATGGAGTATTTTTTGAATATGACGGTCAAACACTTTCTGCGGTTCGTAGAAGTTCCACTTTCCAACTTGCAGGAAAGGTGAGTGTCACAAACGGAAGCAATACTGTAACTCAAACGAATGCAACATTCCCAACTGCATTTGCAAAACAACTGAGTATTGGAGATTTTATTGTTCTTCGTGGGCAGTCATATCGTGTTGTTGATATTGCAAGTGATACTTCGATGACGATTTCTCCTTCTTATAGAGGAGCAACTGCTCAGTATGTAATTATTTCAGAAACAATAGATACAAAATACCCACAATCATCCTGGAATATTGATAAGTGTGATGGTAGTGGTCCTTCTGGATTTAATATTGACCTCACCAAGATGCAGATGTTCTATATCGATTATTCTTGGTATGGTGCTGGATTTATTCGTTGGGGATTTAGAGGTCCAACTGGTGATGTAATTTGCTGCCATAAAGTACCGAATAATAATGTAAACACAGAAGCATATATGCGTTCTGGAAACTTACCAGCACGATATGAAACTGAAAGCAGACCTCCAACAACTCAAATTAACAATAGTGTAGCAGCATCTCATACTTTTGTAGGTGTTGCAAGTACTGCAGGATTCCCAACTGCTGGAACATTGGTGATCAGAAATTCAGAAACTTATGAGTATGTAAATTATACTGGTATTGGTACGACTGCATTTACTGGAGTTACAAGAGGAAGACTTGGTAGTGCTTCTCTTGCACTTACAGTTGCTTCTGGTTCGAATGTGGCAACTGCAACCACCACAAACCTACAAATTGGACAACGGATTATTAGTAGTACTGGTATTCCTGATGGCACTTATATAAGTAATATTGGTGTTGGAACTGTTTATTTAAGTCAGGCAGCAACATCAGCAAACCCAACAGTTGCTGCAGTTGCTATGGGAGCAACAACAGGTCAGGCATTTACTTTCTCTGCCACGGACCCAGTTGCTGTTGAACTTGCATTCCCAACTTATGGACCTTCTATCTCTCACTGGGGAACGAGTGTGATTATGGATGGGCGATTTGACGATGATAAATCTTTGGTGTTTACATATGGACAGACTGGTATTACAACTCTTGCAGCAGCAGGAGCTAACGGTTCAACAAGAGCACTAATTGCAATTCGTGTTGCACCATCAGTTGATAATGGTGTAGCAGCATCATTTGGTTCAAGAGAACTGATTAATAGAATGCAATTGGTTCTTCGTCAACTTGATCTTACCTCTCTTACAACAAACTCTAATATTCTTGTAAGAGCATATTTGAATTCAACTCCAACTGTAGGAGCAACTTGGAGAAATGCAGTCGGTGATGTTGCTGGTGTTCAAAATTCTAGTTTGGCACAGATTGCAGATTATGCTGGTTTGGGCGGAGCAACAGGTGTTCAGGTAAGTGGTGGTGAAGTTACTGCAGGATTCTTTGTTGGTAGTGGTGCAAATAGCATTGATTTATCAAATGTTCGTGACTTGGGTAATTGTGTTCTTGGTGGAGGTGGAGCAACAAGTAATCTAAATATCTATCCAGATGGACCAGATACTCTCACGATTGTTGCAACTAATTTAACAAGCACATCAACCAATGTTGCTACAAGACTTTCTTGGACGGAGGCACAGGCATAAAAATGGCTAAACTTAAATCAGGCACAAGAGTTTATGGTAATTTTATTGTTGATGGAAGGTCTGGAATTGGTACAGTTAGCGTAAGTGCTTCTGGACTAGTTGGTTCTGGTAATTCATTTCAAGGACTTTATGTTTCGAATGGTATGGTAATAATGGATAATACTCTGAACGGTAATCATTATATTGGAACTAATTTTAATGGTCTGATGGCTGGACCTGTAAGCATTAATGGAGTTTTGACGATTGATGGTAACTATGTTGTTGTTTGATAAATATGAGGATGGGAGAGAGATAAAATGACGATTATTACCCCAACAGGTATTACTGGTATTAATAGTATTACTTCAATTGCAAATACCTTAGCGTTTCAGAGTGTTTCTGGGGGAAATGTAAATGTAAGTGGAGTTAATATAAGTAGCGGTGCAAATATTAATATAAGTGGTGTATCTACTTTTGCGAGTGGTCCAGTATTCATTGGTGCAGCAACATCAACAGGAACCGCATCACAACCACTTCAAGTTACTGGTGGTGCTTATGTTTCTGGCAATCTTGGAGTAGGAACCACAAATCCTGGATCAGGAATTAGACTTGATGTTGTTGGTGGAGAAATTAAAGCAGGTAGAGTTGATTCAACCAATGAAGGTGGTCAGTTAAGTTTTGGTAGAGCAAGTGATAATGCAACTGCTTGGTATATTGATGTTTTCGGTAGTACTTCAACACCAAGTCTTCGTGTTGTTGATGTTAGTACTGCGTCAGTAAGAGCTGGTATTGACAGCTCCGGCAGATTGTTGATCGGGACAAGTACAAGTCCTACAGGCAGTAACGGATCATTCTCACGACTTGTCGTTCAGGGACAAATTCCAGACTCGACAGCTGGTGGTAACATCTCAATCCAAAGAGGCGAAGCTGCCGCTGGCGGAAATATCACCGCAGGAGAAGGAATAGGAAATATCAACTGGTCTGATAATGCCGGGAATACATTTGCTGTTATTGGATGTGAAGCAGATGCAAACGCCGGAGCAAATGATTATCCGGGGCGTCTTGTATTTTCGACCTGTGCAGACGGACTTGGCAGCCAGACTGTACGAGTTTCAATACTTAATACTGGTGAGTTACGACTAGGCACAACCGAAAATGCAACTGTAGGTACTGATCCTGTTCATACATTAGGAAGCGTATCTATTGCTACCGTACAAACAAATGTAGCTAGATTTGTAATTCAAGATAGACTCTCAAACTGGATTTCATTTAAGACGGGAACTGGCACTCATCACGGAACTATTGCGGTTAGTGGTGCTGGCGTTAATTACGGATCGAACTCTGATTATCGCCTAAAAGAAAACGTAGAACCGTTTGCAGGTGCTTTGTTAAAGGTTCAACTACTTAAGCCTTCAACCTACAATTACATCGATTATCCAGACACTCAAGTCAGTGGTTTTATTGCTCACGAACTGCAAGAAGTCGTTCCTGAGGCTGTATGCGGAGAAAAAGACGCAGTTGATGAGGAAGGCAATCCCGAGCATCAAACGGTTGATCTTTCTAAGGTTGTGCCTTTATTGACCGCTGCGCTGCAGGAAGCCATCTCCAAGATCGAAGCCCTCGAAGCCAAAGTTGCAGCCCTTGAGACCTTATAGTCTTACTCGCTAATAAATAACTAAAAAACTCATAATGTCATCAGTAATTCGTGTAAATTCAATCACAAACCAAAGTGGATTAGGCACCGTAACTCTCAGTAATACTGGTGTTGTAATCGCAGGTATCACGACGATTTCTGATTTAAGAACGACTGGTGGTACTCTTACAGTCGGTACTGGTGCCTCTATATTTTCTCCTGCGACTAATGTATTAACACTAGGTACTGGTAGTAGTGAACGAGCTCGCATCGATAGTTCCGGAAGATTGTTGGTTGGGGTGATGACTGCGCGGACTGGGTTCTTCGATGGTGTTGTTAATCCGTTGCTTCAAGTAGAGGGAAGCACCTCCGGGGATTGCAGTCTTTCTGTTACACGCAACTCAAATGATGCTGATGGCCCACGCTTTATTCTTGGGCGCTCTCGTGGAACCGGGAACACTATAGTTCAGAGTGGTGACCGCATTGGCGGACTCACTTATCAAGGCAATGACGGCGCCAAATTTGTTCGCGCCGCTGAAATTGAGTGCTATGCAGATAGTGCCGTTGGTGTCAACAGTATGCCAGGGCGCCTCGTATTTTCCACAACAGCCGCCGGAGCGAGCATCCCGACAGAGCGAATGAGAATCCGGGCGGACGGAAGTATTGAAATGGGTAAAGCTGATTCTGGCGATAAGCTTGCCGTTTTAAACGCAGCTAGCGGTTCGGGTGTTATCAGTGCATACGCAACAAACGGTTCGTATGCAAGCACTGTGATATATGCTAATGCTAATAGAGCAGCCAATACCGCTTACAACTTTATTAGACTATTCAGCGGTGATTTTGGAGATGTAGAGTTTAATCTTCGCGGAGATGGCACTGGTTTATGCGATGGTACTTGGACCGGCGGCGGTGCTGACTACGCTGAATACTTTGAATGGAGCGATGGCAACCCTGACAAAGACGACCGCCGTGGTATCAGTGTTGTGCTTGACGGCGAAAAGATCCGACCTGCTGAAGATGGTGAAGATCCCATCGGCGTGATTTCTGGTAATCCATCCGTTGTCGGTGACGCAGCTTGGAACAAGTGGAGCGGTAAGTATCTGCGCGATGAGTTCGGCACCTACATCCTTGAGGATTACGAGGTTGAAGACGAAGATGGCAATACGGTCGTTCAACAGCGCCGCAAGCTGAATCCAGCCTATGACCCAGATGCGGAATACATTTCCCGCGAACAACGCCCAGAGTGGGATTGCGTCGGTCTGATGGGCAAGCTCCGCCTTCGTAAAGGGCAACCTACTGGCAACCGCTGGATCAAGATGCGCGACATCAGCGATTCCGTTGAGGAATGGTTGATCCGCTGAGACCTTATAGTCCCACTTACTAAATGTGCCAAAATAATATAAACAGTAGAAAGATTCATACTGCTTGACTTTTTTTCAAAACTCCCGTATAATATACAAGTCTTCAACATCCTTGTAACTTTGGGAATGAAGACCCTCTTCGGTGGTGTGAAGAGGTGAGTTGGTGGTTACTAAAGAGGGTTTTATGCCCTCTTTTTTTCTATTATAAATTATTATAAAATTATAAGAAACAATGAACTTTACTGTCTATTCGAAAGAAGATTGCCCTTATTGTTATAAAGTTAAACAAGTCCTTGAATTGACAAATAGTAACTTTGTAGTGTATACTTTGGGTGAAGACTTTACCCGTGATGAGTTTTACTCTGAGTTTGGTGAAGGTTCCACCTTCCCTCAAGTAGTATGTGACGACCAGAAGTTAGGAGGTTCTGTTGAGACCATCAAATTCCTCAAAGAGAAGCAAATTGTCTGATAAGAACCTAAATAAAAAGGAAGACCACTTCAATCGTGGTATTGAATTGATACTTAATGGAGGAAAAAGAAAGCAGACTCAACCCTTTCATATCATCTTTGAGAAGATGGTTTGCTTTCTAAATCGGGAGGTAACCATCTATTTTGAGTTTTCCTTTAAATCAAGGAAAAGAAAAGTAATTTCCCGGAGAAAAAGAAATGTTAGCAGTTAGTCTAGTATTTGGTTCCTTTCTAACAGTATTGTTTCTTATAGTGGGACTTATAGGTGGTTGGGTAGCAAGAGAATATATGATGAATTATAGGGAAATTCCTAAGTTACATCCAGAATTCTACGATCACAATGGAAATGTTATTCCTGATGAAGTTCTAGCCATATCATTTAATCCAGATTATTTTGATGACGAAAATTATGACAACGACGAAGACGACGAGTAGAGCAAAGACATCTACGACAAAATCAGCAACACCAAAAGTTGCTAAGACTCCAGAAGTCATTCCAGATTTACCAAAAAATCCTTTTGCATTTGAAGTTCTGGACCTTGTATCCAGACAGCGTTCAAGTGCTAAAAAGGTAGAGATTTTAAAGAAGTATGAACATCCTTCTCTCAAAGCAATTTTTATTTGGAATTTTGATGAGAGTATTATTTCAATGGTTCCAGAAGGACCTGTTCCTTATTCTGGATACTCAGAGCAGACTTCTTATAGTGGGTCTCTGAGCACCAAGATTACTGAAGATATTCGTAGAATGCACGAAACGGGTTCGTTCTCAATGGGAATTAATGATACTCAACAACGCACGACGATCCGTAAAGAGTTCAAGAACTTTTATCACTTTATTAAAGGTGGTAATGATGGTCTGAACAACATTCGTAGAGAATCAATGTTCATTAGTATTCTTGAAGGTTTGCATCCTCTTGAAGCAGAGATTATTTGTCTGATAAAAGATAAGCAACTTCAAACAAAATATAAAATCACAAAAGAAATTGTCTCAGAAGCTTATCCCGATATTCATTGGGGAGGTCGTTCCTAATACATAATATATTGGAGTTATTATAATGGAAAAAAATATTACACGAAAGAAGATGCCGACAGAAAAAGAAGAGGCATCCAGTAAGGAGACAAATGAAGTTTGGTCGGCACACGAAAAAGAACTTTCTAGGTCTCGTTATGGATGTGAAGTAATTCAAGAGAATTGCAATAAGATAGACGCCAAGAATCCACAACTACCTAGTGATGCTCATTTGGTTTCTTATGTTCGTGGTGGAAAAATGTCTTATGATATTACTCGGTCTAATAAGATGTCTAATATCTTTGATATGTACTGGGATAAGTTTGGTGATGCACTCAAAAAAATTGAATGGGCAGATGGACGGGTGAATCCTAGACTCTGGGGATATCAAGCACCCAAAACCAAAAAGCGCAAGTGATTTCCCAAATCGGAGGAAAATTTTCCGGCAAAATTTTCTCACGCGAAGGTTTTTAAAATTGTAACATTTTATACAACTAATTGTTGCTAAATATCCCTGAAAGGGAGTATAATACTCCTATCGTTCATCTGGAAATCCAGACGGAAGTAAGCCGACGCGGAACGGATCGTTCATTCGCTATCTACAAATAGCGAACGCAAACGCCGACTGAAGGAACGCTCTTTAACCTAAAAAACTAAGGAGAAAACCAATGTCGAAAGTCGTATACCGTGGTGTTGAATACGATACTCAAAAGCGTATTGAATACCAACAGCAAATGCAACAACAAGCCCAACAATACAACGAAACCTATCGTGGTGTTAAGTTTGTAAAGGAGGGACACAAGTGAAGAAACTTAACTTCCTACAACTTATTAAAGAACAAAAACAAAAAGAAGAGCGTCGCCATCAGGCACAATTAGCACAACTCGTTGGAGTAAAGTGATGTTTGCAATATTACAAATTGCCGCAGGATCTGCGGTTGTACTTGTTTTATTGTCGCTTTATATTCAATTTTTATTTAAGTAGAAATCGGAG
>Ga0208050_1000061_pt1 | contig 28336 bp, 49 predicted proteins | sample LakMenEpi13Jun10_FD_150691 | JGI IMG/M metagenome (GOLD analysis project Ga0208050, IMG submission 150691) | Freshwater microbial communities from Lake Mendota, WI - 13JUN2010 deep hole epilimnion (SPAdes) | ecosystem: Environmental > Aquatic > Freshwater > Lake > Epilimnion/Euphotic zone ... | reverse complement strand
CAGGCGCGACCCCGAGAACGTCGTCGATCTTGCTCTGTTTCCTAACTCCTCCAGCGCCGAGTCGGGAGGCAGCACTTATATGTTTGACTTCACCTCCAACGGCATCAAAATCCGCAACTCTCAGCTCAATCTCAACGGCAGCGGAAACACTTACATCTTCTGCGCTTGGGCGGAGACCCCAGCGAAGTATTCCCTCGCCCGCTGACCTATGAAACGGGCACAAGCCAGTGGTAAGGTCGATTAAACTGATAAAAAAAGAGAGTTAAAATGTTTGTCGCTGGTGGGAAGGTTATCCCCGTTGATGTACCTTTTACTTTGAACGGTCTGCATTTCCCGGCCAACTGGCTTCGTCTGAGCAGCGAAGAAGATAAAAAAGCTGCAGGCATCTCCTGGCAACCCGACCCAGAACCAGTCGATCAGAGGTTCTACTGGGACCATGGCATCCCCAAAGATCTCAAAGATCTTAAGAAACAGTGGATTGCACAGCAAAAACAAACTGCAGGCACTCTCCTGTCCTCCACCGACTGGTACATCACCCGTCAATTTGAAACATCCCTAGACGTTCCAGCCGAGATCCTGGATTACCGCGCAGAGGTTCGCCGCGTTTCAGGTGAACGGGAAGTTCAAATTGCTGCTTGTGAATCCGTTGGTGATCTGGCTGAGCTGGTGACAAACGGTGGCCTGGAAGAGTGGCCGCAGCAGCCTGAATAATCTGTTTTAGAATAGCGTTATTAAGAGCGTAATCCTGTGGCGTATTTAGGAACTGAGCCAGTTGTTGGCCAGTATCGAAAGCTGGACAATATCTCAGGGAGCTTCAACGGCTCGACAACCACGTTCAACCTGACCGTCAGTACAGCTCCAGTTACTGCTGGCACCGCTCAGCAATTGCTGATCTCAGTTGGTGGTGTGATCCAGGAACCAAACACGAATTACACCGTCAGCACCAACACCATTACATTTTTAACAGCTCCTGCTGCCGGCCTTAGTTTCTTCGGGGTGTTGATGGGCGACACCTTAAATATTGGTACGCCCTCTGATGGAACCATCACCCGCGCCAAGCTGGCAAATGATTTCACTGGAGCAACCGGTGCATCTGGTTCCAATGATGAAGTGTTTTACTTGAACAAACAGACAGTGACGACAAATTATACGATTCCAACAAACTACAATGCCGGCACATTTGGCCCGTGTACAGTGAATTCAGGCGTCACGGTCACGATACCAAGTGGTTCCGCTTGGGTCATTATTTGAGGTAAAATAAAGCTATGCCAATTATTCTCAACGGAACTGGTACGATCTCTGGCCTTACGGCTGGTGGATTGCCTAACAGCGTGATCACGCGCCCCAACATGGGTTATGCGGGGGCGATTTTGCAGGTTGTGCAGACAGTTAAAACCGATACTTTTAGCGTCGCATCTACCAGCTACACAGACATCACGGGTCTGAGCGCAAGTATTACACCGGCCTCGTCGGGCAGCACAATACTAGTAATTGTTGACGCAAAATTAAGCAACAGTAGCGCTGATGCGTCTATGCTAAAACTTCTCAGGAATTCGACTGATATTTATATTGGCGACGCTGCTGGAAGTCGGATACGCGCATCTACGTCGAGCGGTTTCGCGAGTAATGAAATCAATAATACAATAGCTTTTTGTTTAGATAGTCCATCTACAACTTCAAGCATTACCTACAAAGCGCAGGTTCGGTCTCAAAGCGGAACAGCCTATTTGAACCGTATGAGCACGGATACCGACAATGGGATATTTGCGCGTACAGCATCATCCATTACTCTTATTGAGGTAGCAGGATGACCCTCAACCACGAAGCTATCCGTAAGGCTTACCCACAGGCCGTCACCATTGATGACGATGCTGGAGCCTTCGACGCAGACGGCAACCCCGTTGTTCTTGATCAGGCTCTGGTTGATGCAGCAGCAGTTGTTGTTGCCCAAGAGCAGGCGCTGGCAACCGCCAAACGCAACCGTTCTGTCGCCTACACCGCCGAGTCTGACCCGCTGTTCTTCAAGGCACAGGCAGGTGAAGTTGATGAAGCCGAGTGGCTTGCTAAGCGCGAAGAAATCCGTGCTCGTTTTCCCTATCCCACGGAGGTGACCCCATGACAATCAGGCTCGTAGGCAGCACATCGGGTTACACCGAGATCGACGCTCCGGCGGTGGCTGGATCGAACACGCTGGTGCTTCCGACTGGCAATGGGTCCGCCGATCAGGCGCTGGTCACCAACGGCAGCGGCACCCTGAGCTTTGCTGATCGCGGGCGGATGGTACTTGAAACCGCTCAGGCAACGACCAGCGGCACCAGCAAAGACTTCACCGGGATTCCCAGTTGGGTGAAGCGGGTGACGGTGATATTTAGTGGGGTGAGTACGAATGGAACATCAAACCTGCTAATTCAAATTGGGGCTGGTTCTATAACAACATCTGGATATGCCAGCAGTTCCGGTTCGATTGCCGCAGCAGCAGCGGCTTCCACTGCTGGGTTCATACAATCTCAAAATATTGCAGCAGCAAGTCTTTATTGCGGCACTAGTCAAATTTTTCTTGTCTCAGGAAATACCTATGCAAACTCAGGTTTGCTATCAACCACAACTGCAAGTTTTAACTTTATTTCCGGCGGAAACATTACCCTTTCCGGCACCCTAGATCGAGTCCGCATCACCACCGTCAACGGCACCGACACCTTTGACGCCGGGTCGATCAACATTCTCTACGAGGGCTGATCATGAGTAGTTTAAAAACCACAAACATCCTTAATCCTAGTTCGACAACGAACAATATTGTCCTGGCAGCAGATGGAAGTACCACCATTTCGACGCTGACTGCAACAACGATTCAGGGTACGATCAAGTCTGGTACAGCTAAAGCCTATAACTGGAATGGCGTAAGTACAAACACTTTCCTTGATTTTGAGAGCATTCCGAGCTGGGTGAAGCGCATTACGGTGATGTTCAACGGGGTGAGCACCAACGGCAGTTCTGCTGTTCAGATTCAGATTGGCGCAGGCAGTTTTACAACGTCTGGATACATTGGCTACGCAACTAGATTTGGCGTTACTCCGAACAACGTCTACACAGCTATGTCGGCTGGGTTTGTCACTTCTGACAATCAGGCATCAACAACTACAAGATTCGGCGTCTTCTATTTGGTCAACGTCTCCTCTAACAACTGGAACCTATCAGGGTCACACACTAATTCAGCAACCAACGGAGACACTTGCTTGGTCAATGGGACCTTATCCCTATCCGGCACCTTGGATCGCATCCGCATCACCACCGTGAACGGCACCGACACGTTTGACGCTGGTACCGTAAACATCCTGTACGAAGGTTAAAGCATGAACCACAAGGAGTTGATGAGGCTCGGCTGATATTTAAATGGAACCACTGAGGATTCCAGATCCAAGGCAAGTTCCTAAACCGCATCTACCTGAATCTCTGTCCTTACCAGCTCCTGTTCTGGAGTTGCCTAGGGCAGAGATTCCGTCGTATACACCACTAGTTTACCCTTACGCCAATGGAGGACCTAACGATTCCTTTGGTGTAGATACTTCAGAACCTCAGGCCGAACCGCAGGAGAAGAAACCTGCGCCACCTTTAGCGCCATCCATACCGGTACCAGCGCTAACAATCCCAGAACCGCAATTCCAAACACCTGAATACACGCCTTCTTCACAGCCTGAACAACAAAATCGTCCACAACTTGCAGAAGCCACTACAATTACTCTACCGGGAACGGATATACAAATCCCGGTACCAAAAGCAGAGATTGTTACCGCAGCCGCAGTCACATCTGTTGTCAGCGTGGCAGCAACATTGACAGCCACTTCCTTATTTAAACGGCTTGTTTCACTCTTTAAACCGGTTATTAACGTCATAATTAAACGCGTTAATAAACTTTTAAATAAAAAACAGCTTACTTTTGGCCGCCAGAAACTGCTATTACGTCGGCACAAACGCCTGCATAAGGTGAAGAAGGGTGGATCATATAACCTGCCTTTTTAATTTCTATGCACTTAAGAATTCTTACAAGCTCATAATCTAATCTTTCCTTTTCAATTTTTCTCTTGGCTAATTCTTTGCACAGCCTCACCATTTCAAAATCAAGAGGCATACTTAAACTAACTTGGGCGCCAAAGTTTTGGTTTCTGATATAAGGTGTTTCTGGATTGTTGACATCATTGCCAAGGTAAAACGGAGTCAGCACTAAGGTACTGGAGTTACAGGTGTGACCGACTCCAAAACCCTGCTGGCTATAACTACCTTGGTTAATTTGTACTGCTTGGTTGGAAACAGAGCCGGTTGAAGTGGCAACAGGATTAGCAATTGCTGTTGTACCACCTTCACCGGCCCTGACTGGAGCGCAGCAAATTATTGCGAGAAGACCGATAAGGAATTGGTCGTAGCGTTTGTTGTAACTGTTCTTGTGATGTCGGTCTGCTCCACCACGCCAGCTGCCCGTGTAACGACCTCCAGGCTGTACGGCTTGGTTGTGTCTGTTACGGAGAACGTTGTTGCCGATGCGTTGATGTCGCCGCTCGGTGTGACGTTGCTGCTGCTGACATTGCGGTAATTGCCGCCAAACACTTGAACTTGAATGGTCTCGTTGATTGTTTGGGTGGTTGTGGTGGTGCTCGTCATGCTTCCCTGCGTGAAGTTTGGAGTCACAGACTGAGCTAATGCAGGAGAAGATAACAGCAATAAAGCGAGAAATGATCTCCACATGTTGGTATCGGTGTGCAATAAATTAATCCTATCATCGGGGTAAGATAGAACTAAATGTATAAAACCATGAAGATCTCGCAAAAAGGCTTAGATCTCATTAAATCTTTTGAAGGCCTGCGGTTAGAACCTTATTACTGCAGCTCTCATGTGCTCACCATTGGTTATGGCAGCACCGGTCCCCACGTCAAAGAGGGGATGAAAATTACCAAAGAAGAGGCAGAAGATCTGCTGCGTAAAGATGTCGCTCGCTTTGAAGAAGGTGTCAGCCGCTTAATTAAAATTCAACTGACCCAGTCGCAATTTGATGCACTGGTTTCCTTTGCGTTTAACTGTGGCACTGGCGCCCTGGAAGAATCCACACTGCGCCGACGCCTGAATGCAGGGGAAGATCCCAACACAGTTGCCAAAGAAGAACTCAAGCGGTGGACCAATGGCGGTCTTGCTGGTTTGGTGCGGCGCCGTAAAGCTGAAACTGATCTGTTCTGTAGCTCTGGTTCCATGGAATCTAAAATCATCGACATTCGCTCAAGCCAACAAACCTGGTTCAAAAAAGAACCTATCTCCAGTTCGGACCTCCCCAATGACAAGCTGGCAAAGGTCCATCAGGGCAGGGACTACAAGGGCTGCAAGGTCCTCAAGCAGCAGGACGGCCACACGCAACTGGAGCTGCCAGGTGGTCTTGGTACCTGGTGGGTCTACGACAAACACTTTGAAGGACTCGGCGGCCTTGTGATTGAACGTAAAAATGAGAACGTCTCTAAAGATCACATCAACCGCAAGACCTTAAACGTTCCCTACCAGTCGCAGCGGGATAACTACCGTGACGCCAGCCGCACCTGTTTCTCCAGCTCCTGCGCCATGGCCGCAATGTTCCTCAAGCCTGGCGGCGTCAAAAATGATGATGAGTACGTTCGAAAAGTTTTTGCCATTGGCGATAGCACTGACAGCAGTGTTCAAGTTGCTGTTTTAAAAGGTCTTGGCTTTAAACCATCTTTTAAACAAAACGGGACGGTGGAGAAGCTCAAAGCAAATATTGATGCTGGCGTTCCGGTCCCAGTCGGCATCCTCCACCACGGGCCAGCCAGCGCCCCATCCGGTGGCGGTCACTGGATCTGCATCATTGGTTATGACGACAGCCGCCGTACCTTCATCGTCAACGACCCATGGGGCGAAATTGACCACAGCAGCGGTAGCTACATCAGCACCGATGGCAACAACAAAGAATACAGCTATAACTTAATAAAGAGCCGTTGGACTGTGGAAGGTCCAGGGACGGGTTGGTTTATTGATCTGCTGTGATTAAACGAAGCGACAGCGGGTTACGAAAGTTCTTTGCGACGGTCGTACCCGTTGGCGTTTTGTCGTGGGCACTTGCCATGCTGACGGTTAGTTACATGGGCTTTGCCAAAGTTGATGCAGCCTTCATTTCTTCTTTGGTGACGAGCGTTCTGGCCGTCTACGGCGTCAGCAGAAAGGAAGAAGATCGATCTGATCAACCCAAGCCACCAGGGCCGGGCAGACCGCCCAAGTCTGGCAATCTATGATCAAAGGTGTTACTATTTGCTTAGAAAATCTCTGATCAATGAACAACGCAATTGACGAACTTGATGGTGGCCTCAAGGCCCAGCTTGCTAGCTTGGCCGATGAGATTCGCAGCTCAGAAGAAACGCTGATCCGAACCAAAGAGGGCTACCTTAAAGTTCAAGGTGCCATTGAAATCCTTGGCATCCTCAAGCAGAAGCTGGCTGCTGAAGAGAACAACCAACTGGTCGATGCCATTACTGATCCGCTTGCAGAGTGATGTTAGGCGAGTTCACGAAAGAACGTTATAAAGCTCTTGAGTTGATCGCAGATTTTATTCGTGAGCCTTCACGAGAACTGCGTCTTAATGCCATTGTCTGTGATGTCAGCGATGAAGATTTGCGTTGGGTCACAGACAAGCTTCATTATTATTTACTGCGCTTATTAGAAGAAGCTGAATACGATCCAGCAGAAGATGAGGAAGAAATTTTAATTGGTTTAACTGATTAAGCTGGATACCCGATTTGAACGGGTGGCCTGAGATTTACAAAATCCCTGCTCTACCACTGAGCTAATCCAGCGTGGTCGGGATGGCAGGATTCGAACCTGCGGCATCTGCCTCCCAAAGACAGCGCTCTACCAAGCTGAGCTACATCCCGATGGTGGAAGGGGTGGGACTCGAACCCACAAGATCAAAGACCAGCGCATTTTAAGTGCGCAGCGTATGCCAGTTCCGCCACACTTCCATGTGCCCCGGACCCTCCAGGCTATCTGCCTGGCGTCACCGGCGGGCACTGCAAGCATAGCGCAAAGGGAAGGTGTATGCACCATATCTTTTGGTTAGGGTTTGTGAACTTCAATGTTTCACAGCGAAGAAGATTTCTTAGCTAACTTAATTGTTTTAACCCCTAAACTTGCGCGTCGAAAATTTCGAGAGTCAATCTTTGACGCTTGGGAATGGAAGTGCGCTTACTGTGATCGTCAGCTGTGCAAAGATACTGCAACGATTGATCACATTGTTCCCAAACACAAAGGCGGACACAACACGCGAAACAACCTGGCCTGCTCCTGCAACAGCTGCAACCGCTCCAAAGCATCGGAGTTGCCATTTACCTGGTTCAATAAGGACAACCGGAATTATTCCGATCTTAGGGCTGATAAACTGAAGAAATGGTTAGAGCAGAAACCCTGCTCAATCAAAATCAACAGCACAGATAACGCAGTCCCCTACCTGGCCAATGATGCAACAATCGGCTGGATCGCGACCTGATCCACAACAGTTTGCTCAAGGTTACGCCGCCACGGTGGCTGACATCATTGAGAAGATGAAGGGTTACCGCAATCCTGCTGTCGGTGATCGCGCCCTCAAGGGAGAAGAGGGGATGGCGATTTCTCCTGATCGCGCCGAATACTACAAAGGCTGATGGCGGATCGAGCAAAGGCAAAGCGTCTGGCCAAGGAGCACATGAAGTGCAACAAGCCTCAACGTGCGCCAGCAGGTGCTAAACAAAAATATATTGTCAAAGCGTGCGATAACAGAGAAGAGAAGATTGTTCGCTTTGGTTTGAGGGGTATGGAAGATTACCTGCAGCACAAAGATGAAAAGCGCCGTGCTAACTTTAAAGCACGACATAACTGCGCTGACAAAAAAGATAAGCTCACACCTGGCTGGTGGGCATGTAACTACAACTGGTGATCTAAATGGCAAAAATAGACAAAAAAGGAGCTTGTTACGTTGCCTTGGTTCAGGCACTGCGTGATACTTCTTATCTGCTCAATCAAACCTACATTGTCCATTGGAACCTGATGGGCACTAAGTTCTACTCGATCCATAAGCTGACCCAAGAGATCTACGAAGAACTTCAAGGCGGTCTTGACACCATCGCTGAGCACCTGCGCTCGATGGATATTGCAGCCCCCAAGACCGTGGAGGATCTTAACTACTCCACTATGGCTGCGCTGCCTGAGGATTGTTTTGATCAAGATGGCCTAATCTCCGTGTTGGCCAGCAACACCGATCTGCTTGCCGAGAAGTTCCACTCCCTCTCGCTGCAGGCAGAAGCCATTGGTGATCAGTTCACCCTTGACTTGGCCGTTGAGCGTGGCCGCGCCCACAAGAAAGCGCAGTGGCTGCTCAAGTCCAACCTGCCCTGCGGCTGCGATCACTAAGGCATCAGGCTCCAGCTGCGCCACCACTTGGTAATCACATACTTGTCGCCACTGACGGGAGGCAGCGCCTCGTGCATGGTCCTAGGGTTGGGCAAACCAAAGGGATAAAGGTTGCTCCAGAAGACAGCCTTGCCCTGCTCTGGCTTGATCTTTAAGTCGAGATGCTTGAAATACGTTTCACCGCCTTCTTCCACATCATTTAAATACACCATAAAAGTCCAAGTTCGCTGGCCCATCCACTCGGTGTAGACCCTATATTCCTTCGTGTTGGGATAGAAAAAGTCACAGTGTTCTTTATAATATTGACCCGGTTTGTACCTCTGGATCTGCAGCGTCTCACCTAAAAACGGATTCAGGCTCAAAGCCTTACCAATTTTGATATCAATCTGATTAACAAAATCGCTTTTGCTCCACTCCAGATCAGCGGTCCAGCTGGTGCGATAATCTGTCGACAACGCTTCATCCTTAGGGTTAGCAACGCAGCTGCGCCTGACCCTGACATCAGCCATGTCCATCAAGCCGTAGCAATCTGATGGGCACAGAAAGTTTTTGTACTCGTAGATTTTGGTGCAAGGATAATAAATTTGTTCTGCTCCTTGCGGAATATTAATGTTGTAATGTTTGAAGTAGTTGATGTAATTAGGTTTCTTGGCGAAGCCTAAGTTGTTTAATATTGTGTCCGCTTCTTTTTCAGTGACTTCAAAAGCCGTCATCAAATGTGAGCGCAACTGAGTTTTACTGACGCCACCAAGTGCAGAGTCGGTGATGTTCTCAATTGCGGTTTGGCTGAGCATTTTGAATGCTGGGGTTCCCTAAAATATAGTGGTTTAAGACTGAACAAGCAAGTGGAGTCTTTAATTTTGGTCTTTGGTTTGGTCTTTGGCGGGACTTATGCCATGGGCCTGTTCTTAACCAAACCACACGGAAAGCACCATGAACGCGTCGCAGCAGTTTCTCGCCCAGTACAAAGACGAAAGGCTCCCTCAACTGGTCCCTGGCATTTTTAGTGGTGCTCCAGACATCCCAGATTTCACAGTTGATCAGCGTTACATTCCGCCTCAGAAGCCAGTTGCAGCCTAAAAATTGCCAAATGGTTCACCGCTGTTAGGATGTAATCACAGATTGGTAGTTACCAATGGATGCAGGCGCTTCAGGGTTAAGCGTGGATAGCGAATTTGCAATCCATGCTGCAGCCATGGCGATTCGTGAGCTGGATCGCGATGAACTGGAAGAAGCTTTCATTGACATGCTTCACCAAAAGCTTGTGGACCGCCAGTTGTTCCTCAGCATCCTCAAAGAACACGGCATTGATGCCGACTTCTCCTTCCAATACCAAACGGAAAGTCAACTTTCTTAATCAAGATGGCAACACGCACAATCAAAGGAACCCTGGACACCTTCCAGGTTGATGCCGGTTCTGAGATCACCTACCTGGGCAATACCTCTGCTGGCTCCACCGGCGGCCTCAACATCCGCGCCTTCCGCGTCAACCCCGGCAGCACTGGTGACATCACCGTTACCCTGACGGTCACCAGTGGTATCGACACCATGGAGATCTTCCAGGAAGATTCCTATACTGCAGGCAGCGCCCCCACTGGTTACACCAAGTTCAGCAACATCGTGAAGTCTGGTAAAGGCAAAGGTGCTGTGGGCGTGACCGTGTCGGACGCCTCCAAGAACTATGTTGTGCTGCTGCGCCTGGACGGTTATTCTGAGGTGAGCTACACCGGCTCCGTTGTCGTTCCTTGATCAATTTAAAATTGATCACCCGTTCTTAGATAAAGATACGGTTCGATTAATTTGTGCTTATACGCCGGCCAGGACTCATTTGGGTTTTGGCCGGTACGCTGCGTATAGGGACCGTAGTGATCCCACCTGGCGCATCGGTTACGGCAGCCTGCGGGTCGGCAAGCGGTTTGTCCACGGCGGAGATAAGGCAACTGAAGTCCAGATCACAGCCCAGTTCATTGAGGATCTCAAGAAGCTGGCGGACCTTGTTGTTCCTTGTGTCTACATGCCAATGAACAAAAAGAAGCGGGCAGCCATTATTAGTTATGCTCACAGCGTTGGAATTAGCACCTTTAAAGAGTGTTATTTACGTGAACTCATTAACACTAATGCTAGTAAAAACGCCATTATTAAGGAGTGGTCTCCTTACATCAACAAGGCGTATTACCACGCCGCCTCACTCCTAAGGGAAAGGAGAAGGGTTGAACTCAATTACTACCTGGCGCCAGATAAAGAGATTCCAACCTTCTATCCACACCGCTGCGAAGCCAAGCAACAATGCCTGCTTAACCTGGCGGAGACCTGGCAGCACACGCCGAACCAGATCAAAGCGATTGAGTATCTGGAGCGGAAGTTTCTGGAGTGGGATCCGACAGGTGAGAGCCTAAGACGGTTTTGGAGATACTGGAATCAGGCGCCAGGATTGCTGGGATCTCCAAAGAATGTTTAGCTGTTCCGTTAATCCAATCCAGCATGTCAATTAACTGAAGCTCTGGGCAGTAGTTATATAAAATCTCATCAGCTCTGTCCATAGATTGGTTGTCTTGCTAAAGCTATTTTAAGCAAGATCAAGTAACCAATTAAGTCGTTGATAACATCTTCATCGGATCCAATCAGGCCAGCACCTTTTTGAATACGATTCAATTTGTCATCGATGCGGACCAGAATCTGCTCAACAGAGTCAGCTTTGCTGAAAATCCGACTGGGATTTAAAGCAGAGTCACCGTATTTTTTGTTCTTCTCAATGAGCAGTCTCTTAATTTCGTCGCAAATGAGACCAATATGAGTCTGAGTATCGAACCAGATCTGATCGTTCAAGTTAAGAATGAAGTTGGTGTCTGGGTCCACGGTTTAGATCTGACAGAATGGTCTTATGAAACACCAGCTTAGCCAGAACTACGGCGTTGACAACCGTTACCGGGGCTTAGAAGAAGCTCAAGACAACGCAGCTGGCATGCGGTTTCTGTCACAATACATGGAACGCGACCGTCAAGGCGCCCAAGATGACATCACTGTTCAACGACAAGGCGATGATCGTTTTGTGCTCGTTGCACAAGGCGGAACCGTTCCAACCACTGCACTCCCCTATGAGCCAAGGGGTGCTGCTAGTATCAACAATACTGACCGGCGGATTGGTTTCCGTAATCTTTTTCGCACTCAACCGTCTTAGCCAACAATATGACCGATGTGAGAAAAAATCTCACGAAATCGGCCAGACGGATCAAAACCTAGACTCTTTGGCGGAAGATACACAAAATAACCCCATGTAAGTGGGGTCTGGAATGTAAACAAACGATCACCATGGATCAGGTTTGCCCTGTCCTTGGGAATGCAAACGGGATAATTCCACATCTCAGGCATCGTTCGGAAGCACTCGTGGTTGGTTGAGAACAACAACCCTTCTGACACGTTGCCCAGCTTCCACTCCCTGACCAGCCTCTTGAACCACGCGGCTGTTGGACTTGTTCCGCTGCTGCCGCCCCTTAGACCCCACTTCCAGGTGCCCCGTGGTGCGCTCCAGGAGCAACGTCCGTAGGTGGGAGGGAACAGATAAACCTTGCCAGTCCAGGGGATTTCAATGTTCAATCCATCGTCTTCTTTGGTGTAGAAGTTCCTGGCACGCAAGAACTGACCATTGGCAAGTTCTGTTGTACAGGGATCTAGATCAATGTCACCAAAGAGCGCATCAATGTAAGGAAGATAATCGACTGGCGTCAACCAATCTTCCTCCAGACGCTTGATGAATTGAGCGTTTTTAAAACGCTTGTACTGCTCGGATCTAATCAAGGAACGGTTGTGCGGAGAGTTCGCGCTTGTAGTGGATCAAGGACATGTACTGATCATCCTGGAGCACAAACAAAGCCTCCTTCTGGATGTCAAGGGACTCCGCCCTGGCGATGGCCTTCTGCATCACGTCGGCTGGACCCTCCATGTCGTGGTTACGGAAGTCCTTCAGGGCGGTCATCAAGGCGGGGACCGTCAGGTAGAACATGGTGTCTTCATCATTGTCCGCCCGTGGCACATAGATGATCGCACCAGGCCCCTCCTGGGCATAGAACTTATCGTAGAAGTCACACATGTCCGAGCAGATCCGCTCGATGACCAGCTGCGTCATGCGCTGCTCGGACTCAGTCGGATTCGCTTTGCTCAGATGCTTCAGCAGTTTCTGGCGTCGGTCTGTCATTTGTCTTAATAAATTGCCCTAAACCAGAGCGTTGGAGGGTTGTGCGAATCTTATCAAGGGGTTGATAGATCACAACCATCTTCTGCATATTACCAACCTTCTTGATGAGCTTTCCGCGCTCATCTTTTAGCTTGGTCAGCTCACCCTGGCGGATTAAATATTCAGCAACACAACGATAGCGCCTTTTTGTCGCTAAATCGATGTCGGGAAACCGCTCACAGATTGTGGCAGGCTTCATGTCGCTGAACGTAATCCGGATTTGATCGGCCAATGAGAGACCCAAAATCAAGTCATTGGTTGAGGTCTCGTAGCTCCTGACCAGCTCCAGATACCGCCTCAGATCAGGTGTCTCAAAGCTCCCAGAGGGAGGAAGAAACATCTCCACCTGGCGCGAAAGGCTCGGGGTAAGGAAGTCTTTATAATTTTCAACGGTCACATCCTCGATCACCAGCCTACTGAAGCGGTAGCTCAGATACTTGTTGCTCTCTTGAGGGATGTACTCCTCAAGATCGAGCTTCTCGACTGGTTCGAGCCACACGTCAGGTTCCATTCGGACCTTATTTTGTACCTTGTTGTTCGTGCAGTTTAACGTTTTTTGAGACTTCGGCCCACTGCCTTTCGTGGTCAAGCATTAAAACAAGCTCGTAATACGTCCGAACCGGCTCCATGTGATCAGAAAGCTTCGTCGCAGATCGCCACTGGCTTCCGTAAAGTTCTTGTAAACGTTTTACGCACTTGCTTTCTGATCCGCCATAATTCTGTGCTTCCCACATGGCCTCAGCAAACAACCGTTGTTGCTGAGTCATTAGGGTAAACTTAAGAACTTCTGTGGACACTTTGCCAAGAAGTTGGCTAAACTCCTCAATATAAGGACTAAACGAACAATGAGAAGGCCGATCACTTACGCCGAGCTCCTCCTGCTCCTTGTCCTCGGACCCCTGGGTTTCATTGGGGTTCAGCATTTGGTGGGGTTCATCAGCGATAGAATCACTATAGAGATTCATGTTAAAAAGTAAACCATATGGGCGGATCTCCAGGCACGGCACCCACAATGATGATGCCGGCACCGACGCCACCTCCAACCCTGTACCGCTCTGTGATTCCGGAAGAGGACTACCAGCGCGTTGCAGAACGCATGCAGCGAATCAATGAGCAGACTAAAGAAGCTCTGGCCCGACGAGACGCAATGGTTGGTACCACTACTGACATTGCTAAGCGTGCTGCTGCTCGTGATGTGCTCACTGCTGCTGCGTACCAGTCAGCTTTACCTACAGGTGAGGGCACTGGAAAGTACGATGCAGTGAAGGCAGCCGCCGCCCAAGCCCTGGAGCTGGCTAAAGCCCGTAAGGAAGAAACAGAGAAGCAGCTGCCGATGCAGTCCACCTAAACCAGAGGCTCAGGTTCTGCGTCTCCGTGGTAAGAAACCGGGAGGGGTTTGGGATCAAACCCTTCTATTTCGTCGTTTTCTGGTTGACCCACCCAGTCTTCATACACGTCCTGGAAAACACCATAATCATCAGCTGGGATCAGCATGAGAGCTTCTCCGTTCTCTAGCTGAATTTTGTAGTGAGCATGATTATCCGCACAGTCATCAATGATTTCTTCAAACCGGGCTTCAAAATCGCTAACGGTGATGACCTTCATTGATCCGATAAAACTGCTTTAAGCTTAGCAGATTTTTAATCGGTCACAATAGAGCCAAAATTAATTAATGTATCGGCGCCTTCTGTAACCAAGCGGAAGTCCAGTGACTCCTCAATGTCTTCAGCGACAAATCGCCAATCCGTTAAGAACGCTTCCAGTGTGATGGAGTACGTTGTTTCCAGATAGCGAATGTCATTCGTAATCAGAATGATGTAAGTTCCGGGACCGAGAACCTGGGACGGATAATCTCCGTTGATGTCGTCTTCTGAATCGTAGTCAATCCCTGTCTCTTTGTAGACGTAGCCTTGATTGTTAATCGGCAGCTCACGCCTGTGAGTACCATTTTCAACTATATAGAAAGCTAATAAAGTATTTTTATTGGTATTTGAAGTAAGGGAGAACTGACTGTAGTTCTGCGTAAACTGAATGGCCCGTGGCCGCAGCAGACGTAACTTATAAAATGTCGACTGCTTACGGCTCAGGCCGCCATGGGTATTGCTGATCGTGAGTGAACGGAAGACGTTGCTGAAGTCTCCCAAATCAATTGGTGTATTGACCGAGTCTCCCGGCTGCGCTGGCAACGGATCACTGCCGTAATAGCTGGTAGGGCCGTAGGCTGTCGGCCCTGTACCACCCACAGGGTAAGACTCAACCGTTCCCAAATTGTAGTAGCCTAAGTTAGTCGGTAGCGTCGTTAAAAACCGAGACATCGCGCATATTTAAACCAGTGTACAAACCGTCGGTACGCCCGCTGGCTTGATACTTTTCTTCCATTATTGTAGCGCGTTCAGGATACATGCCCTCCATCTCAAGAGTTTCAATTAACTCGTAACTAATACTCTTCTCAAGGCAGCGCAATTCCAGCTCAGCAGAATCCTTATCAGGGAAATAAGGAGTCTGATAAATCTCGCCACCGACATAAATTGATCCGGTGTACTGAGGATCCTTCAGGTGGTAGCAGCTAGGCAGGATCTGACTTGTCTTCTGCGTTGGCTTTGAAGCGGGCATAATTCAGCTGAACTTTTTCGACTTTTGTTGGCTCAGGTATTGATATTAGCTGGCTCAAACGCAGATGGAGCGGGTTGCAGCACAGCATGTCGCAACCTTTTTTATGTTGGATTCTATATTTGCCGACATAACCACGGGCAGTCCAGAACGCCACCCGAGCTGCCGACTGCATGTTGCCCTTATGGAATGGGCTTGGCATGTAAGCAGCGGTCTCTGTGTTGTTTTTCTTCGTGGCCCCAGTCCATAGCCAGCATTCATCTGGACCTTTGATGTCCACCTTCAGCCAGAAGCTGCGAACGGTCCAGTACATGTCGAAATCAAAGTTGCAGACATCAATGGTGCAGCTGCCTTTGTTGATTTCTTCCATGCAGTCTAAACATTCTCCCATGAGTCCAAAGTTGCCCTTGTGCTCTGGGTGTCCTCTTCGGTGCCAGGGGCAGCACAGATCTTTGTGACCGTCCATTTCTTTCTCCAGCTCAGCAGTGAGTTCTGAGTTGTCAGTGAGGATTGCTTTAACTTTTTTGCCGACATCAAATGTCATAGCTTTCTCTCCGGCAGATGCGAGCAACAATTTTTTCTGGGACTTTGAAGTGCCACGACAGGCGGCGGTATGACCAATACCTGGCGTCTGAATGACGCTTGGCCCTGATCTCATCAATCAAATTGAGACTCAAATTGATACCGGCCCTGAGTTGGTTTTGTAATCCGACATCAACCCTAGTCCCATAGAAGTAGTGGTTTGGGTTGATGCAGTATTTGGAAGTGCAGCAAGACTTCCTGACGACAATTGGTTTCTCATCAGTCCGGAACTGATCTACCAGTGCCAAACATAAGACTCTTGCATCTCGACCTTTGAATGAAGCCCTGTGCCTGTTTGAAAAGGTGAAGTGCTTGAGGACGGGGTGGTTCGCTTTCTTTACGCACCAGCAGTCAGTGCTGCCGACCAGTTCCTGGAATGCGTTCAAGGCGTAGGCAAAGGCGACCAGGTCAACGGGAGTGAGGTACTCGTCCCGAAAAACGGTCTGATAATCCATGCGGATCTTGCAGGGAACTTTCACGCTACCTTGAAAACCCAGTCGTGTCAAGGGCTGACACGGCCATCCAAATTCGACAAAAAAAGCCATATTTATTTCTATAGAGAATAATTGGGGTTATTGTGTGTCCGGACTTAGTACCGTTGTATCAGTGTCCGCCCACCTAATAACCACAACTGCTTTCCCCTAAGAGAAAAGTCCATTATTTTGGAGAATTTGGTAGGCCAAACGCAGCCCAAACAAAACGCCTGCCTGGCAACGACTCTTAAATCAAGTCCAGCTGCGACTCACGTCCCCCTGCAAGCATCAGAAACTGGTTTGAAGTATTCCTCATACGTTTCTGCATATGTTTGAGCACAGTGCCATGGCTCTGTGTACCTACATATGGATTTGGAAGGATTACAAACCCTGTAAACCTGGTTGTTATGTCTGTCAAAACCAAATTCAATGGTGGTCCCGTTTGGGTAGGTGGTAACAACGTCCATTAATCCTGTTGGCCGATGTTACTATTGTAAGAAAGGATTGTTGTAATCAAGTGGCCGACAACTTATACGACCAACTAAATCGCTACAGCCTGTCTGATGTTGGCCGTGGTTTAGGTGGACTCCTTAAAGGTTTTCGTCCAAAACTGACTGCTGAGCAGCTGCGAGCGCTGACAGCACCTGGCATTGGCCGTGGGGCACAAGCAGCACCATCTAGATCTTCTGCTGCTGCTCCAACGGATGCTCAACTGCGTGCGGAAGGATATGGTTTTGGTGTCCGTGAGTACGACCCCCTTGAGCGGGGTGTACGTCCTGCTGGCTACATCCAATACGGAACCCGTGATGGCGTAACTCCAGATCGCCGCCAATCCGATACTTATAAACAGTATGCGATGACCGCTCCGGGTCAGTTCGAGCGCTACTTCAAGACTCCGGAGTTTGATTACGCCTTTGGTGCACAGACTGGTCAAGGACCCAAGAGCCCAGAAGAGATGGCGGCCCTGGCAGCCCAGAGCAAAGCACCAACAACCGAATCTCTTTCTGATTATTACCGGTCTCAAAGTGCAATGGGCCGCGTGAATCAAGCTGAGATTCAAAAGATGTATGCAGATCGTCCTGACCTGCAGAAGTGGGCAGCTGCTAACCCGATGCTGGCCCAGCGTGAGTTTGTCAAGCGTCAAGCAAAAGAAGAAGCTGTCGGTCGCCCCACCGCAATGACCACTTATGCAGGCACCGCCCCAGAGCCTGTCGCTGGCCAGGATTTTTCAATCGCCGCTAATGCTGTCCCCGCCCCCTGGAGCCAACAAGGTGCCAAGGTGTCTGCCGACTTTGCCGAGGTTACGCCTTATCAGATGTCCAAGACAACAGGAGAAGGGATGCCCCAGTTCCAGACCACCCTTAGCAAAGCAGAAGATTTCTTGAAGAGGTCCGGATTATGATGATGGACAACGACTTCCCAGTTGCGATTGAGACCTCCAATCCAGCTCGTCCTACTCCAGCTAAACAAGCTGAGACAGCTCAGTTCTTAAAGCGGTTTATTGCCGGCTCTCCAAGTTTCCAGATTCCCGGAGGTGCATCTAAATTAACGTATCCGGTTTTACCAAAAGAAGACCCGGATGACGTTAGGCTTAGGTTGACGTATCCTTTAAATCAGCCCATGCTTCCCCTCAGGGGCGCCTGATCATGCCAACGCAACTCATCAAAAAGTACCTTGAAGAGTTTGCAAGTTGGCTAAGAAATCAACAAGATTACGATGACTTCGAATACGGAACTGAAGTCATCCCTGGCGATAGAACGTGGACAAAGAAATCTTGTAGTCAGTGTGAGTCTTGATCTTGTAAAATGAGTGATAAGGATGTAAAACAATGAGTCAGACAAAGGCCCAATTAATTTCTGGTACGTCCAGTCAAAGCGTTACATTCAACGACGCAACTATAAGCAGCCTTAACTCCGGTCCCCTCAGCGGGATGCGTAACAAGATCATCAATGGCAATTTTGATGTCTGGCAGAGAGGAACCAGCTTCACGCTGAGCACTTCGTTCCAGTACACGGCAGATCGCTGGAGGGCGAAAGTTGGCACCGGAGGTGCTGGCAGTATTACCAGAAATGTGAGCAGTGGCGACGGTAATCCTTATTTGACTTTCGCCATTACTACGGCTGGCACAGGATCACACGAGCTGAGTCAGCCGATTGAGTTTGTTAGATCAGTAAGCGGCACAGATGGAGCAAGCACTTCCGTCGCTGTCAGCATGAGAGTGGCGAGAACATCAGGCACCGGCACGCTGGATGTTTCATTGCTTCAGTATTTTGGAAGTGGCGGGTCTCCGTCAACAAGTGTTTCGCTATCTCTGGGGACAATTACCCCCACCAGTACGTCAACCCTTTATAGCTTTACAGGTACGCTTGCCAGCATCACCGGCAAGACTTTTGGGAGCAACAACGACGACCAACTGGTGCTCATCATTACTCCTAGCAATGCTGTCGCTAGTTATGATTTTGCTTCAGTTCAAGTAGAACCCGGCAGCGTCGCCACACCGTTTGAGCGCAGGAGCTACGGGCAGGAGCTGCAGTTGTGTCAGAGGTATTTCCAAGGCGTGTCAGGTGTAGGACGGGTGACGACTAGCAACGGTGTTGAGTATTGGTGCAAAACCCCTGTGTTAATGCGTGCCGCACCCACGGCGGCAATCAAATCTGGAGCCCAAGGGTATCAATTTGGCCGTGGTGCATCAAATCTTTCTAGTCTCAGTTCCTATTATTTGGGAGCTGATGGTGCTGGCATTACTTTCGTTTCCGCTGACACAGGAATGTCGACTGATAAGCCTGCTGCATGCACTGGTGATGTAGTTTTCCTTTCTGCGGAGCTTTGATTATGTACCGACTACACGCAAACAATCAACTTGGCGATCAGCAATTTATTGAACGCCTCGCGGACAACGCCTTCATCCCACCCGACCCCGCCAACACCGACTACCAGGCGTACCTGGAGTGGGTCGCGCAAGGCGGTGTGCCCGAGCCTGCACCCGAGCCCGAGCCGGTCCCCGAGCTGACGCCTGCTGAAAAGCTGGCCGCTAGTGGGCTGACGGTGGAGGAGCTGAAAGTTCTTCTGGGGATCAAGTAAACCCGTTTGTTTAACGGTTACTCGTTCCCCTCCGGCAGGATCGTCTGATACTTCTCATACTTAGCATCAGAACTGCGAATCGCTAAGCCCTTGATGAAAGGTTTACCACCTTTCGTGAAGGTCCTGATGCTGGGAAGATCCAGCTGGTTCTTGCAGCAATCAAGCAGCAGTGCAATAAACCGCTTCTGCCCCACTGGCTTTGAACCTGTGTCTTCACAATAGGAGCAGTAGCTGGGGTAGAGGTGGTATTTGCTGTTGTTGTACCGCTCGCCGCTGTCTTTGGCGGCTGGAATTTTCTTGCCGACACCAACAACAGACTCATCGGCTACCACAATTTCAGACTGCAGCCACTCCACCAGGTTGTTGCTGTTGAGGAGGATGTTGTTACGCACCTTCCGCAGCGCCGGCACCATTTCATTGGTATCCAGCAGGTATTGGCGCATTTCTTCTTCCGTCATGGCAAGGACCCAGTTCACCAAGCCGGGTAAATAATCCTTCCATAAACCACTTATGTGGCCTTTGTCGATTTTAATCATATCTTTTGCTTCCGAATTCTTCTCGTACAGCTTGCGGTTGAACTCAACCGTGAGGCGACGACGGCTCAGGCCACTGGTGTTATCCGTGGTCTGAATTGGCTCGTTAGCGACCACCATGACCATGCCGTTGTAGACAAAGGGGTCACCAATGCTCTTCATTTTTTCTTCATAGCGGAGGTTGTCACCGCCGGTCAGTGCCTTAAAGACCTGAGCGGAACCGCCATAACGTTCCGAATCATTGATCAGGGTCAGACGCTTGCCCTTGATGGAGGCCAGCTCAAAGCGGCTTTGCTCCAGCTGGTTCAAGGTAGTGCTTGCGTAATTACCGATGCCAACGAGAGCACAGCAGAGGTTGGCAAAGGTGGATTTACCGCGTCCACCAGGCCCAATAACCTCCAGGAATCGCTGGATCTCGTTTCCACGCCCGACCAGACAGGCCCGCAGCCATGCCCGGAGCACATTAACTCGGGCTTCGTCTCCATATTGGGTGCGGTACAGCCACTCAGTAATAGGGCTAGCAGCGCAGTCCTGATTGTAGTCAAAGTCCAGTCCCCAGGTGATGTAGTGGTCTTTGCTGTGATCAAAAAAGTCCCCGTGGCGCAGGTCCAGAACACCATTCCTAAAGGCCAGGAGGTGGTCCGTATCCTTCCACTTCAGTTCAATGAGGTGCCCTTCCAGCAGTGAGCAGACATCAGAAACGTAGTTGTTGCTGTAGCCGTTGACGCTGCTGAGGTCATTGATCAGGCACTGGACGTAATGGTGAAACTCCTTGCGGTGATTCTCCATCCGCCAGATCCCGATGCTGGCTTCATAGAAAAGGAAGCTGTCATAGCGGGCATCGTAACGCCAAAGCTCCAGGCACTCATCCTGGATCGCCAGACAAACCTCCGAAGCGGGAGGGGTTCGCCCTTTGCCCTTGTCATCACCTTGACTCCTGGCGCGATCCCGATCACGCTTTTTACCGAACGGGTTGAGCAGCATCCCGATGGCGCCCTCAACATCGCTGGTGTCCTCTTCATCATCAGCACCGTCATCAATGCCGACGGGACGACCAAACTGCTCAAAGAATTCCTTCAGACCATCTGCGGCAACAGAGAATCCGCCCTGCTCATCACCGATTCGTTTCGCTACCGAATCAGCGGTTGGAACCGTGAAGCCGCCAAAGTCGACGTAACCATCCTCCCTGGCCATGGCACGCAGGGTTTTAAGCCCTCGACCTTCATCAGGGTTGGGACCACCTGGCAGCCGCTCAAAGTTGGCCCACTTGTCTTCGCAGACGCCTTGCTCAAATGCAGAGGACTGAGAGGACCAGTCAACCCAGGCCGGCAGCATCTCGTCGGCAATCTGGTGCAGGGACATGCCCACTGCAATCCAGTCCTCATAGCTGTCAGCGCGGGAGGGATTGAGCGCCTCCAGGTACTGAACCGCCTCATGCATCAACGATTCGAGGGCAAACTGCGAATCCTCGTCGTAGTTGATGGTGATGCTTTGGGTGATCAGGGGGCCGGTGCTCCTCGACTTACGGCGGTAACGGCTGTGGGGATAAGCCTTTTCAATGGCGTCATACAACCATTGCGGCATCTCGGGCAGATCTTTGGCGTACTCAAAGCCGCCGTGATCGGTTGTCCTGTAACCCTCTGTATCAGGGTGGGCACCCATCAGGGCGCCTTGACGGGACCTCCAGAGAATCTCCCATGGGTGCTTGTCAACTTTGAGGGTTGCCTTATCGGGCAGGCTGTCCACCTTCTCCGGCGGAACACGGAAGAGCATCCGCAGCTTCCCCTCCTTGCCACTGGAGATGGTCAAGGTGCGGGGGAAGATTTCACTGAGGGGACCGCCACCGAGCTTCTCAATCTCGGGGATGGCATCTGCCCCATCAATGTCAACAAAGATGAGCGCCAGTTCATTGCTCCACTGGCCGCACAGCAGGCCAACACCCGTGGCCCGACCCTCATCAAGCTCCTTTTTGACCTGACTAACAGTTTGAGAATTACTGGTCCAACCTGGGAGGTACGCTTTTTTACCCTTTAAGGGGGTTAAGGGGAAATCAACGGGCAGGTAATCCAGGCGAATCTCACCTGGCGCAAGCGATTTACGGGGTGGGGTTGGAGCAGCAGTCGTCACGTTCAGGTATGGTCGTCAGCAGGGCAAGGACAGGGCTAAGGTAGCCACCAAATTTGGGGCGGACCCGGAAAAAACCTGTCGTTTCCATTTCTTCCAATGTACGGGGAAGAACCCTGTACTCAACCGTCCCCATCAATAACTTCCATGTCAATTTCAGTCTTATTGAGAGACGGAAGAATCTCGGAGTAATACTTGCTGACGGCATCCAGCCACTTGTTTTTGTACTTCTCGATGGTGCCGCTCTGCACCGCGAACACCTGGGACCGCTCCCTGGTAGCCACAAAAATCATTAAGATTTCTGGGACGATGCCGACTGTGTGCTCCAGGGCCATGGCGTAAGCGCCCATCTGCATCATGCATTTTTGGTATTTCATGAAGCCAGCCCGCTTCATCCCGTACTCCGACTTCAGTGTCTCAGGACCAGGCCAGCGGCTGTAGTAAAGCCCGTTACTGGTTTTTAGATCCCCGAGCACAACCTTGCCTTTGTATTCCGCCACGATGTCTGGGGCGCCGGCCCAGCCCCACGTCTCAGTCTCATGGGTCCCAGGATGCCAGACGCGGCTGATGCCATCACCACCCATGGTCCAGGCAAAGTCATCGGGGTTGGCGGGGTTCTCAGCCCACACAATCCGATCCAACTTGTCGAGCTTTTCAGGAAGACCACTCCAGAACTCGGCAATCTCCTCATCATCAATAACGGGATTTTTGTTGATGCCAAGCAGGTACTCCTCCATCAAGGAGTGAACCCTGGTACCGCGTGCAGCTGCGGCTTCCCTTCCACCTGGATTCTTCTTAGCCCACCGTTCAAGTGCAGCTTTATTGCCACTGGTTGCAGAAAGAATGGTGGTGACAGAAGGGAGCGCACCATAGGGAGTCTTGTAATGCCGACTTCCGTTAATGGTTAAGCGCGTGTCGCCGTCGCTGCGGTAATCCAAAAACTGCAAGTGCGATGCAGTTTTAGAGTACGGCGTATAAATTTTGCGCTCCAGCTCTTCTTTCAGCAGAACAACTGCCGGAATTTCATCTAGAACTGCAGGCATGGATGGCGCCACAAGATGCCGCAACCTAGCGGCTATCTACAGAAGCGCAACAAATCAGTCCCCGTCGACCTCTGGCGCCCGATCCGAGAAGATGTTCTCGATGTTGTTGGCGAAGGTCATCGACTGGTACTTGGCCACATGGTCTTGAATCCGCTTGTAGATGTCAAACGAACTCTTGATGGCATCCTCCGGGCTGATCATCAGCTTGCTGTTTGCCAGCAAACCAGCGGTCAGCACACAGATCCCCAGCTCTTGCGGGTGGTTGATAAAGGAACGCAGAGACCTGCCGTTGTCCGTAAAGGAGCTGAGCAACCACACCAGGTCCTGAACAGAAGCTGAGTCCTTGGGTCCGTCTGTCATTGGTCGTCCTCTTGTTCCTTGATCCAATACAAGGTGGTGTAATCCTTCTTAATAAGAGGAACGAGCAACCCCTCATCCTTCAGGGCTGTTAGCCGACGGGCAATGGTCCTGTGGTTCCTTTGGAACTTTTTAACGATTGCTGTGATGGGAATAAGAACCAGGTGACCCCCTTTGAATGGGGTGGCTTCATTCATGAGGTACTCGTGGATGTTCCAAGCAAGATCATCCATCAAATCTGTCATGACTGGGCGTGCCACCTGGTTATGTTCCTTATTTAGAAGACTCCAGAATTGATTCTAAAGTGCTTAACTCTTGTACTGTTTCGGTTTGCAGCAGCTTGTGGACCCCTTTCTTAGCGGTCTCCAAGTCCATGAACCAACAGGGTTCAAGGTCCTCAGAACGCGGGGCACGGTACAGGGTGTGGCCGGTGTTCCCGTGCTTGAGCACCTTGATCTCATACCCCTGGTACTCGATGGAAGGCAGGATCTCCGACGGTTTACCCTTGTACCTCAGTTTGCGTGGATCCTTCATTGGAAGGTTGATTAGAACCCTCCAAATGTACAGACTCTAAATATTTCTGCCACCCTTCTCTCAAGTAACCATAATCACGGGCTTCTGTCACACCTGTCTTTGCGCCGCAGACACCACAGGTCCCGTGGTGATAAGTGGAGCAGTGGGCTGGGGGACCGTAGTAGCGACCACCGTCCCACCAAAGTCCCCACTTACCACCGCAATCGCGGCAGACCCAATCAGGTTGTTTCTGATCCGCGTGTGCCATGAGCTTCACTGTTGTTCAACCATTGCGTGTACTTCTCATTGGACTCCTGGAGCTCCTTGAGCCTCTGGCGGTACAGGTTGCCCACCCAGCTCAGTTCCTGTTGCTGCTGGCGGGCAGCTTCCTGAATGAGCAGATCCAGTTTGCTTTTGTCCATGTTGTTGGAAGTAGTTGTTTTTCCAGAAATCCTCTATCTTGTCAATAAATTCTTTCTCATAGAAGATATTAAGATAGGGACCCCTTTCAGAGAACAAGGAATCTGACGGGATGTGAACAAGAGCCCTGGTTTCAAACAGCTTGATGTCACAGGTGTGACAGCTGTACTCAGGATTCGCCTTGTTCTTGTCACTGGGACAGTAATCAACAGCGGTCATGATCACCTCCGGGTCAATGCCTGGATAGAGATCGTGATACCGCTGCAGCAGGTGCATGAACTCAGAGAGTTTCATCAAAATAAGGCTCGTAGATTCTGAGTTGATCCATGAAGTTCTCAGCATCTTTTTTGGCTTGGAAGTAACCCTCCAGCCAATCCTTGCTGCGGCCTTCTTGACCCATGTAGGCGACGTAATTAACGCCGAGCCTACGAATCAGCTTCTCCCTCAGGTTCTGCAGTGCCATTGACTTTCACGATGTAAAAGGAACCATCTTCTTTATCAATGAACTCCAAAACGTCATCCTCTTTCCACCCCAGTTTTTCGAGGAGTTCATCGGGGAGAGTGAGAACACCCTCCTCATCAATAGGAATTGTCCAGCGCTCGGTGTTGCCGTTGACCTCGAATTCATTGGTCTGCATCTTGGGTTTCCATAAAGCGTTGAAACTCTTCCCGTAGAACCGTCTTCATTGCTTCAACGGTGTCTTCTTTGCCCAAGTAAGTGGTGAACTTGAACTCATCTTCAATCTCATGCTTTTCGCGGTAGCTGCGGTCTACCGCAAAGGACAGATCCATGGTCATGCGGAACAGATCCTTGGTCCTCCCCACTGGCGGCAAGCCCATACCAATGATTTCGTCATCAAGTATCTTCATCAGCTCAGAGAGTGACAAAGCGTGCTGCTTAAAAAGATCAGAGTAAGACTCAAAGTTCTCAAAGTAATACTCAGCCATGGGTTGAAATCGCTCGGTGATGGCGATAATGGTGCATCCAAAATTAATCCCCCCGAACCGGATTGGCTAGGGGGGATCAGGGAAGCAAGACATTAAGATTTGGGATAGGGCGAGAGTGTCCGCCTACGGTGATCTACGTTGCGGCTTAGGGGACTCTTCGTTTAATGCAACGTTCCTTGTTGCACCCTGTACTTAATTATGTCAGGTTGTCAACCTCTTGCGGCGTTCATAAACAAACGAAAACCCAGGAACAAGTTGTGCTTGCATTGGAGCCGAACCATCATCAGCAGTGAGGGCATCACGGACCCGATCTTTGTCAGGCAGTTCCTCCTGCTTGACTTCGACAACGGACTCATCTTTGATGCGCGTGATGGTTGTGGTCTTGCGTAGACCAAACTCAACGCGATCCTCGTCCTCCCAGTGGTCAAAGTTGTCCACCAGACGAGGCTTGACCTTACGGATCGTTGCCTGATACTTAATGCCCGTTGGCTTGTTGCCAATGAGATCCTGCTGGTACGCGAACTTGATGATGGAAATCATCTTCTCTCGATTCTTTTTCCAAGCCTCAAGATTTGCTTTGATTTCCGCCATCTCATCTTCCAATGCCTCGATGTAGGCATCGCACTTCTTGACCATGCCGATGATGGAATCGAACTTGGACTCCTGGCGGGAAGCCAAATCAAGAAGGTGCTGCTCCAGCATGGCCCGCTCATCCTCTGGGATGTCAGGCAGATCCTTCAGAAACCCGATGTGCTGGATGGATTCTGAGATTTGAATCAGGGAAAGTTTGTCAGCCATGGTTAGAACGGAGGATGGAAAAATTCGTAGAGTATGACCCCAAAGCACAAACCAACAACAAACCAGATGAGTGCTGTGCTGTAGTAATCCATTTACCGGGAACGCGAGCCAGACAGGACTGTAGCTACGCTTTGTGAGTAAGCAGCCATACGGAATGGCGGATCCTGACTGAGGGCTGTCTCAAATAGATCCCAGCATTCACCTGTTGCTGTACCACGGGAGTCATAAACTTGGCGTTCTTTCCAGGTTTCTTCTGGCAACCAGCGGGCATCAGCTTTTATCCCGTCATAAGTAAGACGATAAAAAAGCAGACCGCGCTGATGATCAAAGCGGTACACGCAAATCCTGGGGTTATAGCTGTCGTTGGATTTCCGAGAAGAAAATGACAGGGATTGCAGACGGATGTTTGCCATTGCCCACTGCATGTGCTTGCAGACTGGCTTGAACTCGATGTCAGAGAACCGATCAAATTCAGATTTTAGTTCTTCTTTGTTTTCATCCTGCTGCGACCACGACTGACAGCTGCATGCATGGTCGTCTTCACGGATGAAATAAAGTTTTTGCACACCTTCTTTATCAGTTGCGATGCGAGGTGGACGCCCAAGGTGGGGTTCCAGCGCAGTTCGAACAGGAGAAGGACTGTAATCAAGAGCAGCAATTGGAGTTCCTTTCCAATTACCAGAAACCAAGCCATTGCGCCAGATCTTGTAGTCGAAGTAAGAAGGCGTTCTGGTCCGATGCTGCCAGAAGTTACTAATTACTTTAGACCGTTCTACATATAGTAGACATTCACCAAGATCACAACAGATCAAATCACCTTCTAAAGAAATGCTTTGAATGTCAGTAGCTTGAAGGCTTTTGAATTTGTCAGGCTGATCTTGATACAGGGCATCAACAATGCGACGCCTACCATAAATTAAGCGTTGAGCTGCAGAGAGCTCCTGTTCAACAACGTTCATTACGGTCAAAGTGGTGTGTGCGTGAGGCTTTTAGGGACATCCTCCAGGTCCATCACTCATCCTTTTCCCTGCCCCCTGTATTTCTTTTCTCCTTTTACGGAGAACGAACCACGCTTGCGGCGGCCATGACCCACAGAGGTACGTTTAGGCACGGCCTCTTTGTGGATGTTGCCACTTAAGGATTTCTTAGACACTGGGAAGCAGGCTAAAAACGCAGGTGCAGTCTAGGTTCTTCTCCCCTGGTGTCAAGTGTTCACAGATAACAAAATTGACAATAAATGTTTCATGCCTAAACTGGTCATTATGCTCAGCCTCAATGTCAAAGTTTGAGCTGATTGAATTTCAATTCGATCCGGACGATTTTAGTCTGTCTTTAGAAGACGAGTTCTTAATAGCAAAGTTAACAAAAGATATCAAATCTGTAAGTGATGCTGAAACGCTAAAGCAGGCAGCATTGAAGCTACTTGGCTTGGCTGTTCATAGGCAAGCCGTAATCCGAGGTTTGATCAGGCGCCTAGCCAATGTAGAAGCTGGCGCCATCTCCAGAATTTACGAAGAATAATTAGCCGCAGGCTTTAGCAGCTGCCTTGGCATGACCGCCATGGACAGGGAACGTCACAACAAACTCACGATCACCCCTGGCGCAGAGCGGAGTTCCGCCACCACAGGTTTTGCATTGGGTGGGAGAACCATCAAAGGTTGCAGGACACTGGCGAAACACGACCCCATCAACCTCAAATTTTGCCGGCGCATCTTCAGGCACGACGCAGACCACGGGGTAACCCTTTTTGGCAAAGGAAGCTGCCTCTGATTTGACCTCAGTTGAAAGGTTGATCGTAAAACCCATGTTGGTTGCCATCTTGACGGCACGCAGGTTGGGTTTGTTTCTGAGGTGATGGGTATAAGTCCAGGCCGCTTTGAGATGTCGGGTTGCTGCCGCCAGTTTTTGCAGCAGGTCTGAGCGAATCTCACCACCTTGGTGCCAGAGGTCACCACCGATGTTGTGGCGGAACAGGCTGTCAGCCTCGAGCCTGGCAACAGCATCGATAAATTCAAGCTCAGGCAGGCCGCGCTTACCTGCTGTTATGTAGTCCCAATGTAGACGCGTATGGAAACCGGCTTCGTTGTAGCAGCCGTTCTCCCCGATCAGTGGGCAGGTGGTTGGGCAGCTGGATCTGGAGGTGGTGCTGACCACGATTTCGCCTGTCTTTTTGTTGCTTGACTTGAGTGTCAGGGC
>Ga0208050_1000059_pt1 | contig 31475 bp, 46 predicted proteins | sample LakMenEpi13Jun10_FD_150691 | JGI IMG/M metagenome (GOLD analysis project Ga0208050, IMG submission 150691) | Freshwater microbial communities from Lake Mendota, WI - 13JUN2010 deep hole epilimnion (SPAdes) | ecosystem: Environmental > Aquatic > Freshwater > Lake > Epilimnion/Euphotic zone ... | reverse complement strand
CCTAATGGGAATAACATAACAGATTTGATACCACCTTTTCCATTGGTACAAGTTCTGTCATTATATCCTGTGGTCATATTACAAGCCATTGTTCTTTGTTTTTTTAATGTTTATAAAATGGGAGCAGTTACCCACTCCCTTGTTAATTTTAGTTAGGTGAAGATGTTCCATTCCACACTCCGATTTGATTCAAGAATGGTACCTGAACACCAGCTCTGAACTTTGAACGTAAATAGATTACATCATCATCTTGAGAATACCATAAATCAAAGTTTTCAAAGTCAGATGCTAAGTCAGTTCCAAATACAAATTGAGATGCACGACCTGTGTAGATGTTATCAAGACCATTCAATCCGTTAACTTTAACAATTCTCATGTTTGTTCCTGGAAGGATCAACTCATTCAAGTCACCAATGTTAGCTGGATTGTAATGGAATAAGTTATCATCAACCAAGTTCTTAGTCAAGAAATTAAAGTTCTCACGACCTGTGAAACAGATGAAATCATTAGCCTCAGCAACATTTGCTGGAGTATTAATAAAACACTCATAGAACACATCGAATGCATTAGATGCAGAGATTGATGCAGTTGAAGATGTGTTCAAATCAACACATCCATTGGCAACTGTCAAGAATTGACGGAACCCATTCATGAATGCTAAGTTACCTGTACCGGTTGCTTTGTTACCTTTCCAGATTAATTTATCCAATTCAAATGAATGTAACTGCAATAAGTAGTTGATGATTTGTTGCTCAAATGGAAGAGTCTTATCTTCAGCCATTGCACCTGGACGTAAACCTAACTGAGTCCAAAAACCATCAAGGTCTTTTTGACAGAAAGATTTCATATAACCAAGAGTTTCAACTGCAATTGCACGATCAGTGAATATTGTATCTCCAGATGGAGTCATAGTACAATCTCCAGCTTGATATACAACTGAGTCATCCATCAACTTCAATTCTTGAGATCCTTTAATCCCTTGTTGAATTGTTAAATATTGTAATGTTCTCGCTTCAGTTACTGAACGAACAATTAAATCTTCTCTTTGCTCATCAACATATGCTGCAAGGCCAGAGACATCCCAATTAAATTTGGTGCTTAAATACTTTTTTAATGACATTTTATTTATACTTTAGAATTTTTCAAAAATAGTTGTCTGGCTGTCAGGTTGCCAACCTTGCTGAACTTCTCAGCTTCTTTTGTTGCATTGGATGGTTGTGCTTTGAAAGCCTCGAATTCACTTTTCAAAGAGCTCAACTCATTTAGCAAGTTTGTATTATTTTCAGCAATAGCTTTGGTCATTTCTCCTAAGCCTTCGACAGCTTTTGAGAATGCCTCAAGTTTTGCATTTACAATTGATTCAACTTCCTCAGCACTCATTGATTGAGCAACTGGCATTGTAGTGTCCTCATTTATCTTAGCTATAACAGCTGTTGCTACATCATAAGCAACACCCATCTCAAGTCCTAATTTCTCAGCTATTACCTCAGTTACATCTTCCAATACTTGTGGCAACATTTCAGATGAGATTGCTTCAAAGTCAGAACTTGTCTCCTCAACGGCAACATCTCCAGCTCCTTCATTCTCTCTCTCATCAATGATCTCTGTGATTACTCCTTCAGCGTTAACCACTATTGATACACCAGCAAGTTCACCAGATAAAGCATGGGTGCCCTCTGGAGCTGGAATTCTTTCACCATCAGCTACAACAAATACTGGCATTCCAACCTCAAGAGCATCATATTCAACTATGGTTGTTCCATCAGCAAGTGTTGCCTGTTCAAATGTATCAACTGATTTAGAGAATTGTGCTTTCATTTCAGCAATCAATTCCTTAATAGTTTGTAATTCTTTGTTCATGTTTATTATAATTTATTGTTCGAAAATCCCTAACTCTTTCAGCTTTGCCTCTGTCCATCTCTTAGCTGCAAGCCCACCCCATAACAAATATGAGATAGTTCCACAAGCTGATTCATCATCTGCATTATAATACTCCTCAGCTCTTGACAGATATGAATACATTCTTTTGATCACAGCAACTGAGACAGTCTGTCTGTTAGCCAAAGTTGTTGCTCTTAATCTGCCAACCCTTGTGGCACATTTATTTCCATACTTCTGATTGAGCTCAATTCCTTTCTTAGCATTGTTGCTCACAGCTTCTGGATAATCATTGTAAAAAGTGATGTATTCCTGAACCTTTTTAAGCTCTTGATATATGGTTGAGAATTCATGCTCCCATCCTTTGCCAGTCTCAAGCAATTGGAATACTCCCTCAATTGAGAATCCTGTGAACATTCCAGCCTTTGCTGCATCATAGACATCCTTGTTTGTGACCTTATAACTCACAATCCAAGAGCCATCATTCTCATCCTTGAATCTTTCTGGAGCTGTGAATCCTTTTGACTCATCAATGATGTAGCTCATGATCATATAGATACCATCAACCACTCTCTTGCTATCATGCTCAAGATTTACATTGTTAAAGTTCTCTCTCCTTGCATAATCAAAGACAATATCCTTGATTGCAGATGGTGAAAAGTTCACATAATACTCCTCACCAGTCTGAGGATCTCTTCTAAATATGGGAGTATTTGCAGATATAGCAACTCCAGTGATGACTTGCTCCTCATCATTAAACTGATAAGCAATCTTTTTAGAGAATGTTTCAAAGGATTTCTCATGTGCTGGATTTGCAACTAATGAATTGAATGATACAGTTGTTTCTGGATCCTCCAGATCAATGATAATATCATACAATGGCAGCTCTCTAATCATATAATAATATGTAATTTTGTTCGAAATGAAATTTGTTTATCCATATCATAGTAAGGCTGAGTCTGACTTTGAAATAAACCAATCAATCAGATTGTTGAGATTAGTATATCCAGATGCTGAGATATGGACAGTTGGCAAAGCTGTGGATGGCATCAATAATCTTCCTTGCACTCAACACAATAACATCAGAGGATGTGATGTGACAAATAGAATCTTGACATTTGCAAAAAAGATTGGAGGAGATTTCATTTATATGAATAAGGATTTCTTTATCACCGAATCTTGGCAACCTCATGTGGCCATTAAGATGGGATCTATTATTGTTAACCCAGAGCATCCACCCCATACTCAGATTGCTCAAACCAATACTCTTGAATTCTTAAAACATAATAAATTCACAGCTTATAATTTTGAGACACATACTCCTGTGATGATGAATAGCCAGAAACTGATTGATCTATTTGACAACATCAACTGGAAAGATGACAATCATTTTATCAAATCAATCTATTGCAATGTATACCAGGTCCCATCAAAGGATGGATTCAATTGCAAGGTATCTGTACCATCCATTGATAAAGCAAAAGAGTTTATTGCACTTCAGGGATGTTTCTCAACTGGTGATGGATTCTGGAATCAATCCAGATGTAATTGGATTAAAACGTACTTTTAGACTCTTGTAGTTGAACTTTATTTTGTGTGCTACTTATATCAGATTCCAACACAACAACTTGAGTTGTAGTTTGACCTTGCTGTTGACCTTGTGTCATCTGAGTTAAATCTGTTGTCTGAGCATTTGTGTTGGCAGTAAATTCACTTGATCCAGCTCCAGCCGTTCCTCCTCCTAATTGTGGAGCAGATGGTGCAGTCCCAGCCTTGTATTGTTGATTGGCAACAACTGCTGCCTGTGCTATTCCAAGACCAGCTGTAAATGCTGACCATGGTAAACCGAAAGTTAAAGGAGATGCAGAGACTGCCTTCATAACACCACTGGCTGTGTCCATTGCTATCTGTCCAATCTTGATGGCTTTATCTCTATTGAACTGAGCTTTCTTAATTTTCTCCTCTTCTTGATAAGCCTTTAACTCAATCTGATATTTCTGATATGCAAAGTTTTTCTCAATCTCTTCCTTCTGATCAGCTGTCAATCCTTGTTGATTTAACTGCTGTTTTAAATTCTCATCAAGATTAGCAAGATCAGCCTCCCTATTGGATGCAATTTCATCCAATCTGTTTTGGTCATTTGCATTAAGTATCTCATTGAGTTTCTTAACCTCATCAAAATATTTTTGAGCAGTTTCTAATGCTTTTTGAATATTAGCAATTGTTTCTTTTCTTGCCTTTAATCCTTCCTCCTTAGCAATGTCATCATACTTTTTATCAATCTCAGCTTTCTTTTTTCTATACTCTTCCTGAGCTTTCAATCCAGCATCATAGAACTCCTCCTCATCAATAGCATCAGCTTTGAATGCTGCCAAGTTTAATGCCTCTTGTTTTTTATACCATTCCTCAAGATCAAGTAATTCATTATCTCTATCTGAGTTTGTGAATCTAATGATCTGCTCTCTCAATGCTTTTTTCTTAGCCTCTTGCTCTGCAATCTTGTCAAGCTCCATTTGATTGTACCGATTGATGATTGCCATCCTGTCAAGATTCTCTTGAACTCTTAACTGATATAATAGATTTGCATTGTTATGAGCTTGATCATATTTCTTATCATAATCAATTGCCAATAGCAAGAGCTCCTTATCTTTGCTCTCAGCCATTAAGTCAAGACTCAATTGGTATTGCTCATCCTCTGCCTTGATTCTATCTTCATTAGCTTTCCTTGCCAATTCAGCTAATCTTTTTGCCTCATCTTGTTGAGCCTTTAGTCTTTTATCAGCTGCATCCTTCTGCCTCTTTTGTCTATCTTGAATTGACTTATATTCTCTATCTGCATCTTCATTGTCAATTTTTCTTTCAAGATCTCTTCTTTCCTTAGATACTTTATTGAATGCCTCTTCTGCTGCATCCATCTCTTTATTTGATGCTTTTAAATCTTTTATTTTTTTAAAATAAAAATTTTTTGCAGCTTCCTCTTCTTCCTTTAAAAAATCTAAACGATTCTGAAGCCCTTCTCTGGTTATTTTATTTATTTCCTCCTCTGATGCTCCTCTTCTTTTGGCTGCATTTATTTCTTGTTGAGCCATATCTTCAATTATATCAGTCACACTTTCAATCACCCTTGCTTGACTTTCAATTAGACTATTTGTTTGTTCAATCTGTTTATCTAATTGTTTTTGTTTCTCCTCTGCATCCTCAGTCTCATCACCAAACAACCCCATAGCATCTGCTGCGAATCCTAACAATACTATAAATGCACCAATACCTGTTGCAACTAATGCTGCTCTCAATGCTTTTGTTGCAACTGTTGTTGCTGTTGTTGCTGTTGTTACAACTCCTTGAGCTGTGGCTTGTGCTCCAAGTCCAGCAATGGTACCTGTTCGAATGAAATTACCAACCTTCTCAATAGCATTCCTTAACTGAATTCCAAGGATTGCCTCTTTATTCAAGTTGTTTGCAATAATACTAACTGAGTTAACCAATCCCTGGACAGCTTGCAACTTTACCATTGTCTGAGTTAAAGCCTCCGATTCAACACCTGTCAATGCAACTGCTGATTGTATTCCTTGGAATGCTGCTGCTCCAGTTTCAATTCCTTGCAATGCTGTATCTAAACCAACAAAGTCTGATGACAAAGCAGTTGTCTGAGCTTTAAGATCACCAATCTCATCCTTAAGATTGGCTGCATTGGCAATTGCCTGTGATCCAACTGGACTCTCTCCTCCAGCTTGAGCTGCCAAGTTCTGATATTCCTTCATCAACTTGGTCATCTCTCTCATGGTCAATCCACCAGTCTCAAGTCTTTGATTGAGCTCTGCAAGTTTCTGATCAAACTGCTCCATCCCTTTTGTGGATGCATCTGTTGCTGTCTGAGATGTTTCTTTTAGATCCTTATTTAACCCCTCAACAGCCTTATCAAATGCCTGGATGTCTTGAACACTTTTACCAGTGTCAACCTTCAAAGAAAATACTGCTGTCTTTTCTGCCATCTTAGAATATTATCTCAATAGATCCTTTACTTATAGATATCTCTGTAAATACTACTCCATTTATAGCTGATATAATTGAGCCAGTTACAATTTCAGATCTTGGATTTTGAATATGCAAAGACAATGATCCTTCTCTATTTTTATTATCTGAAAGAGATTCTATTAATACATCTGAATTTACAACAATAGCCTTAAATCTTCCTTCAAAAGATCCAGCTTCATTCATTATAAATGATCCTTTTTTTCTTTCCAATTTTTATAATTTTATTTCTACTTCATAACCTTCTTGCTCATATGCCATCTTTGCATATTTATGAGCTGTTTCCAAAGATTGAACTTCTCCTTCTTCAAGATTAGCTTGATAAGCTCCAATAGGAACATCAGTGTAAAGCATTTTACCTTCCTTAAATGTTTCTGCATTAGCAAATGTTGCTACCTCACCTTCAATAGTAGTTCCTGAATAATCACCTAAGAATCTAATTCTACCATAAACCTCTGGTAACTCAATACCTGTTCCTGAGATTGTAATCTTTTTTTCTTCTGTTGCTTTAATTAAAATTGCCATAATATTTTTTTTTGTAAAGATAATAACTTATGCTACTGCTATTGTTGTGATTGTTCCTGACGTACCTCTATATTTTAATGCTCCACCTTCTACATATAGCTGACCTCCATTTGCAAGTGTTACAGTAGGAGCTGTACCATTATGAATAGTAATAGTATTTGTTGCTGCTGCTGCAAAGTCTGTGCCTGATACTAATGCCCCTAAGGATTTCATTACAACATTTGTGTTCTTATTTACAAAGAAACTCCTTTGTGTATTACCCATATAAACACTAAATGACTCAGTTATAGTTGGTTGTGCTGCGTTTGCTCCAGTACCCGTTCCTCCACCAAGAACAATCATATCAGTCTGAGAATTTGCTCCAGTAACATATTGCCCTATGAAAGTGTTTCTATAACCAGAAAAAGAACCTGAAATAACACTTGAACCTATCGTTGTAACATCAAAATTACTTAATCCAGCTGATGCATTTGAACCTATTGCTATTCCTCTATCTCCACCTGATGCATTTGTTGTTGCATTATACCCTATGGATATAGATGAATTTGAACCACCAGCACTCAATCCAGCCTTTGCTAATTGACCGATAGAAATTGAATTAGCATCAGCATAACTTGTTTGTCCTATGGCAACACCACCACCAGTACTAAAATAAGCTCTTGATTGTGAATTTAAACCAATAGCTATTGCTGTATTATTACTTCCAGATGCTGGAATTGAACTACCATTTCCAATAGCCACACCACCTTGACTACTTAACTTGAAATAGTTTGTTGTTCCTTGTATTGCTCTTATTAATAAATCATCTGCATCAGCAGTTCCACTACCAAACACAACTACATTGTTCCCTTGAGAACTAATTAAATTAGCCGTATCAGCACTATTCCTAACTCTAAATGCTATATCTGTTGACAATGTACCTTGTGCCCTTACGTCAAGCCTGACTGATGTTGAAGGTGTTGCACCTATTCCAAGTCTTTTATTTGTATTGTCCCAAAAGAAAGAAGCATCTTGTTGCAATACTCCTCCAGCTTGAAACAATACTCTTCCATCTGTTCCTGAACCTATTGGAGTTGTACCAACAGTCAATCCAGCAGATACTGAATTCATAATCTGTTGACCAGTTATACTCTTAGATATATAAGTTGATCCAGACAATTGAGATATTTCAATTAAATCTGTTGATGATAAATTTGATCCCTTTGCTGTAAGTTGTGATATTTTAATTCCCATCTTCTAAAATTCTTTCTTGATTATTTTCTGTTGTTCTTTCTTGATTATTTTCTGTTATTCTTTCAAATGCATTTATAATATTAATAGCTTTCTTTGCTGTTGACCAAACTGCATCAAAAAAATATCCATACATGATTATAAAATTAAAGCAACTGATCCACTACTCAATTGAATTCCACTAAAAAAATTACCATTTTTAGGTCTTATCAAACAACCAGGCTTTATTGCAATTGATGGATTAGTAATTAATTGATCTTTGATATCAATACCTTCAATTTTAATAGAGCTAAATATTGTATCCTCCAGTATAAAAATACCATCAAATTTTAATGTTTGTTCTGTTGCATTATTAACAATTAAAGTTCCTTGCTGAGCTGTCAGAATACTATTAGATACTGGCATATTATTTATATTTCAATTAAACGAGTCTGACCATCTTCAGTAAACCTATCCTCAGAATCCTCAACAGATCTGAAATATTGCGAATATGGATCATAAGGTGGCTGAACATTTGTTGTTTGTATACCTTCTCCTTGTATTATGCGAATCAGTTCGACAACTGTGCTCATGTTCTTTCCACTCTGATAGTCATTAACTTTCAACAACCTATATACAACACCATCAATGTTGATTAAGTTTCTGAAATCAAGACTATTGATGTCTGATGGTCTTAACATTACTGAGCAAGTTACTTGCTTTCCAAACCTTGAAATCAGTTCCTTGATGAACTTCTCATGATACAAATATAAGTTGTTTGTTGTGTAGTTTGATGTGGCCCAAAAAATATAGTTAGGAACACCAAAGTTGAAATCAAATGTTGGTGAATCCAAACTGTCTAAGTGACCAACATATGGATATGATGTCTCATTGTGCAATACATCAGTCTCATCTCTATGAATCCAGTCTCCAGTTCTTAATCCTCCCAACTGCACAATGAATGGCTTGCCTTTCTTTTTTTCAATGGTCCCATTACCATCCTCATCAAACTTCACCTGGAAGGATCTTGGCACAATCAAATCTGTAAAGTTACCGGCATTATCAAATGGAATCTTGACTAATAACTTTTGACTGAATGGCAATTTAAAATCAGTATCGCTTGTTGCAAATTGACTCTGGCTCTGAATCACAAAGGAACCATATTGTGTCTTGATATCTTCAAAGTATCTTTGATTCCAATAATCATCCTCTTGCTCAAAATTAAAATTATAATTCTTTGAGCTGAAATTTATTGTTGGCTCAACCTTGATCTCTTTACTCCTATCAAGTTTCTCAGTCCAATCTATTGCATCACCACTGGCATTATAGAATCCATTCAATGGCTCTATCTCTAAAATACTTGCATCATCAACAGATGGCTTGACATACAAGTTGAATGCTGTGATGATACCTTTAAAGAATTTATCACAAGTCATATCTGGAAGGAAGATATCAAGATATAAATTTCCTCCAGCTGTGATCTCTTGCTGTTGCCTTAAAAAATTAAGATCAGCTGTATTGGCTAAGATATTCACAGCTACATCTGCATAAGTTAAATTAGTCCTCTGAATGAATGCACTTGTCATTCTGAATCTGATATCAAAATGAACCTCATCATTATAACTCACATTGATCATTCTGCTGTAATCAAATGAGAATGTGATGGATGTTGTTGCTGATGAAATATTTCCATAATACAATACATCATCACTGATCAAGATGTTGTTTCGATATATTAAAAAGATTACCTCATAATCTCCATTGATAGTATATGCTCCAGAACCAGATCCAGTGATGGTAATATCAACATCATGATCACCTTGATATCTACATTTAAACAATCCTTCTGTTGCCAATACCACACTTAAAGGAGATGCCTCCTGTGCTTGACTTAAGTTATCCTGTGTAACAATGGCAGAGTAATGAGCAAGAATTTCATAATCACTTACATTGACAACCCCTGGCTGATTGTAAACTGGATAAAATGTTGCTCCACTTCCACCAAATCCATTGCTCAAGAAATAACCACTCATTGTTGTGCTATTGTCTTGAGTTGTGAACACTGATTCATTATCAGCTTGCTCTGGTGTTATGGTTGGCAAATCTCCTCCAGCATATGCAAGCAAAAGTTTTTTAAATAATTGACTCTCCAAAAAGTTACTGCTCCATGTGATTCCACAATATTCAAATGCTTTCAATAAAACATCATAGCAGAATACCTGTGGAGGAATATGCTCAACTCCAAAGGTGTCCGGTGTAGGACGCGTGAACCCGTAATCAATCAAGCCGTAGTAATAGCCCCTACCCGTCCACCCCTGAGAGTCTTGATTGCTGGAAGGTGATCCATTCAATTGGATGATACCATTCCATGTATCTTGTTGATTAGCATAAGTCAAGACATGATCGTATTCTGAGAAGCCAAGCTCATTGACCTTAATCTTAGCCAACCTTGCAATGTAATCAATTGTGTCACTTACCAATGTAATATCAAAGGACCAAACTCCATCCAATAGTTTACAGCTCATCAACTGAGCAACTCCATTGAACTCAAGCAATCCATTCTGATAGTATTGTGCCTCAGCTTTTATGGATGGATCAAAGTCAATGAAATCAGAATCAGTTCCTTCAATTGCCTGTGTTGCTGATAAAGTGAACACACTTAGCATCAGAGCTGTGTTGCTCCTGGTGCCTGGCAATGTGATGGTCTTGGATTTATTTCCTTTCCTTGCATTCAAATCCTTTATATCATTGATGTTGAATGTCAATGGAAATGGAGCATCCTGGTCAATGTCAACCAGCCTCCCGTTTATAAATAATTCTCCAGCCATCAGTTTAGTTGTGATCTATATGTGAATGTCCTATCAATTGTCACTGTCTCTTGGATGAGACCATCTCTCCTCCTGTTCTTTTTTTGATAACTTGTATTTGTTACTTTTACTGGCTCAAATCCACTACCATAAGGAACCTCAAGATAGACAACTGGTGAATCATACAAAGAGTTGATCAGCCAATGTTGAACATCTTGATTTATCCAGTCTGAATTCAATGTCAATTTTTCAGTCTTAGTTTTAGCAAAGTTAATCATCTGACCAACATTAGTAGTGTATTCATAACTTGTATTATCCCAAACTCCAGGATCTCTTTGATAGCCATAACTTTGAATTGATGACTCTTCAATTGATACAAGGCTGAATGTGAATGAATCAAATACTCCATACTTATTCAACCAATGCAATCTGTAAGTATCATATCTCTTGCAATCCAAATCCATGTATATTACCAATGGTCCAACAAATGAAACACCTTGCACAGATACAGATACAGCATATCTATAGCAAGTATCAAAGTCTATCTGTGTGATAGTTGTATTGTTTATAATAACTTGTGGACCAACATTAATGATATTGAAATCTGTTGATGTTAATGTTATATAACCTGTAGCTATTGTATTGTTAGATATATCTAATAAATCAATATTAAGATCACATATTGCTACCCCACTCTGCTCAAAATATCCAAGATAGAAATTCTCATACATCCCACATAAAGCTCTCTTGCTTTTTGGAAAGTCAGTCAAGAATATTGCATCTTGAGTCATATTAGGATCATATATTGTATAGTCCCAGTTTATCCAGTTTTTATATTCAAGAGCTCCATTGAATGCTTTCAATGTTGTGCTTGTTACACTTGCTTGAATAATTGGTGTTGTGCCATATTTCTCAAACACTATGATAGCATATGTCACCATTGCATCCGTAGCATCAAAGTCAATATTTGTTGTTGGTGGCATATTTATCAACTCACTTTGAACTGCCTCAGATACATCAATCCTTCCCATTGTATTGAATTGCCTGAATACCTCTTGAGTCAATCTCAATGTTGAATCAATATATAACTCAACAACATAAGAGAAATTTGGTTGTGCAGTCTGATCACTACTAAATGTAAACACCAATGGATTTCCAGCTGGTGCAATTAGCTGTGGCTCATCATATAATGTTATTGCCATGTTTCTGTATTTTTATCAAATTTAATCTCAAACATCAATCCTGTTATCTCAGCCAAATCAAGAGCAATCTTATTCAAGACTTCATCTGTGATAACACTATCTGTTATGTTCTTTGGCTTGAGTCCTCTTTGCTTGATGTTTGAACTGACAGCATAAGCATGACTCATGTCAAGTCCTTTCCATTCACTGATAGCTTTTGCCATGTTGTGACTCACTCCAGGATAATTGAATGAGAATCTACTTCCAAAATTATTACTACCAACAGCATTCACTCCCTCATCCACAAACGGATAATAATCATCTGCCTCAAGTCTGAATGACAGCTTTCCATTAGGAACTGGAATGATTGATGCTGCTAATGCTCCAGTATTACTGGCAACTCTCTTTGTGTAATCTCTAAACTCCTTTGCAAGTTGATTAGATATATCAATCAAGAATCTATCATATACACTTGCTGGCTGTTCTGCCTGTTGAGTTGTGATCCCAAAGTCATCAAGAAAATCAAGATCTGCCATTACTTAATATGCGTTTATGTTCTTTTTCATCACACAGTTTAAAGTAATTCACCCAGAATAAAGTTTTCACATAAGGCTGTTGTGTAACTTTGTCCACACTGATTCCCATTTCTTTGGATAATCTATGGATGATAGAGGTCCAATTAAACCATTCTGAATCTTCAAGTCCTGTTCTATCTTCATCATCTCCATCCTCTGTCTGGCCATCTGAATCCCTAAGATAGCGAGCTTCCGTTTCTCTGATAAGTCCAAAAAAAAACTGAAGAAATTTAAAAACTCATCACCAGGGAAATGCTCCTTGAATACTTTATATCTCTTCTCATTAGGATTCAACACTCTTCCTCTGTCATCTTCCTGGTAATATTCCATGCCTCTCTCAACATACATGATTGCCAATGCTTGACATGGATCTTGGCTGATATCTTCAATCAGTTTCAAGTCAATGATCTGACCAGTTGACACATGACCAAAGGTTTTCTCAAATCTATATTCTTGACCTTGAATGGTAATATATTCCTTTGGCTCTTGATAGTGATAAGATGTCAACAACTTAAGCATATGAGATGATGCTTCTTGAATGCTATCAACATCTGCTCTCTTGATCTTGCTGATTGACTCACCAGAGAATAAACTTAACAACTGACATTGAAAGATTAAGAATTGTGTAATGTCATCCTTATTGTCTTTCATAGCCTCAGCCATCATCAACCATCTTGTCATCTGTTCTGGTGTGCAGTTTTCTAATGATGTTGGTAAGTTTATCTGTAATTGTTTCATACTCTCAATGCCATATATCTACCACGATTATTATACTCCTTTCTGCTATGCCATGCTAATGCTGTGGATATTACTCCATCATCATGCAATCCAGATGGTGCAGAATAAGTCACTGATCTGGTATTCGGATTGTAAATATAGGAATAATTTTCAAGCTCATCAATCAACCATTGCTCATTGATAATTGTGATAGCTGATTGTTCAAATGCCACAGCCAAGTCCTCAATGATGATTGGCTTTGTCTTTGAGCTTGTAACAAATGGATGGATCATATTTCTGCACCTGGACTGGAGCATCTCATAAAAGACATCACCTTGATTATTGACCTCAACCAATGTGGTTGCATTGTATTGCTTTATCAACTCAGCTACCTTCTCAATGATCTTGCTCCACTCATCATGCCTCCATCTGTGAGCAGTGACCATCTGACCATACTGGTTGATGATAGTTAACACAGTGTAGTCATCAGCTCTTCCAATGTCAAGACCTCCATACATCTTTGCAGTCTTGGCTCCTGTGCCAATGCATTGATTGATGTTCCTGAATATACCAGATGCATTATCAATGAACTCAGCTAAATATTCCTGTCTGAATACAAAGTCTGGCAATGATCTCTTTCTCTCATCCAACTCTCTTGGATCAATCATTGGATTATCATAGGATGTGAAATGAAAGTAAGCATATCTATCATCATAGTTTGGTTGCATACACAGTCTATGGAAATGATTCTTACCTTTTGGTGTTGATATGAATATGATCTTCTTTCCTTTGACCAGGACTGTTGCACTCAAGACCTCATCCCAAAGCTCTGGTCTTGTGAAGGCCATCTCATCCACAACCATATAGTCAAAGGTATTGCCTCGGATGTTATCTGGTCTCTCACCGGAAAAGAATTCAATGGTTGATCCAAAGCCAGTTATCATCAGATCAGATCTGTTGAATGAGAATAATCCACTTGCTGATGTGGCTCTCTCCATCTCAGAGAATACTTTCTTGCCTTGCTTATAAACTGGAGTAACCCAGGCAATCTTGCATCCTTTATCATTGATGGCCCACCAAAGCAATTGGTTGATTCCAAGCATGGTCTTGCCAAACTGCCTCCCAATGTTCAGAGCATAATACTTCTCATGGCCATGGTTGATGGCATCATGAATAGTTCTTTGATTGTCATGTGGCTTGTAACCTTTGACTGTACTCATTCAAAATCGAACTTGTCTACATTCTTGGTCTCAACTTGTTGGCGATCATGCATACCGAATTTATTCTTGGCATAGAATATTCCTTTACCTTCATTGGCCACAATGTCCTTTCCAAGAGCAACAAATTCCCCCTCGATATTTTTAATAGTGTGTGATTTCTCTTTATTCTCTCTCAGCCAATCATACCAAGTTCTCCTATGTATTAAGTTCATCCCCTCTCTCAAAGGAATCCATATATTGAGAAAAAAGTCAATTGTTGGAATATGTCTATCTGGAATCTGAATAACATCCCCTCTTGGAGATATTGTTGACTTTGTATTGTTCAAGCATTCCTGGACATATATCCATGCCAGTTCTTCTAACTTATCAACTTGTTCTGGAGTATACGCCATAATTGGACATGATTTATCCTAACCAATATATCAATACATTAGTCAGTTTTATTATTATATATTATTGTTCGATTAATTACAATATTTAACATAAAAAGTATATGGCACCACTTTCAACTTCACCAGGATCCAGATAAGATGCTTGTATTTTTTAAAGTCATATTTATCAAACTCTGACCGGTCTCTCTTTCTGATGTTCACCAGTCTGAGCATCCTCTCAGCACTTGAGCCAAGTTTAGTGATGTCAAACTCTGACTTGATGTTGAACTTCTCTCTGGCTTGCTCCTTGGTCAGCTTACCACTTCTCACTTGAGCAGCTAAGTAAACAATCCTCTTGTCAATGTTAAACTTCTCAGGGAGAAGGAATGATCCCACGAACTCAGTGTAAACATTCTCGCAATGCTTACCTCCGTAATCTTGCCAGTTGATGAGTCTCTTCATCTCAGCCTCCATTGTGTCTCTGTCAAATCCATAGTGAAATGGTCTCACATTCTTGATACCCATTGCAGCATAGAATAGTTGATCCTTGAATGTGAACAGAGGATAGTTCTGGAGTCTGAGTCCAGAATACTTGTTGTAAACGGATTGGATATACTTTGCATCCATGTATGTCCATCCCTTTGGTGTTGAGCCTTCTGTTCTGAAATCATGACCATTGAGAATGTATTTGATGTTGTATTTGAATGCTGTGTCATACATCAGCTTAGTCATTGCTATGTCGTTTGGTATATCAGCATCTGGTGTGCCAGCCCAAAGGAATGCATCATTAAGTCTATCATACTCCTCCTTATTCACAGTGTATGTGATTGAGTCAACTCCTAAGAGCTTGACCAACTGACTCATATTGTGAACAGCTTCAGGAGCATTCCAATGATTGTCGAAATGGATTACTAATGGCTTTAAGTTCCAATACTTCACAGCTGTGTAAAGTAGTGTTGATGAGTCAATCCCTCCAGAGATACCCATGATGCAGTCATAAGTCTTATCTTGACCTTTGGCTCTTATCTCTCTGATGAGATGCTTGAGTTCATGAGGATTGGCTTGGAGTTCCAGTTGATCGTGGAGATCACAATATTCGCATTGACTCTCACCTATCTTGGCAATGGTCTCATTAAATAAACAGCGTGGACATTCTTTCATAATTCACAAAGTTATGATAAATATTACTAATATACGCATTATCAACATTCCTGGATAGATACTCTCTCATAATTGATTGACAGATATCATCCACTGATTGCCAAGGAATTGATGCTGGAAGATCACCATTGTATATTGACCTCCTTCCCATGAGTCCCATTTCAATGTTGACATTTGGACATCCATCATGAGGAGTTAATCTCAGATTGAGAAAGCATTGAGAGTAAACATCCACAAGCTGTTCCTTGGTGAATGTATCATGACCAGCTCTGATGATAGGAATGTTGATTCTTTCTTTTATTTCGTTGATAAGTGATTCACCATAATACTCTGGAGCATTACCAGAATACCAGAAGATTTTATCTCCATTTGGGACAACTGGCCACTCATGAGGAATGACTGCATTGATGGGACACCATATTGCCTCAACACCTTTTGCCTCCAATGTTTCTTGGACTTGATGACTCACAGCTATGTTGACAGAACCTTTTACAAACTTAATCCAATCATCTGGAAGATCTTTGGCATCTGATCCAAACCATACAATGGTGCTGGCTCCAATATGAGCTGCCAATAATACAAGGTCCTCTTCTCTATACATTCCCATGAACACTGTCTCTGGTAAACAACTCTCATAAGGAATGAGATTGAACTTCTCAATGAGTCCTTTATCAAGTCCAGCCAGAGATTCAGATATGTGTGCTTGGATCATAATAGTTCTTTAAGTTCACTGAATCCATCATCAATCAGACTTGGATCACATCTCTCTGACTTGAGAGCTCCACTCCAATGATCTGTGAATTTATGTTTGTTATCCCATTTGTTTGTTGATATGCTCAATAGTTTTATCTGACCATCAGCTGGAAGGATTCCAATCTCTTGATCTGTTCTGATTGCTTTGAGCCACATGGACCAATCAAGTCCTGAGCTAAGCCTTTGGTCAAATGGATTCCAATTGATAGCATTAAGGAAATCAGCTCTTAGCACTCTTCCAATTCCAATTGGCTCCTGGTATCTTTGTCCCACAACATATCCTTTCCAATGGACCAATCTGATTGACTCAGCCACATCAGCAAAGTGACATCCCAACATTCCAAGCATTCCAAAGTCTTGAATATGGAGTTTGATTGACTCAACATAGTCATCACTGCACCAGTCAGATGATCCCATAAACATGACTCCATCAGCATTATAATTCTTTGAAGCCTTGAATCCAGCATTCCATTTGGTCCCAAGAGGATCATTGCTAATATGAATGAACTCAACATCAAGATCTTTTGCTATCTCTTGAGCTTCTCTCTCATGACCTAAAACAATCGCAATGACTCCTTGCCTCTTAAGTCTTGAGATAGTTAATCTGACAAGAGGAAAACGTCCAAAAACTGGTATTGGTGCAGTTAGTATCATTGTTTTATTCCTATAAAGTGAATACGAGGCTTGAGTTGATCTCCTTCATTGATTGATGTGAGTAGTTTACCCATTGCATTTCTGATGCAAGTTGAGCATCCAGCATTCAGCTTCCCATGACCAGCAGATTTATACCAATCACTGAGCTCTCTTTTCAATGGTGCATTCAAAGAAAATGATCTCGTCTTTGAGAATCTATCAGCTTGCTCTTTTAGCTCTTCACTTACTTTCATAATATCTCCTCTCCTGTTAATGAATAATATAAATTTTGTAGTTGGTGAACATATTCTATATGCTTATCCATCATCCCTTTTTCTCTTAGTTCATAAAAATAACCAATGCCAGTTCCTCCTTTATCATCTCCCCATTCAGTTTCCCAAAGAGCAAAACCATTTAAATACCAAGTATCAACTGCAAATTCAAATCCTATTTTTAATAACCATTCTTTAGTTAATGGGATTGCTTTAAAATCTTCAATACCTCTTTCAGCAAAATGTGAGCTCTGGATTAAACCATCCCAAAGACAAAATCCTTCAACTACTGTTATCCCCATTCCTAATGGAGATATATAATTACCAATCCTCAAGTCACTTGCTTTCATAAATCAGTATTAAGTCAGAGATTAGATAAGTTATAAATGCCAAGCCAATTAGATTGTAATCAATCACAAATGATCCAATCACAGCAAGCCAAAATGATAGACAGCTTTGGCAGTTGAATGGCTTGTAATTAGGGAGATTGAAGCTCATAAGAGCTCTTGCAATCCCTATTGGAATAATTATAAGTAATAAATAAATCATTTTTAAATTGTTTAATTGCTAAGTGAATTGTGTCAAGACTGATGCCTGTCTCATTTCTTATCTCTCTGTAAGTCATCCCCATCAGATGCATCTTTGTGATCTCTTTGGTGAAAAGCTCTTGATCATCCGTAGGACTTTGGTGCATATATGAATCAAGCAATAACTGAATCTCTGTCTCTTGATATTCTTGATCTGTCTCCCTATTGTCCAGCTCTGGAAGAGGATCATTGAGTCTGTATTGTTTATTGAATTGACTATCCCTCCAGTTATATTGGTTGTATGCGTATCTTGCAAATAATCTTGGAAGGTCTTTGGAGGGGATGTCAATGTCGTACACCAATAGATATACATGGCTGACCAGGTCTCTGTATATGGGATTCCCTCCAGTGACTTTCTCTGCAATGACATATGCTTCATGTTGCCAAAATTCCACATTGCTAAGTTATTGATTTTTAGAATACCAATTAAACCACTTGATATAGAAATCCTCTGAGACCTTTTTATTATTCATAAATCTCCAGAGTTGAGTTGTATTGACTCCAATATCCTCAGCAATGTGAATCTGTTTATATCTGTTGGATATCTTGGATGTCGTTTCTTTGATCATCCAATCCTTGATGGTATCATCCAGTTCATTGATATATATATTGATTACTTTCATTTTTTGAATCTTATTAATACCAGCCAGAATATAGCCAATGATATGAATACAAACACTCCTATTGGACCAAAGAAAAAATATATGCCATAATAAAACAACCCTATTCCAGCAACCAGCAAGAATAGGGATAACATCCAAATTATTATATCTTTCATCAGAATATACTTGATTCAATTTTGTAAGCATTCAATGTATTGTAATACTTACCATTGAACTCTCTTCCTCTGTGATCAAATGTGACCTCAACCTCTTCACCAATTGTAAACTTATCCATCTCTTTAATGCGATCATTCATCACTTGGAATTGGATTGACTGAGGATACTTCTCATCTGGAGTCTGAATTACGAAATCCATTACTCTGAACTTATCAGAGATTTGTTTTGGCTCAGATTTTAGGATGAGCTTTCCTTTTAATTTATGTTCCATTTTACTACATTTTACTTAATTCAATAAAGGTCTTTTTTGTCAATGCCTCAGCATATTCATGTGCCATTACAGCAACTGTTGCATTTGGTTGCACATACTCCTCCTCAAAAGCATTGCCATTGGCTGAGAGTAATCCATTCAATGCCATTAACATGGCTTGCTGATAGAATTCTTTCTTATTCATTTTACTTATTATTTAACTGGTTAATATACTGACTATAATATTCATTGCAAGCTGTGAGCTTCTCTTTCATCTGATCAATTAGATCAACTGATATCTCATATCTCAATACTGTGATTCTCTTTGCTGGATCAATGTGACTGACCTTATGAATGAATCTATTGTCCCATTCATTTAGTAAGGTATCATCTGTATCAATCATGCAATAGATTAACTCAGCTTGTGGCTTATCTAATAGCCAGCAATATGCAAATAGTTGCCACATATAATCCTTATTGACTCCTTCATCTGGTGTTGCTGGCCAAGTCTCAAGAGACCAAGGTGTCTTGATATCTATTATTGAATGATCCAGGATGATATCTGGCTCACCGGTTAAGAATTCATTCTCAAATCTCTCTTTGTTCTTGACATAAAATGTGCCTCTCACTTGATTGACAAGAGCAATTGATTCCTCTTCCCAGTCCTTGCCTTTCATCATTGGCTTTGTTGTGATTGATGAGGAGAATCCAAAGAATTGCTCCTTTGCTATCTTTCTAATCTCAGTCTTAGCTGTCTCAGATAATTGCTCTGACTTTAACTTTGGAGCTGTCATGAGCTTACCGATTGCTGATGGATGCCATTTCATAATTGTGCCTCCTGTTCCTTAGTTAGTGAATAGCTTGCTCTCAACTGTTCAAGAGTATACTTTCCTTTGGAGATAGCATCCAGAGCTTTCTTGAATTGCTCCTCTGATAAGGCTGGATTCGGAGCCTTGACAGATGTTATGACTGTGTTACCATCATCATCCACAGCTTGCAAGGATAACAGAGCTTGCAATGTTGCTCTCCGATAGTAAGTTGTTGCACTGATCATCTTCTGTGGATCCGTAATGGATGGAAGAGGAAGCCATGACTCAACAAAGTTCCCTGAATCAATGTCAATTATCTGACTTGAGAGAATGTTGTCCTTGATTGGTTGCAACAATAGCAGTCCATTCTCATGGAGGATTGGCTCAACTGTCTCAAGCAATGCGTTGATATCAGCATAACTACGTTTGAAATGTGGATTTGTAGCATTTTTAACTACTTTTCCAATGCTCATCTTTGCTCTGTGGAGCTTCATGTACAAAGAGACATGACTTAAATTTTCATTTTGCATAACTATTATTTTAAATTTTTACAAATGTAAAGAAAAACTTTCATACCACAATACAAAATCATCAAATGTTTTTGCAATAATGTAAGTACCTCCAGCCTTCTCAATAGCTTCTTGATATTGTTTCTGTGCATCAGACTGTCTATCATTGCCATATTTCACCTCAATCTTTACTGACCTTCCTCTGATGGTTGCTGAGATGTCAGCTGTTCCTTTGGTTGATTGTCCTGGAGTCCATTTCCCTGGTAGTTGTTTCTCATATTGAATTGATCCAGTACCAACCTTAATCTTTTTGCCTTCTCTGTACTGGCCTTGGCTGCTGATCCTCTCAGCTTGACCTCCAAGAGCATTGATGTAAAAGATAATACACTTGGTCAATCCATTGGCTGAGCTATCCTTCCAATCAGTTAAAGGAATGAGCTCTGGTCTCATTGATGGATATTTTGTCGTAAGTTGTTCTATCTCCAGAGCTCTGAGTCTGTCTTTGTTAATTTTGTTCATTCTATGGTATTTTAAAATGGAGCATCCTCCAATGGTAAAAATTCTTGTTTATTATCTTTGATTATCATTCTACCAACTCCTCCAGAGTAAGCTGTCTCAAATTCAAGATCATGAAATTGACAATACTTATTCAAATTACGAGTCATTAATGTCTGAGATACATTCTTTTTTCTTAGCTCTGGAAAGCTATCAAGCAAGTCATCATATGTTTTCTTGATATTTAAATATTCATTCTTGTAAAGGCCTCCAAAGAATATATTCATCTCATTACCAATCTTATCCAGGAGTTTTCTATAATCGAGATTCTTTAATGGCATATCAATCAATCCATTCTCAAGATAGATACTTATGCAATTCATCATGTAGTTATCAAATGATGCCCACTCATCATCAGTCCATTCATTGAATAGTTCATGACCAAATTCCATAATTGGAGTAAAGTTATCATTGAAATAAGAGCTCATCTCAACTTCATACTTTCTGGCATTAAATGAAGCACTATCACCTTGAATGGTATAGTTAGTTGTGATAATTATCTTTGGTGACTCAGTGACATCCAGCTTGATGCTGTCCTTTCCTTTGTATTCAATGCTGATTCCTTCAGTAATTACACTGAACAGATTCTCAAAATTGAATGATTTCTTAACATCATCAAATACCAGCACTTGACAATCTGTTGCAACACTCTGATAAGGGAATGATTTATTAAAATCAAATGTCTTGCCATCTAATGACTGGACCTTTCTAAGTTGTTTCAATGCATTCCAGAAGATACCCTTTCCAGATCTTCCATTTGGATTCTCAGATATTACCTCATCATTGAATATGATTGCTTTATTGTTGCTATTGGTCTTGAATGAATGCAAGAGATATCCAATCACAGTCTGAAATGCTTTGTACTTATCTCTATTCTCTCCAGCGATCTTCCAAATGAATCTTCTGTATTCTGCCTGATGGTGATCTGTTGGATAGTAATCTCTGTTGATTACCTGGTCTCTCCAGATTCCAACATTGACATCTGAATAACTGAGTATCTCTTTATTGTCTTTGGTAACTTTGACAATGCAATTTCTGTAAAACAAATAGCATTCATCCTTGTTATCCTTTAACACCTCAATTGATTTGGATTTCAATAAGCTCAAATAATCTCTTTTAAAGAATTTCAAGTTACCAGTCATCAAGTTGAATACTCCCTCATCACATTGATTCTGTTCAATCCATTCAATCACAAAATCCTTGATATCTTTCTCATAGACAATCTTCATAAAGATGCCTTGTTTTTGAATAAAGTCAAATGTGCTCCCCTCATTTGGGGAGTTCTTAAAAAAATCATTTGACTCTAAAAAATCTTTGAATCTCTTGTTGTTCAGTGAGTAGTTTCCTTTCTCATTCTTGCTCCAGAATTCCTCATTATCAACCATGTTGAATCTCTTTCTGAGTTCATCCTTTGCTCTCTTCCAATCTCCATCATATTTGAGCTCAGTTAGAATGTTGAATGGTGAATAAGCCTGCTTGGCATTGAATGGCTTGCAATTCAAATCCTCTGAGAAGATATAAAACATTCCAGGAAAGTGACCAAAGGTAGCTGAGAATCCATCCTTGATATCTTTGTTTGGTCTGGTCCAGTATTCCACATCTCCTCTGTTCTCACAATACTGCCATCCAGCTTTTGCCAATAAATCCTTTGCCTCTTGTTGATGCTCAATGTTGTACTTTCCATCTGGAGTTGTATCCTTCCAGCTTTCTGCCCATTTCTTATTGGAGTCAATGGTCCTGGTCTTTGAAACAATCTCTTTGTACTTATTGAATGAATGTGCTAAGTCTTTTATTCCATTGAACTCTTCAGATGATTCCAATGGTTGCAGCTTCAGGTATTCACAACCATTGATGTGTTTATATCCTTCACTTGGCCAGCAAGCTGCATATTGACCATTACCTCTGATCTCAATCATAACTGACTTAGTCTCCCAATAAGCGAAGACTTCACCAGACAGAACATCATCTTTGTAAATAAAATAGATGTGATATCCTCCTCCAGCTGTTGAGTAAATGGATAGCTTTCCTTCCAGGAGCAAGCCAAATATGTATGGAAGAGCAATAAAGCTCTCATAGATATCCTTGATTGGCTCTCCATTGTGTTTGTCAAAGTCAAGACAATAGAATCCACATGATACTTTACCACAAGCAATGCCAATCTTTTGAGCATTATTGAATAACCTATCAACATCCTCCTCTTTAATGGATTCATATAGATAGTTATGTCCTTTCTCCAGCATTGGAGCTTTATTTTCTTTCAATGGTAAAGGCTGGAGGCCTTCCATCAATAAGTCATGAGCATGATTAAGCAGTTTCATGTATTACTTTATTTTCAAAGTGATGCTCAGTACTATATTCACATAGGAAATTCCAAGCCAAACAAATAATTTCAATATCACGCATATCTGGATATTGTTTCCAAACAACTATTAAACAACCTTTATAATCTTGCAGCTCTTTAATTTTTGATTCCAATTCATGATAGAAAACCATTTGAGTCAAGAAAGCCATTCTCTTGTCAATGTACGTTACACCATCATATCTATATACTAACATAAAAAATAATTTAAATAAAAAAAGCCGCTTAAATCCTTTGGGGCTTCACTTCCAAATTCATTAAGAGGCTTTAATAACATCTTTAGTTCTATAATGTGAAGCCGAACCATTTACAAATATAAACACTTTTACAATACGAAAGTTAGAAAGTTTCAAAAAAGAAAACTTTACGGAAAGTTTCGGATGTAACTTGTTGATATTGAATTTATTAAATACCATTTGCAGACTTGTAAAGTTTTTTTTGACTAAAAAAATATTTTGTTTTTTATGTATGTTCATAGGGCGTATAGGGGAGAAAAAAGTCTGCAAGTCTTCAAAGTGTTAATTTTCAGTAACTTAACCCGTAAAGTTTGATATTTTTAACCATGTTTGAAAGTTTACATCTTTACACCTTGTCATACCATCCAGCCACAATTCTCTCTTTGATGAATCTTAATTCAGTTGTATTATAACAATTCATGATATCATGAAAGATTGCATCCTTAGATAGCATCACTTCCTCAATGGATGGTTTAAATATTGAATCATAATATTTGACATATCTATCATAGATCTTATCCTTGCCAAAAAACTGATCATGAATCTTCAATCCATTGATAACTGTTGCATGGTTTCTGTTGAATAATCTTCCAATCTGACTCAGATTCCATCCTTCATCTCTGAGAATGGCATACAAATAACTTCTTTTATAGATCAGATCTCGATATCTGCCCTTGCTATCCAGCCTATCTATCTGAATAAGTTCTTTTACTTGTTGTATTATGTCCATTTAAATAATATTTATTATGTGAATTTTTATTAACATGGTATCCTAATGCTTTGAATAAATCAAAATACCTGTAAATTGTTCTATCTGAGACATTAAGATATCTTGCCATTGTGTGAATGTGCCTGGACTTCTCTTGCATTAACTGGATGAGCTTGATGCATCTGTACATTTTTTTCTGATTGATATTCATAGTATTGTTCAATTGCTGTTATTAAATCTTGCTCAGCCTCTCTGCTGTAATGCCAGGCCTCTTCTATCCAGGATAAGTCTTTAATCTTCCTCATAGTTCTTATAAAATTTGTTTTCAATATTTACTTTAATCTTCCATCTCTTGATTTTTCTATGATCAATCTTTTGTTTGCCGGTGTACAGAATCATATCTTCTCAACTTTTAAAATTAACGGAGGCCACATGTCCATCTTCTTGATTGCATCCTCTGGACTGTTGGCTTGAATTATTCTCTGTTGGATTGTCCACTTGACATCCTTTACTTTGTAAGTTACTTTGAAATTCTGCATCTCTTTTTGCTCTTAAATAGTTATTAAATAAATCCAGGTTGAAATTGCCTGACCTACGCCACCAATATTCATAATGTGCTGTGCTCATAGGAATTTCTTTTTGTAGTTTTCCAATCTTCCAATGGCTCTTGCATAAGCATCAACTTGATTCTCAAATTTATCAGCAAGCTGATCAAGATATCCTCTTCTTAGTTCTGGAATAAGTCTCTGATTGATTTTCATCTTCCATCTTAAGGAAGCTATCATATCCTCAATTTTTTCAATTTTACTTTCCATTGCTAATGATTTTTATAGTTGCAACAACTGAATACAATAGCAGTAAATAAACGAATGTCCCCATAATTATTTTGTTTTAGTGTTGAACAAATTTAATAACTATTTTCACTTATGAAATAATTTTAACATATTTTAACAATATAAGGAATAAAAAAAGGGAATGATTTTCACCACTCCCTCTCTTTTGTTAACTAAAAATAATTATGCGTTGTAAATATAGTTATTTTCTGAATCTCTTCACTAAAAACTTTGCTATTTTTCCAATCAATCCAGATTGCTCATTGACATCAAGTTTAACCTCTCCTTTATCAATTGAGACATCAACCTTCTCTGTATCTATTTTCAAGCTCTTTCCTTCACTATCTTTGTGAAAGTCAACATCAACCTTTGGTGTATCAACTTTAACGTCTGTAACACCATCTTTTCTGGTTATTTTAATATCAACATTCTTTGTGTCAATGTTAATGTTTAGATCCTTTTTTGGTCTCCCTGGCTTTTTTTTCATTATGCTTCATTTGTAGTTACTATTCCTTTTGGCTCAAGATGCACCACTCTCACAGATGCTGGCTGTGCAATCTTCCATGCTGTCCTTCTTGCTTGGCTGAGTCTTAACTTCTCAATGCGAGATACACTCACTGAATTGTTCTGGTTGCCACCTAATACATGATAGTGAGTCTTATCCTCTCCAACATAGATTCCGACATGACCTCCTCCATTCCTGGTGAATGTCAACACATCACCAAGCATTGGAACCTGAGCAACATTACCATACTTATTCCAGTTCAATGCCCACAATGGATGCTTGACAACCTGTAATCCAGAAGCATGAGCACAATAGGCAATGAATAAACCACACCAAGGTATCTCATCATTTGTGTAAACCTTCTCAAGACCAAGAGCTTTGCCCCAGGATAGAATGGTTGGATTGTGTTGCTTGCCAACTATCTCCTTAACACCAATGTGCTTAACTGCCTCAACTAATATCTTTGGAGCTGTTTCTTTTTTTAGCCAGGCATAACTCATATTGAATCTCTTTGGATGTAAATATACTTAATTTTCCTTTTGATATTCAATAGACTGTCCACATCATGCTTGAGTATCTCAACCTTGTGATTGTTTTCCTCCTCAAGATCATGAAGATATTTCTCTGCCTCAATCCTAACTGGATCTTTCTTTGGTGTTTTATATTCATGCGTTGGCATTGGTGCCAGGATTGCAAATAATGAGCTTGCAATTGTAGCAATCAATAATACTTTATTCTCCATCAAGTTTATTATTTAGTTCTTTTTGAAACAAGATATCTTGCATCAGTTTTTTATCTGCCTTTCTTTCCTCATCACAATCATCAATCTTCTTTTGTTGTGTTTTGATTTCATTGTCTTTTGATGTTATGAGATATCTGCCAGTCATAATTACTATTGCAAATAAGACAAAGAATAAATAAGTAAATGGACTTTTAAGAAATGTTTTAAAATCAAGTTTGAATATTTTCTCCATACTTATTATGCTAATATGTTTTATTCAGAACAAATATATCAGAGTAAATTGAATTATTTGCATTGTTTGAACTCCATTGAGCTGTGATGTTTAACGTATTGCTGATTGTAGTATCAAAGGTTGTATTGTTCACTGTGTTCCAAGCGAATCCTTGTTGAGTTCCAGATGCTAATTTTAATATGTGGAATTGTGCCAAGCTCACAACTGATGCAACACCAGCAGCTCCAATGGCTCTGATTGTGAATGTGACATTGAGCATCCAGACTTGATTGGTGATTGCTGGCATTGTTAATGGTCCTGAATCACCTAAATCAACAGATCCAGACTTCAATCTGATTCTTAATGTATTGTTGTTCTGAGCACTCATAACTCCACCCATTTCAACTCTGAATGAATCACCAACTTGAAAGCCATTTGCTGGCACAGATAAAGTTCCAACACCTCCATCAATCAATGTTCCTTCTGTTGTTGTTGCTGTTAATGTTGGACTATTGGCTGTCTGTGCAAAGAGACCTACATTTGTTGTGGCTGATGGACCAGGAATGGTGACAACAGTCTCTCCTCCACTATCTGCTGCTGTGACTCCAGCTCCTGTGAATTTTAAAGTTGATCTCTGCGTTAATGATGTGCTCTCATCCTTGATAGTATCATATGCTTGAGCTGTTACATTGATGGTTGTTGTTGCCATTATAAATTGATGTTTATTGTGTTGTTGGTTGTTGTGTCCTGTGTGAAGGTATCCTCAAGAGATCCATTGACATAAACTTGATATGTTGTTGTCAAATCTCCACAATCTCCAGATGGAGGAGGATTGCCATTCTCAAAGTTATAATCATCATAAGGAATGGAACACCAATCATTGTAGTCATAGATTGATACATTGACTCCGATTGTCCATCCAGCAGTTACATCTGGACCTCTATTGATGAATGGTTGTGTTGAGATATCTCCATTGATATCAAGAAACTCCTCAAATCTCCATTGCTGGAAAGTGATTCTGATGTCATTACAGATGCTAAGACAATCAGAATGTATCTCATTGATTTGTCTATATTCCTGGATATTATATTTATCACATATTGAGATGACCATATTCACATTCACAGCTTGAGATGTCATAGATCCAGGCTGTAAAGTTACAACCATCAAAGGATATTGAGCTGCATCTCTTGAGACAGCATCAATGAAATCACCTTGAAAGAATTCTCTTATCTGCCTGTGCTCTGTTGCTATTATTTCCAGCTCTTTCATCAGCTGGTTTAATGTTCTTTCCATCCTTGTTTAGATATGCTTTGAGTTTATCAATCTGTTTCTTTGAGAATTTCATTGTATCCAATTTAATGGCTTGTATCCAGTCTTATCTTTTTTGACATATTCATTGCAATGATCAGAACACATATCACAATACTCTGGATATTTGGTTGCTTGATCATCCATAAGGAATCCAACAAGTCTCTCCTTGTAAAAATATGCATCCTTTCTCAACTGATCTCTGAATTCATGTACATCAGTCAAAGTATTTGCTTGAAGATTCTCATCAGATACTCTTCCTGTTGCTTTGTTGGTCATCTTCTCAGTCAATAGCAATGCTGCTCTGTAATCAACGAAAGCAACCAAGCATGGCACAACATAATCATTCATCAATGTGAGATAGTCAGGAGTCCATGTGTTTGTCTCAACTCTTGTAAGTAATGCCTTGAATAAAGGAGTCCCAAGAGCTGGTTGAATATGCATGTCTTGACTTCGCTTGATAGCAACTGCCAAGAGCTTGGTATCTGTATTGTTGTGGATTAATCCTAATTTTTTAAGATTCTCCACTGATAGTAGGTAGTTCATAATGCGTATGTGAATGGGAATCTATATTCATGGTTATGACCATCAACATAAATTTGTTTATAACCTCGTTTTATAAATCCGTTATGTATTGGTCCATTGAGATATCTCTCTCTGTGCTCACCAACACAAGTGTAATCCCAGCCATCAATGGTCTCTCCTTTTTGATATGTGGGAGTTATGATGACATTAGTTGCAAATCCTTCAATCCATTCAAGGAATTTATTGATGTCAATCTTGTTATTGGTCCATTCATCAGAATTGATTGAGCCTTTTGCCACAAGATAATCAACTTTATCTGTTGTTGGTCTTGATATACGATAGTCATTGTAGTAACCTTTGAATCCAAGCAACTCACAAAATCTGAATATCACTGGATCATTGTCAATGAAATAGCAATCTCTTGCTCCCATATCTCTGGCAACAATCAAACTTTCTGCACTACCTGGACCAAGATCCATCACAGTCTTTCCTTTAAAGTCAATATCAAGATATTCATAAACACTGGACCATATTTTCCTATGATGCTCAGCTCCTTTGTAATATTGAATGCAATCAACTTGATCATGGATATATGACCATAATGATGTCAGATTCTGATAATGTCCTGGAGTATTTTCAATCCATGATACAAGCTCATCCATGCTCATGTCTTTACAATATTCTCTTAATTCTGGATATGTTTTCATATTATCTTTTTACAACTAATTGCTGAATCCATTCATGTCTACACCATGGTGTTGACGCTTGAGTATCTGGATTGGTATACCATCCACCTCTGTATCTCCACACATCTCTGTATGGTGTTAACCTATTAGAGATACTATTAATCTCATCCCGGGTATACAATCGATTCAATGACAATAATCTCTCGCAGAATTGTCTTGATCCACTCTTTGCTGGAGGAACATCCAATCTGGTCCTGTAACCATATCTGACCTCAAATCTTTCAATTGGAATCTGCTCCTCTCTCACAAGACGAGTCCCTAACTCAGTGACTTCACCTTTGGTGATTACCTCCCATTTCATTAATTTAGCCATTGACTTTGCAATATCTTCAATGTTTGAATTGAGAGCTTTTGCAATAGCATTTGAATCCTCTCCATCTCCAATCATCTTAAGGACATTCTTATCAAAATCATTTAACTCAGCTGATATCTCAGCAATGGTTGCAAATAATTGATCTTGCTTTGAGAATACATCAGCTGATGGTGTATCCCATGCAATTGGAAATGTTGCAATCACCTCATATTCATGAGCTGGTGATCCATATTGAGCAAAGTAACCAATCTCATCCTCATCATGATCAAACTTGCATGATGACAATTGCTGTGGTCCTGGTTGCAATCCAACAATCCTTCTTGCTTGTGCCTCATCAATGGTTGGAAATGATGCCATAATGATACTCAATGCACTATCATGAGATATCTTTCCTTCATTTAATTTAGTAGTGATATCTATCAATGCGTTCACATCTTGTCTGTTAAATGCTGCATCTTGTTGTTCTGGAGCTGGAGTTGGCTCTTGACTTACACCAATCGGAGTCACATCTCTTAATTTAAGCACACCAGTATCTCCTGAAAGTTTCACCATATAATTTAGAATCCATTCAATTCTTTTTTGTCTTGTATTGACATAAGTATTCTTGAAGATCTCAAATAAATCTGCACTCTCAGCTGCATTGAATGATCCCTCTGGAGCAACTCCAAATAAAGATGGAGATACAACTGCATGAGCAACAAGGATGTTCTGTTGAACACTTGACTCAAGAGCATCATATCTCTTATCAAGATCATTGCCAGTTAAATTATCAACCTTTGGAGCTTGATCTGCTGTCTCAGCAAAAGTGATTATAATATCTCCAGAATTCTCAATGCTTGATGCTGGTCCTTTGATTTGATTCTTGTATGCCTCTGCCTCCTCTTGTGTCTCTGGAAATCCATTGACAAATGTGATCATAGTTCCTGACTTGAATCCATTCTGCAATTCATACATATGGAATTTACTTATATCAACATCAGTCTGAATTGCTGTGATCCCTCCTTGATATGGTGGCTTTGGATATACTCCATGCTCTTTACGGCCTTTCTTTGATGGATCCTTGTAATATAAAACAAATGATCCAACTTTATTATTCTCATCAAGAGCTGGCAATGTTCTAAGATTTGTTTTCTCAGCTGATTGCTGTTGCATTGTCCAGTCATCAGAGAGATAGTACATTCTTTCATCAGATGATATTCTGATTGCATCAATTGGAAGATACTCCCACACAGCAACTCTGGTCCCTTCTCTGTTCCATGTACCTTTAACAGCGAATGCTCCAAATAATTCATAATCAAATGCCAATTGCTCAACAATCTCATTCATGTTAAAATCAGAATAAGGATTGGCAATAAATCTTCCAAGCTCACCAGAGACAACTTCAATACCTCCACCAGCAATGTAGTGAGTTTTATTCTTTATTATACCTTGGTGCCAGGCTGATCCATTATAGAGGTCCACCAAAAAATATGGATAGTCATTCTTTTTTCCCCATTTAATGAAGCCAAGCATTCTATCTTGCTCCTCAATTGGAAGGACAAAGTCCTTTCTGAATGACATTGATTCAAACTTATTCATATATGTTGAATGTTATATTAGTTGAGAATTCTGTGGAAGGTGAATCAATCTCATAAACATGAGCTCTGCCTTCCTCAACCAAGCCATCTGAGAATTCAGGATCAAGATTGGTTGATGATGTTTGTTGATAGATTCTATATGTGTAATATCCATCATAATCAAAGGTCACATCCACACCATCAGTGAGCAAGAATTCATCATATCTTGATGTCGCAGTGCTCAGATTAGGCAGAATGCAATAATATTTTAAAAAAGATTGCTCATGCTCAAACTCAAACAGATAATGAACTGGACTCACTGTTGTCAGTTCTGTCACTGTCACTATCAGATTTGAAGGGGAGCTCTTCTCTAATCTTAGCATCTTTAATTAATTTAGGTTTACGTTTTTCAAATATGTGCAAGAGTCCAATCTTTTGATAAAATTCCTCTTTACCTCTCTCAATGGTGATCCATTTACTGAGTAATGGTGACCATTGCATTGAGCCAATGTATTTTTTTAGTATTTCCATGATTCAAATATACAAAAAAAGGAGGGACACAGCCCTCCCTTTATGATAAGAGTTATTCAATTCTTAAATTGATGG
>Ga0208050_1000056_pt1 | contig 33042 bp, 45 predicted proteins | sample LakMenEpi13Jun10_FD_150691 | JGI IMG/M metagenome (GOLD analysis project Ga0208050, IMG submission 150691) | Freshwater microbial communities from Lake Mendota, WI - 13JUN2010 deep hole epilimnion (SPAdes) | ecosystem: Environmental > Aquatic > Freshwater > Lake > Epilimnion/Euphotic zone ... | reverse complement strand
CCAGCCGGCCCGGCGCAGGTCCGGGAAAGCAAGCGGCCCGCCGCCAGGGTTGGCGAACGGGCCGAAGGAAGGCGCCCGGCTCTTAAGCGCGGGCGCCGGAGTGATGCGGGAAGGCTACCGGGCGCGGGAAACCTTTACTTCCGCCCCTAAGGCGTAGCCTTCCGGGAAACGCTCAAGCGCCAACCATCGGGCAAAGCGCCGGGAAATGGTCGCGACTTCCGCCTCCGCCTCCGTTTTCCCGGCGCGAATCACGCGCACGCGCCAGCGTCTCACTTTGGGAATCATTCTTCCCTCCCTTCCTCCGCCAACTCGGGGAAACCTTCCTCCGCCAGGATTTCCCGGAGACATTCGGCCGCTTGCGCGATTGCTTCCCCGAAATTCGCGGGCGTGAGTCCCTCCGCCTCCCAGGTTTCTTGCCAGTGGTCGCGATAGTCCATCCCGCAAGGGAGGTCCGGGAGGTCTTGGATGGAAAGACCGCCCGCAAGGCGCTTTGCTTGGTAGCTAAGGCAAGCGCCCGCAAGCGCCCTTGCGCCCTTGCGCGCCAGGATTTCCCCGGCTTTCTGGTAAACGGAGGGATTCACGCTGCACCCCCTTCCCGAACGACAAAGCCGCTTTCATCCTTCCGCGCCGGACCCTTAGCCCGCAATCCTACCACGCGTCCGCGCCCGTCTAAAAAACGGAGATCGTGAAGGTCTCCGTCTATCACCTTGCGGCCGGCCCATTTCGTCGGAAGGGAGTCTTCCCGCTTGCAAGCGAAGACGACTGCCACGTTGGCGCCGGCCCGCGCCAGCTCAAGCGCGGTCTCCCCGTTGCATTCGCTGCGGGAAAACGTGAGAGAATAGTTCGCGGGAAGCCGGCCCGCCAGGAAAGCGCGGGCCCTTGCGGGAACCTTGGTATAATCGTAAAAACGAATCGCGGGGAAACGGCGCATCAGGCACACGCCCGCCTCCCCGCCAAGGTTTTCCCACGGCAAGTCGCTTGTTCCGTTCAAACGAACGCAAAGGTCCAGGCCTTCCCGGCGCGCCTTGCGCTCCGCCGCCTCAATATCCTCCGCCAGGGTTTCCACAAAGGCGCGAGGATTCGCGAAAAAGGCCCGCGTCTTGTTTATGCGGGCATCCTGGACGTTCGCGAAGGCGCCCATCCCGGAGCGGAACAAGCAGGCGTCAATGCACCCCTCACTTGCGTGAGAGCACACGTTCCGGCCCGAAAGGGAGGAAGGCGCCAGATATAGGATGGCGGTCAAATACCCCAAGGATTCGCCCTTGGTGGTCTTAGCGTTTTCGGTTGTCAGATATTTCACGGTTTCTGGTTTTCTGGTTTGAATTCGGCCGCGACGTGCGGCCTTGCTATGCCCTCGCCCGCCAAGGCAAGGGCAACGCAAGGCGTCAGCGTCAAAAGTTAAGAACAAGAACGCCGGACTTAAACTGAATGACGGTGGTATTGTCGCAAAGGAACGTCAGCGCAGCTTCCTCGGCCTTGCTATCGCGTTCCTCGCCTTCCTTGGTCTTGTCTTCCCATGCGTAAGCCTCGGCCGCTTGGACGGCGGAAGCATACTCCGTCCAATCGCAGCAAATGGCGACCGCATCAAACTCCTGTTCCTCGCCCAAATCCCGCTCCTGTTCGTCAAGAAAGTCGAACAAGGCGACAAGCGCCGGAAGCGAGAATTGCTTTGGCCGGATGGCCAAGAAACGGCTAACAAACTCTGATTCAGTTACGGTGATCTTCATAGGTTTTTCTGGTTTTCTGGTTTTCTGGTTGCGTAACAAAGCTTCAAAAGGCGTAGGCAAGGCCAAGGCCAAGGATCGCGCAAAGAAGCGCGGCCAACAAGTAATCGGACCAAGTGACGTTTTCGGGTTCGTGTTTCATCGGCTGGCCTCCCGTTCCGCCCGATTGCGGGCCACCGTGGCGAGGTAAGCCGCCTCCGCCGCGTCAACCGCCGCTTGCAACCGCGCCAGTTCTCCGGCGGATTCCGCCGCAATCGCCCGCGCTTGCGCGCCAAGGGTCCGCCAGTGATTCGCGACCCGAGCCTGTTCCCATATTCCGTAGGTGTTTTGATTCATCGGGGAACACCTTGCCACTCTCCCCACCCTTAGACAAGCGCAACCCTTGCGCCACCCTTAGTCAGTAGATAGGCTTATGCTAGGCTCCCGCATTAGTACTTTTCCCTCGACAAGCCCCCCACCCACTTTGCAACTCTCGGGGATGGAAGCAATTTCCCCCACCGTAGAAACCCCCTCCGCCAGCAAGGCGGGCAGGCCGTCCCACCGGAACAAGGCTGGCCAACGGGCTTGGCACAAGCGCCTAGTGGCGGCCGGAAGGCTAGAGGAAGCGGCCGAATGGGCCGCCGCCTGCAACCTTCTGCCCCCGCCCGTCCCCCCGGCCGCCCCCGCCCTACGGGCGACCCCGGCCGCCGCCCACCCCGGCCCCGCCCCGGCCGCCCCGGCGCCCACCCCGGCCGGCCCTACCAACCTCACGGCCGCCCCGACCGGGGGGGAGGGGGTCAACCAGGCTGGGGGGCTGGAGAATGGGCATACTTCCACCGCCTGTGGTCAAATTTTGCAGTGCGAACTGCCTGCTGCTGGGCCTGCCGTAGCCGCTGAGGCTCATTTAAGCCTCCCTGCCGATTCGCTGGCGCTCATCGTTGCCTCCCCTAAGGGGGAGGTGGAGGGGGTTGAGGGAGGTCGTCAAGCCGGAAGTAGTAGTGGTGCTGATGCTGAGGGGGTTAAGGTAGAAGAATGTTTGGGTGGGTGGCCGTTGGAGGTGGAGGGAGTGGTGGGGATTAGGTGCCGGAACAAGTGGTATGTGGAGGTGCAGGTGGGGGAGAAGAAGTGGGCGAAGGCGGAGATTGGGGGGCGGGTGCTGACGTATGCGGAGAGGAGGATGGTGCGGCGGGTGTGGGTGAGTGCGGATGGGAGGGATGCGGAGTATGAGTTTGTGGATCGGCCCGTGGAGGTGAGACCCGTGGAGCCCGAGCCCGTAATTGAGCCTGTAGCTGTGCCTGAGCCAGTTGTGGTGGCCGAGGAGCCTGCGTCGGCGGCGGAGCCCGACTACAACCCGTCTGCAACGGACTTTATGGAGCAGGCCAGGAACGCGGCGTATGCCGCCTACACCCGATGAGCCTAAAGAAAAACCCACACAGCCCCAAGAAGAGCTACCAGCCCCAGAAGCTGATCAATGCCGTGGCTCAGGCGACGATTGAGACCAAGGGGATCGGCATCGCCAAACACGGCCTGCTCAAGGAAGTCAGCCGGGACGACCGGCTGATGCTGCAGCGGGTGGTGGGGATGAGCGTCGAGGAATTCAACCAGCGGCTAATGGGCAAGCTCGACTGCTTGGCCGACAAGATCCTCGACCGGATGCTGGATACCGTGGACGAGACCCCGCTCAACAACTTAGGCTTTAACCTGTCCGTGGCGATGGACAAGCGTCAGCGAATGGCCGGGGCGGCTGCAGTGGGCAACGCCAACGTCAACATCCAGGTCAACAACTATGGCGGGATGAGCAAGGAGGAGATCCTTGCCAAGCTGACGGGCAAGTTCGCCACCGCAGACGTCACCCAGCCCGCTCCCGTGGAGGCCGAGGTGGTCCCGCCACCTGAGCCTAAGCCCACCCGCCAGCAGATGATGGCGGATGCGCTGAAGGGGGATGACGCAGCCTAAGCCTTGGACCGGCTCAGGTAGTAGTGGACCAGATCCCGCTTGATGCCGAGGAGGTCCGAAATCCGCTGCTGAGTCATCCCGTTTTTGTAGAGCTGCTGCACCCTGGCTCTTAGGTGCCCCGCCTCGGCCCGAGACCGCCGGCCATAGGTGGAGGCCAGCTTGTCCCGGATTTTACGCTCCGTCTCCTTGATCTCGTAGCGGGTGGGGATGCCGATGATGGGACTCATACCTTCATCAGCCAGAACTGGTGCTGGGTAGAGGGCAGAATGACCGCCTCCCGGCGGAAGATGGTGTAGAACGCATCAATCGCCAACCGTGGGTTGTCCAGCGGGTTGGCCTCCTGCCGGGGCTTTTCCGTCCAAGTGTAGTCATCGAACGCCAAGTACCCACCCGGCTCCAGGATTTGCCACGCCAGCACCGCATCCGTCAGGACGTCCTTGGCGAGGTGGCTGCCATCAACGTAGATGAAGTCGAAGCGGCTGTAATCCTTGCGCTGTACATACTCAGTAAGTTTGTAAACCGACTCGTCCACATCGACCAAAAGCGGGCCGCCCTGCCCGTAGTTGGTGTTGCGGACAAATCGTTCCCAGACGGCCTGCATCTTAATGCCAAGATGTTCCACGCTGCCTTTCCACGTATCGATGCCGACGATATAATCGAACGCCATATGGTCGAGCAGCCAGCAGGTGGCTTGGCCCTCATAGCAGCCGATCTCGATGGCCTTCTTGAATTGCGCCTTCTTTGGCAGCAGATTGTTGATGAAGTTGGTCTCTGCCGTCTGCTGGAACCAAGTGTTGGTAAACTCCCTCACTTGGCTGCCTCCTTCTGGGCGAGCATCTCAGCCTTGATGGCCTTGATCTCGTCCTTGCGCCACGGCTCAGACAGCATTTCTAGGAGCTGCGGGGTCTCGATGGGCAGGGCCACCTTGCCCGAGTGGGCCATAATGAGTTTTGTATCGACGTGGATATCGATGCCGGCCTTTTGCACGAGGTCGCAAAACCAGTAATCCTCCGAAACAAACACGTTGGGCTCATCGTACTTGAGGTCCACCAGTCGCTTGATGCGCTCGACCATAATGTCATTGTTCTTGGCCGGCTCACCGAGTGTCTCACGGATAGTTTCCAGCCGGCGTTCCGGCGTGCCCGGCCCCTGCAGCCCCATCGGGAAGAACTCGTGCAGCGGATGCGGCGGGTGATTGGGGTCCACCAAGATCCCCCGGCGCCAGGAGTTCAGCTCCGCGATGCGCTTAAACACGCTCATCTTCATCTTGGAAAAGCCTAGGGCCGACCGGGACACCTTTTGCAGCCCCTCCTCGTTGGCGTGCTCACCGGGAATCAGGTGCATATGCCAGTGCGTCTTGAGCGAGCGGGTGGCGTAGATGGCGCAGACGATGTCCACGTCGTGCTTGAGGAGCCGCAAGAGCGCCCCAGCGGTCACATCCTCGCCGTGCTGCTCGGCCAGCACGTCCTTGTCCCACCAGACCAGCTCGTCGAACTTGTGCTCAAAGGCGTAGGCCACGAGTTCGTTCCGCGCCTGCTGCACTGCCGGCCCCTCCAAGAGGCACCAGTCCAGTTTGACGTCCGGAATCTTGGCGGCAGCCAGTTGCAGGCTGGTCTTGAAGTAGCTGCGGGGAATGTCGCCCTTCAGCGGCGTGGCAATGAGGATGCGTTTCATAGAGGAAACCGCACGGTGGTCCACGGACGCAGTGCCGGAAACGTCAAAGTCAGGCATTTCTATGGATATTAGCGCATCTTATAAGGTTTATGGCCGGTTTTAGCCACTTGCTTCAGCCCAAGCCGGTTCTAGCAGATGGAAATGGTAACCAAACGCTGCGTGGATGAGTGGCTCATCGAGCCCGACATCGAAGGAGCGCGGGAATACGCCCGTTTGTCCATCATTGCCGAGCCCGCCGGCCTAAACGTGGACGGCCAAGGCATTATCCCGTGGGAACAACTCCTTTCCGCCCGTCAGTCTTACGCCGTAAACCTTAAAAAGCGCAATGCCACTCGGTGACGTACACTTTGCGGATGATTTCACGCCCACTTTTGGCATCCCGTGGGTGCCGATCCCGGAGCGGGACGACTTGGCCGCCTGGCCGCAGGACAAGCTGATCGAGTACCTCGCTTTCCGGGAAGAACGGAACAAACAAGCGTTGGACAACCCCGTGGGTGCCGGCTGGACCCTGCCAATGTGGCAGGAGGTGATGGCAAACTGGGGTAAGTACCAGAACCACATCATCTTAGGTGGCAACCGCTCGTCGAAATCGATTTTTGCCAGCCGGTTATGCGTGTGGGCTTGCGGCAGCATCCCCTCTGCCGAGGTCCGGGCCTACCACGTCAACGAGGACCGGAGCATCGAGGACCAGCAGCGGATGATCTATGATGCCCTGCCCATCGGCATCCGCCGGCTGCCCACCAAGAAGGGCCTAAACCACTCCGTCCAGTACAGTCAGAAGAACGGGTTTACCGACAACATCTGCATCTTGCCCCCGCTGTCCGGTGCCGTGCGCGGTGGGTCGATCAAGTTCAGTAATTACCGTGCTTACGCCAACGACGCCCAGATTGCCGAGGGCTACAAGGCCCACCTGATTTGGTGCGACGAAGAATGCCCGCAGAAGATGTGGGAGACGCTGCAATACCGAACGAGCGATTTCCACGGACGCATCCTGCTGACGTTTACCACCCTAACGGGCTGGACGCCGCTGGTGCAGGACATCCTAGGCAAGACGAAGACCCTCAAGAAGCGGTTTGCGCCGCTGGTGGGCAAAGAACTGCCCATTATGCAGGAGTCGCTGTCCCGGCCCAACACCGCAATCTACTACTTCTGGACGGAGGACAACGCCTTTCTTGATACGTCCGACTTCACCAAGAAGCTGCTGGGCCGCCCCCGCGATGAAGTGCTGGCCCGGGCGTATGGCATCCCCACTAAGTCCATCACTTCCGTATTCCCTGGATTCAATAAGGAGGTTAACGTCATCCCATATGAAACCCTACCTTTCGTCCGTGACCCAAGCTATCCGGTCACTCGGTATATGGCTTTGGACCCTGCTGGATCGAAGAACTGGTTTATGCTCTGGGTCGCCATCGACGCCGCTGGCACCTGGTGGGTCTACCGCGAGTGGCCCGACTATGACGACTGGGCACTGCCCGGCAGCGGAGCCGAAGGCAAACCCGGTCCCGCGCAGAAAGGCTCCAAGAAAGGCATCCGTGACTACGTCGAGCTTATCGAGCAATGTGAGGACGGTGAAACGATTCAAGAAAGGCTCATTGACCCGCGCCTCGGTGCGGCGGAAAGGCAGTCCGCCGAAGGGGCAACCACCATCATCTCCGAGCTGGACGACGTGGGAATGACGTTCATCCCCGCCCCCGGCGTGGAGATTGAGAACGGCCTGCAGCTCATTAATGGCCTACTGTCCTACGATGAGAGTAAGCCCATTACCGCCCTTAACGGCCCCCGGCTCTACATCTCTGACCGCTGCCAGAACCTGATTTACTCAATGGGTGAGTATACAGCCAAGGGCGGCAAGGAAGAGGCGACCAAAGATCCAGTGGACTGCCTGCGTTATTTGCTCGTCGCCAACTGCGAGTTTATGGACCCGCAGGCAATGCAGCAAACCGACAACCGGACGTGGAGCTATTAACTTGCCTTGGAAGGGGCTTACGCATAGCGCCCTAAGCAATGAGTTCCATCGACTCCCTCCAGACTTCCGTCCCCAACGATCCGAGTCTGCAACTGGCCCCGTCCGGCGACAACGCTCCTGATTTTAACCTGATCTGCAAGGCTTTTGAGGACTGCGTTGCCGACAACCAGCCCTACGTCGATCAGTGCCGCGTCAACTACCAGACCCGGTACGCCATCTGGAACGGCCAGTCAGCGGACGGGAAGAAGCATTCCCGCGAGGGCAGCAAGACTAGCCCCACGCCTTGGGACGGCGCGTCCGATCTGCGCGTCTTCCTCGTTGATAACATCATCAACAAAAAGGTGGCGATGGAGTGTATGGCTTTCCAGCGGGCCAACCTCTCGGCGGTGCCGGTTGGCACCAACGATATGGAGCGGTCCAACCTCGTGACCAACTTTATGCGCTGGCTGATCCAGACGCAGATTCCAGAGGTGCATCGGGAGGTTGAGATTGCCGCCAACTATATGAACGAGAAGGGACTGGCCGTGATGGGTCAGTTCTGGGAGAAACGCCGGGAGAAGGTGCTGGTCAATGTCCGGCTGGAGGATCTCCAGCTCCAGTTCCCGCAGATCGACATTGTTGCCCTGATCGAGGACAAGGCCGCCGAGGAGGACTTGAAGTCCATTTTTGAGGAGCAGTACGGTTGCAGCCGGGCCAAGGCGACCAAGATGCTCAAGGAATTGCGGAAGACTGCAGAGACCACGGTGCCAGTGGAGGGGCCGGAGCGGTCCTACCCCGTCCTGCGGGCGTTCAACCTGGATGAAAACCTGTTCATCCCGTCGTTCTCGCTGGATCTGGAGCGGGTGCCTGGCATCTACCGGGTAGAGTATTTTACCGCCGAGCAGCTCCGGCAGTTGGTGCGCGATGACGGCTGGGACAAGGACTGGGTGGAAAAGGCGATTGAGACGCAGCGTGGCCGGCTGATCACCATCAGCCCCTCCGAGTACACGCAACCCATCAGCCGTTCGTTCGTCTACACGCAGCAGCGGTTCACGGACAAGATTGGCATCGTCTACGCCTATCAGCGTTTGTCCGACGAGGATGGTGTGCCGGGCATCTACTGCACGGTCTTCAACCCGCAGATGCCGCCGGACGACAAACAATCGGGCTTCGCCAAGCACGGCCTTCTGGGTTACGCCCACGGCGAGTATCCGTTTGTCCTCTATCGCCGCGAGTACTTGAGCCGAAAGCTGCACGACAGCCGGGGCGTCCCCGAGCCGGGCAAGCCGTGGCAGGATCAGATCAAGGCGCACAAGGACAGTCGCATCGACGCCGCGTCCCTCGCCATCCTTCCGCCCATCTGCTACCCGCAGGGCCGCCCGCCGGGCCGCTGGGGTCCAGGTGCGCTTATCTCCGAGCGCCGGCCGAACGAGTATCACTACGCCGACCGGCCGATTCCGGATATGAACACGGAGAACTCCGAGTCGCTCTTGGAGTCCTCGTTTAAGGAGTACAACGGCTTTGCCGCGCAGAAGGGTGATCCTTCCGTTGACCCGATCTACAATCAATGGGAGATCAACAAGTTCCTGACCTGCCTGTCCAAGAGCTTCCGCCAGATCTGGAAGCTCTATAAGCAGTACGGCAAGGAGCAGGTCGTTTTTCGCGTGATGGGCGTCAAGGACGCGGACACGATGATGTTTGAGAAAGGTGACGTGAACGAGGAGTTCGACTTCTACCTCTCGTGGGACGTCCAGAGCACCGACTTCAAGTCGATGGCGGAAAAGTGGACGGCCATTATCCAAGGCGCCCAGTCGCTCGACCGCGATGGCGTCTGCGACTGGTCGGCGCTCTTCCAAGCGTTTGTCTCCTCCATCGATCCCAACATCGCCGAGCGCATCATCCGCCCGGTCAAGGCGGGCCAGCAGCAGGTGGTCAACGACGAGCAGCAGGATCTGGCGCAGATCTTTGCCGGCATCCCGAAGAACATCCGCATTGGCACGCCGCCACAGCTCGGCCTGCAGGTCATCCAGCAGTACCTGCAGCAGCCGGACGTCCAGCAGCGGTACTCGCAGGACCAAGCGTTCCGCGAACGCATCGACGCTCGCGCCAAGCAGTACCAGTTCCAGGAACAACAGCAGCAGAACGCCACCATTGGCCGCCTAGGCGCCCAGATGCCTGGACCGATGCCGGCTACCACCTCACCTCGCAATGCCTCCTCGTAAACGCAACCTCCTCACCGCCCGCGAACGGGTCGAACTGCTCCAGGTCGCCTTGGTGCGCCTTGCGCCCACCGAGGCGTTCCAGGAGTTTATCGACCACTTGCGAGAGATCCAGCGCAACACGCTGCTGGATCTGATGAACGATGTGACCGTGGCTGATGAGAAACTAACCGCTGCGGCGGTGGGTGAACTGCGGGCCTACGAAGCGATCATCAACCTGTTTGACGACTATGTAGCCACGCAGGTGCAGCAGGCAGTAGGAGATGATCAGGGATAAGATAGCCTAATACCGCTTGACATAGGTCCGTGATATAATCACGGCTGATGGCACTGGGCTCCCGCCCTGTCCCGCCCTTGGGGGCTTTAAACCCACGATGTCTAACGATACAGTTCAAGCCACTTCGCAGCCAGTTGAAGCGCCCCCGGCGCCCGAGACGAAAAGCGATGCACCAAACAGCAATCTGAGTGTAGCTCAGGCCGCGCAACGTCTGCTTAATATGCAGGCGGAAAACGCACAAGCCCAAGCTAAACTAGCGGAACAGGTTGCACAGCCCGACAAGGCTGAAGAACCCGCATCCACAGAAGCGGCACCCGCCGAGTCTGTCGAATCCGAGGCCCCCGAGCCCGAGGCGCAAGCCACGGAACCGGAAGCCGAAGAGGACTCAGTTCCTTCTCAGATCTCGCCAGAGATTCAGAAGAATATCAACAAGCGCATCGGCAAGGAAGTCGCGAAGCGCAAGGCCGTTGAGGCCCAGTTGAATGAACTCAAGCTGGAGATGGCTAGGCAGTCGCAGCAACAGCAGCAGGCGCAACCTGCTCCGGTGCCGATTGCCCCCCTGCCGCAAGGCACGGTGCCACTCGCCCAGATTGAGGACTACAACGGTCTCCAGTCCTTAGCCCAACAGGCCAAGGAAGCCAAGCGGTTCGCGCAGCAGCAGCTCGCCAAGACCAACTTTGAGCCCATTCAGCTTGAAGGACAGTTATTGGATCGGGAGGCGCTGAACACCATCATCATCAACGCTGAAAAGACGTTGGAGGATGATATCCCTGCCCGGACGCAGTTTCTGCAGCAACGCGGTCAAGCTCAACAACTTGCCTACGAGAAGTTCCCCTTCTTGAAAGACAAGTCCACTCCCGAGTACGTCGCGGCCCAGCAGGCTTACCTGCAAATGCCGTGGCTGAAGAACCTTCCCAATGCGGAATGGATCATCGGGGTGCAGATTGAGGGGCTCAAAGCGTTGCAGGCCAAGGAGAAGGGTAAAGCCAAGCCGACAAAGCCTGGCGTCATCCCCTCCAGCAAGCCGCCCAGCAGTCAAACCGTTGCCACTTCTGGAAGTTCCGAAAGCCGCGTTCCGTCTTCCACAAAGTCGGCCACGCAGGTTGAGGCCCTCCGGCAGCATCTGTCCAAGAAGGGTGGAGTCACGACAAACGAAGCAGTCCAATTCCTCCTGGCCCGAGAAGCGGCCAAACAAACTCGTTAAACATTAGTTTATGGCTCTTAGCACTACTTACAACGTCGCGGGTGATCGTGAAGATCTCACCGACTTCCTTACCATCCTCGCCCCCGAGGATACCCCGAAGGTCTCCACCTTCGCGAAGACCAAGCGGATGACCAATGCCTATCAGGAGTGGCAGGTTGACTCCCTTTCGCCCGTCAGCTTTGGCGGCGTGCTGGAAGGTCAGGATGTCCTCGCCTTCTCCAATCAGGCCGTCAATCGCGCCCGTATCGGCAATTACGTCCAGCAGTTCCGCGAGCAGTGGATGGTCTCCCGCTTGCAGGAGGCTTCTGACGTTGCCGGTGTCGCCAGCGAAGTCGCCAACGCGAAGATGAAGGCGATGCGCGAACTGAAGCGGTCCATCGAGGCCTGCATCGGTTCCGACAATGATCGCCAGCAGGAGGCGCCCCCGGCCCCCTACAAGCTGCGCGCTCTCGGCAAGTGGATCAGCGCCACCCCCGGCTCTGACGTCCCGGCCGCGTTCCGCACGCCCTCCGGCAACATCGACACCACGGCGACCGGCTCCCTCGGTGAGTCCGCGTTCAACGACGTGTTCCAGTCGATCTTCCAGCAGGTCGGTGGCCGCCGGTCCTACACCCTGTTCGCCGGCCCGAATCTGAAGCGGGCGATCAGCAAGTTCCAGCGTCAGGAAGGCGCGTCTGGCACCACGAAGACCTATCAGGTCACGCAGGATGCCTCCTCGCACAAGATCGACCTGGACGTTACCGTCTATGTCGGTGACTTCCACACCGTGACGGTCGTTCCCGACCTGTTCAACGGTATCGCGGACGGCGCTGATCCCTCGACCACCACCAACCAGCAGAAGGCCCGTGGCTACGTCATTGACCCCGAGCTGGTCGGTATCGGCTATATGCTGGGTATCGAGTCCAACGAGCTGCCGGACCTCGGCGGTGGTCGTCGCGGGTTCATCCTCGCGGCCCTCACCCTCCTGGTAAAGAACCCCCTCGGTCTCGGCAAGTTTGCCGGCACCAGCTAACCCTCAACCTAGGAGGAAATCACAATGGCTGATACTGCTGTCACTATCTCCCGCGCCCGCACCTCGCAGCTTTCGCTGCAGGAGCAGGCTCGCGGCTTCTCCCACAAGTACACCGTCAAGAGTGCTGACGTGGCGCTGGGCACCGGGTCCTCGGACACGGTGACCGTCACGCTGGGCACGCTGCCGGCAAAGTGGGCCATCAACAACGCGCTGGTGAACATCTCGACTGCCTTTGCGGGCACGACGGCGTTCACGGTCGTTGTTGGCACCACCACCACGACCAACAGCTTCATCACCTCGCAATCGGTGCTGACGGCTGGTGTTCTGGCCGGTGTCCCGACGACCGCCACGGTTCGCACCGCGACCGCTGCCGCCAATATGGTGGCCGTGTTCACGAATGCGACGGGTGGTAGCCCGTCCGCCCTGACGGCGGGCGAGCTGGACATCTACCTGAACATCATCGATCTCACGACGATCGATAAGCTGGGTTAATCCCCACCCGGGGGCATCCCGCAAGGGCTCTGCCCCCACCCCCTTTTATGGTTCAGTCCGAGCCGCAGATCATCACCTCGCTCCCGCCGAACGTCGTCCGCGAGTTCTGGCGCGAAATGGAGGAGGGCTTGCCTGCCGAGAAGGTGCAGGCTGGTCTGCGTCAGGTTGAACACGCCAAAGTTATGGCGGCTCAGGGCTCGACCAAGATCGATGGCCTTGGGCAGATGGCGGCCAAGATTGATGCCCGCCTGTTCTTCCGCCTTCAGCAGCAGCACGGCAACCAGGTTCACGAGTGGATGCCGGAGTATCTGAAGGACAACCCCGATATGTGCGCTAAGGGCTACCGCCCCAAGGTGAATCCCGCTAGGCGCGGTATCACGGGTGGCTGGTACGCCAACAAGGACACTTGAGGACGACCCCGTACAGCAAGGCGTTGGCACAAATTTGCGGCCTGATCGGCGTACCGACTAGCCGCCTGTCCACCGAGCTGGCGGATAGCATCAATGTCCTCTTTAACGCCAACGTCCGCCAGATCTGGGGTGCGGGCAATTGGCCCGATCTGTCGATTTGGGGTGAAGCGCGGTTTGCGGGTAACGTCCTGACGTACCCCAATGACCTGGCGCAGTCCAGCTACTGGACGGCCACCAATGCCACGATTACGGCCAATTCGATCAACAATCCGGCCGACAACCGCACCACGGCATCAAAAGTCCTAGAAACGGCCGCAACGGGCGAGCACAAGGTAGCCCAGACGGTTGCTGGCTTCCCTTCGACGGACTATCAGGTAAGCGTGTACGCCCGCCCGAGCGGCCGGGACTACATTCGTTTGGCGGTCAACGACGGGACGACGACGTTCAGCGCCTTTTTTAACGTGCAGGCTGGTACGATTGGCACGCAGGCCAACGTCACCTCAGCCAACATTCAACAGTGCCCTAACGGCTTCTTCCTCTGCACGATCACGTACACGACGGGAGCGGCCTGCACCTCGCAGACGTATAGCCTCAACGTCTCGACGGACGGTAGCACGATTTCTTACGCAGGTGACATCACCAAGGGCGTGTACGCTTGGGGTGCCCTAATGGTCCAGCAGACCAACGTCTCGCCTAACCAGTTTATTGTTCCCTACGAACAGACTGGCGAAAAGGTGATCGACGTTCTGTTCCAAGCTTGGGTCGATAACCCAGCGATGGTGACCTACCCCCGCCCGCAGGGATATGTCGTTACGGACACGGGGTTCCAGATGATTTCCACGGCTGGTGGATTTATGGGGACGAATGGGTACGTCTCGTACAACACCAATCCTGCCAATCCGGTCTACCTTTTCTACCGCCGTGCCCCTCTGAACTACTCCGGCGATACGTTTAGCGCCACGGCTACCTATGTGGCCGACCAGTACATCTACTACACGCGGACCACTGGGGCGCTGACGGGTACGTCAGATTACTGGAAGTGCCTGAGCACGACCACGGCAGGCCAGGATCCCGAGGACACCCCGGCCAAATGGGAACTACAGGAACTGCCGGAGGCCCTTAGCGGCGTGTTGGTCTGGCAGACGTTTGGCGACTGGCTGGTGCAGGACGGCCAGATGGACAAGGCCACGCAAGCCTACCAGACGGCGGAATTGAAGAAGTTGAACGAATGGGATCGCATCGAGCGGCAGATGCCTGACAACTTCCAGATGCAGGTCTTTACTCACGGCACGTCGCAAAATCGTAGCTGGTAACCCACCCACCTTATGGCCTCGTTTAATCTCAATAACATCTTCCCGAAGCCCGCCATCTATCGTGGCAGCTCGGTGGCTGACCAACGGCTTACGGTCAGCAGCTCGGCAGTTCAGCTCTCGGCCTTTGGCGATACCACCAATATGGTGATGTTCGACATTCAAGACGCCGATGTGATGTGCACCATTGACGGCAGCACGCCCACCTCGACCAACGGGCACCGCCTCTATCAGGGCCGAGCGTACACCTGGAGCACGGCAATGGCGCAGGCTGCTAAGTTCATCCGTCAGGCTGGCACCGATGCGGTGATCCACGCTAGCGAGTGCCAGTTGTGAACGTACTTGCTTCCGAGTTTGGCAGTGCTCTGAACGTCCTCGGCCAACGTATTGGCGAGGCGGACAACTACGGCACGGACTATCCGCTCTTCCTCAACACGGGAGTGCTGCTGATTGGTGGCACGACCGACAAGATTCTTACCTCAACTGGCGATAGCCTCAAGTGGGTTGCGCCGTATCCTGGACCCTAATCTGTTATGGCTGACACACGCATCAATGCCCTGAGTACGGCGACGGTTTCGCTTTCCGACGACTTTCTGCCCATTGACGGCACGACGGCTGGCACCAAGAAGCTGTCTGCCTTCAGCCCGAGCTTTGGCGGCAACGCCACGGTGGGCGGGACGCTGACGGTAAACGGGGCCACGATAAATACGAGCGGTACCAATGCGGCTGTTAAATCTAGCGACGGTGCGGTTATCACTAAGGTTCAGTCAGTTGTTAGCGCCCCGATTGGCATTGTAGGAACCGAATCGAATCACGACCTCGGTGTTTATACCAATAATACTAATCGCCTAAACGTTTCTGCTGCTGGTGTAATTTCAATTTCTGGCACCACCGCCTCCACCTCCACCTCCTCCGGTGCACTGGTGGTGAGCGGGGGCGTGGGGGTGGCGGGGGCGATTGTTAGCGGTGGCAACATTGGCATCGGTAATGTTAATCCGGTAGTCGCCTACACATCCACAGGTAGTTTGCTTGGAAGCGGTACCAATCCGCAAGTTAGGCTTTCATCGACTGGATCGTCAGGATGGGCCTTTAGCACTTATGCCAATACCGCGGCGGATGGTAAATGGAGCGCGGGGCTTAATGCTGGCGCAAATCGCTACATTATCACGAACGATCTCGATCTGAGCGGAACTGCCGCACTTGCTATTCTTCCAACTACGCTTGACGCGACGTTCGGTGGTGCACTGTTGGCTACTGGAACGCTTACCGCCAACGCTGCATCAAACGCTTTTCGCATCACCAACAGCCAAACGCCCGCGTCCGCTGGCGCTACCGGCACCGCTGGCACGATTTGCTGGGACACGTCCTACATCTACGTTTGCACCGCTTCGAACACTTGGAAGCGAGTCGCCATCGCCACTTGGTAAACTTTCCCTATGAATACCGTCATCGCCATTGTCCCCGTGAGCGTCTGGACCCCGACCGGCACCAAGACTGCCACTCAATTCGCTCCGCGTTACGTGAGCTATCAGAACGGTCCCGCCGTTGCCGACTGCCAGCTCCTTGACGCTGCCGGTGCGGAGGTTGCCTCCCAGCTAGTCAACGCCACCGCCGCCCAGACGGCTACGTGGACCAGCGACGAGGCGTTCTACAAGGTGCTGGCCCAGAACGCTGGCCTGACGCCGCTGTAATGCGTCCCAAGGAACTAATCAAGGCTGAGATCGTCAGCCAGCTCCAGCAGCAGTCCCTCGCCATCCTCGTTGACACGCTCACCGAGGCCCAGGCGAGGATTGCCGAGCTGGAGGCCAAGATCCAGGAGCTGCAGAAGCCCAAGGACTGAGTTGTGCCACGATGGACCGTTACCGATCATACGGTGAGAAAGACGACCGGCCAAAAGAGGTCGGTGACGGTGCCTTCATCGGGGTGGACGAGTACAACGCGGCCGAGAACATCCGTCCTGGTAACGTCCAGAAGGCCGTAAACCACGACTTTGCGGCTCAGGATGCCAACACTCGCGGCGGGTTTGTGTGCCTGCCGGAGCTGGGGGCACAGCGGTTGTCCGGCGCGTGGCAGCATCCTCCCTCGTTGCCGGCAGGGCTCAATAAAGGCATCGCCTACGGAAACAACCGTTTTGTTGCGGTAGGTGACAACGGGTCACCGTCGTTCACCGCGCAGGTGATGTATTCCGAGGATGGGATTACTTGGACGACGGTGAATGTGTCTGGAGTCGGTCCCACCTCGATCAATGAGGTCGTTTACGGTAATGGCCGGTTCGTAGCCTGCGGCACTGGTGGTACAACGGCTTTTATTTATTCGACGGACGGGATCACCTGGACCGCATCAGCTACCAACACAAGCACCTACCCAAATTTTAATTTGCTGACCTATGGTGCCGGTCGGTTTGTTTCCACGACAACCAACCCGTCAATTCCGTTTGGGTCATACACCGCAGTTTCGACGGACAACGGTGTAAACTGGACGATTACCGGGCAACCTATCACGACGATCTTTGCCAATGCCATTATCTATGTGAATGGCACGTTCGTAAGTCCCATTACAACTGCTGGATATATCGGCAAATCCAGCGATGGGATTACTTGGACTACGGAATTGGTTGGAGGCACGGGCTATCAATGGTCAGCCATCGCTTACGGAAACGGCGTCTTCTCGTTGATCGGCGGAACCCCTAGTCTTAAAGCCGTCACAGCAACGTCTCAAAACCTTACCAACTGGTCGGTGCAGGAGTTTACGACTCCGCTCTATACATATCTCACCTTCCATTGTGGTGTTTTCGTAGCCTACTCTACCACTCGGCTAGGAACGTCGATTGATGGGTCGGTATACTTGGATTCCTATTCGGCCCAAGTTCTCTTTGCCGGCAAAGAAATCTCCGGCATTGCGTGCAGCGAAAGTGACCGCTTTGTGGTATCCCTCAACACGGAGGGATCGAGCATTGCCTATTCGGATAGCGTCGCGTCTGTGATCTTCGCCTCTGGCATTTATTCGGACCCGTTGGAGAAGGACCGTCCGTGGATTATGGCCGTAGCGACGGACCGGGTTGGCTTCTACGCCTTTGGCAAAGCCAGCAAGACCGTCAGCCTAGGCAGTTATCGGGTCACTGAGCAGTCTACCATCGTCCAGGCTAACAACTACGTGTACCTGTTCCGGGGCGAGGACGATACCCCGCTTCGCTGGGATGGGGCTTGGGATAACAACTTTGAGCTGGTGCCCAACACGACGCTGCCTTCGTCGTTTGCCAGTATCCCGAACAGCAACCAAGCCACCTTCTATCAGAACCGGCTGTGGGTGCGGGATGGCAAGGACAGCATTGCAGCCTCGGATGTGTTGGCGTTCACGGACTTTGATCCGCAGGCCAACGAGTTCAACCTCAACACGGGCAACTCAGACTACATCGTCACTACCTTCCCGTTTGGAACCAACTCGCTGGTCGTTTTCAAGAACAAGTCGATCTTGGTGCTGAACAACGTCGAGGGTTCCTTGCTGGACGTGACTTCGACCGAGGTGACGCGGCAGGTCGGTGCCATCGGCATCAACGCCGTCACCTCTATCGGACCGGATTTGGCCTACGTCAGCTACGGGAACATCAACCTGCTGACGCTTACCAGCACCAACAACGCCCTCCAGCACAAGACCCTGCCCCTTTCGGCCCGCATCCGAAAGATTATGAATCGGGTCAACTGGGAGGTCGGCTACAAGATCTCCTTGGGCTACTGGAGCAACAAGCTCTACGTGGCCCTGCCATTGGATAACAGCCAGTTCTGCAATGCGGTGGTGGTGTACAACTTCATCACCGAGCAATGGTTCGGGGAATGGAACTTTAGCCCTGACCTCAATATGTGCATCCAGGGCTGGCAGGTGACCGACTACCTCGGCCTGCAGCGCCTGCACGCCATTACTGAGGACGGTCGGATCTTCGTTACGGACGAGGGCCAGAATGACATCAGCGGGACGACGGTGTCCGAGATCTCGACCGAGCTGGTGACGCGGGCCTATGTCGTTGAGGAAGGTAACCATTTCCAGCGGCGCATCTACCTGGATCTGGCGACCAACCGGCCCCAGTTCTCCTGCGCTACCTACACGGAAGGGGCCAGCGAGGAGTCTGTGCTGGTTACAGACCAGACCTATAGCCGTGCGGAGAGCTGGAAATGGGCGGATAGCGCCTATGACCTAACCAACGCTAACAACGATTACAATCGGGCCTACCGGAAGGACTACTCGACTGGGCCAGCGTCCGTGCAGACCGGCAGCGGCTTTGAGCCTGAGATGCTGCAGGAGCTGCGCTTGCCCTTGTTGGTCCGCCGGCAGGGCCGCCTAAGCTGGATCAAGGTCACCAATACCCAAGGCTTCATCAGCGTTATGTCCCTCGCGTTTGAGACCCGCCCCGGTCAACGCGCCAACTTCGTCCAAGTCTAACAATGGCTAACGTCACTCCAGGCTACACCTTCACGGGCACTACTGACCCGATCACCTACACCAAGCTCAACCTGCTTGGTCAGCCGACGGTTTCCATCGGCAATGATGAGGTGACCTCGTCGATGATCGCCAGCAGCGTGACCTTGGAAAGCCCCTCCGTCACCAGCGGCCTTACGGTGACCACAGGCGGGCTAACGGTCACTGCCGGTGGCTTAACGGTCACGGCTGGTGGGGCTACGGTGACTGCTGGGGGCCTGACCGTGTCTGCCGACGGGGCCAGCGTGGCGGGTGGCCTGACGGTGAGCACGGGTGGGGCCACGGTGACTGCCGGCGGCATCACGCTTGGCTCCAGCACGCCAATCAATATGGCGGCCACGACGGAAACGTTTGGCGGCACGATTGCGCTGACGTTTGGGGCTACGAAGGGCAACACCCGGATCATCAACTGCACGTCCAGCACCTCAGCTACGATCAACGTTGCGACGGTTCCTGCTGCTGGCTACATCTTGATCATTCGGTTTTCCACCGACGGCACGGCGTCCAACGCCATCACCTTTGGCACCAACTTTAAGGACACTGGCACATACAGCCTTAACAGCGCGAATCATTGGTATACGGCCACGTTCGTATCCGATGGCACGTATTTTATTGAGGTCTGCCGTTCGGGCAGCGCCTCGTAACCCTAAATATACCCATTATGCCTGCTACACCTGCTGCTGACAAGATTGGCGATATCTTTGGGTTTCCGAGTGCTGAGGCTGATCGTGCTCGTCAGGCTTTTACGCCTGAGCAAGGGCCTGGACGTCGTCCCGAAGTTCCTTTGAATCTCGGTTTTGGTGCAGGCACGTTTACTTCCGATGACTTTGCTGGCTTCAACACCGGCAATCCCACGGTGATGGATCCGTTTTACGTGAGCGGTGGTAGCATTAATCCCTACGGAGCCGATTTGTCGGGATTTAACTACTATATGCCTGGGTTTGGCTATACGGACTTTTTTGTTACCCCTGGAGCTGGTGAGAACTTTGGCGGTGGATTGCTGGGTCGGCCAGCGGGTACGAGTACGCCGACCATTCTTGACCCGTATACTGTTACCGGGACGCGCATCAACGACCCAAGCCTTTTGGGGATTGATCCCAACGCTCCCTACCTTGGCCCTCGGGCTCCATTCCAGATCGATCCCACGGAAGGTGGTGCAGGCGTCGTTACCCTGCCTCCTGTAGTGGTCAAAGAAACCGCTCTTGGCGGTAGTGGTAACCTCAACCTGTTGGGTTACAATCGTAACGCTTCGTTTGTCGGTCCGGTCGCCAATCCAAATGCGACTACTGATGGGAAAACTGTGACTTTGCCGCCCTTTGTGGTTACGGACACGAAAGACAAGGTATCAACAGAGAAACCGAATTGGTTTCGAGATTACATCGCGGGCCGGACCACCAGTCCGACGCCGGTGTATATGAACCCGTATTTTGTCAAAGAGCCAAAGGTTAAGAAACCTGATGAGAATGTCACTTTCGTAGATCCGTTTCAAACGGCTACTAACAAAAATGCTCCGAGGGTTGGTGATCTGAATTTGGTTCCGGCCACGCCTACGCCTACTCCTACTCCTACACCGACAACTCCTACGCCCACACCTACACCAACTGGTGGAGGATCTGCGCCAGCTACTGGAACTGGCACTGGAACGACTGGTTCCCGCCGGAATATCGGTGCTGAACTGAAGGAAACGATGGGTGCGTTGCAGGCCAATCAGCCTGCCATCACCGGGATGTACAAGGATCTCTACCAGTCCTTTATGCCCGAGACGCTCAAGGCGGCAGAGGCTAGTGGGCTGTCTCAGTTGCGGGCAGATGAGGAAAAGCTGGCCCGCCTGCGGGCTGGTATCCTGAGCCCAGAGGATGTTCGCACTGCCCAGCAAGGCGCCCGCGAGGCTTATGCTGCCCGTGGGCAAGTGATGGGTCCTGGCGCGGTCGGAGCGGAAATCCTTAACCGGGAGAACATCCGTCAGTCCCGCGAGGACGCTGCTCGCGCTGCCTATCAGCAGTCGGTCGGGAACATCCTAAACACGGCAAATCTGCAGACTGGCAACATTTTCCAACCCATCGGCAACCTGATCTCCGGCACGTTCAACCCGCTCGGTTCCTATCCGGCCGACGTATACGGCACGAACGTCAATGCGGATCTTGCTACGATGATTTCCGACAAGAATTACGCTGCTGCCATTGAGTCTGCTAAATTGGCTGGAGCTGCAGGTAAAAGCGCAGCGACGACTTCTGCGGTCAGCCAAGTTGGGTCCGCCGCTCTTCCGTTCATCCTCAGTTCCATCTTCTGCTGGGTCGCCCGCGAGGTTTACGGGGCGCACAACCCGAAGTGGCTGCAGTTCCGCACTTGGATGTTCACGCAGGCGCCTGGCTGGTTCTTCCGGTGGTATATGGACAATGGCGAGCGGTTTGCCGACTGGCTGCGCCGCAACCCGTGGATGAAGCCTGCCATCCGCTTCTGGATGGACAGTCGCATCCGTTCGATGGAGAACCAGATTATCTTGAAGGAGGCTTTCTAAGATGCCCTACGCACCTGGAGTACAAGACATCAGCGGTCAGCTCATCGCGCAAGGGATGTCGCAGGCTGGGGCTGCGCGGGCGCGTGCCATTGAGAGCCTGGGTGAGAGCATCTCCGGTGGCATCCGGCAGTACCAGCAGAACCAGTTGGTAACCAATCAGGCGCTGGGGAAGTTTGGCAGTACGCTGCAATCCAACCCCTCGTTCAAGACCTACGTCGATTCGATCATCAGCGATCAACCGAATGCGCCGCAGGTGCCGGAACCGCTGAAGAAGGCTTTCCAGAACGCCGCCAAGGGCAAGGTGGACATCTATGACGCCGCCCTGCTCGGCACGGCAGCGGAGGGCTTTCAGCAGTCGCAGCAGAATCAAATGCAGCGGATGGCGCAGATGGCAAACATCAACAAGGCCAACGCGGAAGCCTACGCGCAGATGCTGCAATCGAATGCGATGGCGGAAGCGATGCGGATGCAGGGAATGAACGTTCCGCAACCGGCCGTCCAGCAGATGCCGGAAGGGATGGGACAGTTTATGGGTCAGCCGCAAGCGGGTGCGCCTGCAGTTCCCGCCTCGGTTCGCACTTTTGCCGATGCTCCTCAGTCGTTGGCCGACCGTCCAATCCCGGAGGGCCTAGACCCGAATCTGTGGCGCACGGCGGTGTCGGAGTCGCTTATGGGTGTGGCTACCGGCAAGGGCTATTCCGCCCCGATGCTGAACTACAATCGGTTGCAGCAGGCCCGCATTGGAGCCCGCAAGGAAGAGTCGCTGATGAACACCATTATGACCGCCGATGAGGCGGAAGACTTGGTGACGCGAAAGAATGAGGCCGAGCGTGAGAAGCCGTTCGCCCAACGGATGCTTTACACGCGGGAGCCGCATCCGACCGGCCAGGGCTATGTCATCAAGCAGCAGCCGGCGCAGAAAACCGCTGCCGAGACTGTTTCCGAGGCAAGGGACGTGGAGCAGGAGAAGGGCCGCATTCAAGACATCCAGAAGCGCATCGAGGACGCACGGGCGGAAGCCGCCACCATCGCGGATGTGCAGGATGCCGCCCGCCAGCTCCGGCAGCTTTACCAGGCTGGCGATCTTACCGGCGATGCACTTGCCAACGCCAAGGCGACCGCTGCGTCATACGCCAAGGCATTCGGTTTGGATTTAGGCAAGGACGTTGATCAGGCGCAAAGTTCAGCCCAGCTAGGTCAGGCGATGATGAACCGTCTGATCATTCCCTTGATGTCCAAGTTCAAGGGCGCGACCTCCGACCGGGACGTTGTCCTGATGAAGACGTTCTATCCAAGCATTCAGACCAACCCCAAGGCGGCGATTGCGATGCTCGACCTGTTGGAGCGCCGGCTGAATTATCAGCGCCAGTTGGATGACATCGGTGCGGAATGGAGTGCCCGGCGGATCGATGCGTCCGAATACGTGGATCAGACTCGTAAATTGCGAACTGAGTTCTTGAGCCAGATTCCGACCATCTCGGACTTCAGCAAGTCCATCGGTGGGCCGGCGACAGCTAAGGGCTTGACGCGGGAAGAGGCGGCCAAAGTCCCTGGCGGGCGATTCCGTAAGGGCCCGGATGGTCTTTTCTATCCGTTTTCGTCGGGTGCTGGTAAATAAGCCTATGGACACGAACGATTCCTCCCAGATCGAGGTGATGGTCAACGGGCAGACGCTGCTGGTCCCGGCTGGGACGAGTGAGGCAGAGTTGCTCAAGATGGCCGATGTCTCGATGCGTCAGGAAGAGATGGGGCCTGCTCCCTCGATGGGCGCCGGCCGGATGACGCCTCGGCCTTCGGCCCTTAATCTCGGCGTGGGTGAGATCGCAAGTTCGATGATTCCGTCTGCTGCGGAAACAGCGGCTGCGGTGGGCGCACTGGCCCTGTCCGGTGGACGGCCTCGCCCTGGGATGGTCGTTCCAGCGGAAACGATGCGGCAGGCCCTGACTCGGTTTGCGACTGGTGGGATGGCTGCCGCAGGCACGCGGGCCGGCATCGAGGGGATGCGTCCGTTCGTGACGGGAGAACCTTCCCGATTTGAAGCGGTTGCCCCTGCAGCCGTCTTTGGCGGATCGGTGGCCCGGCCGACGTTGGGCTTGGCGCCGGCTGGCGCAATCCCTGGCGCGGTCGCTCTGGGCAAGGAAGGCGCGTATCAAGCCGCAGTGGGCGGGATGGCAGGGGCGGCCGAGGAGATGGCCGGCGGCCGCGCTCCTACCTTTGAGGGTATGGCTTACCCTGCTGCCATCGGGGCAGCGGCTGGGGCATTTCTTGGAGCGCCAGCGGTGTACGGACAGCAGTTGAAAGAGCGGGCTGGGCAGCTCATCAAGAACGCCAACGCCTTCATCGACTCCGGCATCAAGCAGCTTACGCCTGCGATGGTTGATCCGCAGCGGTATGGGCGCGAGGAGGCCAAGCGGCTTCGTACTGGCCTATTGAATCGGGAAGGAAATGATGTCGTTGATCGGGTGCAGTCGGTCTATGCCGGGTTGGACAACGGCCTGACGGCGACCGCCGGGGCCCGCGCCGAGGGCGCAGCGATTCACTCCGCCGTCCGGGAGCGGGTGATGACCGTGCCCGAGTTGAAGCGGAATATGGATGCTGCGGTTGCCTTGGAGGCGGAGTCCGTTGCTCGCAAGGAACAGGCGCGCAAGGCGCTGGAGGCGGCAGAAAATGCGGCAACTAGGATGCAGACCGAGGAAGCTAAGCGTGCCCATCAATCTGCGATTGCAGCGGCCCGCGACACGAATGATCGCAACTTTGCCGCTCAGATGCAGCGGCTCGTGGAGGAGGCTCGGTTGGATTCGGCGCAACGGATTCTGCAAAGCGGCGGCCCGATTGAAACGCCCGAGGTTCGGCAGCAGTTCATCAGTCGCATCGTGGAGCCGGTGATGGCGACCTACGATAATTACTTCAAGGACAGCTATTCGCTGTTGCCCGAGAAGCAGGCGTTCAATCCGAAGCCAATGATTGCGGAGGTCAAACGCATCAAGGCATCGATTCCAGGTGCGGACAGCGGGCTCAATGCGGCCGAGCATCGCGTTCTGGATACGGTCATCGCGGAACTGGCCGGCACTGGCAAGGTGAAGGATTCCGTGCTGCTGGATGCCTCTGGCAAACCCATCGCTGCCGGGATGGAGATGCTGAACATCAACCAGTTGCGAAACATCCGCGATGCACTTTACAACGTCGGCCGCATTGGGGAGATCACGACGGCCAATCGCACCAAGATCAAGAAGCTTGGTCATTTCGTTGGCAGTCAGATTGATGATCAGGCCGACGCAGTTTATGGGCCGGAGTTGGGCCAGCATCTTCGCGGTGTTAATCGGGATTACGCTCAGTTCCGCGAACTGCAGGATGTTCCCGGATTCGACGTACTGTTTTCCTCAGATGCTACGGACTCGTCCGTAAAGTCCTTGGTGGATGGCTTGCTGGAAAACGGCCCCAAGTCCGAGAAGTACGCCGGCATTGTATCCTTCATCGAAAACCTCGCAGCTCCGAAGCAGGGCGGGCAAGTCATCCGCACGCCTGGCGGACTGATGCTTGCACAAGGAACGGCCGTAGTTGCACCGCAGCTTGCGGCTGGGTTCAAGGGGCAGCTCAACAGCCTGATTCAAGGCAACCTGATTCAGCGGGCTCAGTCCAACGGGATGGTCGATAACACGGCCCTTGCCGGCCTGATGAAGAAGGTCGGCAACCACAAGGAGATGGCTGAGATGCTCGGCTTCTCCAAGTCCGACATCGATTCGTTCGTTGCCGTGCTCAATGACTTCCCCGATGCCGGTCGCCTGTCCGTCCAGGATATGGAGACCTACCTGAGCAATCCGTACTTCCGCAAGGCGCTGGAGCAGCGGGGCCAGGGCATTGCCTCGGTGGTGCGCTTGGATTTGGCAGACCGTGCCGTTACCGAGCGGATGAATCAGGTGGCGATTCTGGAGCGGACCAACAACGTCGCGGAGGCCCGCCGGATGTATGCGGATGCGGAGCGGATTGCCGCCCAGAACGGGATGAGCGCCGACGGTCTTCGTTTCAAGTACAACGATGCCCTGCGCTCGCCTGCCTACCAAGCGTTCGGACCTGGGATGCGTGGGGCGGAGGGTCAGATCAACCCGGAGACGTACAGCACCGTGCTGAAGAGCCTGTTTGATCCCGCAGCAGGGGCCACGACGAATCGGTACGTGCAGAACGTCTTCAGTTATCTGCGCGGCAGCAAGGACTTGGCCGACAAGGAGCTGAAGCAGCAACTGCAGTCGGCATACATCCGCGACTATCTGAACCTGTTCCAGACGGAAGCACGTCCTGGAATGATGGGGCAATTGCCCTCGCCGCGTAAGCTGGCGGAACTCAACAAGCCGATGGCCGGCAGCCCGGCCTCGGCGGAACTGCAGCGGGCCAAGATCGTGCTGGAGCCGGAGCAGTACGATATGCTGCAGCGGGTGTCTGCGGCTGGTGAGATGATGCGGAAATACGAGCGGTCTCTGCCATCGGAAACCGGGCGCCCAGAGAAGGGCCTGACTGAGGGCAAGGGCAACCGCACGCTTTATGGCTCCTTATTCAAGGGCGTGGACGCCATTGCCGAGGCCATTCGTACCCGCAACTACGATGCCGCAATGCAGGGGCTTATGAATCCCAAGGAGTACGCCAACCGCTTCTACGCGAACGGGCAATGGCTGACACTTGGCACCCGAGCCGCTGAAACGGTGCCCGCTTCGACCGAAATGGAAATGCGTCGCCGCCAAGAACAACGTCAGCAAGTTCCCAGTTCGCTGATGCGGTTCGCTCCGGCCACTCCTTGACCTATGCCCTTCAAGTCCAAGAAGCAGTCCGCTGCGTGTTTCGCCTCCGGCGGCTTTGGTGGAGCCGTTGACTGCCTCAAGTGGGCCAAGAAGACCCATTACAAGAAGCTCCCTTCCCGAGTTAAGAAGAAGTAATTTCCCCTATGAAGATCAAGAACGGCAAGCTCCCCCGGTCCAACTATGGTCCGTGTTCCTGCAATCCCTCCGAGGACAGCCCGATGTCGGAATACCTGCCTGATCGTGTGCAGGCCCCGATGCGGAAGGAAGTCCCCGTCACGGCCATTGGCCCCAAAATGAAGTACTCCGACAAGGGGTACAAGTCCCCCCGCGCCGAGCGTGAGGAGATGGAGGACGAGGATTGAGCCTTTGGGACGTCCTCTTCAACGCTGCCGGTGGTGGCGTCATTGGCTCCCTGCTGCATCTGGGTTCCTCTTGGTTTGAGACCTGGAGGAAGAAGAAGGATGCGGAGGTGGAGATAATGCTGCTGAACGCCAAAGTGGCGGCAGCGGAGAAGGAGGCGGCGTGGAGTGCCTTTACCGAGAGCCAGAAAGCCGGGCAGGGCCTGACCACGATCCCCGAGGGCGTCGCCAGTTGGATGAAGACTCTGTACGTCGGGGTGGATGCCTTGAGGGCAGTAACCCGTCCCGCTCTGACGTGGATCGGGGTGGCCTTGCTGGCTTCCGTCTATTTTGCCGCGACGCCCGACCAACAGGCCACGATGCAGGACGAAGTGCAATTCGGCTGCTGGACTATGATTTTCTGGTTCTTCGGAGCCAGGTATAACCGCCCAACCAAATGAGCCAGGAAGAGCTGTCATCCATCAAGGAAGCACTGACCCGCATCGAGAAAGCCTTGGTAGGCGATCCCGAGATGGGCCACACTGGAATCGCCGAGAGGCTCAAGTCCGTGGAGGCGCAGGCGCGGGAGACCGACCGGAAGCTCCTGATCTGGAGCGGCGTTTTTACGGGCGGTTGGATGCTGATCTCCCTTATGCTAACGTGGCTCAAAGGTAAGCTTTTCCCGTGACCGACTGGAGCGCAGTGCAGCGGGACGAGTCCCGCAAGGTGTACGAGGCCGAGGTGGCTGGCCTCAAGAAAGAGCTGGCGGTAGCGCAGCAGGCGCTGGAGAACGCCACCAAAGCACGGAAGACCAAGACTACCGCTGCCCCCGCCCCCCGCAAGCGGTCCAGCTCGGATGTGGTCCGAGTGATCATCCCCGACACCCACGGCTGCTTGGCGGACCAGAAGGCCATTGCGGCGATGCTGGCGGACATCAAGCTCTTGGACCCGCAGGAGATCATCCTCCTCGGCGATCACGTCGATTGCGGCGGGTTCTTGGCCCAGCATCACGTAATGGGCTACGTGGCCGAGACGGACTACACGTATGAGGAGGATTTGGCGGCGGCCGCATCTTTTCTCGATGCCTTGCGTCTGGCTGCCCCGAATGCCCGTATTGAGTACCTAGAGGGCAATCACGAGCGCCGCGTGGAGACTTGGTGCGTAACCCAGGTGCTCCGCCATCAGAAGGACGCGGAGGGCCTGCGCCGGCTGCTGGCCCCGGAGTTTCGGTTGCGGCTGAAGGACCGGAACATCGCCTACTACCGGCAGGGTGAGTTCTATGACGGGTTGCCCGTTCCCGGCGTAATCAAGCGCGGGAAGGTGTTTTTCTTCCACGGGGTGAGTACCGCGAAGAATGCGGTTTCCGCAACTGTTGATAAGATTGCCGGCAACTGCGTGTTCGGTCACACCCACCGGGCGCAGAGCAATGTGGTGCGGCGGATCGCCACCGGCATTGTGGGGGCCTGGAATCCCGGCTGCCTGTGCCAGCTTCAGCCCCTTTGGCAGCACACCGCCCCGACCGACTGGTCTCACGGGTACTCGGTGCAACTGGTGGCCCAGACGGGTACTTTCCTCCACCTCAACATACCAATCATCGAGGGCGAAAGTCACTTCGCCGCCCTCCTAAAGCTGTGAACTGGAATGCGTTAGTCGAAGCTCAGAATCGTAAGACGTATGTGCTGCCGCCCGGCTGGGATAGCCGTGATGCCATTGCCGAGCAGCTTGAATGCAGCCCTGACCGGGTGCGGGTACTTCTGGGGCCCGCCCTGCGGGCCAAGACGGTCGAGACCTCAGTGTTCCCCGTGTGGGACGAGGTGACCAAGAAGGTGGTGCGGATCACGGCCTACCGCCGCCGGGCTACAGACGCTCCAAAAGGATCTCCGTCCGCCGCTCCTTGTTCTTCGCCTTCTGCTGGCGGAAGACGAAGTCGATAGAGCCGGGGTCGTCATCCGGGATCAGGCCCTCGTAGCGCATCGCATCGAGGAGGGGTTTGCAGCCCCCGGCCCCGTTGTCTACGTCTAGGAGCTTCGCCCCGTAGCGGGTGATCGTAACGCGATAGCGAGGGCCTTCTGGGCCTCCTGCTTGATCCGGGTCATTATCCAATGGTGCCGGCCCAGCATCGTGTTTAGGCTTGGGGTGACATAACCCGTGAGGGTAAGTCGTAGCGGCAACGACTCGGACCCGCAAAACGGTTTCCTTACTTTGCGTGGCTTCATTTTTGAGGTCCGAATGGGACATTGAGGGCGGGTGGGTTGTAGGAGGAGTACGTCTTGGACTTGGGCCGGAAGTCGGGCGGCGGTTCGCCCCGGAGGCGATAGAAGTTACAGACCTGCCAGGTGTACGGATAGGACAGATTGTATCGTTTGGCTATCTCTGGGCACTTCACGCCTTCCCAATAGAGGCGCCTCATCTCCGCCACTATCTGGGGGGTCGTCCTGCTGCGGTACTTGTACGGTGCTTTCGCCACGGTCTAGTTCTCCGATGATGTATTTCTGCGCTGCGCTGTCTAGGCTAGTCCACGGGCGGTCGGCCCAGGTGGGATCCTGAGCGTTCTCCCGCACCCATTCCCGCCAGCCGATAGGCTCCCAGACCTTGGGGGCAGGCTTGGCGAAGGAGGTAGCGCCAGCGCCATTGAAGGCGATGGGCCGGTCATTGACGGCCTTGTTGAGCCAGTTGACGAACCGCATCCGGCTGACGCCCACATTGCGGACCGAGGCCCAAGCTTGCGCCTTCCCCAGCTCCCGGCGAATGTCGATGCCAGCAAAAGTCGGGTCGGCCTCCAGTTCTGCCAGCCAGGCGTCATCAATCTGCGTGGGTTTGCGTTTAACTTGGGACTTCTTGATGGCGAAGGAGTTGTACACTTCCTGCACTGCATCCAGCCATTCGTCCCGCTTGAGCCTGCGCCCCAATGACTTAGCCTTTAAGGCGCAGGCATCAAAGGCTGCCTCAGCGAAGGTGGGCGCTGTAAATGTTTGTAACCCGTTGTCCGTAGTCATCTTTCGTCTTCAGTCGTCGTTTCATACCCTCGTATCCCCAGCGCCAGCGCATTGCGATCAGGTACGGCGTAGGGCGGATCCCGTCCCGCTCCAGCCGCTGGCAGGTCTCTAGAATGATCACAAAGGCCGTTTCCTTGGCTTTTGCGGGGTTTTGAGCCATCCGGTAGGGCAGGCGGCTGTACTGGCGCCAAGTGGCCGCCGTATAGCCGTAGAGGCCCCCCGGCCGGCGCCAGGGGTTCCGCTCCACCTCCCCGATGGCGTAGAGGAGGGTGTGCTGGTCAATGCCCCACTTCTCCGCTGCCTCCAGCCGGGGGACGGCTAGGGGCAGGAGGAGGATGGGCAGGAGGTGCCAGAGCGTCATTTGAGGACGCCGGTTTCCCGGCGGAGTTCAAGGAGCAGCTCCTTCTCGGAGTCCGAGATGTAGTGCTTACGGAGCCCCATCCGGTTGGCCCTGGCCCGGATGTGCTTGGGCTGGGCGCGGGTCGCATCGATGATGTTCTTGAGGGGCGTGAACGAGAGCAGCATCCGTTCCGCCACGTCCGCCTTGGGTGCGCGGGGGTAGCTCACGGCTGCTCCTTTCGTGCGGCGTCGAGGGCGGCCCGCAGCACGGCGTTGTCACGCTCCAGTTGTTTCACCTTCCCGACTAATGGAGCCACACAAGTGCAATGTTGCTCGTCGGGTCGATGCTCAAGGGCGTGCGCTACCGCATTCTCCCAGTCGTCTACTTTTTCCCGCAGCGCGGCGTTCTCGCTTTGTAGGTCAGCGATAGTGTCACGGAGCGCCGCTTCCCGGGCGTTGGCGCATTCTTGATGGATGGTCATTGTCTTCCTTCGTCTTGGGCTGCGAGGCGGGCGTATTCCACGACGGCCCGGGTGCTCTCAGCGGTTGAATTGTCTCGGTAGGCGTGGGCGAGCCGCTTGGCGCAGTTCTTCCACGCTTCCAGTCTGGCCTTCAAGGTCTCCACGTCGTCCGGCTTAGGCGCGATGGCGGGAGCCCGAAATCGTTCATTGTGCAGGGGCATCGGCGGGCACCTTAATGAGTTTGGTGTACGCCTTTACGGCACCGGCCAAAGCCTTGTCGTCGTCCTTGGTCAGGCCGTCAACGAACTGTTCAGCCACTTCCCGCCAGCGGTCGCGGGAGGCGCGGATCTTCTCGTTCTCCGCCGGCAGGGTCTGCCGCTTGGTCAGTTCCTCGATGGCGTGGACAAGGGCCTTGGCCTCGATCCTGGAGCCATACGGGGCTACCATCAGCCGGAGGATAGCGACAGCGTCTTGGATCGTTTCCATTATTCGTCGTAGTCGGGTCCGTTGTCGGACTGGAGCACGATGCCGACAATGATGCCGATCAGGAAGGCCAGCCCAAGGCCGATCAGGGTAAATGCAGTGCTCATAGGCTGCCTCCCTCGTACCAGCGGGTAATGATGCGGGCGTGGGCCGAGGGGCTCTTTGCCTTCTCGTACTGGGCCACCAAACGCCGTGACCGGGCATACTGCCGGCAGACGGCTCCTGTCTGGTTGGGCCGAGGCGGTGGACCAATCACGGCCACCACTTCCTCCGCCGTAAACGAGCCGGCCGCCTTCAGCAAGGCACCAGCCATTGCCTCGAAGTCCTCCTGCCATTGCAGGGGGGTGTTGGATAGGGCCAGCGCGCAGCCAGCCTCCTTGAGCATTTCTCCCGTAGTCGTCGTCATCGGAAATTCCTCCTTAGAAGGGTACTTCTTCGCTGATTTCCGGGGCCTTGTAAGCAGGCTCCAGTTGGGCAGGGGGCACCGGCGTGCCAGTGGTGAACTCCACGTACTCGGTTGCCTTGGAGCAGACATCGCACAGCCACTGCGGGATGCCTTCCGGCCACTCCACGTCCCGGTGGCCGAGCTTACGCGCCTCCTCGATGGCATCGAGAACCGAGAAGTTGACCAGGTTGCTCTCTGCCTTCCGCACTGGCATACCCTTGGGCAGGGCCACGACGCCGGCTACCTCGGCGTGCGTGCCACGGGGGCTGTCCTTGTGAACGATGTTCACGAGACAGTTCTTGCCGACGATATTCGACATCTCGAAACCGGCCAGCTCCGCAGTGGTGAACGGGCGACCGCGCCAGCCCTCCAGGTCTTTCCGCAGCGTGCCCTTTTCGTTGAGGGTCGCCGTGTATCTCTTACTGATGCCTCGCGGCAGATCCTTGCCTTGGACGGTGATGCGTTCCTCCGGGACTTCCCAGAGGAGGGCCAGCTTGCGCTTGGGGCCAAACTTCTCGGACACCTGGGTGCCGAGATCGACGATGCCGTAGCAAACGGCGTGATGGGTGCCAGCGGGCACCGGCTCTGACTTAGCGCCGGACGGGCCGGCAGTGACTACGATGGGCATTGTGTTTTCGGTTTTCTGACCGGCGGGATTGCCGGATCAAAGTTTGAGGCTGGAGGCGATGTGGTGGCCGGCGGCTTCCGCCGCTTCGTGCATTACATGTGCGCCTATCTCGCTGATGACATCTGATGTGTGAGCGTTGCAGGCGTCCAGCATATTGGCGTGGACAAGTGTAAACATCAGGTGGGTGTTGGGTTTGCGGTCGGAATTGGGCTTTGCCCCGGCGGGGTCCACGTCGTCGCCAACGTAGACCGTCGCCGCTACCCTCAACTCGATGCGGAGGTTCACTGCGGGGGGCGGTAGCTCTTGAGGTACTGCCAGATCTGGACGCAGGACTGGAACGTCTTCCAAGCCTCAGCCAGGTCTTCATAGCTGTGCCAGACGACCTCCACCCGGCCCTTCTCCGTCGTGGAGATGTAGACGTTGGCGCCGATCTCCGGGACGTGCCCGAACTTGGCGACCCCGTAGGCTGCGATCTGGAGGGGCTCAGTCTCCCACGGGGTGCAGGCGATGCCGGGCTTGGTCTTGCGGGACTTGAAGTCGAGGATACCAGTCTGGCCGTTGCGGGTGATGACGGCATCGGTGGTGCCAGCGTACCCAACCTGGGCATTGACCAGCCGCAGCTCGTGCTCGTTGAAGCTGATGCCCTCCCGTTCGATCAGACGGGCGACGGGCTCCACGTAGGTGTCCATACCCGCCTCGATGGGAGCGCCCTTAAAATGGGCTTCTAGGGCGGCGTGGATGGCGGTGCCGAGATCGGCAGCGTCACTAACCTGTTCGAAGGCTTTGGTCAGCAGGTGCTGATGGTAGACTTCGAACGGCTCGGACCCGTTGGCAGGACTGTTAAAGGCGGCTAGGGCCACCTGCTCCAGCTTCCAGTCCATCAACTGGGGCTTGTCGAGGATGCCCAGCACCGTCGTCACGGACGGGTACAGCCCCATCTTGCGGGCGTCCGCGATGGTGGTCTTACGCATCCCGCCCTTGACCTTGGGCACTTCGAAGACGGCCTCGCCGGTTTTGTTGTACCAGTGGCTCACAGGGCACCTCCCTTGAGGGCGATGCGCTTGGCCTCCGAGACGGCATCCTGCGCGGCGGACCGCATCATCGAGCGGAAGCTCTCGCGGGTGTAGGGATGGACGCTGTCGGGGATGATCCAGCGGGCGGCAGTGCGGAAGGCCACAGCGCGTCCGATGGAGCGTTGGACCCAGGGATCGCGGTTGAAGATGCGTCGGAGGGTGCGGGTAGTCGTCGTCATTGTCTTAGTCCTGTTTGTTGGTTGTCGGTTTGTACTGTTCGTTGGCTTCGATCTCTGCGAGGAGGCGGGCGAGCCTTACGGCTTCGTCGGCCTCGAAAGGATCTTGGTATCGGATGTCGG